>Ga0182742_1001378_pt1 | contig 31390 bp, 31 predicted proteins | sample eDN5th37CBELigMG_FD_128880 | JGI IMG/M metagenome (GOLD analysis project Ga0182742, IMG submission 128880) | Enriched Miracle-Growth compost microbial communities from Emeryville, California, USA - eDNA 5th pass 37_C BE-Lig MG (version 2)... ... | reverse complement strand
GCACCGCAGCCCTTGACGGCTGGCTCTGGACCTACAACCATCGCCGCCGACACTCAGCCCTCGGCCAACCACCAATCGCCAGGCTGAACAACCTCCTCGGCACTTACACCTAGGTCTCCTGCGCGATCGGGCGCACGAGGATCTCGTTGACGTCCACGTGCGCGGGCTGCGAGACCGCGTACAGCACGGCCCGCGCGATGTCGTCGGGCTCCAGGCGACCCTCGGCGGGGGTGTCGAAGAACGGCGTCTGCACGCCGCCGGGCGAGATCAGCGTGGTGCGGATGCCGGTGCCGTTGAGGTCCGCGCGCACCGCCTCGGCCATCGCCGTCACGGCCCACTTCGTGCTCGAGTACAGGCTGCCGGGGAGCACGCGGCGGCCGGCGACCGAGCCCGTCAGCAGCACGTGCCCGCGCGTGCGCTTGAGCGCCGGGATCGCCGCCCGGACGGTGTACGCGGCGCCGAGCACGTTCGTCAGCACCATCGCGCGCCAGTGCTCGGGGGTCTCGGAGAGCCAGCCGCGCTTGGCGCCGAAGCCGGCGTTGGCAAAGACGACGTCGACGCGGCCGAAGGCGTCCAGCGCCCGCGCGATCAGCGCCTCGTTGTCCTCCCATTCGGTCACGTCGGTCTTGACGGCCAGCGCGCCGTCGCCGAGCTCCGCGACGAGCGCCTCGAGCTTGTCGGCCGAGCGGGCGGCCAGGACGACGCGGTAGCCCGCCTCGGCGGCGTGGCGGGCGGTGGCCGCGCCGATGCCGGAGCTGGCGCCGGTGATGACGAACACGGGGGTGTCGGGCATGCCCGTCGTCATACCGTATGAGCGGCATGGTCCAACGCCACGACACGCTCGACGGCTGGGTGATCACGGACCCCGCGACCGCGGTCGCGGTGCTGCGCGATCCCGCGTCGTGGAGCTCGGATCGCTTCGACGGGCCGCGCCCGGAGGTGCACGACCGCTGGGTGCGCGAGCTGGCGGAGACCGAGGAGGGCCTGCGCGAGCTGCTCGAGGTCGCGCCGCAAGCGCTGATCGGGCTGGACCCGCCCCAGCACACGCGCATGCGCGCCGTGTTGCGGCGCCCGTTCGCGCCCGCGGCCGTGCAGGCGCTGCGGCCGGTCGTCGCCGAGGAGGTCGAGGCCGCGCTCGGCGGGATCGTCACCGGCGAGCCGGTCGACGTGGTCGAGGCGTTCACGCGCCCGGTGCCGTTCCGGATCGTCGCGCGGCTGCTCGGGCTGCCGCGCGCGGCGTGGGCGGAGCTGGAGGCGCTGGCGCACGCGGCCAGCACGGACGACACCGCCACCGAGACGTTCGAGGAGCTGCGCGCGCGGCTGCTGGCCGAGCGCGACATCATGCGCTTCTTCGTCGACCACCTGGCGCGCGACGCGGAGGCCCCGAGCGAAGCCGTCCTGCCCGTGCTGCGCGCGGCGGTCGCCGAGGGCACGATCACGCCGCGCGAGGGCGCCGGGCTGTGCCGCGAGGTGCTCGTCGCCGGGTCGGACTCGGTCGGGCACCTGCTCTCGGGCGCGCTGCTCGCGATCGCGACGGACGGCCGGCCGGAGGACCTCGGCGCGTTCGTCGAGCAGCGGCTGGCGGTCGCGCCGCCGTTCACGGCGTTCTGGCGCCGCGCGACCCGCGACACGGAGCTGGCCGGGGTCCCGATCCCGGCGGGCGGGCTCGTGCAGTTGCCCTACGCCAAGCTCAACGAGACCGCGGCCCGGCACCTGAGCTTCGGGCACGGCGTCCACTTCTGCCTCGGCGCCGCGCTGGCGCGGCTCGAGGCGGACGTCGCGCTGCGAGCCGTGCTCGGCGCGACGTCCACGATCGAGCTCGCCGGCGAGCCGGAGCGGCTCGCCTCGCCCGCGGTGAACGGGCTACGACGGCTCGTGCTGCGCCTGGGCTAGGCCTCGGCGCGCTGGGTCTTGCTGCACTTCACGTCGACCTTGTTGTCCGTGTAACACATCTGCAGCCGCACGGTCGTCCCTTCCGGGATCGAGAGGTTGACGCCCTCGCACAGAGTCTCGCCCCCGTAGCTGTCGTAGTCGGTGACCTTCCCGGTCTTGGTGCTCGACCAGTACAGGTAGGCGCGCACGCCCTGGCCGTCGTACTTCTTGTCGCAGGCCGTCAGGTACTCGCCGTAGTGGTCGAAGTACACGGAGCCCTTCTCGGTCTGGATCGCCTGGTTGGTGCCGGCGAGCGCGTCCGGAGCGCTGAGCCCGAACACGAGCAGTGCCAGGGCCAGTACCGCAGCCGCCAGGCGGCCGCGGTGGGTCGTACCCGGTGTGGTCGGGATGTCCATCCCGCACCTCCTTGGGATCGGGGAGCGTTCCAGCCTTAATGCACGGAGATCGGCTGAGTGTTTCACCCCGGCGTCAGGCGCCCGACAGCCTCCGACGGCTCGATCCCGGGCCGCAGCCGCGGGTCGGGCACGGGCGCGCCGCGCTCCAGCGCCAGCGGGATCACGCCCGCCCACACGTCGATCTCATAGTCCTCGTCGTCGTCGACGGGCGGCCCCGTACGGACCTTCGCCGACGCCTCGTCGATCGGCAGCGCGAGCACCCGCGTACCGTTGAGTTCCTGGCGCGACGGCGGCCGCACCTCGTCCCAGCGGCCCGGCAGCAGCCGCTCCGTGAACGCCTCGAGCGCGCGCAGCCGCTCCTCGGGGCCCTCGACCGGCCGCGCCTCGCCCAGGATCACCACCGACCGGTAGTTCATCGAGTGGTGGAACGCCGAGCGCGCGAGCACGATCCCGTCGACCAGCGTCACGGTCAGACAGGCCGGCACGCCGCCGGAGAGCGCCCGGATCGCCCGGCTCGCGGCCGATCCGTGGATGTACACGACGTCGTCGACGCGCGCGTGCAGCGTCGGGATCACGTACGGCTGCCCGTCGACCTCGAACCCGAGGTGCGCGACGAGCGCCTCGTCGAGGATCGACTCGATCGTCTCACGTGAGTAGTCGGCGCGCGACGGAACCCTGCGGATCCGGGCGCGGGTGGAGGGAGCGGCGGTCACGACGAGCGAAGGTACGGGCAGCTTGGCCCGCGATCAAGGGCCATATCTGTGCGAGAATCGCGAGCCAAGTGGACCTCCACCTGAACCTCGCGGCCGAGCGCGGTCCGCTCAAGGCGCGCTTCGAGCACGCGCTGCGCGCGGCCGTGCGCGACTTGCCGCCGGGCACGCGGCTGCCGCCCACGCGCGCGCTGGCCACGGAGCTCGGCGTGTCGCGCGGGGTCGTGGCCGACGCCTACGCGCAGCTCGCCGCCGAGGGCTACCTGCTCACGCGCCGGGGCGGCGGGACGTTCGTCGCCCGCACGCCGGCGCCGCCCCTCGCGGCGACGGCGGCGCCGCGGACGACCGCGCGGCCGCCGCGCTACGACCTGCGCCCCGCGCTGCCCGCGCTCGACGGCGGCTTCCGGCCGATCTGGGCCCGCGCCCTCGGCCGCGCGCTCAAGACGACGCCGGACGCGCGCTTCGGCTACCCCGACCCGCGTGGCGAGCCCGAGCTCAGGGACGCGCTCGCGGGCTCGCTGGCGCGCCGCCGCGGGACCCGCGCGACCCCCGGTGACATCCGCGTCACGGGCGGCCTCGGGCCCAGCCTGCCCGCGCTGTGGCGGCTGCTCGCGACCCGCGGCGTCACCCGCGTCGCCATCGAGGACCCGTGCTGGCCGCGGCTGCGGCGCACGCTCACGGACGCCGGCCTGACCCCCGTCCCGATCGCCGTCGACGCCAAGGGCATCCGCGTCGAGGACCTGCCGGACGATGCTGGCGCGGTCTTCGTCACCCCCGCGCACCAGTACCCGACCGGCGCGGTGCTGGACCCGGACCGCCGCGCGCGGCTGATCGAGTGGGCGCGCGCCCACCGGGCGCTCGTGCTCGAGGACGACTACGACGCGGAGTTCCGCTACGACCGCCAGCCCGTCGGCTCGCTGCAGGGCCTCGCGCCCGACGTCGTGATCCACGCCGGCTCGACGTCGAAGACGCTCGCGCCCGGCCTGCGGCTCGGCTGGCTGATCCTCCCGAGCTCACTGCAGGCCACGCTGCCGGGCACGCCGCCCGTGCTCGACCAGCTCGCGCTCGCGGACCTGATCGAGCGCGGCGACTTCGACCGCCACCTGCGCCGCTACCGCCGTCTCTACGCCAGCCGCCGCGCCGCGCTCCTGGAAGCCGTCGCCGCCCACCTCCCCGAGGCCACGGTGAGCGGCGCCGCCGCCGGCCTGCACGCCGTACTGCACATCGAGCACGCCGAGGCCATCGCCGACGCCGCCCGCGCCCGCGGCGTCGAGCTCGACGCGTTCGACGGCGCCCTGATCGCCGGCTACGCCAACCTGCCCGAATCCCAGGCCGACGCCGCCGTCCAAGAAATCAAACAATCGGTCGGTCAACTTTGGTAGGCTCACGCCCATGGTCGGGACCATGCTCGAGAGCGGCACCTTCGTCCTCTCCAGCGAGCGCAACCGGCAGATCGCGCGCAGCGTCGGCGGCGACGCGGACGCCGACGCGACGATCAACGCCATGTGGGCGCTCACGAGCGGCCTGCACGAGCTCGAGCCCGGCCTGAAGGGCCTGTTCGCGCAGGCGGGCTGCGACATCGAACGTGACGGCCCGATGCTCGGCGGCATCGCGCTCGACCTGCGCCGCCCGCTCGCGCTCGACACGCCCTACCGCGCCGAAGGCGAGGTCATCGGCCTCGAGCACAAGGTCGGCCGCCGGCGCGGCCCGTTCGACCTGCTCACGGTCCGCACCTCGCTGCACGACGACCAAGGCGAGCTCGCCGCCGCCACGACCACCTACATCGTCCCGCGCCCATGAAGGTCGACCCGGAGCACATCCGCGTCCTCGCCGAGGCGCTGGAGGACCCCAACCCGATCCACCTGGACCCGGACGCAGTGAGCCGGCTCGGGCTCGGCGACCGCGTGATCAACCAGGGCCCGGCGAACTGCGCCTACGTCGTCAACAAGCTGCGCGAGACGTTCCCCGGCGGCCGCATCACCGCGTTCGACGTGCGCCTGATGGCCAACGTCTTCGGCGGCGACGAGGTGCACGCGGGTACGCGGATCACCGAGCGGACCGCCACCCACGCCCACTGCCACGTCTGGCTGGACCGGACCGACGGCACGCGCGTCGTCGAGGGCACGGCGACGGTGGCGCTGTGAGCGCGCGCCTGCACCACGTCGGCCTGCAGGCCGACGACATCGACAAGACCGGAGCGTTCTACGAGCACGCCTTCGGCGCCCGCTGGCTCGTCAAGCCGGTCACGTTCGAGGGGGCGGGCGCCGAGCAGGCGATGGGCGCCCCGGGCACCAGGCTCAAGGTCGCGCTGCTCGACCTCGACGGCGTCGCGATCGAGCTCTTCCAGTTCCTCGCCGCCGCGCCGGACTGGGCGCGGCAGCCCAAGGGCCGGCTCCCCCACCTCGCCGTCCAGGTCGAGGACACCGACCGGGCGCTCGCCTGCGTCGAGCAGGCCGGCGGCCGCCGCGTGTGGCCGCAGGTCGACCGCTTCGGCAAGGCCCGCGTGATCTACGTCGCCGACCCCGACGGCAACGTGGTCGAGCTGCTGGACCGCCCGCCCGCCGACATCGCGGCCTCGTTCCTGCGCTGGTTCCCCGACGCCGCCCCGGACGCCTGATGGCCGGCCCGCCCCCACCCACCTGGGCCGTCGACCCCGACGAGGCGGGCGCGCGCGAGATCGCCGACGGCATCTGGCGCCTGCGGCTCCCCGTCGGCTGGGAGCAGATCACCCACGTCAACGCGTTCCTGATCGACGGCACGATCCTCGTCGACTGCGGCACGGGCGGCCACCCCACCTGCGCCGACGCGCTGCAGACGGCGTTCGACCGCGCCGGGCACCGGATCGAGGACGTCGAGCACCTCGTGCTCACCCACGTGCACACGGACCACATGGGGCTCGCGCCGCTCGTGCTCGAGCGCAGCGGCGCGCAGCTGCACGCCCACCCCGACGACGCCCACTTCGTCGAGGCCTTCACCGAGCCCGGGCGGATCGAGCAACGGCGGGAGCGCCGCGCCCGCCAGGAGGGCGTGCCGGAGCGCCGGCTGGAGCCCTACCGGACCGCCGCCGAGGAGCTCGAGGGCGCGCTCGCGGCGGTCACGCCCGACCACCACCTCACCGACGGCGACGAGCTCTCCGGCTGGCAGGTCGTCGAGACCCCGGGCCACTGCCCGAGCCACATCACGCTCTTCCATCCCGAGCGCCGGATCGCGTTCGTCGGCGACCTGATCTGCCCCGTCTTCGCGCCCTGGCTGGACTACGGCTACTCGCCCGACCCGATGGCCGAGACGTTCGCGAGCCTCGACCGGCTCGACCAGCTGCGCCCCGCGCTCTCGCTGCCCGGCCACGGCCGCCCGATCACGGACACCGCAAGCGTGGTCGCGGACACCCGCGCCAGCTTCCACGAGCGCCTCGGCGCTACCCGCCGCGCGCTCGCCCAGGGCCCGGCCGGCGCGTACGAGCTGACCACCCGGATCTGGGGCGAGGAGCCCGACCTGGCGGCCACGGGCCATCTCGCGGAGATGCTCGCCTACCTGCGCTACCTGCGCGGACGCGGCGAGGCCACCCGCAGCACCAACGACGACGGCACCTACAGCTACGAGGAAACGAGATGAGCGTCACCGGCTTCTTCCACGCGGGCATCACGGTCAAGGACATGGACGCGGCGCTGGCGTTCTACCGCGACGGCCTCGGCCTCGAGGTCGCGTTCGACGGCCTGAGCGCGATCAAGTACGCGCGCCGCGTCTGGAACCTGGACCCCGAGCGCGTGAAGGTCGTGTTCCTGAAGGTGCCGAACACCGACACGTTCATCGAGCTGTTCGAGTTCGAGGGCATCGAGCGCCACCCGGCGTCCGCGCGCCCGGCCGACTACGGCGCAGGCCACGTGTGCCTGTTCGTGGAGGACCTCGACGGCCTCTACGCCCGCCTGACCGAGCTCGGCTACCGCTCGCGCGCAGGCGAGGTCGTGACGATCGAAGAGGGCCCGCACGCCGGCTCGAAGGTCGTCTACATGCTCGACCCCGACGGCTACCACGTCGAGCTCTACCAGCCCGCCGTGGACATCGTCCGCGCGCTTCAGTCGTAGCGCAGCGGCAGCTCGCGCATCGAACGCGAGGCGACGCTCGGGTTCCACTCGGGCTCGAAGTCCTCCTCGGCGAGCCGCAGCTTCGGCAGCCGCTCGAACAGCCGCGCGACCGCGACCCGCATCTCGATCCGCGCCAGCATCGCGCCGATGCAGGTGTGCACGCCCTTGCCGAACGCGATGTGCGGGTTGGGCTGGCGGGTGATGACGAAGCGGTCCGGGTCCTCGAACTTCGACGGGTCGCGGTTGGCCGAGCCGATCACCAGGAACAGCCGCGAGCCGGCCTCGATCCGCTGCCCGCGGATCTCCATGTCGTCGGTCACCCAGCGCTGCAGGACCTTGATCGCGCCCTCGGTGCGCAGGCCCTCCTCGACCGCCTTGCCCGACAGCTTGAGGTTCTCCTTGAGCAGCGCGAGCTGGTCGGGGTGGCGCAGCAGCTGGTAGACGGTCGCGGCGATCGTGTTCATCGTCGTCTCGTGGCCGGCGAAGATCATCAGGGCACACATGCCCTTCATCTCCTCGTCGGTCAGCGTCTCGCCGGTCTCGTCACCGCGCAGCAGCGCGCTCACCATGTCGTCGCCGCCCGGGTGCTTGCGGCGGTACTCGAGCAGCTCGCCGAAGTAGGCGAGCATCTCCTCCAGCCCGCGCGTCGCGCGCAGGTGGCGCTCGTCGCGCGCCTCGCCGCCGGCGCCGAAGGCCACCAGCGCGAGCTCCTCGGACCAGACCTTGACCTTGTCGGCGTCCTCGACGGGCGCGCCGATCAGCTCGCAGATGATCGTCGCGGGCAGCGGGAAGGAGAAGTTCGCGATCAGGTCCTGCTCGCCGCTGGCCACGTAGTCGTCGATGTAGCGGTCGACGAGCTCGCGGATCCGCCCCTCCATCGCGACGAACTTCTTCGGGTGGAACGCGACCGTCGCCAGCCGCCGCAGCCGCGTGTGGGCGGGCGGGTCCGAGACGACCATCCAGTCGGCCATCATCTCGAACACCGGGCCGACCGCCGCGCGCCGCTCGGGCGGCATCCTGTGCAGCAGCGGCCGCACGCGGTCCGACGAGGCGCGCGGGTCGCCGAACGCGGCCACGATGTCGTCGTAGCGCGTCAACAGCCAGGCGCGATGGGCCTCGCTGTAGTGGACGGGCGACTCCTCGCGCAGCCGGGCGAAGAACGGGTACGGGTCGCGGGTGATCTCGGGGGCGAGCAGGTCGGTCAAGCGGTCATCCTTTCCGGCGCGGCGGCGACGCCGTCCGCGAGCAGCTGCTCGATCTCGGCGTCCTCGTAGCCGACCGCGGCGAGCGCCTCGCGCGTGGCCTCCCCCAGCACGGGCGCGGGCCGCCGCAGCGCGCCCGGGCGTTCGCGCAGCTTGATCGGGATCCCGACCTGGCGCTGCGGGCCGAGCTCGGGGTGATCGAACTCGACGACCATGTCGCGCTGGGAGAGCTGCGGGTCCGCGGTCGCCTCGGCCAGGTCGTTGACGGGGCCGACGCACGTGTCGCGGCCGGCGAACAGCTCCAGCCAGGCGTCGCGCTCGCGGCCGGAGAACAGCTGCTCCCACAGGCCCACGGCGGACGCGTCATACTGCGTGGCGACGAGATCCGGGCGCTCCAGCGCCGCGCAGATCTCCTTCCAGAACGGCGGCTCCAGCGCGCCCACCGCGAGCCGCTTGCCGTCGGCGCACTCGTAGGCGCGGTAGCACGGGTAGCGGCCGCTGAGCACGTCGGAGGCCTTGCCCGTCGTGAAGTGCGCGCCGAGGTGGATCGAGTGCAGCGCGAACGCGGCGTCGGTGATCGCGACGTCGACGTGGTCGCCGTTGCCCGTACGCTGGGCGTGCAGGAGCGCGGCCAGTAGCCCGGAGACGGCCATCAGCGAGCCCGACAGGTCGCCGATCTGCACCCGCGGCGGCGCGCCGTCGAGCACGCCGGCGCGGCCGAGGTAGTTGATGTCGTGCCCGGCCTCGCGCTCGAGCGGCCCGCTCGCGCCGTAGCCCGACAGCGAGCAGTACACGAGCGCCGGGTTGACCTGGCGCAGCGCCTCGTAGCCGATGCCGAGCCGCTCGGCGACGCCGGGCCGGAAGCCCTCGATCAGCGCGTCGGCGTCGCGCGCGAGCCGGTGGATCGCCTCCACCCCGCGCGGGTCGCGCAGGTTGAGCGCGATCGAGCGCTTGTTGCGGTCGGCGATCCAGCTGAACGCGGAGCTGTCGCCGAGCTGCGGGTCGTAGGCGCGCATCGGGTCCCCGATCCCGGGCTGCTCGACCTTGAGCACGTCGGCGCCGAGGTCGCCGAGCAGCGCGGTCGCGAACGCGCCCGGCAGCAGGCGCGTGAGGTCGAGGATCTTGATGCCTTCGAGCGGGCCCATCAGAGCGCCAGCCCCGCATCGGCGCCGGCGTTGATCGCGGCCACGAAGTCCGCGGGCTGCGACGCGTCGCCCAGCACGACGACCTCGACGCCCTCGAGCTCGCCGGCGAGCCGGCTGCCGAGCGGCCGCCAGCCGATCGCCAGCGCCACGTGGTCGGCCGGGACGCCGTGGCGGGCGCCCTCGCCGTCCTGGTAGAGCACCTCCTCGTGCTCGATCATCACGACCTTCGCGCCGGTGATGATCCGCACGCCCGCGCGCTTGAGCGCGCGGACGAGGTGGCGGCGCGTGATCGCCTCGATCCCGAAGCCGACGCCGTTGCGCAGCTCGAGGATCGTCACGTCGGCCCCGAGCGCGGCCAGGTGCTCGGCGGTCTCGCAGCCCGTGGCGCTGCCGCCCACGATCACCACCCGCTCACCGTCCGCGGGCCGCAGCTCGTCGCGCAGGAAGCGCTGCGCGTCGTGGACGATCTCGGAGCCGATGCCCGGGATCGGCGGGATCAGCGGCTCGGCGCCCGTGGCGACGAGCACGGCGTCGGGAGCTTCGGATGCGACCACGGCCGGCGTGACCTCCGCGTTGAGGTGGATCTCGACGCCGAGCTCGGCGAGCCGGCGCGCCTGGTAGTCGCGGAAGCGCAGCACCTCGCGCTTGCTCGGCGCCAGGCCGGCGACTTCGAGCTTGCCGCCGAGGCGGTCCTCGCGCTCCCAGATCGAGACGTCGTGGCCGCGCAGGCGCGCGATCCGCGCCGCCTCCATGCCCGCGGGCCCCGAGCCGACGACCATCACGCGCCGCGGCTGCGCGGCGGGCGGGACGGCCCAGGTCAGCTCACGGCCGGCCTCGGGGTTGACCGAGCAGCGGGCGACCTCGCCGCGGCCGACGAGGTCCACGCACGCGTTGCAGGCGATGCAGGGCCGCAGCTCGTCCAGGCGGCCCTCCTGGACCTTGAGCGCCCAGTCGGGCTCGGCGATCAGCGTGCGGCCCAGCAGCACGAGGTCGGCGTCGCCGCTCTCGATCACCTCGGCGGCGAGCGCCGGGTCGTCGAGGCGCCCGACGGCGATCACCGGCACGTCGACGGCGGCCTTGACCGCGGCCGCCAGATGGCGCATGTGCCCGCGCGGGACGAACATCGGCGCCAGCGTCACGTGCAGCGTGTGCCAGGTGCCGGCGGTGACGCTGATCGCGGCCGCGCCGGCGTCCTCCAGCCAGCGCGAGACCTGCACGCACTCGTCGACCGTGAAGCCGCCCTCGACGGCGTCCTCGCCGTTGATGCGCCAGATCAGCGGCGTGCCGACGGCGACGATCGCGCGCGCCACCTCGAGGCTGAAGCGCGCCCGGTTCTCGAGCGAGCCGCCGTAGGCGTCCTCGCGCCGGTTGTCGAGCGGCGAGAGGAAGTTCGACGGCAGGTAGCCGTGCGCGCCGTGGACCTCGACGAAGTCGAAGCCCGCCTCGCGGGCGAGGTCGGCGGCGCGGGCGTAGTCTTCGACGATGCCGGCGATCTCGGCCTGGGTCAGCTCATGCGGGATCGGCGCGTGCGAGTTCAGCGGCACGGGCGACGGCGCGACGCTCGGGCCGGCGACGACCTGGCGGCCCGGGTGCATCAGCTGCACGCCGACGGTGACGTCGAACTCCTTCAGCGCGGCCACGAGCCGCTCGAGCCCGGGCAGGTATTCCGGGCCGCTGATCTTCGGCTCGGGGCCGACGGTCTCCTCGGAGACCAGGCAGCCCTCGACGGTGATCGTGCCGATGCCCCCGGCCGCGCGACGGCGGTAGTAGGCGATCGCGGCGTCGGTGATGTGCCCGTTCTCGTCCAGGCAGGTCCCCATCGGGGCCATCACGAGCCGGTTGCGCAGGCGCAGCGGGCCGATCTCGACCGGGTCGAACAGGGAACCCGTGAGCACCGACATGCCCATGACGGCGGATCATAGCCAATCGAACGCTTGGTTGGTAGGGTGAGCTCATGCGCGTGACTCTTGGGGCTCCCGGACGGATCATGCCTCCGGCCGCGAAGGCGATCGAGTTCGCCCAGCGCGCCGAGGCCGACGGCTTCGACGCGATCTGGTGGCCGTGCCACCTGATGGGCTGGATCCCGGACTCGGTGTGGACGCCGGACATGACCGAGCTCGCGCGCTTCCAGGACAACCCGCACGTGCACTTCGACCCGCTGATGATGATGGGCGCGGCGGGCGCGGCCACGAGCACGATCAAGGTCGGCGTCTGCGTCACCGACACGATCCGCCGCCATCCCGCGATGCTCGCCCAGGCGGCGCTGACCGCCGACCACCTCTCGGGCGGGCGCGCGATCCTCGGGCTGGGGTCCGGCGAGCGCATGAACATCACGCCCTACGGGATGGACTTCGACAAGCCGGTCGGCAAGCTCGAGGAGGCGATCAAGATCATGCGCCTGCTGTGGAGCACGACCAAGCCGGTCGACTTCCACGGCAAGTTCCACACGCTCGAGAACGCCGTGCTCGGGCTGGAGCCCCACGAGGGCGTGCCGCCGCAGGTCTGGATCGCCGCCCACGGGCCGCGGATGCTGCGGATCACCGGCCGGCTCGGGGACGGCTGGCTGCCGACCAACATCAAGCCCGACGCGTACGCCACCAAGCTGGCGGCGATCCGCGAGGCCGCCGAGGGCGCGGGCCGCGACCCGGAGGCGATCACGCCGTCGATGCTGGCCTACGTGCTGTGCGCGCCGGACGAGGAGACGCTCGAGCGGCTCTGCGACGAGCCGATGACGCGGATGCTGTTCGCCGCCGTCGACCTGCCGCCCGAGACCTATGAGCGCCACGGCTCGACGTCGCCGTTCGCCAGCGGCACGGGCTTTCATTCCTTCCTGCCGACGACGGTCACGCGCGAGGAGGCGGAGCGGGTCGTCTCGCACATCCCGGGCGGGATCGTGCGCGAGCACACGCTGTGCGGCACGCCGCAGATGATCGCCGAGCAGATCCGCACCTACCAGCAGGCCGGGCTGCGCGACGTGGTGCTGTGGAACATCACGCCGTTTGCCGACGCCGCGCTGTCGGTGTACTCGTTCAAGGCGATGCGCGAGGTCCGCCAGCTGCTCGAGGAGACCGCCAATGTCTGAGCTGGCCGGGCGCGTCGCGCTCGTCACCGGCGCCAGCCGCGGGATCGGCCGCGGGATCGCGCTCGAGCTGGCCGCCGCCGGCGCGGACGTGATCGTCAACTACCGCCGCGACGCCGAGGCCGCGCAGGAGGTCGTCGAGCATGCCGGCGGCCGCTCGATCGCGATCCAGGCCTCGATGTCCGAGCCGGCCGACGTGGACCGGCTCGCCGACGAGGCGCTCGCGGCCTTCGGGGCCGTCGACATCCTCGTGGCCAACGCCGGCATCGCCAGCCGCGGCCTGCCGATCGCCGAGACCGACCCGGCCGAGGTCGTGCGGGTGATGACCACGCACACGTTCTCCACGCACCGGCTCGTCCAGCGGCTGCTCCCGGGCATGCGCTCGCGCGAGCGCTCGGACGTCGTGCTCATTTCGAGCTCCGAGCTCAACCGCATGAAGGCCAACGGCGCGCCGTACAACATGGCCAAGGCGGCGCTGGAGGCGCTCGGGCTCACGCTGGCCAACGAGGAGGTCGCCAACGGCGTGCACGTCAACATCGTCGCGCCGGGCCTGGTCGTGACCGACATGGGCGCCAAGCTCGTCAAGGCCAAGCTCGGGCTGGACAACATGACCGAGCTCGACGCCAGCCAGCCGATGGGCCGGCTCGGGCGCCCGAGCGACGTCGCCGCGGTCGTGCGCTTCCTGGTCGGCGACGGCGCGAGCTTCCTGACCGGCCAGCGGATCGTCGTCGACGGCGGCGTCGACGCCTCCCCCACGGGATGAAGGGCCCGCGCGACGACAACGCGTTCGCGTCGTTCCTGGGCCTGCGCTGGACGGGCCCGGACGAGCTGCGGCTCGAGATCCGGCCCGAACTGGTCAACGGCACCGGCCGGCTGCTCGGCCCGGTGGTGTTCTCGCTCGTGGACTACGGGATGAGCGCGTGCGTGTGGGATGCGCTCAACGAGGGCGAGGTGTGCGCGACGATCAACGTCGGGATCAACTTCATCAACTCGGCCGCCGCGGGCGAGGTCATCTGCGTCTCGTCCCTGGACCGGCGCACGCGCACCGCCGCCGCGACGCGCTCGGAGCTGCGCCACGCCGACGGCCGCCTGCTGGCGACCGCGGTCGGCAGCTTCGCGATCATGCGCGCACGGAGCGAACCTTCTCCGCCTGCTTGATCCCGGCGGCGCGCAGCTCCTCGGCGATCCGCTCGCGCAGCACGAACTTCTGGATCTTCGTGCCCGACATCGGCCACTCGGTCACGAAGCGCACGTAGCGCGGGACCTTGAAGGTGGCGATCTTGCCGAGGCAGTGCTCGATCAGCTCCTCCTCGGTGGCCTGCCGGCCCGGGCGCAGCTCGACGTAGGCGCACGGGACCTCGTCGTAGCGCGCGTCCGGGGCGGCCACGACCTGCGCCACCGCGACCGCGGGGTGCTTGGCCAGCAGCCCTTCGATCTCGGCCGCGGCGACGTTCTCGCCGCCGACCTTGAGCATGTCCTTCAGGCGGCCGATGTAGGTCAGCCGGCCGTCGGCGTCGAGCGAGCCGAGGTCGCCTGAGTGGAAGTAGCCGTCGGCGTCGAAGGCCTTGGCGGTGGCCTCGGGGTCGTCGTGGTAGCCGTAGAACAGCGCCCAGCCGCGGTAGGTGATCTCGCCCGGCGTGTCCGGCGGCAGCGGCTCGCCCGTCTCGGGGTCGGCGATCCGGACCTCGATGCCGTCGAACGGGCGCCCGGCGGTGCCGATCCGCTTCTCGAGCGGGTCGTCGAGGTGGCTGAGCGCGATCACGCCGCCGCCCTCGGTGGCGCCGTACGGCGAGATCTGGGTGACGTGCGGGAGCTTGGCCGCGAACGGGCGCGTGATCTCCGGGTCTCCGTTGACGTTGACCAGGCGCAGCTTCGACAGGTCGGTCCGCTCGAACGCCGGGTGGTCGAGCATCGCCTGCCAGATCAGCGTGAACGCGGGGAACGCGACCGTGCAGGTCTCGAGCAGCTCCAGTGCCGGCCCGGGCTCGAAGTGCTCCATCCCGACCATCGTCGCGCCGACGGCCAGGCAGCCGTTGAACGGCAGGATCGTGGCCATGTGGAAGAGCGGCAGCGGGTTGAACTGGCGGTCGCCGTGGCGCATCGGGAAGCGCTGCTCGCCGAACACCCGGCCCGTGCGGACCAGCACCTCGTGGCTGAGCCGGCAGCCCTTCGGGTTCGCGGTCGTGCCCGATGTGTACATCAGGATTGCCACATCGGAGATGGCGATGCGGCGCTGCATGCGGGCGACCTCCCCGGCCTCGGCCTGCTCGGCCAGGAAGGCGTCCCAGCTGGGGTCTCCGTGGACGACGGCGTCCTGGGCCCCGGCCGCGCGCGCCTCCTTCGCCAGCGGGCCGGCGGCGGTGATCAGCTGCTTGATGCCGGCGTGCTCGAAGACGTAGGCGAGCTCGGGCGCGCGGAAGCGGTTGTTGATCGGGACGGGGATCGCGCCCAGCCGCGACGTGCCGTAGATCGCCACGAGCGTGTCGAGGATGTTCGGCATCAGGATGCCGACGCGGTCGCCGTGCGCGAGCCCGCGGGCGCGCAGGGCGCGGGCGAAGGCGATCGTGCGCTCGGCGAACTGCGCGAACGTCGCGTGGTCGGCGCCGAACTCCAGCGCCTGGGTGTCCGGCCAGCGGGCGGCGGCCCGATCGACGTGATCGGCCAGTGTCCAGCAGGCGCTGTCGACCATTTCAACCAAACGACCGGTCGGAATGATACCGTCTGCCGGCATGAGACGCGTCGCAGTCATCGGTTCCGGCGCGGCGGGGCTGAGCGCCGCGTTGGCGGCCCGCCTGGGTGGCGCCGACGTCACGGTCTACGAGCGCGGCGAGCGCCTCGGTGGCACGACCGCGCTCTCGGGCGGCAACGGCTGGTTTCCCGCGAACCGCTTCGTCGAGGACGACACGCCCGAGCTCGCGCTGAGCTACCTGCGGGCGATCTCGCTCGGCGACGCGGACGACGCGCTGCTGCAGGTCTTCGTGCGCGAGGCGCGCAACGCGGTCGACTTCCTCGAGGCCAACACGCCGATCCGCTGGCAGCCGATCGCGTACACGGACTACCACGCGCACCTGGAGGGCGGGCGCGTGCAGGGCGGCCGCACGCTCGAGCCTGCGCCGTTCGTGCCCAGCGAGCGCGTGCGCGAGCTCGTCCGTGACGCGCCCAACGTCTCCGCCCCCGTGACCTACGTCGAGCTGGCCGGCGGCGACATCGACCGTGAGGCGCTCGCCGAGCGGGTGGCGCAGGGCGCGATGACGCTCGGGCGCGGGCTGCTGGCCGGCCTGCTGGAGGCGTGCCTGGAGGCGGGCGTGGAGTTCCAGACCGGCGTGCGCGTGCGCTCGCTGCCCGAGGCGGACGCGGTCGTGCTGGCCACCGGGGGCTTCGAGCGCGACCCGCAGCTGACGCGGGCGTTCCTGCGCGGGCCGCTGCTGGCGCCGGTCGGCGCCCCGACCGCCGAGGGCGACGGGCTGCGGATGGCGATGGCCGCGGGCGCGGCCCTGGGCAACATGAGCGAGGCCTGGTGGTGCCCCGCCTACCAGCTGCCGGACGAGACGATCGACGGCGCCCCGATGGCGCGGCTGATCCTCACCGAGCGCGCCCGCCCGGGCTCGCTGATCGTCGACGGCCGCGGCCGGCGCTTCATCGACGAGGCCCAGAACTACAGCGACTTCGGCCGCACCATGCTCAACTTCGAGGCGACCTCGTTCTCGTTCCCGCACGTCCCGGCCTGGCTGATCTTCGACGCCGCCTACCGCGGCCGCTACCGCCTCGGCCCGCTGGGCAAGCGCGACCCGGACCCCGCCTGGCTGGCCCGCGGCGAGACGCTCACGGCGCTGGCGGACGAGATCGGCGTGCCCGCCGACGCCCTCGAGGCCACCGTCGCGCGCTTCAACGAGCACGCCGCCCGCGGCGAGGACCCGGACTTCGGCCGCGGCAGCTACCCCTACGACCGCTTCATCGGCGAGCTCGGTCCGCTCGGAGAAGGCCCGTTCTACGCGCTCCAGCTGCTCCCGGGCGCGCTCGCCACCAAGGGCGGCCCGCGCACGGACGCCGACGGCCGCGTCCAATCCATCGACGGCGGCCCGATCCCGGGCCTGTACGCCGCCGGCAACGTGGCCGCGAGCCTGTACGGCTTCGCCTACCCGGGCGCGGGCGGCACGCTCGGGCCGATCCTGACGTTCGGCCTGCGCGCCGGCGCGGCCGCCGCCGCGGACTGACAGGGGCCGCGGCATCGGTGGGCGCCGTGCAGGGGCCTTGCCGTTCTGTCGACCGAACACCAGGGCGATAAGGGGGAGGGCGCGGCCTCTTGGATCGCTCGCTCGAACCTCCGCGCGCCCCTTGCCCGCGCCCGTTAGCTCGACGGCCGTGCAGGGATACCGTCAAGCTACGGGCCACGGAGAACGTGGGTGATCGTTTGTGATCACTCGCGGCCGTTCTGGCCCTTCTCGTAACACCTTCGCGCGTTCGAGTTGGCGCATCGGTAGGGGGTGCCCCTCTGCGCTTCACCCACAGGAAAGCGCAGAGCCGCACCCCCCTCGATCGATATATCGAGAAGGGCCAAAACGGCCCCGAGACACCGCGCGGATGTCCCACTGTCTCCGTGGCCCGTAACTTGACGGTATCCCTGCACGGCCGACGGGCAAAAGGGCCCGGGCAAGGGGCGCACGGAGGCTCGCGCGAGCCATCGACGAGCCGCTCCCCTCCCCCTTATCGCCCTGGTGTTCAGTCGACGCAGCGAAACCGCGCCCCGCACGCCGCCGCCGCGCCACCCCCTCAGCTCGGAACTTCCAACCCCCCGCTCAGTTCGAGCACCTGCCCCGTGATGAAGTCGCTGTCGGCCGACGCGAAGAAGGCGACCGCGGCGGCCACGTCGTCGGGCGTGCCCGCGCGGCCCAGCGGGATCTGCTCCTCCACGCGGGCGATCAGCTCGGTCGGCTTGGCCGCGGTCATCGCCGTACCGGCGATCAGGCCCGGCGCGAGCGCGTTGACGTTCACGCGCCGGCGCGCCCACTCGCGCGCCAGCGACCGCGTGAAGCCGATCAGGCCGGCCTTGGCCGCCGCGTAGTTGGTGGTGCCGGGCGCGCCGTGCAGGGCGACGTTCGAGGCCATGTTGACCACCTTGCGGTGGTGGTAGGCCTCAGCGCGCAGCAGCTCGGCGGCGGCGCGGGTCATGCAGAAGGCGCCGTAGAGGCCGACGTCGTGCACGAGCCGCCAGTCGTCGTCGCTCATGCGGTGCAGGGGCGCGTCGCGGGTGACGCCGGCGTTGTTGACGAGGATGTCGAGCTGGCCGTGGGCGGCGGCGACGGCGTCGACGATCGCGGCCGCGTCGGAGACGACGTCGCCGCGCACGAACGTCGCCGCGCCCTCCACCGCGTCCTCGCGCAGGTCGGTGGCGACGACGACCGCGCCCGCGGCAGCCAGGCGCGCGACGATCGCCCGTCCGATCCCGCCCGCGGCGCCCGTCACCAGCGCGACCCGGCCTACCACCGGCAGGCCTCCGGGATCGCGGGGTGCTCCGGGGCGGGGTAGCGCGCGTGCAGCGGCTGCACGACCTCCTCGCCGAAGCGCACGATCTGCTCGCGCGCGGCCTCCATCGACGGGCCCGTCGTCAGCCGGCAGCAGAAGACCACGTAGTCGACGCCCCACTGCTCGTGCAGCTCCACGAGCCGCTCCAGGCACGTCGGCGCGTCGCCCATCACCAGGTGCGGCGTGACGGTCTCGACCCTGATGTCCTCGTCGGACGCCATCCCCGGGTGCCGGCGCAGGTTGCCCGTCTTGCGGTAGAAGCGCGCGATCCGCACGAAGTGCTCGCCGAACACCGCCGCGGCCTGCGCGGCCGTGTCGGCCACCCAGCCGTCGCGCATCAGCACCACGAACGGTTCCTTGCCCAGCTCGGCCGCGCGCGCACGGTACGCGCCCGCGTGCTCGTCCCAGGCCTCGCGCGTCATCGGCATCGGGTCCGACGTCCACGCCGAGCCGTACTCGGCCGAGCGCCGGATCGCCTCCACGGACGCGTTCCCGCCGCCCCAGATCGGCCACCCGCCGGCCTGCACGGGCAGCGGCGCGAGCCGCCCGGAGACCGTCCCCCAGTGCTTGCCCTCGACGGTGAACGGCTCGCCGGTCACCGCCTCGCGCCAGATCCGGAGCGTCTCCTGGAAACGCCCGAGCAGCCGCTCCTGCGGCACCCCGAACTGCTGCCAGAACGCGGGCAGGAAGCCGCGCGAGACCGTCGTCACCAGCCGCCCGCCGGACAGCTGGTCGATGACCGCGAACTGCTCGGCGGCCTTCATCGGGTGCACGAGCGTGCCGACGAACGTGAAGCTGCCCAGCAGCACCCGCGAGGTCTCGCGGGCGAGGATCGTCAGCAGCTGCTCGGGCCCCGGGAACGCGCACTCGGGCCGCCCGTGGCGGTCGGGCGCGAAGACGCCGTGGAAACCGGCGCGCTCGGCGAGCAGCCCTTCCTCGACGATGTCGTCGAGCGAGCCGCCGCCGAGGACGTTGGTGTCGATCAGGTAGCCGACGCGCACTTGACCTTGGCCGCGTCGCCGGCGCGCTCGATCACGACGCGCCGCCGGACGGTCAGGCCCGCGGTCAGCTCGCCCGCCGCCACGCTCAGCGGCTGCTGGAGGACGATGAAGTCCGCGATCGCCGTCCGCGCGCCGATCCGCTCGTTCGCGGCCGCGACCTCGTCGGAGATCAGCGCCGCGATCTCCGGCCGCGAGACGAGCGAGCCGTAGGTGCTGAAGTGCAGGTCGCGCTCGGACGCCCAGCGGCCCGCCTCCTCCGGGTCGACCTCGACGATCGCGGTCAGCGTGTCGCCGCCCAGCGGCGCGACGACCGAGCGGCGGATGTAGATGCTGTCGCACAGCGCGGCCTCCAGGCCGGCCACGATCACGTCCTCGCCGCCGGCGCGCACGACGTCCTCGCGGCGCCCGCGCACGCGCACGCGCCCGTCCCCGGCGTCCTCGGCCAGGTCGCCCGTCGCGTGCCAGCCCTCCCCCGTCGCGGGGTTGGAGATCGACAGGCCGCCGTCGGCGTCGATCCGGCTGCGCACGCCGGGCAGCGGCCGCCCGACCGTGCCGGCGTCGTCGAGCGACGCCTGCGCCAGCACGGGCCCGCCGAGCTCGGCCTGTCCGTAGGTCTCGAGCACCGGGATCCCGAGCCCCCAGAAGAAGCACGCGTCGCGCGCAGCCACCGGCCCGCCGGTGACGACGATCCGCCGCAGCCGGCGCACGCCGAGCTTGGACGCCACGAAGCGCCCGACGAGCTGCCACGCGGGCCCGCGCCCGCGCCGCGCGCCGTCCAGGGTCCGCGCACCGTCCTTGCTGTCCAGCCGCGCGGCGAGCCGCGCCATCGCCCAGGCGTACGCGCGCCGGCGCATCTGCGACGACGCGCGCGAGCGGCGCTCGGACGCCGTCCGCAGCAGCTCGAGCGCCCGCGGCGACAGGCACAGCACGGTCGGCTCGACCTCGGCCAGGTCCTCGAGCACGGTCGCCGGCGACTCCGGGATCGTGACCTGCGCGCCCGCCGACAGCGGCGCGTAGAGGTCGACGACGCGCGCCGCGGGCGTCGCCAGCGAGAGCACGCACAGCCCGCGGTCGGACGGCGAGAGCTCGAGCCACGCGGCGACGTTGCCCGCGATCTCGGCCAGCACCGAAGACGCATGCGTGACCGGGCGCGGATCGCCGCCCGTGCCGGCGCTGAAGAACACCACCGTGCCGGACCCGGCCGCGGGCGCCGAGCCGGAGAGCGCAGCGAACGGCTGCAGCCGCTCGTCGTCGTAGCCGCCCAGCCCGGTCTGGTTGATGGCCACGATCGACTTCACCGCGGGCAGCTCGTGCTCGAGCACCGTGTCCACGTGCTCCTGGTCGCCGCAGATGACCACGGCCGCGCCCGACGCGGCCACGGCCCGCGCGATCGCGTCGGCGGGCGTCTGCGGCGGCAGCGCGACCGAGACCGCGCCGAGATGCTGGATCGCCAGGTCGGCGACCACCCACTCCGGGCTGTTCTCGGCCAGCAGCGCGACCGGATCGCCGGCGGCGACCCCGAGCGACGCCAGCCCGCCCGCGACGGCCTCGACGCGCGAGCGCAGCTCGCCGTAGGTGACCGTGCGCCAGAGCCCGTGGCGCTTGCTGCGCAGGGCGACGGACTGCGGATCGGCGCTGGTCGAGATCATCGCGACTCCACCACCGGCTCGGCCGAGTCCGCGCCCAAGTAGGCGTTGATCACGCGCTCGTCGCGGCGCACCTGGTCCGGCGTGCCGTCCCCGATCTTGCGCCCGAAGTCGAGCACGACGACGTGCTCGGCGAGGTCCATGACGACGCCCATGTCGTGCTCGATCAGCACGACCGTGTTCTGCAGCGCGTCACGCGACGCGAGGATGAACGCGGACATGTCCTCCTTCTCGTCGACGGTCATGCCCGCCATCGGCTCGTCGAGGAACAGGATCTTCGGGTCCTGCGCCAGCGCGCGGCCGAGCTCGACGCGCTTCTGCAGGCCGTACGGCAAATCGGCGACGGCGGAGTGGCGCAGCTGGGCGATCTCGAGCAGCTCGAGGATCTCCTCCACGCGCTCGCGCTGGCGGATCTCGTCGCGGACGATGTGCGGCAGCCGCAGCAGGCCGGCGACCATCCCGCCGCGCCCGTGCAGGTAGCGGCCCGTCATCAGGTTCTCGAGCACCGTCAGGCCTTCGAACAGCGCAGGGGTCTGGAACGTCCGCGCCATCCCGAGCCGCGCGCGCTTGTGCTGCGGCAGCCCCGTGATGTCCTGGCCGGCCAGCCGGATCCGCCCTGACGTCGGGCGGTAGATGCCCGAGATGCAGTTGAAGAGGCTCGTCTTGCCCGCGCCGTTGGGCCCGATCAGCGCGGTCAGGCTGCGCTCGGCGACCGTGAAGGAGACGTCGTCGAGCGCGGTGACACCGCCGAAGCGGATCGTGAGCCCTTCGATCTCCAGCGCACTCATGTCAGCCACCTCCTACGGCGGCGGTAGCGTTTGGCGTTGGCGAACGACCGTTCTCCCTCGCCGATCTCGCCGCCGAGGTAGAGCTCCTGCACCTGCGGGTCCTCGCGCAGCCGGGCCGCCGGGCCCTCGAGCACGATCCGGCCCGTGTCGAGGATGTAGGCGTAGTCGCAGAACTCGAGCGCGAGCCGCGCGTTCTGCTCGACCACCAGCATCGAGGTCCCGTACTGCGCGCGGACCTCGCGCAGGCGCTCGAAGATCGAGCGGGTGATGATCGGCGCCAGGCCGAGCGAGACCTCGTCGAGCAGCAGCAGCCGCGGGTTGGCCATCAGCCCGCGCCCGATCGCCACCATCTGCTGCTCGCCGCCCGACAGCCAGCCGGCCTGGTCACCGCGCCGCGACGCGATGCTCGGGAACAGCTCGAAGACGCGGTCGATGTCCTCGGACGAGTACCCGCCCTTGCGCGCGGTCGCGCCGATCCGCAGGTTCTCCTCGACCGTCAGCTCGGCGAACACCATCCGCCCCTCGGGCACCTGCGCGACGCCCTGGGAGACGATCTTGTTCGCGCGCAGCTTGGAGATGTCCGCGCCGTCGAACTCGACGCTGCCCTGCAGGATGCGCCCCGAGTGCAGCCGCAGCAGGCCGGAGATCGCGCGGATCGTGGTCGTCTTGCCGGCGCCGTTGGCGCCCAGCAGCGCCACCGCCGAGCCCTCCGGCACCTCGAGCGTGACCCCGCGCAGCGCCGGCGCGCTCGGCCCGTAGGCGACCTCCAGCCCCGAGACCTTCAGGACCGACTGCCGTTCGGTGGCCGCGTCGCTGGTCACGAGCTGTACGGCCACTTGCTGACCCCCCGTTTGATGTCGAGCCAGAACGAGTTCAGCCCGCCCGGCTTGAAGATCATGATCAGGATCACGGTCAGGCCGAGCAGCATCGACACGGTCTGGCCCTGGTAGTCGTTGAGCAGCGGCCCGATCAGCGCCGTGTCCGGGCTCACCGACGTCGCGAACGTCTGCAGCGCCGACGGAAGCAGGATCCACACCAGCGCGCCGAGCACGGACCCGAGCAGCGAGCCCATGCCGCCGATGATGATGATCGCGAAGTAGTTGATCACGAACTCGAGCGAGTACGCCTCGAACGTCGTGGTCCCCAGGTAATACACGTACAGCGCCCCGACCGCGCTGGTCATGAACGACGTGAGCGCGAAAGCCTTGATGCGCTGCAGCCCGACGGGGACGCCGAGCGCGCCCGCGGCCACGTCGTGGTCGCGGATGGCCACCAGCGAGCGCCCCTCGCGCATCTTGAGCAGGTTGCGGCTCGTCAGCAGCGCGACCGCGGACAGCCCCAGCAGCAGGAAGTACCAGCGCGTCTCGGTGTCGAACGTGAAGCCGAAGATCGTCGGCGACTCGTAGGAGATGCCGGCGAAGCCGAAGTTGCGGTTCTGGTACTCGCGGAAGACGTAGAGCGCGATGAAGTGCAGCGCGAACGTCGACAGCAGCAGGTACAGGCCGCGCAGGCGCAGGCTCGGGAGCCCGAAGAACGCGCCGACCGCCGCGCCCGCCAGGCCGGCGCCGAGGATCACGAGCGGGAACGGCAGGTCGTTCTGCACGTCCAGGACCGCGGCGGTGATCGCGCCCACGGAGAAGAACGCGGCGTGGCCGAGCGACAGCAGCCCGGTGTAGCCGACGAGCAGGTTGAGCGCGACCGCGGCCATGATCGCGATCAGCGCGTAGTTGACCTGCGGCAGGCCGACGCCCAGCAGCTGCGTGTTCGTCAGGCCGTAGCCGAAGATCGCCTGGTTCTCGAGCACGCTCGGCAGGTACAGCAGCGCGGCGATGCCGAGCAGCAGCCAGCCGACGCGCGCGCGGCTGGAGAGCACGCGCATCTCCTGGCGGTAGCTCGTGCGCATGCGGGCCATCAGACGCGCTCCACCGTCGGGCTGCCGAACAGGCCGTAGGGGCGCAGCAGCAGCACGGCCATCAGCACGCCGTAGACGACAACGTTCGCGGCGGCGCCGGAGATGTAGCCCGTGGCGAGCTGCTGGATGACGCCGATCGTCAGGCCGCCGACGACCGCGCCCGGGATGCTCGTCAGCCCGCCGATCACGGCGGCGGGGAACGCGAGCAGGCCGAGCGCGGACAGCTGCGGCGAGATCACCTGCAGGTTGCCCATCAGCACCCCGCCGAGCGCGGCGGTCGCGGTGCCGATGCCGAAGGCGACCAGGAACACCTTGTTGGCGTCGATGCCCGAGAGCACCGAGGCCTCGACGCTCTCGGCCGTGGCCCGCATCTGCAGGCCGAGCTTCGAGCGCCGGAAGAACAGCGCGAAGGCCAGCACGCAGACCGCAGTGATGGCCATCACGAGCAGGTCGAGCGAGGACACGCGCAGGCCCAGGAACGCGATCGAGTCGTTCGGCAGCGTCGAGGGCAGCGTGCGCTCCTGCGGGCCGTAGATGATCTGCATGACCGCCTTGAGCACGAGCGACAAGGCGATCGTGACCATCACCACGGTCAGCAGCGGCCGCCCGATCATCGAGCGGAAGACCACGGCCTGCAGCACCACGCCCAGCACGGCGCCGGCCGCGAGCACCGCGAGCATCGCGGGCACCAGCGGCAGGGACAGCGTGGCGACCATCGTGAACAGCAGATAGCCGCCGACCATCAGCAGGTCGCCCTGGGCGAAGTTGAACACGTCCGTGGACTTGAAGATCAGGACGAAGCCCAGGGCGACCAGACCGTAGACCGAGCCGATCGCGAGCCCGCCGATCACATATTGGAAGAACTCAGCCATCGGCTCGGTGTGCCGCTGCTAGCCGCCGGCGTACTCGTTGGTGATCGCGTCCGCGTAGTCCGCGAACTCGCCGATGGCCTCGAACTTCTTGGTGTCGTAGTTGAACTTGTACGGGCGCGTGGCCGAGATGCCGGCGCGGTCGCCCGGGCCGTAGGTGATCGGCTCGGAGATGCCGCCCGTGTCGAGGTTCTGGATCGACTCGAGCGCCTTGACGTAGGTCTCGCGGTTGAGGTCGGGGCCCGCCTTCTTGAGGCCCTCGACGGCGACCAGGCCGGACAGGTAGCCGACGACGAAGGACGAGTTGGCCGCCTCCTCGCCGTAGCCGTACTTCTCGGCGTCGGCGACGAGCTGCTGGGTGCCGGGCACGTCGATGTCCGACGGCGTGGTCGGCGCGGTGTACTCGTACTGCTCGCCGAACCTCTTCGGGACCGCGTCGTAGGCTGTCGGGCCGCCCGCGGCGAAGGTCGAGATCAGCGGGATCGTGGCGTTGAGCTTCTGCATCGACTTCAGCAGCGCCGCGGCCATCGTCGGCGACGAGTGCACGAGGATCCAGTCCGGCTTGGCGGACACGATCTTCTGCGCGTGCGCATCGGCGGAGGTCGCGGTGACGTCCATCTCCTCGTCGGCGACGATCTCGCCGCCGGCGTCCTGGACGCGCCTGGTGATCAGCTCCCCGACCTCGATGCCCGAGGACGCCGTGAGCCGGAAGATCGCGACCTTCGGCGACGGCTTGCCCGTGCGCTCGGCCATGTACTTCATGATCACGTCCGCCTGGTCGGAGTACGGCGGGATCACGTAGAAGATCGTCTCGTGCAGCGGGATGAAGCCGCCCTTGACCGTCGACTGCGGGCCGATCAGCGGCATCTTGTCCTTCTTGATCAGCGGCAGCGCGGCCTCCTGGATGGAGGAGCCGTTGATGCCGGCGATGCCGACCACCGGGGTCTGGCTGACGAGCTTCTTGTAGGCGGCGATGCCGACGGGCACCTCGCCCTTGTCGTCCTCGTCGAGGATCTCGATCTTGCGGCCGTTGATGCCGCCTTCGTCGTTGGCCTTGTTGATCTGCGTCAAGAAGCCGTGCGCCCACGGCGTCTGCGCGACCGTCTGTGGACCGGTCTGGTCGTAGATCAAGCCGAGCTTGATCGTGTCCTTGGTGACGCCCTCGCGCGGCGTCGCCGTATTACCGCCGCCGGAAGAGGCCGAGTCGCCTCCGCCCTCGTCGGACCCACAGGCCGCCATGCCGGTCGCGAGTACCGCAGCCGACAGCAAGACGCCGAAGCGGGATGCAAAGCGCATTGTGCCTCTCTCCTCCTCGTAGAGAACGGCGCCGAGTCTATACCGAACGATAGGTAGAAATCAAGCAACCGTTTGGTTTGAGGACGCGCTCAATCCAAGCGCACGAGCGGCTGCCCCTCGGTGACCGCGTCGCCGCTCGCACAGAGCACTTCCACGACCTTGCCCGACGCCTCGGCCTCGACGGGCATCTCCATCTTCATCGACTCCAGGATCGCCACCACGTCGCCCTCGTCGACCGTGTCGCCGACGGCGACCTCGACCGTCCAGACCGTGCCGGTGATGTGCGCGTCGACCGTGGCCATCAGGCAACCCCCCGCTTGCTCACGCGCGGGCGCGTGCCCCACGCGAAGTCCAGTCCCTCGGCGAGCACCTGGCGCGTCTCGCGCGGGTCGATCACGTCGTCGAGGATGATGTTCGCGGCCGCTTCCCACGGGCGCGACTCGGCGGCCCACTCGGCCTCGAGCTCGGCCGCCAGCGCGTCGCGCGCCTCGGCCCCCTGCTCGGCCTCGAGCGCGTCGAGCCGGCGCCGGTAGACCGTGCGCACGCCGACGTCCGGGGCCATGAAGCCCATCTCCGCCGTCGGCCAGGCGACCAGCAGGTCGGGATTGACGGGCCGCCCGCCCATCGCGATGTGCCCGCCGCCGTAGGCCTTGCGCACGATCACCGCGAGCTTGGGGACGGTGGCCTGGGCCAGCGCCGAGGCGAGCCGCTCGTAGCAGGTCAGGATCCCGCCGCGCTCGGCGTCGGTGCCGATCATCAGGCCCGGCACGTCCTGGAAGAAGACCAGCGGCAGGTTGAAGGTGTCGCACAGCTCGACGAAGCGCAGCTCCTTGGTGAGCGCGGGGACGTCGAGCACGCCGGCGCGCTGCATGGGCTGGCTGGCGACGACGCCGACGGGCTGGCCCTCGATCCGCGCCAGCGCGGTGATCAGGCTGCGGCCGTAGCGCTCGCCCCAGACGAACATCGAGTCCTCGTCGAGGATCGCCTGCAGGATCTTGCGCATGTCGTAGCCGCGGCGCGGGTTACTCGGGACCAGCCCGGGCAGCTCCTCCGGGTCGCGCTTGGGCGCGACCGGGGGCGCGACCGGCGCCGGCAGGTCCGCCGCGTCGGGCATGTAGGTGAGGAAGCGCTTGATCGACGCGATCGCCTCCTCCTCGGCGTCGACGACGACGTGCGCGCTGCCGCTGGTCTCGTGCGCGACCTGCGGGCCGCCGAGCTCCTCGTTGGAGACGTCCTCGCCGATCGCGCCGCGGATCACGGGCGGACCGGAGAGCGCGATCGACGCGTCGCGCTTCATCACCACCAGGTTCGCGATCGCCGCGTGCAATGCAGCGTCGCCGAAGCTCGGGCCGACGACGGCGGTGATGCGCGGGGTCGCGGGCGAGCCCGCGGGCGACTGCAGGAACGAGCGGAAGTCGAACGGGACGCCCGAGAAGCGCCAGCCCAGCAGGTCCGGGATGCGGCCGCCGTCGTTGTCGGAGAGGAAGATCAGCGGCAGGCCCTTGCGGCCTGCCCACTCCGCGACGCGGTTCTGCTTGCGCATGTTGACCGGCGCGGTCGTGCCGGCCAGGACCGTGGCGTCGATCGCGACGATGCAGACCTTGCGGCCGTCGATACGGCCGAAGCCGGTGACGATCGCGTCGCCCGGCGACGGCGCCTCGCGGCGGATCTCCGGCAGCGCCAGCAGGCCCACCTCGCGCCAGGACCCCTCGTCCACCAGCAGCGCGATGCGCTCGCGCGCGGTCAGGCGCCCGCTCGCGTGATGGCGTGCGATCCGCTCCTCGCCGCCCATCGCGAGGGCCTCGGCGCGGCGGCGCTCGAGCTCCTCGACAGGGCTGATCACGACCGTGTCTGTCTCGTCATTCATCCCAGGCCCTCCGTTGACGCTCGGGAGCGTACCATAGAATCAACCGGTCGTTTGGTTGAGTTCTGCGACCAGCCGCTCACGCAGCGGGCCCTTCTGGATCTTCGTCGCCGACATCGGCCACTCGGTGACGAAACGGACGTGGCGCGGCACCTTGAAGCGCGCGATCCGGTCGCGGCAGAAGCCGATCAGCTCCTCCTCGTCGGCGGCCATGCCCTGTCTGAGCTCGACGAAGACCGCGGGCACCTCGTCCAGGCGCCGGTCGGGGACCGCCACCGCCTGCACGAGCTTGACCGCGGGGTGCGTGCTCAGCAGCGACTCGATCTCGGCCGCGGCGACGTTCTCGCCGCCGACCTTGAACATGTCCTTCAGGCGGCCCTGGAAGATCAGCCGGCCCTGCTCGTCGAGCGCGCCGCGGTCGCCCGTGCGGTACCAGCCCTCGTCGTCGAAGGCCGCCGCGGTCTTCTCGGGGTCGTTGTGGTAGCCCTCGAAGAGCCCCCAACTGCGCACGAGGATCTCGCCGTCGGGCGCGATCTTGACCTCGGCGCCGGGCATCGGCAGCCCGCACGTGCTCGTGCGCGCGTCGAGATCGTCGTCGCGCTGGGAGTAGGTGATCGCGCCGCCGCCCTCGGTCGAGCCGTAGAGCGTGAGCTGGAGGACGTGCGGGAACGTCGCCTGGATCTGGCGCAGCAGGTCGGGCGGGCCGACGTTGAGCATCACGCGCGCGTGCGAGAGGTCGGCGTCCGCGAAGCCGGGCTGGTCGATCAGGCCCTGGGTGATCGGCGGGTAGGCCGGGTACAGGTGCGTGGCCTGCTCGTCCTGGATCAGCTTGAGCGCGCGCTCGGGCTGGAACCAGGTGTCGCTCAGGAACGCCGACCGGGTGGCGGTGGTCGCGATCAGCGGGCCGATCGCGCCGAGGTGGAACAGCGGGCAGGGCCCCCACAGGCGCTCGCCCGGGTTGAGGTCGAGGATCTGGGCGACCGTCGTCCAGTTGCGGACGATCGCCTCGTGCGTGAGCCGGCAGCCGCGCGGCTGCGACGTCGTGCCCGAGGTGTAGAGCAGCAGCGCCTCGTCGCGCACGCGGGTGGCGCAGCGGCGGAACTCGAGCTCGTCCGTGGGCTCGGCCAGGTCGTCCTCGGACAGCGTGCCGGGGCGGCGCGTGGCCCCGAAGGAGACGATCGCCTCCAGCGCGGGCGCGGCGTCCGGCAGCCCGGCGTCGTTGAGCAGGCCGAGCAGGTCGACGTAGTCGTCGATGCGGTCGCTCGTGAGGATCACCTTCACGCCCGCGTCCGTGACCACGAACGGCAGCTCCTGCGAGCGGTAGCGGGTGTTGATCGGGACGATGATCGCGCCCGTCAGCGCGATCGCGAAGATCGAGGCGATCGCGTCCGGGCTGTTGGCCATCAGGATCCCGACGCGGTCGCGCGGCTTGACGCCGAGGCCGATCAGGCCGCCGGCGATCCGGCGCGCGCGCCGCTCGAGCTCGGCGTAGGTGAGGCGCTCGTCCGGGAAGACGACGGCGTCCGCGTCGGGGGCCGCCTCCGCGGCCTTGAGCAGCAGATCGCCGAGCGTGACCGCCTCGCTGTAGGGACGGACGTCGGTGCGCATGACGGAAGAATAGACAGTTGACCAACCGGTTGTTAGGGTCGACGGTATGAGGAGGAGAGACGAATGGGCGGAGGCCGTCACCATCGGCGACCTCCTGCTGCGCACCGCGGCCGACGCGCCCGAGCGCGACGCGCTGGTGTTCCCCGACGAGCGGCTCACCTACGGTGAGCTCGCGGCCTCCGCGCGGCGGATCGCGCGCGGGCTGATCGGCGCCGGGCTGCGGCCCGGGGAGCGCGTGGGCTACTTCATGGCCAACAGCCCCGAGACCGTCGCCGCGTTCTACGGGATCGCCCTGGCGGGCGGCGTGATCGTGCCGGTCAACACGCGCTACCGGGCGCAGGAGCTGCCGTTCGTGCTCGGCAACGCGGGCGTCAAGATCGTGCTGACCAGCGACCGGATCGCCGACTACGTCGACCTGCGGACGCTGCTCGAGGAGGCGCGCGTCGACCAGCAGATCTACGAGTTCGGGGCCAACGAGGCGGAGTTCTACGCGCTCGCCGACGGCGTGTCCGAGGCCGAGCTCGACGCGCGCCGGATCGCGGTGCGGGTCGGCTCGACGGCGATGCTGCTGTTCACGTCGGGGACGACCTCGCAGCCGCGCGCGGCGCGGCTCAGCCACGAGTCGCTCGTGCGCAACTGGACCGCGTTCGGCAACGTCTTCCGGCTCGAGCCGGGCGACGGCCTGTGGGCGCCGGGGCCGATGTTCCACCTCGGCGCGATCGGCCCGATGGTGATGTGCGCCGTGCACGGCGCGGCGCTGCTCACCGACGTCTACTACGAGCCCGACCGCGCGCTGAAGATGATCGCGCGCGAGCAGCCGGCGGTGCTCTTCCCAGCCTACCCGCCGATCACGATGGGGATCCTCACGCACCCGGACTTCCCGTCGACCGACCTGTCGGGGATCCGCGTGATCCTGAACGTCGGGCCCGAGGACCTGCTGCGCCAGATCCAGGCGTCGTTCCCGCAGGCCACGCTGGTCTCGATCTACGCGCTGACCGAGGCGGGCGGCGCCGTGACCCTGACCAGCCTCGACGATCCGCTGGAGACGCGCGTGTCCACGTGTGGGCTCCCGCTCGCCGGCACCGAGGTCAAGATCTCGTCCGAGGGCGAGATCCTCGTGCGCGGCATCTCGGTCTGCGACGGCTACCACGAGGACCCGGAGAAGAACGCCCAGGCCTTCGACTCCGAGGGCTGGCTGCACACGGGCGACCGCGGCGCGCTGGACGCAGACGGGCGCGTCAAGTTCCTCGGCCGGCTGAAGGAGATGATGAAGGTCGGCGGCGAGAACGTCGCCGAGGTCGAGGTCGAGTCCTGCATCTCCACCCACCCCGCGGTCAAGCTCGTGCAGGTCGTCGGCGTGCCCGACGCGCGCCTGGACGAGGTCCCGGCCGCCTACGTCGAGCTGCGCCCCGGCGCGACCGCGACCGAGGAGGACATCATCGAGCACTGCCGCGGCAAGATCGCCAGCTTCAAGGTCCCGCGCTACGTCCGCTTCGTCACCGAGTGGCCGATGTCGGCGTCGAAGATCCAGAAGGGCCTGTTGCGCGAGCGCGCGGCGACCGAGCTGGTGCCCGCGGATGCCTGAGCCCGCCGCGCTCGTCACGGGCGCGGCGCAGGGCATCGGCGAGGCGATCGCGCGGCGGTTGGCGGCCGATGGCGTGCGCGTCTGCGTCGCCGATGTGGACCTGGAGCGCGCGTCTGCGGTCGCCGACGCCGTGGACGGGATCGCGGCGCGGGTCGACGTGCGTTCGCTGGACGATCTGTCGGCGGCGGCGCGTGCGGCTGTCGACGCGTTCGGCGGGCTCTCGATCCTGGTCAACAACGCGGGCGTGACCCGCTCGGGCATGCTGCACCGGCTCTCGGAGGAGGACTGGGACCTGGTCCAGGACGTCGTGTTGCGCGGGACCTTCAACGGGTTCCGCGCCGTGGCGCCGTGGCTGCGCGACGGGAACGATCCGGGGCGCCGCGTGGTGAACATCGCCTCGATCGCCGGCACCCACGGGGCGATCGGGTCGGCCAACTACGCGGCGGCCAAGGCGGGCGTGGTCGGCCTGACCAAGACGATGGCGCGCGAGTGGGCGCGCTTCGGCGTCACCGTCAACGCGGTCGCCCCGGGCCTGATCGAGACCCGGATGACCGCCGGCTTCGCGGACGAGATCGCCCCGCGCATCCCGATCGGACGTGCCGGGCGCCCGTCTGACGTGGCCGCCGCGGTCGCCTACTTCTGCTCGGCGGGGGCGGGCTACGTGACCGGGCAGGTGCTCGAGGTCACGGGCGGGCTCACCGACATGGACTAGCGGGTCAGTCCAGCCAGCGCCCGTCGCGCATCAGCTCGCGGCCTTCGAGCTCGTTGACCTCGCGCCAGGCCTGGATGCGT
>Ga0182742_1001377_pt1 | contig 31425 bp, 24 predicted proteins | sample eDN5th37CBELigMG_FD_128880 | JGI IMG/M metagenome (GOLD analysis project Ga0182742, IMG submission 128880) | Enriched Miracle-Growth compost microbial communities from Emeryville, California, USA - eDNA 5th pass 37_C BE-Lig MG (version 2)... ... | reverse complement strand
GACACATCGCGCCGCGTGGTACTCGTGCCCGGACAGGTCGAGGGGGACGCGTCGATCCGTTACGGCTCGCCGCGCATCAGCACCAATGCCGGCCTGCTGAAGGCGGTGCGCACCGCGGCGCCCGACGCGCATATCGTCTACCGCCCGCATCCCGATGTGGTTGCGGGGCTGCGCGATCCGGGCAGCGAGCCGGCTCAGGCCGGGGGCGACGCCGACGAGGTGGTCGTCGGCGGTTCCATCGTGCCGATGTTCGATGAGGTGGACGAGATCCACACCCTCACCTCGCTCGCCGGCTTCGAGGCGCTGCTGCGCGGCAAATCCGTAACCTGCTACGGCCAGCCGTTCTATTGCGGCTGGGGGCTCACGACGGACATGGTCCCAGTCGCGCGCCGGAAGCGGCGGCTCTCCGTCGAGGCGCTCGTAGCGGGCGCACTGATCCTCTACCCCACCTATGTCAGCCAGCGAACCGGGCGGTTCGTGACGCCCGAGCAGGCGATCGACGAACTCATCGACCAGCGGGAGGCGGCCGGCAACTCGTCGCGGCCGGTGCGGCGTATCCTGGTACTCGAGCGGAAACTGCAGAACCTGCTGAGGGACTGGCGCGGCCGGTGAACGCTACGAATTTGCGCCTTCCACATGCGGGACGGGTTCGTCCTGGGCCGACCCCATGTTCTCGTAGTACTTGATCGCCTCGTCGATGTTGGAGAACTCCAGCAGCCGGCCACGCTCCAGGACCAGGCCGCGCACGCAGTATTCCTTCATCAGCGATGCGCTGTGGGAGATCATGATGACGGTCGCGTTGGAGAGGCGCTCAAGGAGCGCCGCCTTGCTCTTGCGCCTGAACTTCGGATCGCCGACAGACATGACCTCGTCGATCAGGTAGTAGTCGAACTGAATGGCCAGCGAGACGCCGAAGGACAGCTTGGCCTTCATGCCGCTGGAATAGTTCCGGATGGGCTCGTTCATGAACTTGCCGATCTCGGCAAAGTCCTCGACGTATTTCATCATCTGCTTGTAGTCGCGCCGATAGATGCGCGAGATGAATGCCACATTCTCGCGGCCGCTCAGCGAACCGTGCAGGCCGCCCTTGAAACCAAGCGGCCAGGACACTGCGGCATTACAGATGATGCGCCCAGAGTCCGGCATCTCGGCGCCGGACAGAAGCCGCATCAGGGTCGACTTTCCCGCCCCGTTCGGCCCCATGATGGCCGTGTTCACCCCTGGCGGGAAGTCCACGTTGATGCGGTCCAGAACCGTGTGACGCCCGAACTTGGACGGATACGACTTCGATACGTTCTCCAGGCGAATCATCGTCCAGTCACCGACGGCCGCACGGTCACACCGCGTGGTCTCTCACCGCCTGGACGACGAGGTAGCCGATCAGCCAGATGATGGCGAACGCAAGACAGGCCAGCATCGTGTTGATCACCCGCAGCGGATAGAGCGAGATCTCCGGCGCACTCGGCTCGACAGCGATCGCGAAGTAGCGATCCTGCCGTCGCGCCTCTGCCTGGGACGTCTCCAGGGAGGCGAGCGCCGTCGCATAGGCTTTCTCGGCGAACTCCTGTTCGAAGACCAGCGAGTTGTACTGGGTCAGCTTCGAGCTGAGGGTGGTGCCGGTGCCAACGCCCTGTCCAGACCCGATGCCCTTGCGCTTCTGCTCGAGTTCCGTCGTGTAGGAGGCGATCTGCCGGTCGAGCACACGCACCGACGGCGAATTCACGTCGACGGTCGACAAGAGCGATGCGCGGCGCGACTTGAGTTCGATCAGCGTCTTCTCCAATTCCTGGATGATCACCTGATCCGATTCCGCCTCGCGTGTCGGATCGGAAATCTGCTCGACGTCGCGGAAGTCCTCGACGGCCCGGCGGGCCGCGATCAGACGATCCTCGGTGCGGGCCACCTCGGCCTGGGCGTTGTTGATGAGTTGTTCGCGCGCAGCCGTCGAAAGGTCATTGACCAGTTCGGTGGACACGGCCAGCACGGCATCCGCGATCTTCTGCGCGTCCTCGCCGGTAAAGGCGGTCACCTCGAACGTGGTGATGGACGTCGTCGAGTTGTAGTCCGCGTCGACCATCCAGCGCCAATAATGGATGAACTTGTCCAGCGGCATGTCCGGATCGATCCGGTAGACGAAATCGATGTCCGGACGCGAGAAGAATTCGCGCAGGTCGATGTTCAGCTTTTCACGGATGTCCTTGATGACTTGCTTGGAATGGATGTAGTCGATGACGATGTAGGCGTCCTGCGCCTGGGTCGTGGCTCCCGGGAGCGCGCTCAGCCCCAGCGTCTCCAGCGTGGACTTCTCCATGCCGCGCACGGAGAAACGTGCTTCCGAGCGGTATTGAGGCGAGGCGATGAAGGCGTAGTAGAGGCCCACGAGCAACGTCGGCAGCACCACGGCAAGCAGGAAAGACAGCTTGGTGATGCTGACCTTGGGCGTCAGCACCAGCTTCGAGCGCATCGCCGAGACAATCGATTCCCTGCGCTCCGGGAGGATGGGTTCCGGAACGTTGGCCGGAGCAGGGCTCTGCTCCTCCGGGATGGGGTCGGCAACGGGCTCACTCGCCGGCGTCACAAGCCTCAGCTTTGGTCCGGCCTTGCCCGCCTTGGCGGCGAGCCGCGCTTCCCTCTCGGCCCTTCGGGCGGCGCGTCGCTCACGCGCGGAATCGGTGTCGGTGTCGGCCGCGTCCTGCTTCGCGGGCTGGGCCTTTCCGGCGGTATCATCCTCGGGTGCAGCCGCAGGCCCGGCCGCGGGAGTGGCGCCGGATATGGAAACGCGGTCAGGCTTCTGCGCCATCTCTTTTGAATCACCAAGGTTCGCGGCTGCCTTTGCGGCCGCTTCCGCGGCACCATCGCCACCCGATGTTATCGAACCATTAACGACGTCTGCGTTCGAGGTCCGCTCGGATTTCCCGGCAGGGGGAACCGCGGACGACGGCTGGGCGGCCGCGGCTTCGGCCTTCGTCGACGCCGCCTTCTCCGACTGCTCGGGGGCACCGGGAGCCGGCGCCACCGCCTCGGCAAGCTTGGTCACGATCTTTCCGTCCGGCGTCTTCAGGACCGGAGTGGCACGTGACATCGTGGCCTCGGAGCGGGCCGGCGCCGGGCTCGGGGACTTTGACTCTGACGTTTCGGCGGGACTTGCCGCCTTGCCGGCTTCTTCAGCCTTGGGTGCCGGCGCGGAAGCCAAAGCATTTGCCGGTGTCTGGCTTCCGTCCTTCTCAGGCGCAGCCTTGGCTGCAGGCTCGTCCACCCTGGCGGCAGGCGCGGGCTCTGGTGCCTTCGACGACGCATCATCCTGCGCGGGCGCGACCTTGGCCGAAGGCTCGATCGGCTTCGCCGCAGGTTCGGCCGCGGCCGCTGTCGCAGGCGTCGCGGCCCCGTCCTTTGCAGGCGCGGCCTTTGCGACGGGCTCATTCGCCTTCGCCGCGGATGCAGCCACGGACGCCGCGGGTTCCGGAACAGTCTTGGATTGCTTCGGCTCCTCGGCCGGCGTCTTCAGGACCGGCGCGGCAGCCACCCGAGACTCGGCTCGCGCCGGTTCAGAAGCCGCGGGAGCCGAGGCCGCCGAGGGCTTGGCCGCCGATTCGTCGACCTTTGCGGCGGGCGCTGCCGCAGCAACGGGAGACGGGGTGGCGGCCGGCTTGGCAGAAGCCGATGTGGCAGCTGCAACGTCCTGCGCCACAGGAGCCTGCGACGCGGCAGGCGCAGCGGAAGCGCCTGTTGCCGCCGGGGCCTGAGCCGGCGCGGACCGAACCGGCACGGAGGCGCCAGCGGCGGGGGCGGCTGCGGGAGCCGACTTCGCAGCGTTGGATGCAGACGAGGAATCGTTCTTCGGCTGCTCGGGAGCGGTTGGCGCGCGAGGCGCGGCCTGAGGCGCCTGCGGGAACGCCCGCATGGCTGCCGGCTGGACCGGGGCGGCAGGCGCGGGGCGGGACGCGAAGGCGGACGACGGGACGGTGGCCCGACCCGGCAGCGGCGTCATCGAAGGTTGGACCGCAGCGCCGGCGGCGGGGGCCCCAGCTGTAGGCGGCGAAACGACATGCACGGGTGGCGTCCGTGCGCCGTCGGCACCCTTGGCCACCGGTCCCGGCTGCGAAACGGATGGGTTCGCAGGACGCGGACCTGCAGGGACCGTCATGTCCGCGGGCTTCGTGACGATGCGGATTGGGGCTCTCGACCCGGACGAAACGGGAGCCGGCATCGGCGTCACGTTCGTCGGGCGCACGGATGGACGGAACGCCTCCCCTGCCCTCGGGTTCGCACCCGCAGGCGTATTGGCCGGGCCTGGATTGGCCGGGCCTGGAACCTTCGACGGAGGCGGCACGGCCCGCAGGACGGGGCGCTCCGTGGCGTTGGGTACCGGAACGGGCCGCATCGCAGCCGGATTGGTCGACGTTCCATCGCGCTCGGCCTGTGGCTGCCGCGCGCCTTGCGGCGCTGTGGGCGTCGCCCGGGGCCAGGAAGGCTGAACCACGGCTCGCTGCCCGGGGGCCGCGGCCGCGGCCGGCCGCACGCTCGTCTCGGCCTCCGCGAATTCAGGATCGGCGCGCAGCGCCTCTGCAATCGCGTCGATGAAGTCTTTTTCGTTCAAGAGAGTGCCTGCCTGTTCCCTATCCTACGCGGAGAAGCATCGCTCGTTCGAGTCATGCTGCGCCGGGAGTATGGCGAAACCCCGACCACTAAATCATATCCCGCGCAAGCGCGCCAGAACCGGCGCGGGGTTGTTTTCGCATTGCAACATCGCGGGGCAATGCCCGCATCAACCAAGCTTTTCGACAACCCGCGCCAGCATTTGTTCCAATCCGGTCAGAAAGATGGACAAATGCCACAACGTTTCGTTGACAAGGCGCGAAGAACTGCCTGAATGTCGGGAAGGGGCGGATGATGGCGCACCCGGACGAAGCGACGCGAATCTGCAGGTTTCGCAGATAAATTGCTGCCGCCTAGACCCGGCGACCAAAACAACAACACCAGAGGGAAACAGGAGAACGACATGCTCGGCACCATTCGATGCAAAGCCGCCGCGCGAACCTTCGCGCTTTCCGCAAGCGTTGCACTGTGCCTCGGCGGCGTTGCTGTGGCGCAGGAGTCCGCCGACCCGATCAAGCTCACCCTTCATGACTGGACCGGCCAGCTCATCACCACCGAGCTCATGGGCGAGATCCTGAAGAAGGCCGGCTACAACGTCGATTACGTCCAGGCCGACTACCTCGCCCAGTTCGCGGGACTGGAGAGCGGCGACCTGCATGTCGCGATGGAAATGTGGGAAACGACCGGCCGCGACGCCATGGATGCCTCCTTCGCCACCGGAAAGACCGAGAACTTCGGTCCCACCGGCATGAAGGCGAAGGAAGAGTGGTGGTATCCGATCTACATGAAGGAGAAGTGCCCGGGCCTGCCGAACTGGGAGGCTCTGAAGGAGGAGGCCTGTGCAGAGGCCTTCTCGACGGCCGAAACCGCGCCGAAAGGACGCTATCTCGGCGGGCCGGTGACTTGGGGCGGGTTCGACGACGAGCGCGTCGAGGCCTTCGATCTTCCGTTCGAGGTCATCCATGCCGGCACCGATGCCGCACTGTTCGCCGAACTGGAGAGCGCCTACCAGCGGAAGGCGCCAATCATGCTGTGGATCTACGCGCCGCACTGGGCGCCGGCGAAGTATGAGGGCGAGTGGGTCGAATTCCCCGAATACACCAAGGAATGCTACACTGACCCGTCCTGGGGCTCGAACCCGGACGCGCTCTACGACTGCGGCAAGCCGTATGGCGACATCTGGAAGGTTGGCTGGGTCGGCGTGAAGGACAAGTGGCCCGGCGCGTACAAGGCGATCAAGGCCTTCACCGTCGACAACGACGAAATGGGCAAGATGATCACCGCCGTCGACATCGATGGCAAGAAGGTGAGCGACGTCGTGTCCGAGTGGATGGCAGCGAACGAAGACCGCTGGTCGGAGTGGATCAAGAAGTAGCGGCATACTGACCGACAGGCAGGTGTCGTGACTTTGGCGCGCCCCAAGCTCGTCTGCAGCAACGTCTGGAAGCTGTTCGGCTCCGGGGCGCGCGCCTTCATGACCGGCCGCGCCTCGGCCACGCCACAGGAAATCGCCACGGCGAAACTCGTCGCGGCGGTCAGGGGGGTCGATCTCGAGGTTCGTGAGGGCGAGATCTTCGTCATCATGGGCCTTTCGGGCTCCGGGAAGTCGACACTGGTGCGCTGCCTGTCGCGCCTGGTCGAGCCGACCGCGGGCGAGATCCTGTTCAACGGCGAGAACCTGCTCGCCGCCGACGAGAAGCGGATGATCGAGATCCGCCGCCACCAGATGGGCATGGTGTTCCAGCACTTCGCCCTGCTGCCGCATCTCAGCGTGCTCGCCAACGTAGCCTTTCCGCTGGAAGTGCAGGGCGTGGACCGGGCCACCCGCGACGCCCGCGCCCGCCGGATGATCGAACTTGTGGGCCTTTCCGGAAAGGAGCACTTCTTTCCGCGGGAACTGTCGGGCGGGCAGCAGCAGCGCGTGGGCATTGCGCGCTCGCTGGCGGTCGAGCCGGAGCTCTGGTTCCTGGACGAGCCGTTCTCGGCGCTCGATCCGTTGATCCGGCGCGAGATGCAGGACGAGTTCATCCGGCTCCAGTCGGTGCTGCGCAAGACCATCGTTTTCATCACGCATGATTTCGATGAGGCGATCCGACTCGCAGACCGCATCGCGATCATGAAGGACGGCGCGATCGTACAGGCTGGCACGCCGGAAGACCTCGTGCTCAATCCGGCCACCGACTACGTCGCCGAATTCACGCGAAACGTGCCGCGCGCCAAGGTGGTGAAGGTCGCCTCGCTGATGAAGCCTGCCCCGCCGGGTCTGGACGGCGCGGCCGTTCCCCTCATCGGGAAGATTGCCGAGGTGGCACCCCGATTTGCGCCAGGCACCGAATGGCTGCGCGTCGAGGACAGCGAGGGACGCACCGCCGGGGCGTTGCATCGCTCGGACGTCGTCGAACTGATGATGCGGGGGTGAGCATGGCTGCGGTCGCCCCCTCCACCGCTTCGCGGTCCCCGTCCCCCGTAAACGGGGGAGGATCTGGGCTGCGGCCGGCAGAACCCTTGCATCCTCCCATGCGAAGCGGGGGAGGGGGACCATGCGAAGCATGGTGGAGGGGCTGCCTGCCACATGAGAGACCTGGCGCGGAATGCCGGCAATCGTCCACGCCCCAGAAGCAGCCCGCAAGGCCGAGGTACAGGCCCTCCGTATCCCCACAAAACGGGGCGGCGCCGTGACCGCGCTCGACACTCCGCGCTCCGCGCCGCGCAGCGAGAGTGGCCGATCCATCGGCCCCGCCGGCCTTCTCTGGCTCGCCGCCCTCGCCGCCTTCGTGCTGTTCTGGCAGTTCGGAAAGCCCGTCGCCAAATGGGCCTTCGACTATCCCCGCGCCTGGGAGATTCCGGCGCAGCGGTGGATCGGCAACTCGATGAAGTGGCTGCTGAACGAGGCGAGCTTCGGCCTGTTCACCTTCACCGACCTCACCCGCTTCGTCGCGGCAATCATCGACATGCCGTACCGACTGGTGCTCAGCCTCCTGTCGAGCGGATTCCTGTCCGGGCAGGGTTCCAGCGCCGTACAGATCCTGCCGCCGCTCTCCTGGATCGCGGTGACAGGCGTCGTGGCACTGCTCGGCCTCTTTGCCGGGGGGCTAAACCTGGCGCTTCTGGTGGGGGGCTGCTTCCTGTTCCTGGCGGTGTTCGGCCAGTGGACGAGCGCGATGGTGACGCTGGCGTCGATCGTGGTGGCCGTGCCGATCGGCGTGATCGGCGGGTTGCTGCTCGGCCTCGCGGCCTATCGCTGGAGGCGGTTCGAGCTGGCGCTGACGCCCATCCTCGACCTGATGCAGACGATTCCCGTCTTCGCCTACCTGGTGCCGATCCTGTTCCTGTTCGGGTTCGGGCCGACGGCGGCGATCGTCGCGACAGTCATCTATGCCATGCCACCGATGACGCGCATCACCGTTCTGGCGCTGCGGTCGGTCCCCAGCGAGATCCACGATCTCGGACGAATGATCGGCTGCACGCGCCGGCAGATGACCTGGCAGGTGATGGTGCCGTCGGCCAAGGACAGCCTGATGGTCGGCGTCAACCAGGTGATCATGCTGTCGCTCAACATGGTCATCATAGCCTCGATGATCGGCGCGGGCGGGCTCGGCTTCGACGTGCTCGCGGCGCTGCGGCGCCTCGACATCGGCGCCGGGCTGGAAGCCGGGCTTGCGATCGTGGCGCTGGCGATCGCGCTGGACAGGCTGAGCCAGGCCTTTGCCGCGAAGGCGGGACAGGCCAGGGCGACCGGCGACGAGCGCCGGCTTGCGGCGCGCTATCCCTATTCGACCGCCGCGCTGGCTCTGGTCGCGGTCACGGGAGTGGCCGGCCTGGCCCTGCCCTTCCTGCAGAGCTATCCGGAAGCCCTGCAGCTTTCGACCGGCACCTTCTTCTCCCGCGTGGTGGAGTGGATCAACGTCAACTTCTTCGACCTGATCGAGACGCTGAAGAATGCGGTGCTGCTCAACGTGCTGGTGCCGTTCAAACGGCTTCTAGCCGGGCTTCCCTGGCTGGGGGTGGTGATCGTGCTGGCCGTCGCCGGGTGGAGGCTCGGCGGGCTGCGCCTGGCAGGGCTGGTCGCAGCCCTGTCCTTCCTCATCGCCGCCACCGGCCAGTGGGAGAAGGCGATGATCACGGTCTATCTCTGCGGCATCTCGGTGATCGTGGCGACGCTGATCGGGCTGCCGATCGCGGTGCTCGTCGCAGAGCGCGAGCGGACCTGGCGCTGGGTGCAGGTGATCATCGACACGCTGCAGACCCTGCCCTCCTTCGTCTACCTGATGCCAGCGGTCATGCTTTTCAGGGTCGGCGACTTCACCGCGATGATCGCGGTCGTTGCCTACGCCATCGCTCCGGCGATCCGCTATGCGGTGCTCGGCCTGCAGCGGGTCGACCCGCGGGTGATCGAGGCCGGCCGGGCGATGGGCTGCACGCCCTGGCAGCTCCTGACCAAGATCCGCATCAAGCTGGCGCTGCCCGAGATCATGCTTGGCCTCAACCAGACGATCATGTTCGCGCTGTCGATGCTCGTCATCACCGCGCTGGTCGGAACGCGCGATCTCGGACAGGAGGTCTACATCGCGCTCACCAAGGCCGACACCGGGCGAGGCCTCGTCGCCGGCCTCGCGGTGGCCTTCATCGCCATCATCGCAGACCGACTGATCGCCGCCGGCGCCGCGCGCACCCGGGCGCGGCTGGGACTGGCGTGACCGTGCCTGTCCTCGTGCATCCGCATACCAAACAACAACAAAAGACGGGATGAAATGCCCATGACCCTTCCCAGCCACGCCCAGGTCGTCGTCATCGGCGGCGGCATCATCGGATGTTCGACCGCCTACCACCTTGCCCGCGACCACAAGGCGAACGTCGTGCTGCTCGAACAGGGCAAGCTGACCTCCGGCTCGACCTGGCATGCGGCAGGATTGGTCGGACAGCTCCGCTCGTCGGCGTCGATCACCCGCGTGCTGAAATATTCGGTGGAGCTCTACAAGAACCTGAAGGCCGAGACCGGGCTGGAGACGGGCTGGAAGATGACCGGCTGCCTGCGGCTCGCCACGACCCAGGACCGCTGGACCGAATTCAAGCGCCTGGCGACGACCGCACGGAGCTTCGGCATGGAGATGCATCTCATCTCTCCCGAGGAAGTCCGGCGCATGTGGCCGCTGATCGACGTGTCGGACCTCGTCGGGGCGTCGTGGCTGCCGACGGACGGGCAGGCCAGCCCCTCCGACATCACCCAGTCGCTGGCGAAGGGCGCGCGCATGCACGGCGCGAAACTCATCGAGGAGGTTCGCGTCACCGGGTTCGAGATGGAAGGTCGGCGCATCGTCAAGGTGAGGACCAACAAGGGCGACATCGCCTGCGAGACGGTGGTGAACTGCGCCGGCCAGTGGGCACGCCAGGTCGGCGCCATGGCCGGGATCAACGTGCCGCTGCAGCCGGTCAAGCACCAGTACATCGTCACCGAGAAGATCGAGGGCCTCGCCGCCGACGCGCCGACGATCCGCGACCCCGACCGCCGGACCTACTTCAAGGAGGAGGTCGGCGGCCTGGTGATGGGCGGCTATGAACCCAATCCGATCGCCTGGGACACTGCCCTGCCCGGCGGCGACGTGCCCGACGACTGGGAATTCCGCCTGTTCGACGACGATTTCGACCATTTCGAGCAGCACATGACGCAGGCCATCGCGCGCGTGCCGGCGCTGGAGAGGGTCGGCGTCAAGCAGATGATCAACGGTCCCGAGAGCTTCACGCCGGATGGCAACTTCATCCTCGGCAGCGCGCCGGAGTGCACCAACATGTTCGTCGGGGCCGGCTTCAACGCCTTCGGCATCGCCTCGGGAGGCGGCGCCGGCTGGGTGCTGGCGCAATGGGCGATGGAGGGCGAGGCGCCGCTCGACCTGTGGGTGGTGGACATCCGCCGATTCTCCGGCCTGCACCGCGACCGTCAGTGGGTGCGCGACCGCACGCTGGAAGCCTATGGCAAGCACTACACCATCGCCTTCCCGCACGAGGAATATCTCTCCGGGCGTCCGAGGATAGTCTCGCCGCTCTACGAGCGCCTGAAGGCGCATCGCGCCGTCTTCGGGTCCAAGCTCGGCTGGGAACGGCCGAACTGGTTCGCGCCGGATGGCATGGCGGCCGAGGACGTCTATTCCATGGGCAGGCAGAACTGGTTCGGGCCAGTCGGCGACGAGCACCGGCACGTGCGTGAGAAGGTCGGAATCTTCGACCAGTCGTCCTTCGCCAAGTACGAGGTGACAGGACCGGACGCCGGGCGGGCGCTCGACTGGATCTGCGCCAACGACGTTTCGAAGCCGGCGGGGCGGCTCACCTACACCCAGCTTCTCAACACGCGCGGCGGCATCGAGGCGGACCTGACCGTCGCGCGGCTTGCCGACGACCGCTTCTACATCGTCACCGGCACGGGCTTCCGCACGCACGACCTGGCCTGGATCGAGGACCACATTCCCGAAGGCGTGAACGTCTCGATCGAGGACATCACGGAGCGCTTCGGCACCCTCTCGCTGATGGGGCCAAAATCCCGGGCGGTGCTGTCGGCGGTCACGAGCGCGGACGTCTCGAACGAGGCCTTCCCGTTCGGCCATGTGCGCGAGATCGACATCGCCGGGACGCGCGTGCGCGCATTGCGGGTGACCTATGTCGGCGAGCTCGGCTGGGAGCTGCACGTCCCGATCGACGCTACCGGTGAGGTGTTCGACGCGCTGATGGCGGCCGGCAAGGCGCACGACATCCGCCCGGTCGGCTACCGGGCGCTGGAGTCGCTCAGGCTCGAAAAGGGCTACCGCGCCTGGGGAGCCGACATCACGCCGAACGACACGCCTTTGGAGGCCGGTCTGGGCTGGGCGGTGAAGCTGAGGAAGAACACCGACTTCGTCGGCCGGCGCGCACTGGAACGCATCAACGGCGCGGCTCTGACGAAGCGGTTTGCCGGCTTCACCGTGGACAATCCGGGCATCGTGCTCGTCGGGCGGGAGACCATCCTGCGCAATGGCGAACCGGTTGGCTACCTGACCTCGGGAGGCTACGGATACACGGTCGGCAAAAACATCGGTTACGGCTATGTCCGCTCGGCCGATGGTGTCGACGACGCCTTCCTCACTTCCGGCACCTATGAGCTCGTGGTGGCGACGGAACCCGTCCCGGCCAGGCTGCACCTCGAGCCGCTCTACGACCCGACGGCGGAGCGGGTGAAGAGCTAGGCCGGCGGGGTTCAGGCCGAATGCCGGTGGTCGGCTAGGACGGTCTCGATCACCCGCCGCGCATGCCTGCCTTGCGGTGTCGCATGCCGGTGCTCAGCGAAGACGATCAGGGCCTTCCAGAGCGTCCAGCCACGACCGCGTTGCCACGTTTCGCGGTCAAGCAGCAGCACCTCGCGGAAGGCCGTCCGACCCTCCTCGCCGAGGAAAGTCCAGGCAATGGACAGGTCGCAGGCCGGGTCGCCGACGGCGGACGAGCCGAAGTCGATGACGGCAGCGAGCCGCCCATCCCGGACGAGAAGATTGCCGGCAGCGACGTCGCCATGGACCCAGACCGGCTCGCACTGCCAAGTTGACCGGAACGCGGTTTCCCACACCTCCGTGACGAAAGCCGAGTCGACCTCCGCGCCCAGCAAGCGGATGGCGGCGCGGGTCTCGGCATCGTAGGTCGCGAGCGCACCGCCGCGAAAGAAGTTGTGCGGACCCGGCGCCGGGCCACCACGGGCGTCGGCCGCATATAGCGCCACAAGGAAATGTGCCAGGGCGGTGGCGAATGCCGGCTGGTCTGCTATCGGGGCCGCGTCGGCCGTGTCGCCTTCGATCCAGCTGAAGACCGTCCAGGCGAAGGGAAAGGTCGCCGAAGGCCGCCCGAGCACCAGCGGCCGCGGAATGGGCAGCGGCAGCAGCGGAGCCAGTCGCGGCAGCCAGCGGTATTCCTTCTCGACCTGATCTGCGTAGCGGCGCGCGCTCGGCATGCGCACGCCGAGATCGTCGCCGAGGCGAAAGGTGCGATGGTCCCATCCGCCGGGCTCGACCGCCCGCACCGGGAGGCCGGCCCAGCGGGGAAACTGCTGCGCCACCAGCGACGATACGAGGTTCGCGTCGACGCGCAGCCTGTCGTCAACGGTGGTGCCTGGGGAGGACAGCAGCGCCTCACATGCGCCGCAGCACCAGGCCGCGGCTGGGGACGGTACCCACCTCACCCGGCATGGACACGTAGGGCTCGGTCTCCTCCGCACGCGCGACGAGGCCGTCGCGTTCCAGCTCGGCGACGCGGGCGGCGAAGCCGTCTTCCCAGAGGGTGTTCTTTACCGTGAGCACGATGACCCCGCCGGGTCGTGTGATGCGGATGAGTTCGTCGAGGCCCTCGGCGCCCACATGGCCGGTCGTGAACACGCCGGCGGAGATCACCCCCGCAAAGGCGCCATCGGCGAAAGGCAGCGCGCCTCCCAGCGCCAGGTTGTGCAAGGCGGCGTACACGCCCTTCTCGGCGGCGCGGGCCAGCATGCCCCGGGAAATGTCCAGCGCCTCGACATGCGGATAGCCCATGATCGACAGCCATTCGCCGATCAGGCCGGTGCCGGCCCCGGCATCCAGCAGTGGAGCCGCCCCACGCGGCAGGTGGCGGGAAAGCAGGGCAAGGCAGATCGTCGGATGTCGGTAGCCGGCCGCGGCCATCTCCGCGTCGTAGGTGTCGGCCCAGCCGTCGTAGAGCGCCGCGATCTCCTCCGGTCGTTTCGCGGCATAGACGGCGCCAAGCGCGCCTTCGTGATTGCCCTCGGCCAAGGCCTGCTCCATTGATTGTCGTTCCCTGACGCAAGGATAGCCAAAGGCACCGCCGCGGGGAACTGCAATACTGCTGGGGAACAATTGATGGACCTGAACGACGACGACAGCCTCATTCGCGAAGCGGTACGTACGATCCCGGCGCTGGAGGGCTTCTGCGGCTCGCTCGAAAGGCTCGGCGGCCTCACCAATCGCGTCTTCTGTGCGGGGTCCGTCTGCCTGCGCATTCCCGGCAAAGGTACCGAGGAATACATCAATCGCGTCAACGAGGCCGTCGCCGCGCGCGAGGCGGCACGGGCGGGCGTCAGCCCCGAGGTCCTGCACTTCGACACGGGGACGGGCGTTATGGCGACCCGGTTCCTGGACAATGCGGTGACCATGTCGCCGGAGGCCTTCAAGACGCGCCGCGGCGCGCCCGCACGCGCCGGCGCGGTTTTCCGCAAGCTGCACGACAGTGGCGCGCAGTTTCCCTTCCGCTTCGAACTCTTCGCGATGATCGACGACTACCTGCGTGTCCTGTCGACCAAGGACGTCGTGCTTCCCGACGGGTACCACGACGTCGTGCGGGAGGCGGAGTTCGTGCGCGAGGCGCTGTCGTCGCGGCCCCTGCCGCTCGCGCCGTGCCACTGCGACCCTCTCTGCGAGAACTTCCTCGACACGGGCGAGCGGATGTGGATCGTCGACTGGGAATACTCGGGGATGAACGATCCGATGTGGGACCTGGGCGACCTGTCCGTCGAGGCGCAGTTCGATCCCGACCAGGACGAGGAGATGATCCGCGCCTATTTCGGCGGCGCGCCTACCCCGGCCGAGCGCGGCCGCATCGTCATCTACAAGGCGATGTGCGACCTGCTGTGGACGCTCTGGGGCCTGATCCAGCTCGCCAACGGAAATCCGGCCGACGACTTCCGCGCCTATGCCGACGGCCGCTTCGCCCGCTGCAAGGCGCTGATGGGGACCGAGGATTTCAGGCGCCAGGTGGCCGCGGTGCGCGGATAGCCGGCTGCGGCGGCCGCGCGGAAAGCGTCGGAACCCGGTGCTGGCCTTTTGCCAGCTGTCAACGGCGCGGCGGGCTCCTTCCCGAATCTCCTCGATCTACCCGCGAGAAGGGCCTGCCTCAAAGACGTAGGGATGGCGGCACACGGAATGTGCCGAAGGATACGCGTCCTTCGATGGGCGCATCTGGGCATACGCCGCACGTCGCAGACTGCCAAGAAGGCGCAACGCCGGGCTGTGGCGCGCAGCATTGAAACTGAACGCGGATGTATGCGAAAGGGCGATGGGAGCTTGAACCACATGCCATCAACAGGGGGCCCCTTCGGATGACCGTGCTCGTCTCGGGCGGCGCCGGCTACATCGGCAGCCACATGGTTTGGAAGCTGCTCGACGCAGGCGAGGACGTCGTCGTGGTCGATCGGCTCTCCACCGGATTCGACTGGGCCGTCCCGGCGGAAGCGGAACTTGTCGTCGGCGACATTGCCGACCAGGACCTCATCGAGGCCACCATCCGGCGCAGGGGGGTGGAAGCGATCATCCATTTCGCCGGCTCGATCGTCGTGCCGGAATCTGTCTCGGACCCGCTCGGCTACTATCTCAACAACACGGTGAAGTCGCGCGCGCTGATCGAAAGCGCGGTGCGGGCCGGCGTGCCGCATTTCATCTTCTCGTCCACCGCCGCCGTCTACGGCGGAGGCCACGGCACGGCGGTCTCGGAGGACGCGCCGACCCTGCCGGAATCGCCGTACGGCACCTCGAAGCTTATGACGGAACTCATGCTGCGCGATGCGGCGACCGCGCACCCGCTCACCTACACCGCCCTGCGATACTTCAATGTCTGCGGCGCCGACCCGAAGGGACGCACCGGCCAGTCGACCCGCGGCGCCACCCACCTGATCAAGGTGGCCTGCGAGACGGCGACCGGAAAGCGGCCGTACATGGAGGTGTACGGGACGGACTATCCGACCCGCGACGGTACCTGCATCCGCGACTACATCCACGTCTGGGACCTGGTGGAGGCGCATCTGCTCGCGCTGAAGCGATTGCGGGAGGGCGGCGGCAACCTGGTCGCCAACTGCGGCTACGGACGCGGCTATTCGGTGCTCGAGGTGATCGACGCCGTGCGCCGCAACGTCAAGGCCGACCTTGACGTGCGCCTCGCGCCGCGACGCCCCGGCGACCCTGCATCGATCGTCGCCAACGCGGATCGGGCCCGCACCGAACTCGGCTGGCGACCGGAACTCGACGATCTCGACCTGATCGTGCGCCACGCGCACGATTGGGAAGAAGCACTCAAGCGGCGCAACACGTGAGACGCGGCCCCAGGCATCTTTCAGGTTCTGCACGGAACCGCGGGACAGCCGGCCGGGCCGGCGTCGGGAACTAGCAATGACCATCCTCGTGACCGGCGCGGCCGGTTTCATCGGCGCTGCAACCGCCGAAGCCCTGATCGAACGCGGTGACCAGGTCATCGGCGTCGACAATCTGAGCGACTACTACGACGTGTCGCTGAAACAAGCGCGCCTCGCACGCCTCGAGGGGCGGGACGGATTCCGCTTCGAACGGATGGACATTGCGGACAGGGCCGCCATGCGCGAACTGTTCGCGACGCATCGGCCCGAACGGGTCCTTCACCTCGCGGCACAGGCGAGCGTGCGTTACGGCTCGATCAATCCGTACGCCTATGCAGATTCCAACCTCTCCGGCTTCCTGAACGTGCTGGAGGGCTGCCGGCATGGCGGCGTGCGCCACCTCGTCTTCGCCTCGTCCAGCTCCGTCTACGGCGCGAACACCCACCTGCCCTACAGCGCGCACGACAATGTCGACCATCCGCTGAGCCTCTACGCGGCCACGAAGAAGGCCAACGAGGCGATGGCGCATGCCTATGCGCATCTCTACCGCATCCCGGTGACGGGGCTGCGCTTCTTCACGGTCTACGGGCCATGGGGCCGGCCGGACATGTCGCCGTACATCTTCACCAAGCGGATCCTGGCCGGAGACACGATCGAAATCTTCAACAACGGCGACCACGCCCGGGACTTCACCTATATCGACGACATCGTCGATGGCGTGCTGCGCGTACTGGACCGTCCGGCGCGAGGCTCGCTCGACTGGGACGGCGGCAATCCGGACCCGGCCACTTCGCGCGCGCCCTACCGGCTGTACAACATCGGCAACAATCACGCCGTGCCGCTGATGGAGTTCATCAGCCACATCGAGGCGGCTGTAGGACGCAAGGCGGTGATGACCATGCTGCCGATGCAGCCCGGCGACGTGCGCGAGACCTGGGCGGACATCGACGACCTAGCCACGGACACCGGCTTTGCTCCGCGCACCTGCATTGCGGAGGGCATCCGCCGCTTCGTGGCCTGGTACCGCGAGTACCACGGCGCCTGACGAAGGCCGCCCGCGCCCCAACCCGGCCCCGCAAGAGGCTGCGCGAGCGCCGCAACGCTCGCGCCAGAACTAAAGAGTGCGGATCCAGTCGGCCAGGCGATGCGCCGCTTCCTCGACCAGGTCGACGCGGCGATGGAAGCACAGGCGCAGGAACCCCTCGCCGTCCGCGCCGAAGGCCATGCCGGGCGCGACGCCCACATTGGCCTTGTCGACGATATCGAACGCGGCCCGAGTGGAATCGCTCAGCCCGTCGACCTGGAAGAACAGGTAGAACGCCCCCGGCGGGATGGCGAAGCGCACGCGGCCGGTCTCGCCAAGAATGCGGCACACGGTGTCGCGCGAACGCTCGGCCTGCGCGATCTGCGTGCGGAGGAAGTCGTCGCCCTTGTCGAGCGCCGCGACGCCGCCGCGCTGCATGAAGGGCGCGACGCCGGAGGTCGAGTATTGGACGAGGTTCTCGAAGGTGCGCCCGAGCGCCGGATGGGCCTTCAGCCAGCCAATGCGCCAGCCGGTCATCGCCCAGTTCTTGGAGAAGGTGTTGACGAAGAGGATCCGGTCCTCCGGCTCCATGATGTCGAGAAAGGAGGCTGCGCGGCCCCCGCCGAAATGGAACAGCGCATAGATCTCGTCTGCGATGATCCAGAGACCCTTGCGGCGGGCCAGGTTGAGAATCGCCTTGAGCGTGTCGTGGTCGGCCGTCCACCCGGTCGGATTGGAAGGCGAGTTCACGAAGATGACGCGGGTTCGCGGCGTTACCGCCTTTTCCAGCCGTTCCATGTCGCAGGTCCAGCCGTTCTCGGAAAAGTCGAGGGGGACCGGGACCGGTCTTGCTCCATGAACGCCGACGGCGGCCGCGAAGTTCGGCCAGGCGGGAGCCAGGTAGAGCGCTTCCTCTCCCGCTCCAACCGTGGTCGCAATGGCCATCTGGATGGCGTGCATGCCGCCGCCCGTGACGATGAACTCGTCGGGCTGGAACTCGCGGCCGAAATGGCGCGCATGATAGCGCGCCAAGCTCTCGCGCAGCGGCGGAATTCCGCCCTGCCAGGTGTAGAAGGTCTCGCCGTTGCGCAGGCTTTCCACCGTGGCGTCGGCAATGAAAGCCGGTGTGGCGAGATCGCTTTCGCCGGACCAGAGCGGTATCAACCCCGGCCGTTCCCGACCGTAGTCGGCGACCGCCTCGATGCCGCTTACAGGTGCCTCGCGCGCCTCACTGCGCATGGACTCGATCAGACCCACCGTCATTTCCAAAGTGCCTTTTTGTCTGCACAACCGAAAACCCCGGCGCGAGCGCCGGGGTCGATGACGTTACCCTGCCGAACCAGGCTACTTCTTGGCGAGAAGATCGCGGATCTCGGTCAGGAGCTGGACGTCGGCCGGTGGCGGCGCGGCGGGCGCGGCTGCCTTCTGGCTCTCCAGCTTGCGGCGCATCGTGTTCACCGCCTTGACCATCAGGAAGATGATCCACGCGAGGATCAGGAAGTTGATGACCACCGTCAGGAAGTTGCCATAGGCGAAAACCGCACCCTGCTGCTTTGCCGCCTCAAGGGAGGTCGCGGTGACGTTCGAGGAGAGTGGCAGGAAGTAGTTCGAGAAGTCGAACCCTCCGAAGATAGCGCCGACGATGGGCATGATGATGTCACCCACCAGCGAATTGACGATCAGGCCGAAGGCGCCGCCGATGATCACGCCGACCGCCAGATCCATCACGTTTCCCTTGGAGATAAACTCCTGGAATTCCTTGAGCATGTTCACCCTCTCCATATGTCGACGACGGCCTCGTCCCCGTGTCGCGGCGCGACAATAGCAAAATCGACACGCGGCAGAAACCGCATTCGTTGCTAGCAGACGGGACCGCTCGACCAAAGCCGCGATTGCTTTTTGCCGCCCGATGGTGATCCCCTGCGGCTACAAAGGAGCGCGCACCGTTGAAGGGCTTTCTGGTCGTCTTCGTCGCGATCGCCTACGTGTCGCTGCTGTTCGCGGTAGCGAGCTTCGGCGACCGCAAGGCCGCGTCGATCCGCGGCAGCCGGTTGAGGCCGTACATCTACGCGCTGAGCCTCGCGATCTACTGCACGTCCTGGACCTTCTTCGGCTCGGTGGGGCTGGCGACCGAGCGGGGCCTCGAGTTCGTTGCCATCTACATCGGGCCGCTCGTCGTCTTCGCCTTCGGCTACCCCGTACTCAGCCGAATCGTCAGGCTGGCGAAGGCCGAAAAGATCACCTCGATCGCCGACTTTCTCGGCGCCCGCTACGGAAAGAGCTTTGCGGTGGCATCGACTGCCACGCTGATCGCGACGGTTGGCGCGGTGCCCTACATCGCGCTCCAGCTCAAGGCGATCTCCGGCTCCGTCAGTCTGATGGTCGAACACTATACCGGGGCGCCGCCATCCTTCGATCCGTTCGTCAGCGACATCTCGCTGGTGGTGGCGTTGCTGCTCGCGCTGTTCGCGGTGCTGTTCGGCACGCGGCATGCGGACGCCACCGAGCACCAGGACGGACTCGTGCTGGCCGTCGCCGTCGAGTCCGTGATCAAGCTGGCCGCGTTCCTCGCCGTCGGCCTGTTCGTCTGCTTCGCGCTGTTCGGAGGCCCATCGGCGCTGGTGGACGAACTCGCGCAGAGCCCCCAGGTCGCAGCCGCGATGGGCTATGGCACGTCGCTCGGCACCTGGATCGTCATGACGGTGATCAGCGGCTTCGCCATCGTCATGCTGCCGCGGCAGTTCTACATGATGATCGTGGAGAACCGCGGCGAAGCCGAGCTGCGCAAGGCCACGCGCATCTTCCCGCTCTACCTCATCGTCATCAACCTGTTCGTCCTACCGATCGCCTTTGCCGGCCTGATCGTCGTCGGCAACGCATCCAACAGTGACCTCTACGTGCTGTCGCTGCCGCTGTTCGAGGGCCAGAACCTGCTGGCGACGGGCGCTTTCATCGGTGGCCTGTCGGCTGCCACCGCGATGGTCATCGTCGAAAGCGTCGCCCTCGCCATCATGATCTCCAACGACCTGATCATTCCGATCTTCGTGCGCCGCCGGGCGGCTCGGCTGCGGGAGGCCGGCAGCGAAGACTGGTCGGCATTGATCCTCAATGTGCGGCGGGGCGCGATCTTCGTGATCCTGTTTGCCGCCTTCCTGTACTACCGTGAGAGCACGAACAACGCGCGGCTGGCCTCGATCGGGCTGATGTCCTTCGCGGCCATCGCCCAGTTCGCACCGGCGTTCATCGCGGCCCTGCTGTGGCGACGCGGCAATGCGCGCGGCGCAGTGCTGGGCATGATCGCAGGCATCGCGACCTGGACCTACACGCTGCTCCTCCCCTCGCTGTTCCCGCCAGACACCCCATGGATCCAGAACGGTCCCTTCGGCATCGACGCGCTGAAGCCGCATTCCCTGTTCGGGACTGTCGCCGAGCCGCTGAACCACGGGGTGCTGTGGAGCCTCACGATCAACGTGCTGTTCCTGGTGTTCGGCTCGCTGTCGCGCGCGTCGCTGCCGCTGGAGCGCATCCAGGCGGCCGTCTTCGTGCCGCGCGAGGCCGGGCCCATTCCCAGCCTCCGGCGCTTCCGGACCGCGATCACCGTCAATGAGCTCAAGGACACCATTGCCAAGTATCTCGGCGTCGAGCGCACCGAGCGCTCGTTCCAGACCTTCGAGGAGGAGAGCGGCCTGTCGCTCGGAGGGAACGATCCGGCCAGCATGGCCGTGCTGCGCTTTTCCGAGCAACTGCTCGCCAGTGCGGTCGGCTCATCCTCGGCACGGCTGATCCTGTCCCTGCAGCTCCAGCGTCACGACAAGAACGCGCGCGACGCCTTCCGCCTGCTCGATGACGCTACCGAGGCCCTGCAGCACAACCGCGACCTGCTGCAGATCGCCCTCGACCAGATGGAACAGGGCATCACAGTGTTCGACCAGGATTTCCGGCTGACATGCTGGAACCGCCAGTTCCGCAACCTTCTCGGCCTGCCCGACGAGATGGGCAGGGTCGGTGTCTCGCTCGACCAAGTGCTGCGGCTGCTCGAGCAGCGCGGCGAAGTTCCGGAGGGGACGGCCGTGACCCTCCTCGACCGCTTCACCGATTTCGGGGCTTCGTGGCAGCTCAGGCTCGAAGCCAGTGACCGGTATCTCGAACTGCGTTCCAACCCGATGCCCGACGGCGGTATCGTCGTCACCTATGCCGACATCACTGCCCGCGTCGCAGCCGATCTGGCCCTGAAGCGCGCCAACGAATCCCTCGAGCAGCGGGTGCGCGCGCGCACGATCGAATTGACAAGGGTCAACGAGGAACTCGCGCAGGCGCAGATGCTCGCCGAGGAAGCGAACCTCTCCAAGACCCGCTTCCTGGCCGGTGCGGGACACGACATCCTGCAGCCGCTGAATGCGGCACGCCTCTACTGCTCCTCGCTGATCGAGCGGGCCGGCAGCCGCTCGACGGCCGAGGCCGCCCGCAACATCGAGTCGGCCCTGGAATCGGTGGAAACAATTCTCGGCGAGGTGCTCGACATCTCGCAGCTCGACGCCGGCGCGATGAAGCCCGAGGAGACGACGTTCCGTCTCGACGGGCTGCTTCGCGAAGTGGCCAACGACTTCCGACCGATGGCCAGCGAGAAGGGACTGGCGCTGCGCATCGTGCCGTCGTCGCTCTCCGTCCACACCGATCGCCGGCTGCTGCGAAGGCTGGTGCAGAACCTGGTCTCGAACGCGATCAAGTACACCCGAAAGGGGCGCGTGCTTATCGGCGTACGCCGGCGGGGTGGCCTTGCGGAGATCCAGGTGTTCGACACCGGCATCGGCATTCCCGCCGACAAGCTCAACACCGTCTTCCGCGAGTTCACCCGGCTCGACGAAGGCATGCGCGAGGCGCAGGGACTGGGGCTTGGCCTGTCGATCGTCGATCGCATCGCCCGCGTGCTGCGGGTGGAATTGCAACTCGAATCACGGCGCGGCAAGGGCACGCGCTTCTCCGTCCTGCTGTCGATCACTGCCGATGCAGCCTCGGTCATCGAGACGCCGCGGCGAGCACAACGCCGAACGGGCAGCGGACTCGCCGGCCTCAACGTGCTGTGCATCGACAACGACCGGCGCATCCTGGACGCCATGCGCCAGTTGCTGGAGAACTGGGGGTGCGGGGTCGAGACGGCCGGGGGATCCTACGACCTCGACCACCTGCAGCCGGACCACAACCCGCCGGACCTCGTTCTTGCCGACTACCACCTCGACGGAGAGGACGGGCTGGACCTGATCGTCGCGCTGCGCGCGCGCTGGCAGCGCAACGTGCCGGCCATCCTCGTCACCGCCGACCGCTCGGCGGAAGTGCGCGCCCGTGCCGAGGCCCTCGACGTGCCGGTGGCGCACAAGCCGCTGAAGCCGGCCGTCCTGCGGCTGCTGATGGGGCAGGCCCGACGCGTCGCCGACGCCGCGGAATGAGGCGCGTCAGCCGACGCCCTGCGCCGGATCGGCGCCGATGCGCCCCAGAAGGATGACTGCCTGGGTGCGGCTATCCACGCCGAGCTTCTGCAGGATGGCGGAGACATGCGCCTTGATGGTCGCTTCCGACACGCCGAGCTCGTAGGCGATCTGCTTGTTCAGGAGCCCGTTCGCGATCATCGCCAGGACACGCGTCTGCTGCGGAGTCAGCGACTGCAGGCGCCTGATGAGATCCGACATTTCCGGATCCTGCTCGACGCCGAGGTCGATATCGGGCGGCGTAGCGATACCGCCTTCCAGGACCGTCCGGACGGCGTCGCGGATCTCTTCCATGCTGGCGGATTTGGAGATGAAGCCCGAAGCGCCGAGTTCCAATGCGCGGCGGATCGTTCCGACATCGTCATGGGCGGAAACGATGACCACCGGGACCGAGGCATGGGCTGCACGCAGCGAGATCAGCCCAGAGAGGCCGGAAGCGCCGGGCATCGACAAATCGAGCAGCAGAAGGTCGAGGTCCGGGCGCTCCATGACCGCGGCCCGGGTGGCATCGAAGTCCCCGGTCTCGACGATCTCTGCAACGTCGCCCAGACCGGAAAGCGCCTGTTTCAGCGCACCACGAAAGAGGGGATGGTCGTCAGCGATGACGAAGGAATGACCTGGCAACAGTCTCCTCCCGCATCCGACTCTTCTTGTATCTACGGTGGATGCGCCGCGATTATGCGGCGCGGCCCAGTCTTTTCAAGCGGAAATGGCTGAAGACGCTTACGTCTTGCCGGGCGCACCGCCGGAACCGGTTGCCTCGTCCTTCTCCATGTCGCGCACGATGCCCATGAAGCCGCGCAGGAAGCGCTCCATGTAGCCCATCGTCTGCTCGAACTGCTCCTCGGTCGGGAGCTTCGATTCGAGACGCGCGGCGAGCGAATTCTCCAGGGCGACGATGCGGCGATCCAGCGCGGCGATCGCCTCCTGGAGCTTGGCGATCTCGGCATCGCGATCGGCGGCCGAGCCGTCGGCGGCGCGGCACGCCAGCGCGCCGGCCTCGACGGTGCAGTAACTCATCTCGCCGGTCTGCCGATCCATCCGGACGAAACCGTCCCCGGATTTCTCGAGCGCGTAGCGGTCCTGCGACTGGGCGAATGCGGGCGAGGCCACAAGAATCAGGGCAAGCGCGGCGATCGTTCGGTTGGGGAGCATCGGACCTTCCTTTCCCTCGCAGCTGCCTGGCACGGATTTATGCCCGAATTGCGAAAGGCCAAGGCGCTTTTCGGCGTCCGGCGAAACCTTTATAGCGCAGCCATGCGCCAGACCATCTACAAAATCTGCCCCGAGTCGCTGTGGCGGCAAGCCGAAGCCAGCGGCACCTTCGAGGGCGCCCCCGTGGACCTCGCCGACGGGTTCATCCACTTCTCGACCTCGGCCCAGGCTCCCGAGACGGCGCGGCGCCATTTCGCCGGACAGGAGGGGCTGCTGCTCGTCGCGGTCGATGCCGAAAGGCTGGGACCGGCCCTGAAATACGAGCCGTCGCGCGGCGGCGATCTCTTTCCGCACCTCTACGCTCCCCTGACGATGGACGCGGTGCTGTGGGTGCGCCCCCTGCCGCTCGGTCCCGACGGGCACGTCTTTCCCGAAATGGACGCCTGATGAGCATTCTGGACAGGGTCGGGCGCGACCTCCTCTTCCGGCTCGATCCGGAAACCGCGCACGGGCTTTCGATCCGCGCGCTGAAATGCGGCGTGGTCCCGCATCTGCCCGCCCCGCGCGACCCGCGGCTGGCCGTCCGAAAATGCGGGCTCGATTTCCCGAACCCGCTCGGCATGGCGGCCGGCTACGACAAGAACGGCGAGGTGCCGGATGCGCTGCTTTCACTCGGCTTCGGCTTCGCCGAGGTCGGCAGCATCACGCCGCGGCCGCAGCCGGGCAATCCGAAGCCGCGGATCTTCCGCCTGCCGAGCGACCGGGCGGTGATCAACCGGCTCGGCTTCAACAATGAAGGCCACGATCGCTGCGCGGCCCGTCTTTCGGCGCGTCGCGGACGCGGCGGCATCGTCGGCGTGAACATCGGCGCCAACAAGGACAGCGCGGACCGCATCGGCGACTACGAGGAAGGCGTGCGGCGCTTCGCGGCACTCGGCAGCTATCTCACTGTCAACATATCCTCCCCCAACACGCCCGGCCTGCGGAACATGCAGGCACGCTCCGAATTGGCGGAACTGCTGTCGCGCGTGACGGCCGCCCGCGCCGGGCTGGCGAGCGCCGAGGAACGTGCCCGGCCGATCCTGCTGAAGATCGCGCCCGACCTGGTCGAGGCCGAGCTCGAGGATATCGCGGCCGAGGTGGCCAACCACCCGATCGAGGGCGTGATCGTCTCCAACACCACCATATCGCGCGACGGCCTGGCCGAGGCCGCGCTCGGACGCGAGACCGGCGGCCTTTCAGGCGCGCCGCTGTTTGCCCGTTCCACGGCGGTGCTGGCGCGCATGCGTCGCCTGCTCGGCCCCGAGATGGTCCTGGTCGGTGTCGGCGGGGTCGCGTCCGCCGATGATGCCTTGGAGAAGATCCGCGCCGGCGCCGACCTCGTGCAGCTCTACACCGGGATGATCTATGGAGGTCCTGGCCTGCCGGCCCGCATCCTGCGAGACATGGTCGGCGCGCTCGACAGGGAAGGCGTGCCTTCCGTCTCAGCGCTGCGCGACCGCCACGTCGAGCGTTGGGCGAGCCTGCCAATCTGACGGCATCGCCGCGTCCCCGGGGTTTCAATCCCGCCGGCAATTGCGTCCTGCCGTCTCCGACCTATGCTCGGCGGCGCCATGACGCTGCGGATCGTTTGCCATCCCGACTACGACGCGGAATTTCCCGCCAACCACCGCTTCCCGATGCGCAAGTACCGGGCGCTGGGCGACCGGCTTGCGACGCTGGGCCTGCTGTCCGACCGGTCGCGGGTGACGGCCGAACCGGCTCCCCACCGGGCGCTCATGCGTGCGCATGACGGCGCCTATGTCGACCAGGTGCTGGAATGCCGGGTGCCGGAAAGGATCGAGCGCGAGATCGGTTTCCCGGTCAGCGAGCGGGTGGCGCGCCGCGCGCGTTTGGCGACGGGCGGAACGATGCTGGCGGCGCGGCTTGCGCTGGAGCACGGCATTGCCTGCAACGCGGCAGGCGGCAGCCATCACGCGCGACGCGCCCAGGGCGCCGGCTTCTGCACCTTCAACGACGTGGCCGTCGCCGCACTCGACCTCCTCGCCGAGCGCCCCTCGCGGCGGTTGCTCGTGGTCGACCTCGACGTGCATCAGGGCGACGGCACGGCCGAGATCCTTGCCCGCGAGGAGCGGGTCTTCACCTTCTCGCTGCACGCCGAGAAGAACTATCCCGTGCGCAAGCAGTCCTCGTCGCTCGATATCGGACTTCCGGACGGGGTCGGCGACGACGCCTATTTGCAGGTGCTTTGCGAAACGCTGCAACGTCTCGGCACGGGCTATGACCTCGTCTTCTACAATGCCGGAGTGGATCCCCACCGGGACGACAGGCTCGGGCGGCTGGCGCTGAGCGATGACGGCCTGAAAGCGCGCGAGCACATGGTGATCTCGCATTTCGTCTCGGCAGGCGTTCCGGTGTGCGGGGTGATCGGCGGGGGATATTCGAACGACGTCGAGGCGCTCGCGGCGCGCCACGCGATCCTGTTCGAAGTGGCAGCCGGTTTCGCGGCGGCGCCGTCTACTTGCGGTAGCTGAGCAGCCGCAGGATGATGAAGACCGGAATGACGATAGCCGCGCCGAGCAGCATGTAGTCGACGAACCGGTCGACGGTGGCGAAGCCCATGTTCCAGGCTCGCAACACGGTGTCGCGCGCCCAGGCGATCACCTCGTAGGGCGACCAGCCGAAGGTGCTCATCACCACGCCGACCAGGAAGGAGATCACCAGCAGCTTGATCGCCACCCTGAGCGGCGAATCGCCGAGAAACTTGTCCAGGCCCGACACGATTCGTCTCCGATCAACCCCTTCCGCATAGCCGCTCACATTGGCCGCATCAAGGACGCCCGGCACAGCCGTGTCGTCGCAGACCGATCTCCGCCGGATCGGCGAAGCCGTTGCCGCACCGGTGCGGCGCATGGTAACGACGCGCCTCGAACAAGGCGGGCGAAGAGACCGGCGAAGCCCGATGCGGCGCCGAGCCGGGGGAATGCTGCCCCTTCTGGATGTGCGCATGATGTCCGATACCGCGATGCCCGGCGAGTTCACGCGCCGTCACCGCCGCTGGCTCGCGGCCGGCGGCCTGCTCGACCGGCCCTGGTTCTTCCTCGCCTCGGCCCCACGACCGACGCTGCCCGCCACCAGGCCGCCGCGCACGGCCCACGTCTACATCAAGTTCGCCTCGCTCGCTGCACGGGAACTCGGCCTGCCGGACCCGGATCTGGCCTTCGTCAACGACTACGGGCTGGAACGACAGACGGCGGGCGTGACATGCAATCGAATCCTTGCCCTGACCGGCAAGAAGCGGAAGCTGGTCGCCGACCGCATCCTTCACAACCTGCCCTTCCAGCAGGCCCGCCCGATGCATCTCGGCGAGGACGAACGCGACATGTTGCTGGATGCCGTACTCGGCGATGCCTACAAGGGCGTCGGCAGCATGGTCCGGCCCTCCAACGGGATCGCGTTGATCTGCTACGCGATCCTGTTCGGCATCCCGCAGGTGATCGTCGCCGGCATGTCGCTGACCGACGACGGCCACAACAACCCGAACCGCAAGAAATTCCAGCGCCTGCACAAGGAGGAGGATCGCGCCTCCTTCCAGCATTTCGCCCGGCACCATCCTGCGATCATGACCTCCGAGCCGGAACTTGCCGAACTGACGGGGCTGCCTCTCTACAAGGGGTGAGATCACCGGCGCGCCAGCCGGGTGTCTGGCACGGACGTCAGTCGCTTGCGTCCCCAGACCAGTGAACCGAGCGACGTCCCTTCTTCGACATCCCTGCGAAACGGCTAGTCGGCACTCAGGCTGAGCAGCGCAGCGAGCTTCCTTGCCGTCTTCGCACCGCTGTGGAGGCCTCCCTCCATAAAGCCGGTGAACAGAAGGCTCGTATATTCGCCGGCAAAGTACAGACGGTCGCCAAACCCCTTATCCAGATTGGGATAGATCGACGTGACCTGGCCAACCGTCGGCGCGCAATAGCCGCACTGGGTCCATTTCTCGTTCGGCCAGCCCATGAACATCGTCTTCTCGACGGCTGACGAATAGCCCGGATAAATCGCTTCCAGCTGAGCCTGGATGTTCTTGTCGCGCTGCTCCGGCGGAAAGTCCAGGCAGTCCTGGGCCGCCTGCCCACCGGAAGATACCGTGAGACAGGCTGGATCGTCTGAGCTCGAGCGCTGCCCATCCGTGGCGTCCCAGGTCTCCCCGACGGGCGTGTCCGTCAGCGAACCGGGCACCACTCCGCTCTTTTCCCAGAAGGGGCCCGAGACTTTCGACAGGTACTTGATCGCCGGGCCGGTGGACGGCTGGTATCCTTGGGGCAGTTCGGGATCGATCGCGAAGTTGTTCCAGGCGCTGGGCGGAACGGTGAGGACCACGACATCGCCCTCGACGCTCGAGCCGTCGGCCACGTCCACCACTGCCCCCGAACCGGCAAGCCCGATGCGCATGACCGGGGCGCCCAGCTTGATGTTGTCTGCGCCGACGGCTTCCGCCAGCTTGAAGGCCATCTGCTGGTTGCCGCCGATGCAACGGAACACCTAGGACTCCGTCCAGAAGTCCTCGTAGCCGCCACCGGCAACGCAGCAGAGCGATGCGAGATAGCTGGAGCGCTCGGGCCAGAGCACGTCGTCGTTAGACATCAGCGTGAGGGCGCCCTGGCGCGCCGTCTTCTCGAGGTCCCAGGCCGCAAACGCGGCTGCGAGACTGGTGTGGTCGAGTTCAGCGGCGCCGGGCGTTTCCCACGGTCGATTCAGGTCGACCTTGCGCGCGTCCGCGTTGAGGAGGGCGAGCGCATCGTCAATCTGGTCCCAGAGCGCTGCCAGCTCGCGACCGGAATACGTCCTGCCATTGAGGACGATCGGCGCCTTGTCATGGTCCGGCTCCGAAACGTCGCGAAACTCCAGCCCGAAATGCTTCGCGTAGGCCATCCAGGTGGGGTGGTTCGAGCCAATGAGTTCTGCACCTCCTTCGATGACACGTCCTTCGATGAAATCCTTCAGCGAGAGCACGCGACCACCTACACGGTTGCGGGCCTCCAGCACCGTTACCCGAGCGCCCGCGTTGCGGAGCTGGAAGGCACAACTTAGGCCGGAGAAGCCAGCGCCCACGATTATGACGTGCGGAGCATTTGCCCCGGTCTTCGCCTCCGCGAAACGCCCGCCCAGCATCAGTCCGGCACCGGTGGCGGCGGCACCCTTCAGGAACTGACGACGCGTGACCGCGTCGCGGCCGGCGCCAACGCGGCGGGCAATGCGTCCGATGAGCCCCGGCTTCACGACGCCCTCCCGGTAAGCGTCGTCGGCCAGCCGACAGCGGCGGCGTTGTGGAACAGGGCTTGGTCGACTCCAGCAATCCGAGCGCAACGCGACGTCCGGGGAAACAGCCGTTGAACCCAATACTCTTCCATCGTTCCCTCCCGTTCGGGGAAACACGAGAGACCTTCACCTGGCGTGGTGGCCAGGCCGCGCTTCCCATTCGCAACGCATCAGGCAGGAGGTGATTGGAGACCGGACTGGTCCAGGCGCTGTATCGTTCCGCCTCAATCGGGGCCGGAGCGACTCGTTGCGCTGCGATCTCGACTTCGGAGCGCCCAAGTGACACGTTTGCGACCGCTTGACGGTGGCCGACGCGCTACCAAGTTGCCCTTGCGTCCCCCTAGCGTATGCAACCGGAGAATCGTTGCATGCAACCAGAAGTTTGTCGATACGAAAGACGGGCGAAAAGGCTTGGGGAAAATGTGTTTGTGGCGACGGCGTTGAGACCGGGTTAACGTCATCTGTCGGTCGGCGGGAGCGCCAGCGCCCGGGACGGCTTGTTCACGGTAGATCCTGAAAGCTCGGTCTGCCGGCCGTCCCTGTCGCAGGACTGAGCCTCCGGTCGCTGCCACGAAACACGTTGCGGAGGCCATCCCCGTGCCACCTAGAGCCCCTTGAAAAGGCTCTGGACTTAGTCGCCTCAGATGCGCGAACGCGGTTGTCGAAGCGGGGGCGGTCATGCTATCTGAATTCCCGCGCGGGTATGATGTAATGGTAGCCTGTCAGCTTCCCACGACTATAGCCCGCACCCACTAAGCTCAACTCTTTGCAGAAACTCGCAGGATCTCAGTATAATTGAGATCGTTAATGCGATTTTACGTACATTGTACATCTGCTGGTATCCGGCACAGCGTTTAGTGACCTCACACGCGCGGGATTGCTGTGGAATCTATTCTGAGATCAGCACATGCATAAGAGGGCAGATTGCCCCTGAAACGTGCCCACCCAAGATTTCATCGTCTTCATTCGCCGCAAAATCCAATCCCGAGCCTCGTTGCCGAGCATTCGCCTTTGACGGGAGGATCCTCCATGTCAGGAACAGGAGAACCGACATGGCAAAGAGGAAAGCAGGACCGACCGAGGTCACGGCAAACGAGGACACGATCACCAAGGCGGTCGCCGAAGGGCGATCACTGATCGAGCAGGGAAAGACCAAGATCGACGCTGCGATGGCAATCTACCGCCTGCTGGAGGATCAGCCTCAGGACGTGGTCGTGACGGCGTTCGTGGAGGGAGCGACTCTGACGGAAAAAGGCGCCCTCACCTACTGGTATAACTGCCGACGGAAGATGAGACGGGAACGGAGGGATTCGGCATCATAGTCAGCCGTCGTCATCGACGCAGCAGGCCTTCATTCCAGATCCAGCGCAGGTCGATGCCCCGTACGTACGGCCTCATCTGCTGGGGCCAGTTCGCATTGAGCAGCCTCAGCAGACCCCAAAGCGGCCGTTCCCCAATCTCCATCGCAAGGTCGAACGTGACGCGGGTGTAGTCCTCTGCTCTGTTCCCGGTACCATCAAACTTCTCTGGGCTAAGCAGCAGCCAGCCAAATACCGGATCACAGACCTGGACAATCAGCTGCTTCTCCTCGAATCGGACGAGACAATCCCATCGACCCCATTTGAAATCGCCGTCCCACCGGTCGGGAAATCTCGCCATTGTGCCGGCGAGCCCAAGCTCCAGCAGATCGAACCCCGGCAGGACTCCAATATGGAACAGATTGGCAAACGGCGATGGCGGCTGCGGCAGCCGATAAGGCCGACAATCCAGGTTGCGAGCGACGATCAGCGCGCGGATGTCCTCCTTATATGCGTACGGCAGCTGATTGTCGTGGCCACGAACCTCTTGGATCAGGCCATCCTCGATCGTGAGAACAACCACCGGTGTCCCCGAGGGCTCGTACAGATACCAAAACTCCGCCGTCCCATTGGTTAGGGGCACCAGATACGCCGGTTGGGGATTGGCCAGACAGTTGTTCAGCGCCCGACCGACGTAGCGAAGCTGGTCGACGGTACCGATCCTTCCAAAGAACCGGCCGTCGACGCCCGGTTGAGTGGCTTGAAGCCGCCACGGTTGGGAGACCGGGCTGGTCGGCATTTGACACAGCATAAGGGGACCTCGTTGAGGGTTGGAGATCAGTCGCCGACGAAATCCGGCCTGACGCCTGGAAGAGCTACAGGCGACGTCGACAAAGAGGTTCGCCGGATTGCCGGAGATTGAGAGATGGCGTCCAAATTTCGATCACCTTCCATCTCTGAGAGGAGCATCGTCCATAACTTTTGGATGAAGCCGAGCTGGAACCGGTGATGTTCAGGTGTATGACTACAAGTTGTGTAGAAGAAGCTGCAATGAGCCTTGACGAAGGGATGCTCCAGGGCCTCCTCGATTGTTATCCTCCATCGACATCAACCGAGAGCAGTGAGGTTGAAACGAAGTTTTCCTTACGCCTATCACCCTTCAGTTCGACGCAGTAGGCAAATCCTTGACGAATACGCGCCGCAAGATCTTCTAGTGGTAGCGTATGATTTTCAAAACCAACCTTATGAAACAGAGTCCCCTCAAGCGCATTCTTGTTTATCAGTCTTTCATTTATCGAGACCGTGAACCTACGATCTAGAGCAGATTCGACCTAATCCGGGTCATATCCGGCGGCCTCGAAGTAGTGTCGGCATTCCTCTGGCGTGAATGCAGAGAGGCAGTCGGCGACGACCGACCACAGGTCGTCGACGGTTCTG
>Ga0182742_1001376_pt1 | contig 31427 bp, 19 predicted proteins | sample eDN5th37CBELigMG_FD_128880 | JGI IMG/M metagenome (GOLD analysis project Ga0182742, IMG submission 128880) | Enriched Miracle-Growth compost microbial communities from Emeryville, California, USA - eDNA 5th pass 37_C BE-Lig MG (version 2)... ... | reverse complement strand
TTTACGGGCAGTTATCTCTAGTTATTTCTTCTTTACTTCTATCAAATCTTGAAGGGGAGGAGTTTTACTGCCCGTTAAGAATGGGATAAAGTGAGACTTCCATCAGTGGGGGTTTACTTCATCTCCCACTGATGGTTAGCGAAACTTATCACGCTTAGAACGCCACATCTTGTGGCTTCGCCTGACTTGGACGGTCCTGTCCTTCGTCGGATCTTTACGGGCAGTGCAGTTATCTCTCGTTATTTCTTCTCTGCTTCTATCAAATCTTGAAGTAGGAGTTTTACTGCCCGTTAAGAATGGGGTAAAGTGAGACTTCCATCAGTGGGGGTTTACTTCATCTCCCACTGATGGTTAGCGAAACTTATCACGCTTAGAACGCCACATCCTGTGGCTTCGCCTGACTTGGACGTCAATCGCTCGTCGGATCTTTACGGGCAGTTATCTCTCCACCTATCTCCTGTGTTTCTCTCGAATCTTGAATTGAAGTAGGGTAGGAGTTTTACTGCCCGTTAAGAATGGGATAAAGTGAGACTTCCATCAGTGGGGGTTTACTTCATCTCCCACTGATGGTTAGCGAAACTTATCACGCTTAGAACGCCACATCCTGTGGCTTCGCCTGACTTGGACGGTCCTGTCCTTCGTCATCTTTACGGGCAGTTATCTCTCCACCTATCTCCTGTGTTTCTCTCGAATCTTGTATTGAAGTAGGGTAGGAGTTTTACTGCCCGTTAAGAATGGGATAAAAGTAACTGAGGGGGCTATACATGATGAAGGTAGTCATTACTGATGATGAAATACAAATTCGTAAAGGGCTGAAGATGAAAGTAAATTGGGAAGAAGAAGGCTTTCAAATTGTCGGAGAAGCTTCCAATGGTAAAGAAACTCTTGATCTTTTATATTCAATCGATGTTGATATTGTCATCACAGATGTGAGAATGCCGATCATGGATGGGATTGAATTTGCTAAACGGGCAAATCGTGAATTTCCACATGTGAAAGTTGTTGTTTTATCAGGTTATTCAGATTTTGAGTACGTAAGATCCTCACTTGTCGAAGGTGTTAAGGATTATTTATTAAAGCCAGTTGCACCAGATGAATTGATCCATGCTCTATATAGAATTCGAAGTGAGGTTGAGGAAGAAAAGAGAAAAAAGCTTGAAACAGAAAAAATGAACAAATTCGTTCATAATCAGTTAGAAGAAATGAAACAACAATATCTCCTTCATTTAGCTAAAGAGGAATCTTCAAAGTTAAAAGGTACACTTGAACGGCTACAGCAATTACAGTTAAATGAATTTACTAGTAAAGATGTAAATGTCCAGTTTTTTACAATCGAAATGAGAACAAAAGATCCTCATCTGTTAAAAGAGCTATGGCTTCCATTTATGATGCTATGCAAGGAAATTGCCCGGGAATACGACAACACATACTGTTTTTATGATGCGAATTACACAAATATGCTTCACTTTATTCATCGTGTAGATTGTGATAAAGGTCAACATACAACTTTGATTGTTGATAGAGTTCAAAAATATGTAAAAAAGTACTTAAAGTTAGAGACCGTTGTGGGAATTGGAAAGATTGTAACAGGACTGAAAGAATTTAAATCCGGCTATATATCTGCTCTGCTTTCTTGGAGTCAGAGCAAACTCGGCACACATTCCCAGGTAATAGACGGAACAATGAATCAAGAATTGTATGAGTTTTCACTTGATGTAGAAAAGAGGTTGGTAAACTCAATAGAAAATGTCAGTATACATGACTTTAAAGATAATATGAAAGGAATTCTAGGTGAAACAAACAATCAATCGATGATGTCATTTTCATTTGCAGCCAGCAGGGTACTGTTTTTATTAAGCTCTTTAGCTACTAAATATAATCTCGACACAAATGAACGCCACCAACTTATTTGGAATTGCCAACAAAGTATTTGGCAATTAAACACACAACATACTGTGATCGATCAGCTATGTAAGCTGGCAGAGCTCGTTATAAAGAAAATTCGAGATGCAAGGTGTTCTTCAAACGGATTTGAAATTGTTGAAAATGTTCGCGAGTATATAAATAAGCATTATGCCAACGAAATTTCATTAACGTCGTTGTCAGAGCAATTTCATATAAATAGTGCGTATTTATCTGAGTTATTTAAACACCATATCGGACAAAACTTCAGTGACTATTTAATACAGGTGAGAATGGAGAAAGCTAAAGAATTTTTATTAGACAGACAGCTGAAAATTATTGACGTTGCATATTTAGTTGGTTTCTCAAATTCTGGTTATTTTAGCACAGTTTTTAAAAAATATGTTGGAAAAACACCTGCAGAATTTCGGAAAGAGATCACTAAATAATTGCTTAGGAAGGAAATGCTATGCTATGAAAAAAAGAGTTGTTATTATTTGTTTTATTCTTTTCATAATAGCGATTGCCGGATACCTCTTTTCTCTTTTTCTTACTTACACTAAAGATCAAAATATGATCCAAGAGGAGAGACAGGAAAAAATTCAACTTCAGTTTTGGAGAAATTATGGAACAAAATCAGAGAATGATGCTTATAAGAAGCTAATTACATTATTTGAGAAGGAACATCCTCACATAGAGATCAATATGGTGTCAGTCCCTTATGGAGATTATGAGTTAAGGTTACGAACTGAAATTGCTGCAGGCAGTCCTCCGGATATTATGTCAATAGATAGTCCTAACCTTGCTCTTTATGCACATTCCGGTTCGCTATTGTCTATCGACCAATGGATGAAATCTGAAGGTAATATTGATGATATTCCCCCTTCAACCCTGGAAGGTTTAGAGTATAACGGGGAAATCTATTTATCACCGGTAGTAGAATCCGGAGTCGCATTATTTTATAATATTCATTTGTTCAAGCAAGCCGGCATTCCATTACCTTCACATGATCCGCATAAACCATTGACATGGGCAAAGGTGCTGGAAATTGCTAAAAAACTCAATGATCCAACTAATGAGGTCTTTGGAATAGATCCTGCCCAAGGATTTAACGATGGGGAATCTCCAGCTTATTTTAAGCTCCCACTATTGTGGCAATTTGGTTCAGATGTGTTAAACCTGGAGTCAAATACAGCAGACGGATATTTGAATTCTGATCAAGCTTTAGAGGCATTACAATTTTATCAAGATCTTTATCATACACATAAAGTGGCTGCTGTTGAACTGCCTCCCGATCCATTTGTCTCAGGACATCTTGCTATGTCTGTAATGGGGTCTTGGACTTTAGCTGATTTTGAAAAGAATTTTCCGGAATTTACGTTAGGAGAAGATTTTGGAGTTGCACCATTACCGAAAGATGCGTATCAAGTTACTCCAAATGGAGGATGGGCTCTAGGAATTTCAACAAAATCCAAGCACCCTCAGGAAGCATGGGAATTTATTAAATATATAACAAGCTTTGAAGGGTCAATGAAATATGTAGAAATGACAGGAGATTTGCCTGCTAGATATTCGGTAGCTGATGAATTTCCGGAACTTAATAATTATCCGAAAAACATTTTTGTTCAACAAGCCCAAAACTATTCAAAAAATCGACCGGTTACTCCAGTGTATCCTGTAATCAGTGATGCTATAAAGGATCTATTTGAAGATGTCGGTATAGGTGGAAAGGATGTAGAATCATCTGCAAACGAAGCAGTTGAAAAAATAAATAAGAGTTTACAAGATGTTAAAAGTAATGAGTGAGGTTGTCTTTGGACAACCTCTTTTTGTGTGCGACGGGCAGTCGTACCTTGTGCAGATATCTGCACTGAATGAGTTGTTAAAGGTTGAGTAAGTTATTTCGATAACAACTGCTCCCGAATCCTGGAAGACTCATTTTCTCGAAGGTGAAAGTCCTTCCACTAGGGTGCTGATACAACTAGTGAAGACTAATCTATGGCATGGTCGTGAGATTGTGTCTGATGGAGATGCGGTTAATCGAGAGAACCGCAGTCGGATGTGCAGACCAAATGCAATAAGTGTGAAGCACGGCGGCAGGATAAGTTGGCGACCATCCGCAAATAATGGGAAGTCTACAATAATTGTAATGGCAGGTCAGAGAAATCAGCCGATCTGTCGTAGCTTAATCGGTGATAGTGCTGGGTATGTACAGAAGGAAAGTACGATAACCCCGTGAGGTCTCTATCTCACCATAAGGGCAAGGCTTTATAAGGATAATCCGAAATGAGCCTTGTGGATAGAGAAGTCAGACGTTCTCATAGTACGGAAGTAGGTGATAGATTAAACAATCATCGAACGGAAGGGGAACGACCTTGTGGCTCTATGATGAGGGGGGAGCCTTGAAAAAGGTTACCCTACTCTATTTTGTAAGAAATCCAAAAATTTTATATATCAAGATCCAAAGATATTAAAATAATCCCTTATAACCATTTGATATAGTTGAAATCACAAAGATAAGAAAAAAGAATGACGGAACAAAATATTGAAGGGATTTGTTTTTATAGCATTGTTTGAAATCGCTTACCAAATCCGGTTACAACTAGTTAAAAAGTCATTTTATTTTCTAAAGGGGGTTAATAGATTGCAAGATTTAACAAATGTGAAGAGTGATACCCAACTACCAGTTCAAGCTGTGAAAAACACAAAACTTAAAAGCAATATTGAGTATATCAAAAAGAACTATTTTCTTTACTTACTTATTGCTCCCGCTGTTATTCTTACGATTCTTTTTAAGTATGTTCCAATGTATGGAGCGATCATTGCCTTTAAAGATTTTAGTACGATTAAAGGAATTTTAGGAAGCGAGTGGGTAGGTTTTAAACATTTTGAGGATTTTCTAACCTCTCCAAATTTTGAAGTTATTTTTATGAGTACCCTGAAGCTTAGCTTGTACGGGCTACTACTTGGTTTTCCAGTTCCGATTATTTTAGCCTTGATGCTAAATCAAGTTAGAAGAAATGCCATTAAGAAAAATGTTCAATTGATCTTGTATGCACCAAACTTTATTTCAGTTGTTGTTATAGTCGGGATGCTATTTATTTTCTTATCTCCTACAGGACCAATTAATCATATCATTTCATTTATGACTGGAAAGCCCGTTATGTTCATGTCAGAGCCGGAATATTTCAGATCCATTTATATTTTATCAGGCATTTGGCAGGCTGCAGGCTGGTCATCCATTGTTTATGTGGCAGCACTAGCAAATGTTGATCCTGAGCTTCATAATGCAGCAACAATTGATGGTGCAAATATTTTACAGCGAATCATTCATATTGATTTGCCAACATTAAAACCGCTAATGGCAATTATTTTCATTCTAGGCGCTGGAGGAATTATGGCGATTGGTTTTGAGAAGGCTTACTTAATGCAAACATCGATGAATATACCAGCATCTGAGATTCTTCCAACCTATGTTTATAAAGTAGGATTACAAGCTGGGGATTATGCTTACTCAACAGCTGTTGGACTCTTTAATTCTGTTATTAATGTCATATTGCTCGTTGTCGTGAATTTCGTTGTGAAAAAGTTAAATGAAGGGGAAGGACTATATTAGATTGAAAGGAGGATTTTACAATGATTAAGCACACACGTATAGATCGAATGATTTTATCTTTAAATAGCATTTTCTTATGTTTAGCGGTTCTCGTTGTTTTCGTTCCCTTGGTTTATGTGGTTATTGCATCCTTTATGGACCCTACAGTTTTACTGAACAAAGGTTTATCTTTCAATATATCTGATTGGAGTATTGAGGGGTACAAGCGGATATTATCAGATGATGCAATGGTGAGAGGATTTTTAAATGCCATTCTATATTCTGTTGGATTTTCAGTTATTACTGTTGTTGTCTCTGTTTTTGCGGCTTTTCCTTTATCAGTACAAGGTTTTGTTGGAAAAAATGTATTTATGACTCTATTTCTTATCACGATGTTTTTTAGTGGAGGATTGATTCCTACTTATCTAGTTGTCAAAGATTTAGGAATGTTAAATACGATATGGGCGATTTTGCTTCCTGGAGCTGTGAATGTGTGGAATATTATCCTGGCAAGAACCTATTTCAAGGGAATTCCACATGAATTACATGAAGCAGCCAAGGTTGATGGAGCATCGGATTTACTTATCTTTTTCAAAATAGTGTTACCGCTTTCTAAACCAATCATTTTTGTACTGGCCCTTTATGCTTTTGTTGGTCAGTGGAACTCATATTTCGATGCCATGATTTATCTTGAAGATCCAAACCTGCATCCACTCCAACTGGTTTTAAGATCAATCTTAATTCAAAACCAGGCTGAACCGGGAATGATAAGTGATCAGCTTGCTATGGCTGAATTGGCAAAAGTATCTGAAATGATTAAGTACTCAGCTATTGTCATCTCAAGTCTACCGTTAATTGTGATGTATCCATTTTTCCAAAAGTATTTTGAAAAGGGTGTTATGGTTGGTTCATTAAAATAATGAATCAATTAGATATAAATAATAAATCTACTATTTTGGGGGTAAGTTTATGAAACATGTAAAAAAAGTGGTCTATTCTACTGCTGTAGCGATGTTGCTGTTATCCGGCTGCAGCAGTAAAAATGTCTCTTCTTCTGAAGACTACGAGCTTTCTGATATTTCCTTTCCATTAAAAGAAGAGGTCAAACTTAAATTTTTAACACAAAGTTCTCCATTAGCACCAAAAGATCCAAATGAAAAATTAATTTATCAAAGATTAGAAGAAAAAACAGGGGTTAATGTTGAATGGAAGAACTATACAAATGATGTATTTGTAGAAAAAAGAAATTTAGCGATAGCAAGTGGAGATCTCCCTGACGCAATTATGGATGCAGGTTATGGAGATTATGATTTATTAAAACTAGCAAAAGATGGAGCCATTATTCCTGTTGAAGATTTAATCGATCAATACATGCCAAATCTTCAAAAAGTACTAGAAGCAGCACCTGAATACAGAGCCATGATGACAGCTCCGGACGGGCATATCTATTCTTTTCCATGGATTGAAGAACTAGGCACAGGGAAAGAAAATATACACTCTGTTGATGATTTTCCATGGATTAATGTCGAGTGGTTAGACAAATTAGGATTGGAAATGCCAACAACAACAGAGGAATTAAAAGAAGTCCTTAAGGCCTTTAAAACACAGGATCCAAATGGAAATGGTGAAGCGGACGAAATCCCAATGTCATTTATTATTAATCACGGTGGTGAGGATCCGGCCTTTTTATTCGGCTCTTTTGGACTTGGGGATAATTGGGATCATACAGTTGTAAGCAATGAAGGTGAAGTATTATTTACAGCTGCTGATGAAGGCTACAAAGAAGCCATCACCTATTTTAGTGATTTATATAAAGAAGGATTAATAGATGTCGAAGCATTTGAGCACGATTGGAATAACTACTTAGCTAAAGGAAAAGATGAACGCTATGGTATGTATTTTACATGGGATAAAGCAAATATTACAGGCATGAATGAAAAATATGAGCTAATGTCTCCATTAGCAGGTCCTGATGGTCATGTGAATGTGGCGAGAACAAATGGTATGGGCTTTGACCGTGGAAGAATGGTGATTACAAGTGCAAATAAAAACCTGGAACTTACAGCCAAGTGGATTGATCAATTATATGACCCACATCAATCTGTTCAAAACAACTGGGGGACATATGGTGATGAATCAGAGCAAAATATTTTTGAATTTGATGAAGCAAGTGGTATGTTAAAGCATTTGCCGTTAGATGGAGCTGCACCTGTTGAAGTACGTCAAAAAACAAGTATTAACGGACCTTTGGCGATCTTAGATGAATACTATGGCAAAGTTACAACAAAACCAGATGATGCAGCATGGAGACTGGACTTAATGAAAGAAGTCATGGTTCCTCATATGAAAGCGGAGAATACGTATCCTAAAGTGTTTTTCTCACTAGAAGAGTTAGATAAACTTTCAGAAATTGAAACAGACTTATTCGCTTATGTTAATAGAAAAAGAGCGGAATGGATGACAAATGGAAAAGTAGAAGAGGAATGGGATGAATATCTAGCAGAGCTTGATCGCTTAGGTCTGCAAGAGTGGTTGGAAATTAAACAAACGGGATATGATCGAAATCAATCGTAAAAATATAAGGAGGCTAACAATTAGCCTCCTTTGTGGATGAGGGGTTGAAATCTGTCGATTGATAGATTTTCTGTGAAAGTTGAAAGTTTTTTCGTGAAAGGTAAAAGATTTTATTAGAAAGTTGATAGATTCCTCTTCCAATCAAAAAAATTTTCATGAAAAGGAGCTGTATAAATAATGATTCAAAAATTAACTGAAAAGTACCGCCCGCAATTTCACTTTTCACCAGAAGAAAAGTGGATGAATGACCCGAACGGTATGGTGTTTTTTGAAGGTGAGTATCATCTTTTTTATCAATTTCATCCATCAGATACAATTTGGGGGCCGATGCACTGGGGGCATGCGGTGAGTAAGGATTTAATCCATTGGGAGCATTTGCCGGTTGCCCTGCATCCTGACGAGCACGGCACCATTTTTTCGGGAAGTGCCGTTGTTGACTGGAATAATACAACAGGATTTTTTGACGATGAGCCTGGTTTAGTAGCGATCTTTACGCACCATGATACCTATCCGGAGACAGATATAGTCCGTCAGAGACAAAGTATAGCCTATAGCCATGACAAGGGGAGAACCTGGATAAAATACGAAGGAAATCCTGTATTAACAGATCCTTCAATGACCGATTACCGTGATCCTAAAGTGTTTTGGCATGAGGCTACAAATAAATGGATCATGATTCTTGCAACAGGGCAATGCGTTACCTTATATACATCTCCAAACTTAATAGATTGGGAATTTGCGAGTCAATTTGGGGACCATGATGGCTCACATGCAGGATTCTGGGAATGTCCTGATCTCTTTCCGTTACAGGTCGATCAAGATCCTAGCAATCAGAAGTGGGTCATGATCGTAAGCATTGGTGATACCGGTGCGTTTAGGGAAGGTTCAAGAACTCAATATTTTATTGGAGATTTTGATGGAACTACTTTTAAAAATGATAACGATGCCAAAACGGTGTTATGGCTTGACTATGGCAGAGATAATTATGCAGGTGTTAGTTGGTCAGATATCCCTGAGTCAGATGGCAGAAGAATATATCTCGGATGGATGAGCAATTGGAGATATGCCAATCTTGTTCCGACGACTGATTGGCGGGGAGCGATGACACTGCCAAGAGAATTAAACTTAGTATCAACTACTAATGGAATTCGATTGATCCAAAAACCTGTAACAGAAGTAAACAGTTTAAGAGAAAATGGTTTCCACCATGATGAAGAGGTAATAGTCAACATGCACCCCCTATCTATTACTCTTGACGATGCTTTACAGGAAATAAATATAGAAGTTGAAAACATAGATTCCTCAGTTATTGATTGTGTGATTAAGCATTCAAATACGGAAGAAACGCTGATTCAATATGACACAGAAAAGGAAGAATTAATTGTTGATCGCACAAACTCAGGTGAACACAGCTTCTCCTCTTCTTTTCAAGCCATACAACATGCACCATTATCAATGGTTCATAACAGGATAAAACTGCAAATCTTCCTTGATACCTCATCAATTGAAGTATTCGCAAATGATGGAGCCGCAGCCGTTACTAGTTTAATTTTTCCAACCGAAGGAAGTAAAAAACTAGAATTATCATCACAGAGTGGAAGTGTAAAAATCCACTCTCTGCAATTAACAAAGCTTTCTTCCATTTGGTCAGAGTAGGTTAAGGAGGTTGAACACAATAGGGCATTCAATTATTTGTATAGGAGAATTATTAATTGATTTTTTCTGTAAAGACGTGAACATTGATCTAATAGATGGGCAAAATTTTGAAAAACAAGTCGGAGGAGCCCCTGCAAATGTATGTGCGACGATCGCATCTTTGGGGGGAAATGCCATGTTTTGCGGAAAAGTTGGGACGGATCCATTTGGGTATTTCTTAAAAAAAACACTGGATAACGTGAATGTTGACACATCCATGCTTTTATTTGATAGAGAGCATCCAACCACCCTGGCATTTGTTTCCTTACAAGGTAACGGTGAACGTGACTTCGTCTTTAACCGGGGAGCAGATGCTTATCTTCATGAAAAAGAAATAGACAAAACGGCATTTAACCAAGCTGCGATTATTCATTTTGGATCTGCAACTGCACTATTAGACGATCCCTTCTGCTGCACATATCTGAATATGATGAAACAAGCAAAAATAGATAAGAAGTTTATTTCGTTTGATCCTAATTACAGAAAAGATTTATGGAAAGAACGCACACCACAATTTATTGATTTCACTAAAGAAGCGATCGCTTTAGCTGATTTTGTGAAGGTAAGTGAAGAGGAAATAGGGATTATCACGAAAAAACATGACATAACAGCAGGGATAGATGACCTTCATCAATTAGGAGCATCCGTTATATCTGTCACATTAGGAAAGACCGGGACTCTCGTATCAAATGGAAATAAAAAAGAGCTTATTCCAAGTATTGAAGTAAATGCGATTGATTCAACTGGAGCCGGCGATGCATTTGTGGGGGCTGCTTTATTTCAACTGGCAAAAAAGAAATATCCTCATGATATCGTCCAATCTTTTCAAGAATTAAAAGATATCATTATATTTAGCAATAAGATTGGGGCATTTACTTGTACTCAAATAGGGGCAATATCTGAAGTGTCTAAATTACAATCCAATTGTTGTGTATGAGGACATAAAGTTAAAATGAAAGGGATGAAGGAACGTTGTCTTAATCCCTTTTCTACTGTGAATTTATGAAAGCGTTTGCTATATTAAGGGAGCTGTGATGAGATGAAGAATTTAAAAAAGACGAAGCTCGTGATTCTGCTTGTATTTGTATTTTCAGTCATTTATATGGATCAGCACTTTCAAGTACAGGCCACAGAACAAAATGCAGCAATCTTTGGATATATTCCTATAACCGGATCTTGGGTACAGGAGAAAAATGGCGTAATCAGAGGTAAGAGTGATAAGAAACAACCAGGACTCATCTTATCATCTTCAGAGGTCGGAAATTTCTTTGTTTATGAAGCAACGGTGAAATTTCAGTCCTCATCCTCCGGCTCACTTGTTTTTAGAGCAAATGAAATGGGAACCGAAGGATATATGTTAAGGTTAGATTCAAAGAAAAGCAGCGTTCAATTAGTTGATATAAAAACAGGTAAGCGTATCGGAAAACAAGTGAAAAAGCAGTTAAAAGAAGATGTCACTTATAAGGTGAAAATTGCAGCAGATGGTCCATCAATTAAAGTATTCTTAAATGATAGAATCGTTGCTGATCTAGAAGATTATAAACATTCAAAGGGATTTACCGGCTTTAACGTTAATCATGGCTCAGCAAAATTTAGTCAAGTTTTCGTGCATGAGGTGAAAACAAATCTAAGTGAATGGAGATTGACAGATCAATGGTCGGCAACTTCACAAGGGTTAACAGGAAGTGCTAAATTAAATGAAAATATCTATGCTTTAACAAAAACAAAAGTAACCGATTTCAACTTTGAAGCGAATGTGATGATCAATGACAAAAGTGGTATCGGGACATTACTTTTTAGAGCAGATCAAAAAGGATTGCAAGGATATGGCTTGCAAATAGATGCTGGTAAAGAACAAATTCGCCTGGTTGATATAAAACGTAATAAAGTTATTTCACACTATAACGAACCGATTGATATAGGATCGCTATATCACATTAGAGTAAAAGCGGTAGGAAAATCATTACATATATTCTGGCAGAATAGCTCAAATCCGATTATTTCGGCTCAAGATCAAACCTATGATCAAGGTCTAGTAGGGCTTAAGGTTAGTAATGGAAATGTAGTGTTTCAGAATATTCAAGTGAGTGATTTATCTACGAACTTAGAAGGATGGCAAACACATAATGGGGAGTGGCTTCCACATCTTGAAGGAGTTATGGGCAAAAGTCCTGAATCAGAAAACACTTATTATATGGCAGAGTCGGAGGAAACGGATTTTATTTTGGAAGGTGATTTAAAGGTAGATCCTTCGACTCCATATGGTACTGCGGGCTTTGTTTTTCGTGCAAATTCAGATGCGACAAAAGGGTATATGATAAAGCTGGATCCTAATTTAAATCAGGTCCGTTTATTAGACTTAAGCGGAGATCGAACAATTGGCATTGCTGAGAGAAAGATTGAAACAGGTAAGACCTATCATTTTGAGATCCATGCAAAAGGTCCAATAATGAACGTGTATTTAGATGGATATGCTGAGCCTGTGATCGCAGAGCAGGATTCAGCATATTCCGGTGGGAAATTTGGTTTAAATGTGTATAACGGTACAGCATATTTTCAACATGTATATGCAACCCAATTCGATGAATATTATGAAGAGCTTTATCGGCCTCAGTATCATTATACACAGGCCAGAGGTGCAGCCAGCGATCCGAATGGCTTGGTTTATTATGAAGGCGAATACCATCTTTTTCACCAAGATGGCGGTAAATGGGCACATGCAGTTAGTACAGATTTAGTTCATTGGAAGCGGCTGCCAATTGCTATTCCTTGGAATGAAATGGGTCATGCGTGGTCCGGTTCTGCTGTAGTGGATAAGGATAATGTTTCAGGTTTATTTAATGAAGAAGGATCGGGATTAATCGCTTTTTATACATCTTTTAATCCAGCTAAACATAATGGTGATCAAAAGGTTGGCGTAGCTTATAGCCAGGATAAAGGAAGAACATGGGAGTTTTATGATGGAAATCCGATCATACCGAATATAGGTGAATTTTACGGTGGGGAAGGCTGGGACTTCCGTGATCCGAAAGTTGTGTGGGATGAAGACCATAATCAATGGGTGATGGTCATTTCAGGTGGAGATCATATCCGTTTCTTTACGTCAAAGGATTTATTGAATTGGGAGATGATTGAATCGTTTGGCTATGGAGATTATGTCAGAGGCGGAGTATGGGAATGTCCGGACTTTTTTCAGCTTCCTGTTGATGGTGATAACGGAAAGAAAAAGTGGGTACTCTCAATCAGTACCGGGGCAAATCCAAATACAAACGGCTCTGATTCTGAATACTTTGTCGGAACGTTTGATGGAAAACAATTTGTAAGTGACCATCAAGCTGGGGTTGTCTTAAAAAATGAATTTGGAAAAGAAATGTATGCTGCAATGTCTTTTTCTGATATCCCAGCTTCAGATGGTAGAAGAATTTCTTTAGGTTGGATGAGTAACTGGGATTACCCATTTAGCTTCCCGACTTCTCCTTGGCAAGGCCAAATGTCAATACCACGTGAAGTTATGTTAAAAACGGTACCTGGGGAAGGTGTTCGCTTAGTTCAACAACCTATAGAAGAATTAAAACAGTTAAGAGGAAGTCATACATCCTGGAGTAACAAGTTTGTAAAACCTAACACGGCAAACATACTCTCAGAAATAAGTGCTACTGCATTTGAAATCGTAGCTGAAATTGAATTACCTGAAAAAAACAGAGCGGAGGAATTTGGTTTTCAGCTAAGAAAATCAGAAACACAACAAACAGATGTTGGCTACAATGTAACAAATTCAACAGCGTTCTTTGATCGATCAAAATCTGGAGAAATCGACTTTTCTGAGAAATTTTCTACACGACATGAAACGAAGGTCAAACCAGATAATAACCGAATAAAAATGAGGATGTATGTAGATGAATCATCTGCAGAAGTATTTGTGAATGATGGTCAGGCTGTTTTTTCAAATGTTATCTTTCCCGACGGTGCCAGTGATGAAATGAGCTTTTATTCAAAAGGCGGCGATGTAAAGATTGTTTCATTAGAAATTTACCCATTAAGAGGAATTTGGAAGGATGCATCAAATAACAGTATGACATCTAACAGGATCGTTATGGATCATCAAAAGCTTGCACTAAGAGTAGGTGAGACACATAAGCTCTCAGCAGTTGGTCTTCCTTATTCTGATAAAAATCAAAAGTTAAACTGGAGATCAAGCAATCCATCCATCGTTGAAGTGAAAAAAATAGATCATAACAATTCTGAGATTAAAATAGTTGGACATGGAAGATCAATGATTACTGCTTCTACGAAAAATGGAAAAGTAGTGGGAACAACAATAGTAGAAAGTAAAGCATCCTTTCATATTGTAGATGCAAAAAGCGAGAAGGTATTGTCTGTTGCGGGAACATCAAATGGATCAAAAGTAACGATTCAACCGAAAAAAGATGCGATAGAACAAATATGGGATATCGAAATAAATCAATCAGGCAGCTACAAAGTTATGTCTTCCAAAAGTAATAAAGTTCTCGATGCATCGGGAATTTCAAATGGTGATGACGTGCAAATTTGGGAATACTTTGGTTATGGGAATCAACAATGGTACCTAACTCCAAATGGGGATGGCACATACACCTTCAATGCAGTAAATAGTGGGAAAGTATTAGAAGTTCCGAAAGAAAGTAATGACGATGGAACAGTTGTGGAAATTAATGAAAAAAATTCTAAGCGATCTCAGAATTGGAGACTGATTGAAGCAAGGAAACCTTTGAAAGACTAAAATAATGTGATAAGACCCTTTCTGCTGAAAAGTTATGAAAGGGTTTTTTTGGGGTAAGAATATGATATCGACTATATTTCACACTCTATAACTAAAACGTCTAAAAGTAGGTGAAAGAATGAAAAAGAAGGTAACGATCATCGGTGGAGCAGGGACAATAGGAAGTATATTAGTGAATGGTCTTTCTGATACATATGACTTTGTTATTCTTGATAAAAATGTACATTCTACTTCTTTACCTTGTCATGCTATTGAAGTAGATGCAACAAACTATCAGGACCTACTGGAAAATATACCAAAAGATACGGATGCGATGATCAACTTATTAACGATTAAATCAAAAGATGATTTAAAGAATATTGACCAATTTCATAAAATGACAAACATACACTTTGTAGCTTCATTTTATCTATTACACGCAGCCGTTGCATTAGGAATAAAAAAGCTTGTCTATGCAAGCAGCAATCACTCAACAGATTACTATGAAAAAGATGGACGTTCAACATTAGATAGAAAAATTACCATTCATGATTACCCTTTTTCAAGAGGACTATATGGTGTATTAAAGCTTGCATCTGAAAATATAGGACATATCTTTGCAGGAGAAAAAGAAAATAATTTGTCTGTCATCAACTTACGAATCGGCAGTGTATTAAAGGATGAATATGAATCAGTAAAAAAACAACAAAGATTGCACCATACCTTACTATCACATGAGGATACCATACAGCTTTTTCACTTGGCTCTCCAATCGACGGTAAAATACGGAACATATTACGGTGTTTCCGATAACCCGAATAAACCATGGTCAACAGAAAATGCATGGGAGGAATTAGGGTTTTCATCAGAAGTTAATGCAGTTGATGTGCTGAATAGGAACATAGATGGACTGGAAAAAGGTTGAAAAAGATGCGGGTGCTTGGAGTTTGGTTGAATTCCGTGGGATGTAACCGTAATCAAATACAAAGTTGGTCGAATCCTATGAAATGTAGCCGTAATCATCATTGAAAGTGGTTGAAAGGGATTACTGTGCTCGGAGTTTGGTTGAATTCTGTGGAATGTAACCGTAATTAAATACAAAGTTGGTCGAATCCTATGAAATGTAGCCGTAATCATCATTGAAAGTGGTTGAAAGGGATTATTGTGCTCGGAGTTTGGTTGAATTCTGTGGGATGTAACCGTAATCAAATACAAAGTTGGTCGAATCCTACGAAATGTAACCGCAATCACCACCGAAAGTGGTTGAATAAACCGTAATGTTTAACCGCAGTCTTACTGCAGAGCAAAATAATCCATATAACATGATGAGGAAATCCATTGTTAATCACGTAAAGAAAGAGTAACCTTAACACTACAATAAGTGAGAAGGTGGGGTTTGGTGAAAAAGCGAGCGCTATTTACAGAGTATTTTCTCCAACATAAATGGGAGTATATGCTGGGAGCAGTGTTATTAACAATTTCCCTTGCTCTTCAATTAATGGTTCCTTTGGTGTTAGAGGAGTTTACAAATGGAATTCAATATGCCACGGTCACAGCAAGTGATCTGATGGAGTTAGCCGTTTACTTTATGTGGTTAGGTCTGGGAATTTTCGTTTTTCGTTCATGCGGCCGTATTTATATTTTCCGCTTATCGAGAATGCTTGAACGTGATTTACGTACCCGTTTATTTCAGCATTGGGAGAAGCTTCCTGCGGAATATTATCAAAATCAAAGAATCGGCAACCTGATGGCTCATGCTGTAAACGATGTGAATGTGCTTCGTCAAATTGGGATGCAAGGTGTTTTTCAAATGATTGAAGCATTTATTTTAATAACAATTGGTATTTTTCTTATGGCAGGTACGATTAATTTGTCCCTTACTTTACTCGTCTTCATTCCATTGCCGGCCTTAACATACTTGGCCTATCGTTTTCGAATAAAAATTCGAATGCATTCAACAAAGGTACAAGAAGCAATTGGTACGTTAACAAGCCGTGTTCAAGAGTTTTGTACCGGAATAAGGGTCATTAAAACATATGTTCAAGAGCAGGAAGAAATGAAAAAGTTTATGAAGGAAAATGATCAAAATATAAAGGCGAATCAACAACTGATCCGTGCAAATTCACTTTTCACCTCACTTAGTCAGGGAATTGTAGGACTAAGTTACTTACTATCTATTGTGTTTGGCTCTATTTTGGTTATGCGGGGTACGATAACGCTTGGGGAATTTGTTGCATTTAATACATACCTGTCCCTGCTTATTTCACCAATAGAAAACCTTGGAAAAGTGATCAATTTATTTCAACAAGGAAAAGCTGCTGATCAACGATTATCTGATGTGCTTGCGACAGAGCCAACCATTAAAGATGAGAAAGATGTCATTCCTGTTATGGCTTTGAATGGAGACATTGATATCAAAAATCTATCTTTTCAGTATCCAAACAGCCAACTAGACGCTCTTCACAATATTAATTTATCGATTAAAAAAGGAACAAGTGTAGGGATTGTAGGAAAAATTGGAAGTGGGAAATCAACCTTAGTCAATCTTCTATTACGACTATATAATCCACCTGAAAACACTATTTTTATTGATCATTACGATATACGAAAACTCCCGCTTCATGTTTTAAGATCTTCAATTGGATATGTCCCGCAAACAAACTTTCTTTTTTCTTCTACTATTCAAGATAATATTGCCTTCGATCCAAAAAATTATCAAACGAAACATGTTTTTCGAGCAGCTCGCCAGGCTGAAGTTTATGCAGACATTCAGGGGTTTGCTGAAGGTTTTCAAACGGCATTAGGGGAAAGGGGACTCTCATTATCAGGTGGACAAAGACAGCGGGTAAGCATAGCTCGTGCGTTAATAAAAAATTCACCGATCTTAATTCTTGATGATAGTTTAAGTGCTGTTGATGCAAAAACGGAGGAAAGGATCCTATACACTTTGAAAGCAGAAATGAAGGGGAAAACTTCGATCATGATTAGTCACCGTATTTCAACGATACAGCATGCCGATCAAATTATTGTAATGGATAAAGGGCAAATTGTTGAACAAGGTACACATGAAACACTGCTTAGAAAAAGTGGGATTTATAAAAATATGTATGTTCAGCAATCAAATGAAATGGTCATGGAAACCTCAAACGAAAGAACAATTCGTTTAAAGAAGTGGGGGAATGAACATCGCTAATATGAGTGACCGTCAGTTATTAGGAAGAATGCTTGGCTTTGCAAAGCCATATTGGAAAAAAATAATCTTATCTATTTTTATCACAGGGTTGATTGTCATTGCCAGCCTCGCCCAGCCCTATATTATTAAAGTAGCGATAGACACGTATATAAATGGAATCTACTCACCGATGGTTGTTGTAAATCAGGATGAGGCAGATGATATGAAAAACAGGTTAAATCATCTTGATATGAAGTTTCAGGAAACGGCTAGCTTAGAAGAAAAAGTATATATTAGATTACCAGGTTCTAAAAATGAACAGGAGATCCAAGACTTAGAGAAGGCAGCGATTGTTTCAATTGAGAATACCCATTATCTGGTTCAAGGCTGGAATGAAGGATTATCAAAGTCAGAGGAATATCAACTCCATTCATCGACTAATCAAATTGAAATTGATGGAAAGCTTTTTCCGGTCAATCATTTGAGTCAAGCGGAAATGAATCAATTTCGAGAACAGGATTATAGAGGCCTGCTAGTATTGGGGGCGATTTATTTTATTCTCATCGCTAGTTCCGCTGTTCTTACCTTTTATCAGCAAAATACGCTGCAATATACTGGACAGTCAATTATATATGATATTAGAGAGACTATTTTTAAGCACCTTTCAAATATGTCGATTTCTTTTTATGGAAAGCATCCAATCGGAAGATTAGTCACAAGAATTACCCATGATGTAGAGGCTCTCAATCAATTATATTCACAGGTTATTGTTAACTTAATTAAGGAAATTCTTATTCTTTTAGGTATTATATTGATCATGTTACATCTCAGTGTAAAGCTTACATTAGTTAGTTTGATTGTTATACCGGCTGTTATGATCACAACCATTTATTTTAAAACGGTTATGAGAAAGGCACAGCGAAAAATTCGTCTTATTTTATCAAAGCTTAACTCGTTTCTTGCTGAAAATTTGTCAGGTATGAGTATTATCCAGCTTTTTGTTCGAGAAGAAAAACAGCTTGAGGAGTTTAATGAGTTGAATGAACGTCATTATAAAGCCGGAATGCGACAGACGATTTTAAATTCCATTTTTAATCCCTCTATCGGTTTTTTCGGTAATCTTTCACTTGCATTACTTGTTTGGTTTGGAGGAAGAAATGTTTTGGAAGGTGCCATAACTTTTGGTATTGTGTATGCCTTTACACATTATGTGAGGCAATTTTTCGAGCCGCTAAGGGCACTCGCTGATCAGTTTAATCAAATTCAGTCTGCACTAGCGTCAGCTGAACGTATTTTTGAAACCTTGGACACAAAGTCAACAATCCTTAATCCTCATAAACCGAAAAAATTAGGGAGCGATATTAAAGGGGAAATACGCTTTGACCATGTATCTTTTGCTTATAAGAATGAGGAATGGGTGTTGAAAGATATTCATTTTCATATTCAACCGGGGGAGACGGTTGGAATTGTAGGAGAAACAGGTGCAGGAAAAAGCTCGATTATTCAGCTTATTAACCGTTTTTATGACATCCAAAAGGGAAAGATTTGCTTAGATGATGTAAATATAAAGGAAGTTCAATTGTCAGAGTTGAGAAAACATATCGGAATTATTCAACAAGATAGTTTTGTTTTTTCAGGGACTGTTTTTGATAATATCCGGTTAAATCAGCAGGATATTACGAATGAAGACATCATTAATGTAGCAAAATCTGTCAATATTGACGCCTTTTTCCGCACCTTACCAAACCAATATGAAACTGTGCTGGGTGAGCAAGGTACTGTATTATCTACAGGGCAAAATCAGCTTTTATCATTTTTAAGAGCAATTATTGCCAACCCTAAAGTGTTAATCCTTGATGAGGCAACAGCAAATATTGATACTGAAACAGAAGCGGTTGTCCAAAAAACATTAAGGAAAATCTCTAAAAATCGCACCACAATCATCATTGCCCATCGATTATCAACCATTCAGCATGCAGATAAAATTATCGTGTTAAATAAGGGGAAGATCGTGGAAATGGGGAACCATCAAGAGCTTCTTAAATCAAGGAACATGTATTATCAACTATGTAAGAGTCAGAGCAAAGCAAATCGATCAAGAGTTCGGGTATAAAAAAATTAAGGTAGGGCTTGAAGGAGGAAGCTCTACCTTTTGTCTGTATGATTAGAAAGCTCTCCGCTAATCTGTTTGTGATCTTCACAATATTGAGAAGGGGACACCCCAATAATTCGTTTAAAAGTTCTGCTAAAATATAATTCATCACCATATCCAACGGTCTGGCTTACTTCTTTTATTTTTACATCAGATAAGACAAGTAGTTCTTTTGCACGGTCGATCCGTAGATGTGTTAAATAATCGATCGGACTTAAGCCGATATATTTTTTGAAAAGTCTGGAATAATGGCTGGTACTCAGTCCGGCAATTTGGGAAAGTTCGGACAAGGTGATTGTATTTTTATAATGATTAATCATGTACTCTATTGTTCCTTCAATCGCTTTTTTGCTATCACCGCTTAGCATTTGAGAATTGAAATCTTCTACAAAAGTTAATAACAGCTCCCCAAAAACAATTCTTTGCTGCATATTAACAGTTGTCCCTTGTCTTTTTGCTAATGAGCTTAGCTGCTCAAGTAAAACTGTTACGGCGGAATGATTGCTAATTGTATAAACTCCTTTAAGAGGAAAAGGGATATCCTGTGAATGTTTAAATTGCCATACATCTTTATCCTCAAAAGCCATGGCATAGGAAAAACGAACATAATAAAATTCCAATGGATTCATACGATATGACTTCTTATCACATACCATTTGAGGAGTAAAAATAACGAGTCTGCCTGGCTGTAATTTATGCTTCTTTCCGTTAATGACGACTTCTCCCCTTCCTTTTGTTACATACCAAAGGGAGTAATAACGAGGCCTTTTATTTTTTCGAACCCAATCAGGAGGACATGTTTTATGTCCGGCTAATAATATTGAAAAAACAAGCTTATTTAAGGAAGATGAAAGGTTTCTCATGCTGTGACACAAATGACAATCCCCCTTTCCGAATTACTGCATTTATCATACTATCCATACGCAAAACCCATGAAAATAGAACAAATCTTTTACCTGGTTCATAGAATCCGAAACATACTCTTAAGATCACATAGTAATCATTAAAACATATGATTTGTTCATCGCTAAAGAGAGATTAGACATCATCATACATATGAATGAAAATGGAAATAGGAATCTATATCAGGAGCTGGGGGGTTAATACAATATCTCAAAACGAAAATCCAACCATTTTTATAGCAGGTGATTCTACTGCTTCTTCATATCCAATAGAAAGAGCTCCACAAGCAGGGTGGGGGCAGGTGTTACACCAATTCTTTACTGATGATATAACCATTGCAAATGAAGCAGCATCGGGAAGAAGCTCAAAAAGTTTTATTTTAGAAAAAAGACTAACGAAAATGAATGAACATATCAAGGAAAACGATTACCTATTTATTCAATTTGGGCATAATGATTCAAAAACAGATGAAAGGTTTACAGATCCATTTACAGATTTTAAATATTATTTGAAACAGTATATTCATGTAGCCAAAAAACATAAAGCAACACCTATATTACTTACACCTGTGCAAAGAAGAAGCTTTAATGAGCATGGAAGTGTAAATGAAACACATGGCAATTATCCCGAAGCGATCCTTCAACTAGGAAAGGAAAAAAATGTTCCGGTAATCGATTTAGGAAAACGAAGCAAAGTATACTTTGAAAACATAGGTACTGAGAACACCAAAAAAATCTTTCTTTGGCTTGATCCAGGTGTACATTCTAATTACCCGAATGGACTACAAGATAACACTCATTTTTCTGAAAACGGAGCCCTTGCGGTTGCAAGATTAATAGTTGAAGGAATTCGAGATTTGGACTTACCAATTGAAAAATATATTATATATTGAAGTAATTTTACTAATAGATTGTAGGTTCTGAATTTTTTTGAAAAAGCTACAGTGGAATGGAGCGGAAGACACTCGACTCCTGCGGGAGAAGAGGAATGGCGAGACCCCACAGGCGAAGCCGAGGAGGCTAGACTTCCTCCCCGGCGAATCCTGTGTCTGGAGCGCAATGGAACGAACTAGTTTAGAAAAAGAAGGAGAGTTCACTTTGTTAAATCCCGATCACTTTCTTGAACATTTATATCATGACACTGTTTCAAAAGCTAAAGTTTATGACCAACACTGGCAAGAACAAACAAAATCCAAATTTGAACAATTGATTGGTCGTTTTCCATATCCAGAAGAAGAACACTCATTGAATCCTAGACTTGTAGAGAAAACGGAAAAAGATGACTATTGGCGTTTGAAAATAGAAATCACAACCATTGATCAACTTTGTTGTTCAACTTATGTCCTTCTCCCAAAGAAAAAAACAAACACAAAAGTTCCTGCCGTACTTGTACTTCATGGTCATGGCTACGGAAATAAAGAAATGGTTGGGTTACATCATAATGGAACTGAAATTGAAGGAGAGCCGGGCATTCATATGAATTGTGCAATAGAACTTGTACAAAAAGGGATGGTGGTTGTTGTACCAGAGTTAATCGGGTTTGGTGAACGGAAGCTTGCAAAAGATGCTGAATCTGGCGAGCCTAGTAGTAGTTCATGTTTCTCAATTGCAAGTCAATTGCTATTAATGGGAAAAACGATAGCCGGATTGAGGGTTTTTGAATGCAGAAGAGTCCTAGATTACATACAAACGATTGATATGGTTGATCAAGACAGAATTGGATGTTTTGGTTTCTCTGGCGGGGGTCTTGTAGCAGCCTTCACCTCAATCGTCGATGAACGGATAAAAGCTACTGTCCTTTCCGGCTATACAAATACATTTAAAGGCAGCATTATGGATAGAAATCATTGCCTTGATAATTATATTCCAGGAATTTTACAATTAGGTGAACTGCCTGAGTTGTTGGGGTTACTTACACCAAGACCTTTGTTTATTGAGTCAGGAAAAAATGATACAGTATTTCCAATTAATCATGCAAAAGAAGCGTTGGAAACCATTAATGATATTTACAGAAGGTTTAATGCGGGAAATCATATAGATCGACACTTTTTTGATGGAAAGCACGAAATTTGTGGAGACAAGTCCTATAACTGGCTTCTAAAAAACTTGGCAGGATCTGATGAATAGAAGTGATTCACAGCATTAGATATAAAGATATGGAAGAAGGTAAAAAGGGCATCTTATATAGAACCACTCTTTTTACCTTGTGATCTGTTGATTTTTTTATATAATCATTACGTTAAGTCATGTTCACTAGATCACTTTTTTAATATGAAACCGTATTTTCATCTTCCGATTTGATTTAACTGTTTTGATGATTGTAGCGATCTTATTGAAAATAGAGTAGGTTTATTTGTAAGCGTTGTCAAATAAATAATCTAAAAAAGGAGGTAGTTGATTGTGAAAATGGCAATATATGAGTGTAACAGCATATTGACATGAAAAATAGTGGAATCATATAATGATAACTAATGTAAGCGTTTTATTGGTAGAGAGAGGTGATGAATGTTGAAACAAAAACCAAAATATTTTTATCGCATTTTTTTACCCTTTGTTTTAGCAGGTACTCTAGTTGTGATCTTATTTAATGGCTTTGCGTATTTTTTTACCAAAGCTTCATTTGAAGAGAAGATTATTTTGGAGAAGCAGGAAAATGTTGTTCAAATCATGAATACGCTTGAACAGAAAATGCAAACATTAGATTATTCACTTAATTCCTATGTTCATGATTCCTCATTTAAGCAATATATTAAAGAACCTTTAACGGTAAAGAACTTTGATATCTATCAAGCAATTGATAAACAATTAAACTACATTTCATCATTCGGACCAAGTCAAACAACCATAGAATTAGTTAGCTTACAAGGAAACTGGAAGATAAATCAATACGGATTAAAAACAGTTACTAAGACAGAAATGGATTATATTGTATCAAATTATATGTCACTTCCACACCCCTCTACATGGTTGAAGGAAGAAAATGTGGAAAATGAGATTAAGCTTATCAAACAAACCCCCTATTATCAGTCAACAAAAAACGGCGTTCTCATTGTACATATCCCATTAAAGTCATTATCAAGTCTAATCTATAATCAAGCTGAATCAAATCCTGTCTATATTTATAATCAAGATGGAATACTAATCTATCAAAATGATGCAGAACCACAGGAAAAAGAAATTAAGCATAATATTATTTCTGACTTAGTAAATCACCACCAAGGACAAGCTGGGATTTATCCAGTTGATACACAACAAAAAGACCAATATAAATTGGTTTATTCAAAATCAGGATACAATGGATGGTTATATGTTACAAAAATAAAGGATTCGGAGTTTACAGAAGCAATGAAGCCAACCATTATAGGAACTGTTTTGATGAGTGTTTTTATGCTTTCAGTAACAATAATTATAGGTTATGTTAGCTCCGACTACTTTTCTAAACCAATTCGTGAACTGCAGAAATTCATCCCTAAAATGCAAAAAAATGATTGTAAAGATGAATTTGAACTTATCGGAAGGTCAATTCGTGAAGTTATAAATAAAAATCAGTCCCTTGAAAATGTAATTACAAGCCAGCATGAACAATTAAAAACATTATTTATGTTAAATCTTTTTCACGGACGTATGAATGACCAGGAAATTCAAGAGCAACTGCAGGATTTTAAATTCCCGCAAAAGTGGAAAAGTTTGTATGTTCTTGCTATTCAATTTGATCATCTTGAAAACAATAATTATTCAAGAAAGGACAAAGACGTCCTTTTATTTTCAATCAATCAGCTTGTTTCTGAGATAATTAATAAGGATGAGCAGTTATCACCGGCTGTTATTGATTCAAGGACTCAAGCAACTATTTTCCTTTGCCAAAACGAGGATACAGATCAGCATATTTTAGTCATAAACAATTATATGGAACGAATCCAAAAAGTGGTGAAAGAGATTTTTAATTTGACAGTTAGTGTAGGAATAAGTAGCCCATTTAAAGATTTAGGGGACAGTAAACTTGCACTTCAGCAAGGAATTGAAGCCCTTAAGTACCGCTTAAAGGTTGGTAAAGAATCGATTATTTTTTATGAAAGTGTTTCAGCTATTTTTAATAGCAATGAAATTAAGACATACTTCCCTAAAATTCTGGAAAATCAGTTGTTCGATTCAATTAAATTAGGAGAAAACAAAAAAGCAAAAGAAACGTTACATCAACTGCTTGCAGATTTGTTTAAAAATAATCATAATCCCCATGAACTTGAAGTTAATATTATGAGGTTTATCAATGATTTAGTTAGTTTCATGCATGTGTTGGGTATGGACACGTTAATTATTGAGGATCATAAAACATTGTATAATGCCATTTCAGAAATGAAAACTTCCGAAGAAATTGAAATGTTTGTAAAACATAAAATCGTGTATCCTATGATCAATGCGATTACTGAACGTACTGATTATCAATATAAAACGATCTCAGATAAAATTGTTCATATTATTCAAAATGAATTTGATACAGACCTTTCTTTAGAAAATATAGCAGCCCGTCTTCATTATAATAAAAATTATTTAAGCAGCATTTTTAAGAAGGAGTTCAATCAATCGTTTAGTGAATATCTTGCATTGTATCGATATGATATGGCGAAAAAATGGCTGAAAGAAACTGATATGTCAGTAAAGAAAATTTCGGAAAAGCTGCAATATAATAATTCTCAAAATTTTATCCGTTCCTTCCGTAAATATGAAGGAATAACACCTGGGAAATATAGGGAATTGCATTGTGGTGAGACATTGGTTTATAAGAAAAGTTGATGAAAGTTTCTTTTTGTTTCATCAAAATTAATAGAGTAATAAGAAACATCCCCTTTATAAATTTGTAGGGGGATGTTTTTGCTGTGTAAAGCGCTCCGTAATATTCTATTGTAAATCCTTTAGAACAGGCCGTTACATTGCACTTCAGACACTCCATGCGCCGGGGAGGAAGCTTTGCCTGCGGGTTCTAAGCCTTTCCTCTACTTCCCGCAGGAGTCGAGTGTCTTCCGCTCTATTCCACTATTATTAAAAAGTAATCTACATTTACAATTTTTTCTAAAACAATCAATTAAAAATAATAAAGACTACCGTATCGAATATAGTAGTCTTTATTGTTATTCACATAGGTATTTTCTTCTTACTCTTATTAAGCCTTCACAGAGCCTACAAAGGCACCTTTTACAAAGTATTTTTGCAGGAAAGGGTAGACGATAAGCATAGGGATTGTTGCAACTGCGATTACGGCCATTTTGATTGTTTGTGCCGGTGGAACGATATCAACAGCGGAATTATCTGCTTGCATGCCGCTTGATACGATAACAATTTGACGCAGTAACACTTGAATAGGCCATTTACCTGAATCATTTAAGTAAAGAATCGCATTTGTATATTCATTCCAATATGACACCGCGTAAAATAATGAAATTGTTGCGATTGAAGGCAGAGATAACGGCAGGATAATTTTGAAGAAAATCATCATATCGTTGTATCCGTCAACCTTTGCTGATTCTTCCAAGCTGTCAGGAATGGCTTGGAAAAAATTCCTCATAATAATTAAGTTAAATGCACTAATTGCGACTGGCAAAATTAGTGCCCAATACGTATCGATAAGGCCTAAATTTCTTACGACAAGATAGGTAGGGATCATCCCTCCGCTAAAAAGCATGGTAAAGACTACAATAAAGTTGATCCCTTTCCTTCCATATAAATACTTCCTCGATAATCCGTAAGCCATGAAAGCAGTTAAAACCATACTAACGAATGTACCAACACCTGTAACACCGATTGAGACGGCAAAGCTTCTAAAAATTGTAGGTGTAGAAAAAATATAGTGATAAGCATCCAAAGTAAAAGTTGTTGGAAAAAGTATAAATGTTTTTTCAACAACCTCCTGTGTTGTTGCGAAGGAACTTGAGATAACGTTTACAAATGGGAGAAAACAAGCTAACCCAATTAGCAGCAGGACCGTATAGTTAAGGAAATTAAAAATACGATTGCCTAATGAACTTTCATACTTCAATCGAAACCCTCCATTTCAATTTATATTTATCTATATTTCTATTTCCAATATAGCAACGGAAAAATAAGCATGTCTATAATCATTTCCACAGTAGTTATTTCATGCCATGATTATGGATCTTACTAAGAATAATCATGACCGGTTAAAAGTACTCAATAGATCATATTGATAACGGAAAGCGTTTACAAATAGTGTTGGAGAATGGCTTCTGACAGAATGATTGTAGACGTTACGCTATGAAATAGATTAATTTTGAATGGTACAAACATATACGGAGAAAAAATGAGGGAGGATTTCTGAGTGAGGGAAACAATGATTCCTATAAAAGATCAGCATAGCGTGCAAACTGTTCCAGATAAGAAAGCAATCAAGCGGGAAATCAGAAGAAAGAATATTGCAAGTATAGGCAGAAATAAATATTTGTATTTTATGATATTGCCAGGTCTCTTGTATTTCATTATTTTTAAGTATGTACCAATGGGAGGACTGATCATCGCCTTCCAGGATTACCAGCCGTTTTTGGGGATTTCAGGAAGTCCCTGGGCCGGTTTTAAACATTTTATTCGCTTATTTACAGAACCAACCTTTTTTATGTTGTTAACAAACACACTGTTTTTATTTGCATTAAATTTATTTGTCTTTTTCCCGATTCCTATCATATTGGCATTAATGTTAAATGAAGTAAGAGGGAAATTCTTCAAAAGCACAATTCAAACTGTTATATATATCCCGCATTTTATGTCATGGGTTATTATTGTATCGATTTCTTACGTCTTCTTAACAGTAGATGGGGGAGTTATTAATGAATTGATTGCTAAAGCAGGCGGCGAGAAAATGGATTTCTTAACAGATGATGCATGGACCAGGGCGATTTACATCCTGCAAATTATATGGAAAGAAATGGGCTGGTCAACCATCATTTACTTGGCGGCAGTGACAGCTGTTGATCCACAATTATATGAAGCCGCAAAAATGGATGGCGCCAATCGTCTTCGTCAAATCTGGCATGTTACATTGCCTGCAATTCGTCCGGTTATTATTATTCTATTAATCTTAAAAATCGGTCAAACATTAGACTTAGGTTTTGAGCATGTTTATCTTCTTTTAAACTCGCTTAATAGAGAATCAATGGAAATCTTTGATACGTATGTCTATACGGCCGGACTTAAAAATGGGCAATTAAGCTATAGTACAGCGGTTGGTTTATTTAAAGGACTTGTGGGACTAATTCTGGTTATTGGCGCAAATAAATTAGCGAAGAAATTTGGGGAGGACGGTCTTTACTAATGATAACGGTATCATGAAGGAGAAAGGAGTGTGAATAATGGATAAAATGGCTGAGCGGTTAAATGACATATGTATCCGTATTTTACAGCTGGTATATCTCAATATCTTATGGATCGCATATACACTGCTGGGCCTTGTTCTAGCAGGAATCGGTCCAGCCACATTAGCACTGTATACCGTCATAAGGCAGTGGATTCGAGGAAATAGTGATATTCCCATTTTTTCGACATTCTGGAAAGCCTATCGCTCTTCCTTTAAAGAGGCGTCTGTTGTTGGCATGATTTATCTTGTCATCGGCTGGATTTTATATGTTGATCTTTTGTATGTTCAGTCTTTTTATTTGCGTGTTTTAGTGATCTTTGTCAGCTTTGTTTATGTTGTCTCACTTTGTTATGTGTTTCCCATTATGGCCCACTATGACTGGAAAAGCACGATTGTTAAAATCAAGTGCTCTGTCTTATTTGGGATTTCATATTTACAGTATACATTGATCCTGCTTCTTTCATTGGCGGTCATTTATTTCGTTCTCTTTATGAATTCAGGTGCACTTGTGTTCTTTGGGATCAGTATTGGGAATTACGTCATTATGTGGATGACAAACCAAGTATTTATAAAAGTTGAAAGTCAGGCTGTGCTCTTAGAAAGTGAGAATCAATCTTAAAACAATTTTAAGGGGGTGGATAAGAAAACAAGCATAGAGTACGGGGGATATCTTGCATAATCAAAAAAAGAAAAATAAAAAGCTCAAAGTCAGAAAGGGGAAAATGGAAGATGAAAAAGAAGCTAGCCAAAATAATTGGGGTAAATGTATTAGTAGCATCACAAATCCTTCTTGCGGCTTGTTCTAATAATAATGAACAAGCAAGCGGAGATACAGAAAAATATGATCCTGAATCAAAGGTTGAAGTGAATTGGACAGCGATCCTGCATACAGCTTCTCCACCAACAGATGTCGTGTTAAAAGAGATAGAAGAAGCGACAAATTCGACGATCAATTTTAATTGGGTACCTGATGCATCTAAAGAAGAAAGAATTACAGCCGCACTTGCCTCCGGAGAATTATCTGACATTGTTTCTTTAACAATGATGACAAATTCTTCTGTAAGGCAATCATTAAAAACCGGTATGTTTTGGGATGTAGAAAAGTACTTGGATGATTACGATAATTTGAAACTAATATCTGAAGACATTCGAACAGCTGCATCTATCGATGGAAAATTATATGGCGTACCATTTCAAAAAGATTTAGCACGTTCCGGACTTTTGCTTCGTAAGGATTGGTTAGATAATTTAGGACTTGAAGTCCCAAAAACATTGGATGAATTATTTGAAGTTGCAAGAGCGTTTACAGAGGATGATCCGGATGGCAATGGAAAAGATGATACAGTCGCTTTCAGTGATCGAAGTGATCTTAGGTACAGCAGTTTCAAAACATTAAGCTCCTACTTTGGAACACCAAACGGATGGCAAGTTGAAGAAGACGGGACATTTACACCGGAATTTGAGACACAAGCATATAAAGATACTATGAATTATTCAAGAGATTTATATAAAAATGGCTATTTGGACCAGGATTTTGCCGTAACAGCTAAAACAGATCAACAACAAAAATTCGCACAAGGTAAAGCGGGAATTTATACAGGTATGGTTGATATTAAGAATTTAAAAACAATGGCAGAGGGTATTCAAGATGAGATGGAGATCGTGCCAGTAAACAAAATTGAAAGCCCTGATGGTGGAAATCATATCTGGTCAGAAAATAGCGGTGTAGGGGGATTAATGGCTTTCCCTAAATCAGAAGTGAAAACAGAAGCTGAGTTAAAGCGCTTACTGCAATTTATTAATGATTTAATTGATGAAGAAGTGTTTATGATGATGACAGGCGGTATTGAAGGAACTCATTATGAAACGGATAGCAATGGCGCGTTTACTATTTTAGACAATGATTTATGGCAAAAAGACGTACAACCATTTTCCAGCTCAAGACCTAGTGAGATTACTCACTCACTTGTCGACGCAGACCCTTCTAAACAACTGGTGAATGAGCTAATTAAAGAAAATGCCGAGTTTGCCGTACTCGATCCTACTGTACCGCTTGATTCAGAAACAGCAAATGAACGTGGAACAGAATTAGAGAAAATAATTGTGGATGCAACAATCAAATACATTATGGGTGAAATAGATGAAAAGGCCTTTGATGAGGCAGTTGATAAGTGGAAGAAATCAGGTGGAGATGCAATGGCAAAAGAATACGAAGAGGCTTATAAGAAAGCACAAGGTTGATGATGAATTGGTAAAGGTAAGATTCTTTCTCCCTAATGGGGAAAGAATCTTCCTTTCTGAATACGTTTCATTAAGAAAGGAGCTTTTTTATGGAGGAAAGGTCGTATATAAAGAATCCGGTCTTGACGGGATTTAATCCTGACCCATGTATTGTTCGGGTGGAGGAAAACTACTATATTGTTACTTCAACTTTTGAATGGTATCCGGGAGTGCCAGTCTATCATTCTAGAGACCTACAAAACTGGAGGCACTTAACCAATATTTTGAATAAGCATCATCACTTTATCGGCAATCCGGATTCATGCAGTATTTGGGCTCCTGCTTTAAGCTATCATGATGGTGTTTTTTATTTGGTTTACACTGATGTAAAAAGAAGTAAGTATCCATTTAAGGATGCACATAATTACTTGATTACAGCAACCGATATCTTAGGACCTTGGTCAGAGCCTATCCTTTTAAACAGTGGAAGCTTTGATCCATCTTTATTTCATAATGAGGACGGTCGGAAATGGTTTTTGAATGTTGAGTGGGATTATCGAATGGATGGGAGCAATAAATCGGCAGGGATTGTGATGCAGGAGTATTCTCCGGAGGATAAAAAATTAATCGGTCCAATTTATAAAATATTTAATGGGACGTATTTAAGGAAAACAGAAGCTCCCCATATTTATAAACAGAATGGTTATTACTATTTACTAACTGCTGAAGGTGGCACAGGTAAAACACATGCTGTCACCGTTGCAAGATCTAAAGAATTGACCGGTCCATATGAGGTTGATCCGCAAAATCCAATGTTAACTTCTGCTCATGACGAACATTTACCATTGCAAAAGGCCGGACATGGAAGTTTAGTTTGTACACAAACGGGTGAATGGTTTATGGCCCACTTATGCAGCAGACCTGTGAAAGGGAAATACTCCATTTTAGGCCGGGAAACTGCTATCCAGCGTGTGAAATGGACAGAAGAAGGCTGGCTTCGACTTGAGAACGGAGGAAATGAAGCACAAGTAGAAGTCATCGCACCTAATCTTCCTCAACATCCTTTTCCACATGATCAAAATGAATATGATGATTTTCAACATGAATCATTACATAT
>Ga0182742_1001375_pt1 | contig 31428 bp, 29 predicted proteins | sample eDN5th37CBELigMG_FD_128880 | JGI IMG/M metagenome (GOLD analysis project Ga0182742, IMG submission 128880) | Enriched Miracle-Growth compost microbial communities from Emeryville, California, USA - eDNA 5th pass 37_C BE-Lig MG (version 2)... ... | reverse complement strand
GATTCAGAAGTTTTGAACGCTTTCGAGCAAAAATACTATTGTCACATCAGCATAAAGGAATTGGACTTCATATTGGTTAGGGTGACGACAACTAGTCATCACCCCAACATTTGACGGAGAACCGAAAATTATAGTTACAGTGAACTTGAATCTGTCTTTAGGTACATAAATCAAATTGAAAAATTAACAAACGACTAACTCTTCGACTGGAAAATCAGCAAGATGTTTGGTTAGATGATGATATGTAGTCATGTTTTTATCTTAGGCCCTTTTCCAAAACTTTGTTGCTTTTTAGAGTTAATATAAAATGATATAGCTATATTCATTCCAAGTAATTTAGAAACGGAGAAAGGAGCTTATAAACTAAGTAATAACGCAGAATAAAGCTTTTTTCGTGTTAAAACAAGCTTTCGGATTTTAACAACAATCTTTACGAGAATCGCTTTATCTTATAACCTTCAAGGAGAAATTGTCATGAAAGAAAATATGATTAGAAAGAGTAAAGAAATCATTCAAAATGCCAAAAACATTGTTGTTCTAACAGGGGCAGGTATTAGCACGGAATCAGGAATTAAGGATTTTCGATCGCGTACAGGGATCTATAATCGCGCACCAGAATCGATCCTTTCTTTAGATTTTTTCTATCGGCACCCAAGAGACTTTTATCAATTCGCTTTTGAGAATCTCTATCATCCCGACGCGGTTCCAAATAAAGGGCACGATATTTTGGCTAAATGGGAAAAAGAAGGAAAGGTCAGCCAAATTATCACGCAAAATATTGATGGTCTCCACCAAAAGGCAGGCAGCAAACATGTAATTGAATTTCATGGGACGATGAGAACTGCGACCTGTCTGAATTGTGGGGAAGTCTATACAACAGAAGAGTTAGAACGGAGCTTGAAAACAAACATAGAGTTTTATATCTGTGACAAATGTGATGCCTATGACGAGGAAGATCATTACATAAAACCAGATGTGGTCCTGTTTGGAGATGCTGGCCAGTGGTTTACCCCTGACGGTTTTGCTACGATTACAGATGTGATAAGACAGGCTGATTGTCTACTGGTTCTAGGTACGAGTCTACAAGTTACTCCGTTCTCAACATTTCCACAATACAAAGCGGACGGAATACCGATGATTCTAATCAACAAAGGTGATACCCCGTATGATTATGCACCCGATACCTATGTCATTCACGAATCAATCGGCGAAACCCTAACCCAATTAGTCGACTAATAAAATTTCCAATTTTATGGATGGTGCCTGGCACCATCCATATTATACCAACCAACAATCAATCGAGGAGAGGATACCATTGATACAGCAATTTCAGCGTGAAGAGAGTTTTGTTCAAGTTACAGGAGGAAAGGTTTGGTACAGACGCGTAACTAATTTAAACAAGGATGAAGGAAATGGTACTCCTGTTGTCATAATACATGGTGGGCCTGGTTCTTCTTGCTATTCTTTGGAAGGTCTGGAGGAGCTAGCGACAAACCGTCCTGTGATTCTATACGACCAGTTAGGATGTGGTCGTTCTGAGCGCCCAACAGACCCTTCTTTATGGAAACTAGAACGATTTGTCTATGAATTAGCAGAAATTCGCAAAGCCCTAGATTTGGAAGAGGTAAATCTATTAGGACATTCGTGGGGAACCACGCTCGCCGCGGCTTACAGTTTAACAACAAAGCCAAGTGGAGTGAACAGTATCATTTTCTCGAGTCCCTGCTTAAGCGCTCCTCTATGGGAACAAGATCAGCGCCGAAACTTAAAAAAATTGCCTGAAGACGTTCAAGACGTAATATTAGCAAGTGAAGAAAATGGGACTACTGATAGTGAAAATTATCAAAAAGCTACAGCCATCTTCAATCAACATTTTGTTTGCCGATTAAATCCATACCCAGAACATTTAAAACAAGGGAAACATTTAAGAAATCCGGAAGTTTACAATATGATGTGGGGACCATCCGAATTTACAGTAACTGGGAATTTAAAAAGTTTTGACTGTACACCCCGTCTAAATGAACTTAACTTTCCAACTCTATATACTTGTGGCCGTTTTGATGAAGCAACACCAGAAACAACCGAGCATTATAGCCGTTTGACACCAAACTCTCAAATCCACATCTTTGAACAAAGCGCCCATATGCCATATATTGAAGAAAAAGGCGAATATCTTCGAGTTATTCAAAGTTTCTTAAATTCAGTTGATTGAACACTAAATCACTAGGAAGGATTGTACCATTATGAACCTACCCACTATCCTCAACATTCTTTTGACTAGTTTCCTAGAATTGGTTTCACTCGTTGGGGTACTGGCGGTTGATGGGTTTATTTTAGGAGCGCTCGGACGATTTAACCAAAGGTTTTTAACGAGGGCTTTTGGAGCAAAAGGAATATTGCTCACCGCTTGGATTGGAACGCCAGTTCATGAATTGGGTCACCTCCTGCAATGTTTTATTTGGGGACACCGAGTCACTAACGTGAAGTTATTACAATTAAACGATCCAAATGGCGTTCTAGGTTATGTAGAGCATCACTATAATCCTAGGAGTCTTTACCATCAGGTGGGATTGTTTTTTATAGGTCTTGGTCCGATTTTTAGCGGCGTGGGGTTCTTGATTCTTGGGATGTATTTTCTCATTCCCAACTCATATCAGGATTTAAGCTTTTATATTTTATATGAATTTTCCCTTGGAAACGGACTTCAAACAATAAGTGAAACATTATGGATCCTAACTAAAAGCATCTTTACCTTCAATAATGTATTGAATCCAATGTTTTGGATTTACTTGATCTTGGCAGTCTGTGTTTCCGCACATATTTCGTTAAGTAAATCCGATATACGTGGTGCCACCAAAGGAGTACTTGCCATCTATTTTTTTTTGACTATCATTAACGGTATTACAACGGTAATAGGTTTGGATTCGACCTTGTGGTTTGATAAATTAATGCAATACAATGGGTATTTAATCGCTTTTTCCAGTATGGCCATTTTTTTCTCTCTCTTGGCTCTAGTTTGTAGCTATTTAGTATGGAGATTGAAGACAATCACTCAGAGGTTCTATTAAATGTCGATAATCTCTTATAAATCAACGACTTCTATACTATAAAAATAGATTACTAGCACAGAAGAATCATTATATGTTTTAATAGAAAAAGCATTTAAAATCTCTAGGAGAGACGAAACGGTGGCGAAATCAAAAAAGAAAAACATTCAAAGAAACTTTAATCTGGTTATCGTTGTATTTGGTTTTCTCTTTGTGACGGTCTTCATTCAACAGTTTTTTCAGAATCAGACTTCTGAAAAACAACCAGCCATTGTCCAAAAACGAATATCGAATAGTGTTGAATATTATATGCCCGTTTTGCGGGAAGAGTTGAAGAACGTAAATCTTGAACAATACACGGTTGTATTAGCAGCGATTATGGAACAAGAAAGTAGGGGGGAAGGTGGGGATCCGATGCAAGCATCAGAATCAGCAGGATTGCCACCTAACACAATTAAGGATCCCAATAAAAGCATTGCTCAGGGAGTCAAGCATTTCCAAGCTACACTGACTTATGGAAACGAAAAAAACGTAGACTTTCAAACGATTATTCAGGCTTATAATATGGGACGTGGCTACATTGATTTTATCTCCCAAAGAGGCGGAAAGCATAGTATAGAGCTTGCGAAAGAGTTTTCTTCCATTCAAGTTGATAAAAATCCAGCTGTCTATAATTGCGGTGGTGATCAAAGCAATTTCCGCTATCCATATTGCTATGGAGATTTCAGCTATACAACAAAAGTAACCGCAAACATCGAAACCTTAACTGCGACAAACCCCGAATTACCCAACTTACGCGTAGAGTTGTAATCTTTATCAAACTTCGTCAATAAATCGACGATTTTGCCGGAAAGATTTGCAGGATTTTTTCCAAACATCTCGAAATAGGTAATAAAAAGGAGATGAGCGTATGGAGCAGGTTACCGAACAACTGTGGATTTGCTCTAAATGTGGGGAAAAGATTACCGATGAGGCTGAATTTATAGACAACCAAGGAGTTTGCGATGAATGTTACAGCCTACCAATTAAAAAGCGTATTGGAAAGCTACGATAAGAAATTATGGCAAAGCGGAGCTCTTAAAAACGCTTTGCTTTTTTATAGTAAGTTTAGTCTATGATGCGACTGTGTAATGTGAAAATATTTTTTCAGGTACGCATGGAAGCGGCCAAGTTGGAAATAATACTTTTAAGGACTTGTAGCTCAAATGGTCAGAGCGGTCAATCATTTCGGATAAATGGTTGGACATTTTGTGGGTTCGAATCCCACCAAGTCCTGTTTATCATGATCAAGAACAGAATGAAATCAATTAGTTTCTAATAAATAATGCCTTTTGCATTGTTTCTTTTTTGTATTATTTGTATGAATATTCAAATTATAATCAAACGTTATTTATAGATTGATAGAATTAAAGGAACTTATTCAGAGGGGGATTTTAATGAGTCACTTACAACAATTTAACAATCAAATTCAAACTGAAGAACAATTACGTGAACTGTTAGGACATCCAAGTGAATTAGCAAGCAAGAAGGTGATTTCGTCCATAGATCAGAATTGTATGGATTTTATTGAATTGTCTCCTTTTATCGTTCTTTCTACCTCCGATCATTTAGGAAATTGTGATGTCTCCCCTCGTGGAGATGCACCTGGATTTGTGAAGGTGTTAAACGAAAAGGTCTTACTTATCCCAGAACGACCAGGAAATAAACGATTCGACTCACTCAGAAATATTTTAGGTAATCCACATATAGGCATACTGTTTTTCATCCCTGGTTTAGAGGAAACATTGCGTATAAATGGGAAAGCAAACATCATTAAAGATATCGACCTGCTTGAACAAATGCAAGCAAATGGGAGAACACCAACTTTAGCAGTTGCTGTTGAAGTAGAGGAGGCTTTCATCCACTGTGCCAAGGCATTTAAACGCTCGAAGTTATGGCAAGCTGACACTTGGACAAGTACAGAACACTTGCCATCTGCGGCCAGAATTCTTTATGAACACGCTAAACTGCCTGGAACGACCGCTGCCTCACTTGCGGAACGATTACAGGAAAGTTATCATAAGCGATTATATTAAATTTCATCTCTAGTTTATTTTAATGTGAACAGTATGGTTAAGTAGGAAATCTCGGCGTTTAATAAAAATTAGGTTTTGTTCTTCGCTTTTTGGTATAAAGGGGTTTAGTTACTAAATACTCACCAGCATCATTTTCCTTTTGTTGATTTTTATGAATGTTCCTTTTTTTTGAATAGTTAATTTTCTTAGTATCTCCTTGATTTCATCACATATGTAAGAACTACAGGAATCAGCTATTTTCTTTACAATTGGCCCTTTTCTCAAACATTGTTGCTTTTTTAAGAAAATTTAGAAGAGGAGAAAAGAGCTTAAAAACAAAGGAGTATCACAGAGAAAAGCTTATTTCTCGTTAAAATCGCCTTTAGTATTTTTAACAAACTTTACGAAACAGTACTACGATTAGAAGAATTTTTACTCTTCCTGAAAATACCCATAGAGTATCACGAGTTCTCCTCTACTTTTTGGAGATAGTAATAGTACATCATTTTTGAATGGAGGGGTTCGATGAGGCAAGAAAAAATCAATAAATACCGTTCCTTGCCTACAGAGGATTCAAAATACATTCAGCAACATTTAGCGAATGAGCGCACTTTTTTAGCTTGGGTTCGAACAGCGATTGCGATTATGGGTGTAGGGTTTTTGGTTACCAATTTACATGCGAATTTAGCGGAAAGGCTGTCGATTGGAGGAGATCAACTGGCAACCGTTATTGGTTTGTCGACAGTAGGGCTCGGGATTTTGACAGTATTAATGTCAATGATTGTTTATTTTAAAAAAATCCATTCTATTAACAGCCAGACATTTGTCTCCACAAAAGGCTATATAATTACATTGAGTACTGTAATTATTATCATCGGTTTATTACTGGCTGTTTATTTTCTAATGTTATAAATTATTATTATGGTTTTAGAAACAAAACACCGATATTTCCAGTCGGACCAAACGAACGTTCAAAACGCTTTTATTAGTCAGAGGCACCATGCATTGAATATAGGAAATAATGACCCTCGGTTTTTTTTTTAACTCTCCACATTTCTTTAGCTCTCATAGCAATGGTTGTACTTAATTTTTAGAAAAGCAACCAAGTGCACACCTTCAATTGTTTCAATCACTAAAACAAGGCCCTTGTACATTTTCAGAATTTTCATTATTATAGACGGTATACGGTCGACAATCTAACTAACTTCATCACCAGAGTAACCCACACTTTTTCGATCGTGATATATAAAGCGTGAGGAGTGTTACGATGGATCAACGTCTTAATTTTGAAAGTGCACGGGATCTCGCCACACAGATTAAACAACGAAAAGTCTCTGTCAGAGAAGTAATGGAAGCTCATTTATCACAAATAAATGATGTAAATCCGAAGGTCAATGCCATTGTTTCTTTAAACGAAGACATTGCCTTAGCATCGGCAAGCGCAGCTGATGATTTACTTGCAGCTGGAGCGGAAGTTGGTCCGCTCCATGGTTTACCAATTGTCATCAAGGATACACACAATGCAAAAGGTTTTCTTACCACATATGGTTCTCCGATCTTTCGTGATAACACCGCCACCTCTGATGATCTTCTTGTAGAACGGCTTAGAGCAGCAGGTGCTATTGTCATTGGTAAGTCAAATGTCCCTGAATTTGCTGCAGGTGCGCATACGTTTAATGAGGTTTTTGGTGTCACCCGTAATCCATATAACTTAGAAAAAACAGCAGGCGGGAGTAGTGGGGGAGCTGCAGTAGCCGTCACGTGCGGAATGGTTCCGTTTGCTGATGGAAGTGATATGGGTGGCTCTTTGCGCTATCCAGCTTGTTTTAATAATGTGGTAGGGTTAAGAACCTCTCCTGGGAGAATCCCTTATCCGAAAGCTTCATTGTACTCTCCTTTAGGGGTTCAAGGTCCAATTACGAGAGATGTTAAAGATGCGGCTTTTATGTTATCAGTGATGGCGGGTCCAAGTAATCGCTCACCTTTATCAATTGAGGAATCAGCTAGCCTATTTTTAACAGACTTTGACCTAGATCTAACTGGGGTACGGGTTGCCTGGTCTGCAGATTTGGGAGGGCTTATCCCAGTTGATCCACAAATAAAGAGGAACCTCGAAGAACAAGTAAAGATCTTTAATGATCTCGGCTGTGTAGTTGAAGAAGCTTGTCCAAATTTAAATGATGCTGAGGAGGTTTTCCAAGTCTTACGAGCTTACGAATTTGAACTTACCTATTCTAATCTATTTGACCGCTTTCGTGAGTTGATGAAGCCTAGTTTCATTTGGAATATGGAAAAAGGAAGAAAACTAAACGCAACCACCATTGGCCGTGCAGAAAACTTGCGCTACCAACTTTTTAATACAATGAGGAGTTTCTTTGAAAATTACGATGTGCTTCTTCTCCCAGTTAGCCAAGTCGCACCATTTGACGCTGACCTTGAATATCCTCCTAGTATTAATGGAGTAACTATGCAAACTTATCTAGATTGGATGAGGTCTTGTTATTATATTTCCGCAGCTGGTAATCCTGCACTTTCTGTCCCAAGTGGTTTTACCACAGATGGTTTGCCACTAGGAATCCAATTAGTCGGTCCACATCGCGGCGATTACGAAGTGTTACGAATTGGAGCTGCGTTTGAAGAAGCAACAGGATATGGTAAGAAAAGACCGAATCTGGCAAATATAAAAAATCTGAACCAAGCATGACTCAACTATTCATGGGTCTTAACAAAGTTGGAATAAGGTACTCACCAAGTGCCTTATTCCATTCGAACAACCTTTTTAACAGTAGTCCTATTTTATAGTTGAAAAACTTTGTCATATAATCTAACAAACTCATATCCAAGTAGAAAAAGGAAATGATATGATTCTAACAACATCATAGAAAAAAGATTGTTAGAATATAAAGCAATCAGGGTCATAATTCATAGCTTTTTAAAAAATGGAATGTTTTGTGTTACTATTAAATAATATTATTAGAAAATTCAATATATTTAACAGGTGGTGAACAAATGGAACTAAACATTACCAGGATAAAGCAAGATTTTGACGGCATTCTCCAATTTAATCAAACTTCAGAAAAGGGCTGGACACGCTTTTCTTTTAGCGAAGAAGACAAGATGGCACGTGATTATTTAATAGGGGAACTTAAAAAGCTTGGAGTAGCGGTCGGAGTAGATGGGATAGGTAATATTCGAGCAAAATATGGTTCCAACTTAAATCAACCTTCAATTATGATTGGTTCCCATATTGATACGGTCAAGCATGGTGGGAGATTTGATGGCTTGACGGGGGTTCTTGTTGCATTAGAAATGATCCGCGTTTTTAAAGAGGAAAATATACAGCTTAATCGTCCCATTGAACTTATTTGCTTTTCCGAAGAAGAAGGATCTAACTTTGGAATCACCATGCTTGGGAGCAAAGCGATCACGGGCAAACTGACGGTTGAGGATTTAAAAGAGATTAAAAATCCAGAGGGAGTTTCCGCCTATGAACTTGCGAAAGGATTTGGACTGGAGGTGGATCAACTTCCTGCACAAATTCTAAAACAAAATGAGATTGATTCGATGATCGAACTACATATTGAGCAAGGAGCAGTTCTCGAGCACAATGGAAAATCAGTTGGGATCGTGGAGGCAATTTCTGGTATGAGCACATATAAAATTACCTTAAAGGGTGACTCGAATCATGCAGGCACGACCCCGATGGAATATCGGTCAGACCCAATGGTTGGTGCTGCTGAAATCATTGCCTCTATTCAGAAAGCTGCAAAACACCGCGCTTTACCGACAACTGTTGCGACTGTCGGGAAAATAAAAGCTGAACCTAATGTTCCGAATATAATTCCACAACAGGTGGAGTTTTATGTAGACATCCGTGATGTGCAAAAAAAAGGGATCGAATTGGTTTCAATGGAACTAGAGGATATGACGAAACAAGTAGCAAACGAACATCGCCTGACAGCAATCATTGAAAAAATAGGAAGTTCTGAACCTGTTAAACTTTCATCTCGGTTAATCAAGAAGATGGAAGAATGTGTACAAGCTAACAATTCCGAAGCTATAAAGTTAAACAGTGGAGCGGTCCATGATGTAGCGATGCTAAAAGATGTTGCTGAAATTGGGATGGTTTTCATTCCAAGCCTGGCTGGTAAGAGTCATTGCCCAGAAGAATACACCGATTTTCAGGACATAAAATTAGGTGGGGACTTCTTGTTAAACGTGGTTTATACACTAGCAACTGAGACTCAAAAAGTGTGACCAAACGGAAAGTAACTAAAATTGTTGATGTTTTATGACTTTAAAAAAATCGTTTAGAAAGGAGCTTTTACATGTTAGAAAACTTATTTGCTAGATTACAAGAACTTTACCCAGAGATGGTTAAAGTGCGCCGTGACCTCCATATGTATCCTGAACTCTCACATCAAGAGGTTAATACTCCTAAAAAAGTTGCCGAGTATTTAACCAATTTAGGGATAGAGGTTAGAACGGAAGTCGGGGGCAGAGGAGTTGTCGGATTATTAAAAGGAGGAAAGCCTGGAAAAACTGTTGCTTTACGTGCTGATTTTGATGCTTTGCCTATTCAGGAAGAAAACGATGTGGAGTATAAATCACAAATCCCTGGAGTAATGCATGCCTGCGGTCACGATGTCCATACTGCTGCACTCCTTGGGGTGGCGACCGTTTTAAGTGAAGTAAAAGAGCAAATCCCTGGCAATATCGTGTTTCTTCATCAATTTGCTGAGGAAGTGATCCCAGGGGGAGCGAAAGCAATGATTGAAGATGGTTGCCTTGATGGAGTGGATGTTGTGTACGGTGCACATGTTTCCTCCATTTCTCCACTAGGAGAGATTGGGGTCAAAGAAGGGGATGCAATGGCTGCAGGAGATACTTTTGAAATTGATATTTTTGGCAAAGGTGGCCATGCCGCAACCCCACATTTGACTGTCGATCCGATTACGGTGGGGAGTCAGTTGATTGTAAACCTACAACAAGTTGTCAGTAGGAAAGTGGATCCATTGAAACCAGCCGTCGTGTCTGTAGCTGCCTTTAATGCAGGGTCAGGTTTTAATGTCATTCCCGATAAAGCGAAAATTACGGGAACTGTTCGTACCTTCGATGAGGATGTACGTACGATGATTGAAGAGTTAATTGGCGATATTGTTGAGTCGACTTGTAAAGGGATGGGTGCAACCGGTAAGTGTCAGTACGTTAGAGGCTATCCGGCCGTAAAGAACCATCCGGCAGAGACAAAAAGAATAGAAAGCCTGGCAATCAATTTGTTTGGTTCAGAGAACGTTCGAAAAATTCCTCCCCAAATGGGCATGGAAGATTTCGCTTATTATTTAAAAGAACGACCTGGTACATTTTTTTGGGTAGGCGGAGCATCGGATCTCATCGAGGAGTTTCCTCATCATCACCCAAAATTTAATGTAGATGAACGTTCGATTATTTTCATCGGGAAATTGTTCCTTTCAGCTGTGTTCGATTATTTAAAGGGAGGGGTAACCCATTCAAAGGTCGAAGGAATTTCAACAAAGTAAGGGAAAACCAATGGTATAAGACATTCCCATCTGTTAAGGTAACCAGAATTTCTCCTCTTCTGGTTACCGATTTCCCCTCGTATTTTTCCCACGGTATCTATTAAAATTTTATCGATTTTCACCAAAAGGAGGTCCTTTCAAGTGGAAGAAGTTTTATATTATGCAAACAGTACCCCGGTATGGATTATGGCCAGTATATTTGTCTTCATTGTCATTTTTCAAGCGCTCATTTTTCTAAAAATCGCAAGAAAAACAGCCCCGGAGATTGGAATGACCTCAGATGAAACAAAGCGGGCGATAAGAACAGGTTTTATAAGTAGTATTGGTCCATCGTTTGGTATTATGATTGTTATCATCTCGTTGATTGCTGTACTAGGAGCACCGATTACGTTAGCTCGTATAGGGATCATTGGTTCAGCTGCTACAGAATTAACGGCCGCTGGTATTGGAGCCAATGCTTACGGAGTGGAATTAAACTCACCAGACTTCGGGTTAGCAGCCTTTACAACGGTAGTATGGACAATGTGTCTTGGGGGAACTGGATGGTTGATCTTTACGGCATTGTTTACAAAGTCATTAGGAAAAGCCCAAAAAAAGATTGCAAGTAAAAACACAAAACTCATGACGATTGTTTCGACAGCAGCGATGCTTGGTGCGTTTGGTTATTTAGCTAGTCAACAAATGGCAAATGGGATTAGTGAATCCATTACGGCGATCATATCAGCTCTTACTATGATGATTTTATTAACCATCGCGAAAAAGAGCAACATTCGCTGGCTTTCTGAGTGGGCGCTCGGCATTTCGCTCGTAGTTGGTTTGACCGTAGGCTATTTAACAAGTTTAATATAAGTTTGATAAATGAGAGTCAATTTTTGAATTAGGAGGGATGTACGTGGCAGTATCGAGAACAGTAGACGTAAAAGGTAAGTCAATTGAAGCTCGTTCTGAAACAATGGGGATGGAAGCTTTTCACCATCAATCCGATTTTTGGGGTAGATTAACGTTATGGATTCTTACTGCGGTATCGTTCCTTCCGCCCTTATACTTCTCATTTGTATTAGGGTATCATCCGGGGTGGTCTGCTATCTTAGGTGGACTCATTGGATATGCTGCTTTTATTGGTGTGATGTGGTTTTTAGAACCAATCACTTACTATCCAGTGCTAGGAAAATCAGGTACGTATATTGCCTTCCTAACAGGGAATATTGCAAATATGTGTATGCCATGTTCTGCTGCAGCACAAGAAGCCGTAGGAGCGGAACCAGGAACGAAAAAGGCAGAAATTGCTGGTACTCTAGGGATTGCTACAGCATCGTTAACGAACATTATCGTAGTCGTCATCACCGTACTTGGCGGCACGGTACTCTTAACCATTATTCCACAGCCTGTCCAAGAGGCGTTGAAGTATATATTACCAGCGATTTATGGAGGTGTTCTTGGTCAGTTTGCTTTAAAAAAACCATTATATGGCCTAATTGCCTTGGTGATAGGCGTGGCCATCCTGTTTTCACCAATTCCATCATTGTTTAAATTGGTTCTATGCGTCGGATTAACCGTATCGGCAGTTCTAATGATGGAAAAAATTAAAGAAACAAAAATCTCTTAAATACAAAAGATGCAGGGCATGTTGTGCCTTGGATCTTTTTGTATTTAAGAGAAAGCGTTCAATGTTCAAAATCGATTTCCATCCCATATTTCCTTCTGGCATATCTTACCTCTAATTTCCTAATCTCCTAAGAATTATTTAAAGACAAGATCTTAATCAATAAGAATTTACCAGGGTTTGGATCTACCGACGACTAGAATCAAGCCTTTTTCTAATTCTGATAATAAACTGCCTAGGATTAGAAATAAAAGTTATTTAACCGTTTATTTTCAATATTTAGTCATATTGAGACAAGCCTAACGTAATATTAGAATAGGGGGCTTATTTAACTTTTTAACTATATTAAACGAAAGGGTATGAAAGGAGGAAATGGTTTGTTAAAATCCGTTACATTATTTTTTGATCGAATTGTACAAAGATATTTGCCTGATGCGTTTTTATTTGCCATTATTTTAACAATTGCTGTGTTCCTATTGGGTATCGGCCTAACTGACAGTACACCGTTTGATATGGTTCAGCACTGGGGTGCTGGATTTTGGGACTTGTTAGCATTTGCAATGCAGATGTCTTTAATTGTTGTGACAGGATATGTGTTGGCCAATAGCCCATTTTTTGAATCTCTACTAGGAAGATTAGCTCGTCTAGCTAAGAGCCCTGGGCAAGCAATTTTATTAGTTACGTTCATCACGTCGATTGCTTGTTTAATCAATTATGGGTTTGGGTTAGTTATTGGGGCGCTATTTGCCAGACATCTGATTAAGCAAGTGCCCACGACTAGTTACCGCGTGGTTGTTGCGAGTGCATACACAGGCATGTTGCTTTGGCATGGGGGACTGTCCGGTTCGATTCCATTAACCATCGCGACACAAGGACATTTCTTAGAGGAAACGATGGGGACCATTCCTGTCGCATCTACTTTATTTTCAAGTTTTAACGTGTTTATCGTCATTACACTTTTGATAACGCTTCCAATCCTGAATTTTTTTTTACTAAGAATCATTGAAAGTACGGAAAAAACGGACTTGCGTTTAGCACAAAATCAAAAAGTGATTACTGCAGATGAAGCGAAAAATTTGCAACCAACGGAAACTATTCATTCTAATCTAACACCGGCAGAAAAGCTGGAGAATAGTAGACTTGTTTCTCTAATAATCGGGGTGTTAGGACTAGTTTTCATCATTGCTTACTTTGTACAAAATGGCTTAGATTTGAATATCAATATCGTAAACTTTATTTTTCTCTTTTTAGGAATATTGTTTCATCAAACACCAAAACGTTTTTTAAACTGTGTTAATGATGCGGTTAAAAATGCTGGGGGAATTATCGTCCAATTTCCTTTTTATGCAGGAATTATGGGTATGATGGTCAGTTCCGGTTTATCTGAACAAATGTCAATGTGGTTTGTTGACATATCTAATGAATTTACGTTCCCATTATTCACCTTTATTAGCGCTGGAGTTGTAAACTTCTTTGTTCCTTCTGGCGGTGGACAATGGGCTGTACAAGGTCCAATCATGATTCCTGCTGCACTTGAACTTGGAGTTGATACAGCAAAGACAGCTATGGCTGTCGCATGGGGAGATGCTTGGACAAATATGATCCAGCCGTTCTGGACACTCCCATTATTAGCGATTGCTGGATTAAAAGTAAAAGACATTATCGGGTTTTGCGTCATAGCGATGCTCTGGTCGTTCATTCCAATTTCCATTGGATTGCTATTCTTATAAAAGTTAGAGAGCGTACTCAAAGCTAAACTTCGAGTACGCTCTATTTATGCATCTAGTGCTGGCTTTAATAGATTTTGATGGTTTTCTATTAATATGCTTTTCGCTTTTTCAAACTCTCCTCTATGGATGGAATCCAAGATTTGACGGTGTTCTTGTAGTGATTTCTTTCGATTCGCTTTTCCTTCAAAAGTAATTCTCTGTAAGGAGGTTAGGGGGAGCCCTAAACGCGCATACATCATTCTAATAATCTCACTGTTGCTCATCTCGATGATTGCCATATGAAACTTTTGATTAAGTTTCGTATACTCCATTGGATTTTCATTTTCATTTTCCATTTTTGCCTGGAGTTCTTCCATTGTTTGGAGAATACTCTCTGAGGCACCTACTTTTGTAATTCGATCCAAAGCCAATGTTTCGAGAAACATACGAATCTCTAATAGGTCAATTTTATCCTGAGCGGAATAGCCTTTCACGACAGAACCTTTACGTGGTATTCGCTCGACGAGCCCATCTATCGTTAGTAAATAAAATGCCTCTCGAATCGGTGCTCTACTTGTCCCAAACTCCTCAGCGTAATTTGTTTCAATCAATTTATCTCCAGGCTGTAGCTTGCCAGTGATTATTTCTTCTGTTATTTGCTCAGCAATTAACCTTGATAATGAGTTATTGTCAAAAAGTTTATTTCCCATAGTCATTGCCCCCTTACCAGCCGTGTTTCCACTAAATTATTATCTTAACAATACCAAAGATTATCAAAATTTCGAAGGGAACTTATCTTAAAATAGAGAGATTTCTTAAATTAAACAAATGAAACAGAGACGGGAAAACTCTGTTTCATTGTTCAGCACGTATTTTTGCTTTAGTTAAATAATAAATTCGGGAGCCAAGTCACGATTTCAGGGAACACCGTAAATAAAGCGATTGCCACAAAGATAACGCCTACAAACGGAAGGGACCCTTTAATAATATCTGAAGTAGGGATATCAGGTGCAATTCCTTTAACAACAAATAAGTTTAAGCCTACTGGTGGAGTAATTAAGCCCGCTTCCATATTTAACGTCATAATGATACCAAACCAGATAGGGTCAAACCCGAGACCGACAATGATTGGATAGATAATAGGCGCGGTCATCAAAATGATTGCTGCTGGTGGAATAAAGAATCCTAATACTAATAGGAAGATATTAATGAAAATCAACACTAGCCATTTCGACATATCGAGCCCAATAATAAACGTTGCCAAATCCTGTGGCACGGATAAAAAACTTAAAACTGTACCAATTAAAGCTGAAAACGCTGTAATTAACAAAATCATAGTACTTTCTTTCGTTGTTTCTAAAAGCATGTGGACTAGTTTTTTCCATGTTAATGATCGATAAAACACGATGATCATAATCAAGGATAGAACTGCTCCAACTGCTGCCGCTTCACTTGGAGTGGCTAGCCCAGCATATAACGTATATAGAATACCTAAAATTAAAAGCAAGAAAGGAATTACCTTGATTAAGGAAGCGAATCGTTCTTTCCATGGATAAGTTGTCACATAGGTCGCACCTTCAGGCGAACTTACGGAGATTCCTTTTCTTTCAAGGCGGACAGCAATGACAATCCAAAGACAGAATAAGAGCGTTAAGATAATTCCAGGAATGACACCAGCAAGGAAGAGTTGACCAATCGATTGTTCAACTGCGACTCCATATAGAATTAACACAACACTAGGAGGGATTAAGATTCCGAGTGTTCCTCCAGCAACAATTGCTCCTGTCGCAACAGCATTCGAATAACCACGCTTTTGCATTTGCGGAATTCCTGTTTTTCCTATCGCTGCGGCTGTCGCAGGACTTGATCCTGATAATGCAGCAAAGATTGCACAGGCAATTACGCTACTAACGGCCAGACCACCTGGAATTCTCGATGTCCATTTTTGGGCAGCTTCAAATAAATCTACACTAGCTTTTGAGTTTGCAAATAAAGCTCCCATGAAAACAAACAAGGGGATAGCTAATAAGGTAAAATCATTAATCGAACCAAAGATAAAATCTCCTAACATGTCAAATTGAACAGGATCTAGAAAAAGCAAAATAGACGCAACAGAAATGATTCCTAAGGCAAAAGCAATGGGAATTCCAGTCAGCATTATGAGTAAACCGGATATACCTATAAATGCACCAATCGCCAATGAACTCAAAGAGATTCGCTCCTTTCATACCAACTATAGTAGGTCGGAAATATCAATTTACATTGTAGTTGTTTGATCTTGATCAGAATCGACCTTTTGATGACTTTTTAATTTCTTGTATTCATCATAAATAATCACAATAAATTGCAAACTGACTAGTGACATTCCTAACGGAAGGATAAAATATGGGTAAGTAAGCGGGGGAGCCCAAACCGTACTAGACTTCCAGCCCATTTCAGTTGCATGATACCACATTTCCCATGCCTTCCATGCGACGACAATCGTTAATAATAAACTAAAAGATGATGTAATAATTTTCATAATTGATTGCCCTTTAACCGGTAATTTATTAACAAGAACATCAATTCCAACATGTGAATTGTGTTTAAGTCCGTAAGCCGCCCCAACAAAGGTCGTAAACATTACTAGGTAGGTTGAAAATTCGGTTTGCCATATCGTGGAATGCCCGAAAAAATACCGAACAATAACTTGATGAACAATCACCAATGTTGCAAGGAGTATCATTAATCCACTAATATAACCACTTACTTCGCTTAACCAATCAATGGCGCGAATCCATACCGGCTTTTTATTCGCCATTTGTAAGTTCCTCCTTTTAAAGAACGTGTTTAAGCATTATTAAAGGCTTTTCGTAAAGATTTGGTAAAATCCTAAAGCCGATTTCAATGTGAAAATGTCATTTCGTAAGTTGCAAATAAAATTTGCTAGAAGCTAATTTTGTATAATATCGTACATTCAGTAGTATTTTTTCTTCAAAAGCAATAACATTTGAGAAAAAAGCTTTTTGAAAAGAAAAGCTGCGTAGAAATTACGCAGCTTTTAATTTTTAGCCGAAAGGGAGTCTACTCCATTTGATTTACTTCCTTTGCAAGGTCAATTAGCTCCTGGCCACCTTCAACTTCTGCAGCAAACTTTTCCCAAATTGGCTCGGAAAGTTCAACCCATTTTTGATAATCTTCATCGCTCATATCGACAACATTGACATCGTTTTCTTTGAAAATTTTTGCTACATTTTCATCATCCTCAATGGAAGCCTCATAAGCCCACGGCTGTAATTCTGTTGCCACCTCTTCAAAAATTTGTTGCTGTTCAGGTGTTAATTTTTCCCATGTTGAAGTTGATATCACAAGTGGTTCAAACATAAACCAAAACGTATTTTCTAATGAAGTCGTAAAAGAATCAACTTGTTCGTATAATTTATACGCTGCAAACGAAGAGTTGGAGGTAACCGCCGCATCCAATAGATTCGTTTGGAATCCTGAGTAAATTTCGGAGGAAGGCATACTAGTTATCCCTGCTCCTGCTTTAGCTAACATCTCTTCAACCATTTTGCCGGCCGCACGCATTTGTGCCCCTTCTTTCACATCCTCAGGTGCTGTTATGGGATCTCCTTTTGTTCCAATTGCACCTGCATTCCACACCCAAACTAGAATTTTAAGGCCATTTTCCTCGGCTATTTCTTCAACCTTTTTCCCAATCTCACTTGTTTCCCACGCAATCGCTTGATCGTGGTTTTTAACCAAGGCAGGCATCAGTGTAATCCCGAATTCAGGCACTTTTCCTCCCGCATAATCAAGCGGGTAAACGGACATATCAGAGGCTCCTTTAAGCATCGATTCATACTGTTCTGCAGCTTTTACCAGTGAGTTTGCTGGATATTGTTGTATTTTCACTTGACCATCTGTTCGTTTTTCGACTTCTTCAGCAAATTTTACGGCCAGCCTTGAGCGGAAATCTCCTTCATCTGCAGTAGCTTGTGGCCATTGATGGGATAACTTTAAGGTGATGGGTTTGCCACCAGCATCTCCACTTGAATCTCCGGAACCGCTGCTACCTTTGCTAGAGCAAGCTGCTAACACGCCAAAGATTAATAAGGCAACCAATCCAATGCTTAAAAATGATTTACTTTTTTTCACCAGATTTCCCCCTTTATAAATTGATAACGCTTTCTTTTTTTAAAAACAAGAAGCAATAGGTAATAAATCACCTCCAACTCTCATATAAAGTCGAATACAGGATACTGTCGACAATCTATCTAATTTTCATCTTAAGGATAAATAACCAAAAAATCAATAATAAAATTGAAAATTAAATAAATTCTAAAAATTTGTTGAATTAGACAATAGAATATATTACGATGAAGTCAATCAAAATTAATCGACTGTCGACAATATAAGCTATGTTCAATAAAAAAAGCGGTCTTTAAAACTTTTATATTTATATTGTCGACAATATACAAAATTAAGGAGTGAGCACAATGAGGGTTACGATTAAACGGACTGAAAAAGACGGAAAAATCACGCTTCAAGAAAGCGGTGGTTTTGCGATTGTCACAATTAACCGTCCAGATTTAAAAAATGCGTTAACCAATCGGATGTGGAAGGACCTAGCTGCCATCGGCAGGCGTATTCCCGAAAACCCAAAAAACAAAGTAGTTATTTTACGCGGAAGTAAAAATCATTTCACTGCAGGATCAGATATTAAGCAGTTTAATAATCTTTCGATTGATGAAGCAAATGAAGCGTTTCGACTAATGGAAGAAGCAATTGCGACATTTGAAAAGATCCCATTGCCAACAATAGGAGCTATCAATGGACCAGCGATGGGAGCCGGTTTTGAATTAGCGCTTGCTTGTGATATCAGAGTTGGTAGTCCTAACACGCTAATGGGTATTCCAGTTGGTCGACTCGGGATTACCTTAAATCAAATGTTTGCGAAGCGAATCGCGGATATGATTGGTAAAAGCCGTACGTTAGATTTAGTTTATACCGGTCGCTTGCTGAAACCAGATGAATGTTATGACCTAGGACTGCTTAATTATCTTCTAGAGACAGATGAGGATATTAATTCTTTCACGATCCAAATCGGAAAAAAAATCATGGAGCAATCCCCAGCCTCAGTTCTTGCGGTAAAAAGAGCTGTTGCGTTTAACAATCCAACAATATCGATTCCGTGGGAAACGGGTTTGGGCTCAAGTGTGGACCCAGTCGATTTTCCTGAAGGTGTACGGTCATTTGTTGAAAAAAGAAAACCAAACTTTCAAAGGAGAGTATTCTAATGCAACCATTAACTGGAATAAAAGTCATTGATTTAACACGTATTCTAAGTGGCCCTTATTGTACAATGACTCTTGCTGATTTAGGGGCAGAAGTCATCAAAATTGAAACACCAAATGGAGACGATACTAGACAATGGGGTCCACCATTTATTGAGGACGAAAGTGCGTATTTTTTAAGCGTCAATCGTAATAAAAAAAGTATGGTTCTAAACTTAAAAGAGGAGAAAGGCAAGGAAGTATTTTTTAAATTAATTAAAGACGCAGATGTTGTAGTTGAAAACTTTCGCCCAGGAACTTTGAAAAAGTTGGGGATTGATTATGAGGTATTAAAACAACATAACAAAGGGATTATCCTCGCTTCAATCTCTGGATTTGGGCAAACCGGGGCGTACTCCCAAAAGCCTGGTTACGATATATTAGCTCAAGGAATGGGCGGATTAATGTCCGTAACTGGAGAACCGGGACGCCGACCTGTGAAGGCTGGGTTTTCTATCGCTGATGTCGGAACGGGCATGTGGGCTGCATTTGGGGTTTTGGTAGCTTTACACGAGCGTAACACCTCAGGAGAAGGGCAGTGGATTGATACAAACTTACTGGATACCGTTGTTTCATGGCAAACTTATCTTGCAGGTAATTATTTTGCATCAGGTAAAGACCCGCAACCTCTTGGTGATGCCCATCCTAATATTGTCCCATATCAAGGATTTGAAGCATCTGATGGTCATTTCATGATTGCGGTCGGTAATGATAACTTATGGAAAAACTTTGTAGAAGTGGTCGGGCTACAAAGTTTAAGGGACCCTAAATATGCAACAAATCCACAACGTGTTGAGAAACGCCATGAGTTGATTCCTCTTTTAGAAGAAGTGTTCCAAACTAAAACGGTAAATGAGTGGATTGCTTTATTTGAACAAGCAAAAATCCCTTGTGGACCAATCAATAAAATGTCTGATATTTTAAATGATCAACATCTAATTGAACGGGAAATGGTGGTTGAAAAAGAACATCCAAAGCTTGGGTCCATTAAAATGCTGGGAACGCCAGTGAAGTTTTCACGTACACCTGGAGAAATAAAATCCGTTCCACCTGAATTAGGAGAACATACAAAGGAAATTCTAAGTAGCTTAGGATATAGTGAGGAAGAGATTCGTCGTTTAAGTGAGTTAAATATAACATCATCCGCTAAAGCTAAAGTATAAATTTACGTTTTTAGCTCATGATTTAACTGAATTTTCAAAATAGAGGTGTTCAATGAAAGCTGTATATGTAAGTCAGTTTGGTGGACCAGAAGTGTTAGAAGTGGTAGATACAGATATTCCTACTGTAGGGCCGAGTCAAGTGTTAATCAAAGTAGCAGCAGCTAGTGTGAATTTCGCAGATGTAAAAGCAAGACAAGGAAACTATCATGGCAAAGGACAGCCGCCGTTTATTCCTGGGCTCGATGTCGCTGGAACTGTAACAGCCGTCGGAAAAGATGTTTCAGAGCTTCATATCGGCGATCGAGTGATTTCCTTTCCTCGCGAGGGCTCTTATGCAGAGTATTGTGTCGCTGATGAGATCGTTACTTACCCCATATCGGATGAAATCTCTTTTGATGTCGCAGCTGCTTGTCCCGTTGTAGCTGTGACGACTTACCAATTACTAGCGAAAGTGGCGAAGTTACAAACAGGAGAAAAAGTCGTTGTTCATTCTGCATCAGGTGGTATTGGGACTACAGCAATACAAATGGCGAAGATTTTGGGGGCAGGGAAAGTGATCGCGACTGTTGGAAGCAAGGAAAAAGCAAACGTTTGCTACCAAGCAGGTGCGGATGCGGTTTTGAATTATAGGAACGACACACTAGAGAATGAAATTCGTAGTTTGACGGATGATGTAGGGCCAGACGTTATTCTCGATCCGATTGGCGGTGAATTATTTGAAAAGAACCTAAACATATTAGCCCCATTTGGACGGATTGTGTGCTTCGGTGGTGAATCAGCTTCGTTCCAAACAGGGAATCTTCACAAAACCTGTCGCTCCGTTTTAGGTTACAGTTTGGGTACCCATCTAAAAGAACGACCAGAAACGTTAAAATCGAGTGTGTTACAAGTATTGGAGTATGTACAACAAAAACATCTGAAGCTATTCATTGGTGAAAAATTTCCTCTTCAGGAGGCAATAAAGGCTCATCAGTGGATGGATAGTCGCAAAAGTACAGGGAAAATCCTATTGGTTCCATAAGGCTTTTTGCATAAAGTGTTTTTGTTGAAGGCTCTTTTCTCAAACATTGTTGTTTTTTAGAAAAAATATAGAATGATTTAGGATGATTCTATTCAAATTTGTTTATAAGAGAAGAAAAGAGCTTAAAAACTAAGTAGTTTCGCAGAGAAAAGCTTATATCTCGTTAAAATCGGCTTTAGGGCTTGAACAACAAACTTTACGAAAAAAGACTTGTTGAAAAACCAAACAAACGAGGCGTAATGTTGTAGGTTGAAGATACTAGCAAGATTTGTCGCTAAGTACAATCTACACTCCAGTTACTTTTGAAAAAAGTAAAATAGTTTGTGAAAATAGCTTTTATAAAAAAGAGGATGGAAGAACCTTTATTTAAGATTCTTTCATCCTCTCTTTACGATTGTTTTTTTATATTAGACGAAAATTTAACTTAATAGTAGCCTCATTAAGGTCATGTTTTGGAATATAGTTAAGACTTAAGTAAAGAAATTTGTGGCGTAAATTTGGGTTTGAGAAACATTTCTTTTTTCTGACTTTCTTCAAATCGAATGCTAGAAACTTGTACATGGATGGTGTCTAATTCAATCTCAACAATTTTGTTCATTGCAGATAGGATTTTACCTTGAATGTCTTCTACAACTGGAACGAGATTGCTTCCAAGAGGGGAAATGAGATCGAGTTGTACAGTTAACTTGGGGGAATTCTCAAAATGATAATATATATTGCTTACTTTGCCCACGGTTTTTAAATCTTTACATGTATAGATAATGAGGTCTTTGATGACATTTTCATAGATGGAGATGGTACCTTTTGTAAAGTTTGGCTGAATGATGGTGTTTTCACCAATATAGGTATGTTGCTTCGAAAAAACTTTTTTCCCTCTTTGCATCAACTTTTTAAACCGGTTTGGCTCAATCTGTACATAGGGAATGGGAATGACGTGTTTTTCTTGCGTTTTTCGAACAAATAAAGCCATCTTTATTTCTGCACTAGAACGCACTTCTGTGACATCGATGTAATGGTCGATTTTTCCTAACTCCAGCTTCATTGCGATTTGGTCAACCATTTTTACCGAAGTCCCTACGATTAATAGTTTCTTGAGATTAAGTTTGCTAATCGCATGAATGACTTCTGTTTGGTGATCGTCATAATGAAAGGTGGCACGTTTGATGGCACGAATGTAATTATTTTCATACTTTGCTGAAGTTCCTGCCTTTTTTCTGCCATTGACAATTAATAAACCATCGTCAATAAATGCGGGAATGCCTTTATCAAAGCAGTATTGTAAAATGCTTGTACTTTTTCCTGTACCACTTTTTCCAACTAGAGCAAAAACCTGCATGAAATACCCTCCTTAGGCATAATCTCTTTTCTAGTATGAAAATGACTTTCGTGAAGAGATTTACCTCACATAATTACATATTCATTCGTCCTACATATTTCTCTCTTTGTAAATTTTTTCAAGCGTGGAGTCAACTTATAAAACTTGTATATGTTAAAATATGTATATCAATAAAATTCAGAATAGTCAACCTTGCCAGCTAGATTTACATAAAAGTTAGGTAAATAAGGGGGAAAGATGTTGAAAACCAAACTTTTGCTTTTATTTGCATCGCTGGGATTATTGCTCTCAGCTTGCAGCATTTCAGCAGGCAATAAAGAAGGGGAAGGGACAACCGTTCAACTTCCTTCTTCAAAAGAGTTGCCTTCGTCGCGTAAAGTGGAGAAATTCACCCTCAGTGTACCGCCACGTGAACAAGACCTAGTTCAATATGAAATGGGTTTTACAATGGCAGAAGAATGGAAAAAGCTTGGCCTGGATGTGACGGTAGAGCCTTTCGAGGCAGGGACCTTGAGTGAAATTTCAGAGAGAAAAAAGAATCTTGACGCCTTTCTTTATCAGTGGGAAGGGCTTGCTTCACGCTTCGATCCAGATTTTTTTATTTATGATACTCTTCATTCATCCAACATTGAATCTTCAAAAACAAATCTTTCAGGTTATAGCCAATCTGAGTACGATTCGATCGCACTTCAGCAAAGAAGCGTGACTGACCCTAAAGAGCGTAAAGAAGTTATACATAAGGCGGAAGAAATGTTTTTAAAAGAAGTCCCCTACGCACCGATTGTCCATAGAGAAATGCTCATGCCTTACAACGATGAAAAGTTCACTAATTTTACTTTGATGCCTGGAGAAGGGTTAAATAGTTTTTGGACCTTTATGAATGTTGAGCCAACGGGTGTTCAAAAATACGTTCGTTGGGCAGCATTAGCCGATATCAAATCTTTCAATCCTTTTAGTACGAATACAACCGACCAACAAGTCACCCGACTAATCTATGATACGCTAGTCCGAGTAGATAAGAATGGTCGGCCGCAAAATTGGGCTGCAGAATCGATACAATTGGAGAACAAATATAAGAAAAATTATAAAGTTAAATTAAGAGACGACTTAACTTTCCACGATGGTGAAAAAGTGACGGTTGAAGATATCAAATTTTCTTTCGACCTTCTTCAAAAAGTTCAACCACCAAAACTAAAGGAATTGGTTAAACCAATTGAAAAAATAGAAATTGTCGATGAAAAAACAATTCAATTTGTTTTAAAAGAAGAATTTGCTCCATTTATTAGTAAAACACTTACAGAGGTTTACATTTTACCTAGACGTCATTGGAAACCAATTTTGGATAAAGATGGAGAGCAAGGTATACTTGAATATAAAAATGAAAACCCAGTTGGTAGCGGTCCATTTCAGTTGAATTATTGGGAATCAAACGAAGAGATGAAGTTAGATATGAATACTGGCCATTTTTCACCAGCTAAGGTGAATGGCATTCTCCGAATCCCATATAAGACAAAAGAGGATTTGCTCGTAGCAGTGAAAAATGGTCAAGCAGAAATTGGTGGTATTCGTCTTTCAGCTTTGGAATGGAAAGAAGCGGAGGGAAATCTGAGAGGAAAAGTCCTATCTGTCTCCGATATTGGCTTTGATTCGGTCATTTTTAATACACAAAAGCAACCACTGGACGATCAAACATTTCGCCAAGCCTTGGCGTTCGCTATTCCAAAGAAGCAAATAGTGGAGGAATTGCTTGCAGGGAAGGGAGATTCAGCAATAGGACTTATTTCGCCAAACAATGAAGCATGGTATCAAGGTATGGATGAAAAACCATTTAATTTACAAGCAGCGGTTGATTTGTTAGCAGATGCTGGATATGAATGGGATGAAAATGGACATCTATATTATCCAGAAGATAAAGATTAGGGCTGTATATAAATTTTATAAAACAAAATAATGGTGTGAGTGGAGCTGTTTCCTGAATAAGGGAAACAGCTTTTTCTTTGTTATCCAAAATTCCTATGTTAGGTTTTGTTACATGTTTATGTTATTTACCATCACTGTGATGATATAAATAGAATTAACGAATCCAAATGCAGGAGGATTAGATATGAAAAAGAAAAATCTCGTTTTAATCGGAAATGGCATGGCGGGAATCCGAACAATTGAGGGAATTTTAAATAACGACTCAGACCAATACGAGATAACCGTCTTTGGAACAGAGCCTTACCCTAACTACAATCGAATTCAATTATCAAAAGTACTCCAAGGGGATAATTCATTAAAAGATATTACTCTAAATGACTGGCAGTGGTATGAAGAAAATAATATCCGCTTATACCCAGGTGAAACGGTAACAAAAATCGACAAAAACCAGCAAGTACTCTATACGGATAAAGGAAAAACAAAAGGTTATGACAAGCTGATCATCGCTACAGGGTCGAACCCCTTTGTGCTGCCTTTGCCAGGTGTTAATAAAGAAGGTGTGATCGCATTCCGGAATATTGATGATACCGAAACGATTGTAAAGTATTCTAAGCAATACAAAAAAGCGGCTGTTATAGGAGGAGGGTTATTAGGATTAGAAGCGGGAAGAGGGTTATTGAATTTAGGGATGGAAGTCGACGTTGTTCACATTCATGACTATATAATGGAGCGACAACTTGATCGAACTGCAGGAAAATTGTTGCAACAAGAATTAGAAAAACAAGGAATGAACTTTCATTTAAACAAAGTGACGACGGAAATAATCGGTAGAAAAAGAGTCAAAGGTTTGCAATTTAATGATGGAAGTCAGATTAAAGCAGATTTAGTTGTGATGGCAGTGGGAATTAAACCGAATGTAGACCTTGCACGCGAAACAGGAATCCCTGTAAATCGAGGGATTTTGGTCAATGATTATATGGAGACGGAAGTAGCAAATATCTATGCTGTCGGGGAATGCGCCGAGCATCGAGGAATGGTCTATGGATTAGTCGCCCCCCTATATCAGCAAGGAGAGATACTTGCGAAACGAATTTGTGGGATAGAAACAATTGGGTATAAAGGGTCTGTACTCTCCACGCAATTAAAAGTCTCTGGGGTGGATGTATTTTCGGCCGGAAAAATCAATGAAGAGGAAAATTCAAAAGTATCAATGCTCCATGATGATTTACAAGGGGTTTATCAGAAAGTGATTTTTGAACATGGCAAAATGACGGGTGCGGTTTTATTTGGAGACACAAAGGATGGAAACAAATTCCTTAAGTATATAAAATCTAGTGTAAGTGTAGAAGAATACCTACAGAGCATTGAAACCAAAACGAATGAATCTTATTCTGTAGCCGACCTTCCACCAGATGAACTAATCTGTGGTTGTAATGGGGTAACCAAAGGTGTAATTGTTGAAGCCATTCAATCACAAGGTTTAACCACAATCGATCAAGTGAAAAGCTGTACAAATGCGTCTCGATCCTGTGGAGGATGCAAACAGTTAGTATCAGAACTGCTACAAGGCACCTTAGGTTATTCCTATGACCAGAATCAAAAAGAAGCTATTTGCAATTGTACAATATTGTCTCGTGATGAAGTAGTAAACCAAATTCGTGAAAAGGGATTAACGCATATTCGTGAAGTGATGAATGTTCTTGGTTGGAAAACCGATGGATGTAGTAAATGTAAACCAGCGTTGAATTATTATTTAGGCATGATTGACCCACTTCATTATCAAGATGAAAAGGAAGCGCGATATGTAAATGAACGCATGCATGCCAACATACAAAAAGACGGAACGTTTTCAGTGGTTCCTAGAATGTATGGGGGGATTACCACTGCGGAGGATTTAAGAAAAATCGCAGATGTGGCTGATAAATATCAAGTTGGCACAATAAAGGTAACAGGCGGCCAACGGATTGATCTTCTTGGAGTCAAGAAACAGGATCTTCCGAAAATTTGGGCAGAACTAGATATGCCATCAGGAGCAGCTTATGCAAAAGGGTTGCGTACAGTAAAAACTTGTGTCGGTGATAGCTATTGTCGTTTTGGCACGCAGGATTCGATTGGGATGGGAATAAGATTAGAAAAGAAGTTTGAGGGCTTAAACACCCCGCATAAAGTAAAAATGGCCGTTTCCGCTTGTCCACGAAATTGTGCGGAAAGCGGGATAAAAGATGTCGGAATCGTCGGGGTAGAAGGAGCATGGGAAATGTATGTTGGAGGAAATGGTGGAACGCATCTTCGTAAAGCAGAACTACTATTTAAATTTAAATCAGGCGAAGAATTAATAGAAATGATCGGTGCATTTCTACAATACTATCGTGAATCTGCTAACTATTTAGAAAGAACCTCTGCTTGGGTTGAGCGTCTAGGGATTGACCATATCCGTGAAGTATTGTCGATTGAATCAAAGGTTAAAGAATTAAATGCTCGTATTGAAGAAGCTCTATCAGTTGTTCAAGATCCTTGGAAACAAGCAATATCAGATACTAATCTTTTAAAAGATCTTTATGAAGCGGTGAAAATACCTGCAGAGACAAGGTGAAACAAGAGGAGGAAATTATATGGGAAATACCTTACGATCAGTCTTAATTGGAAAGATAGATGAATGGCCTGAGAAACTAGGAAAAACCGTGAACATCGGAAAAATTCAACTAGCGGTTTTTAAATTAGAATCAGGTGAAATTCGGGCAATAGAAAATCGCTGTCCACATAAAGGTGGTGTTCTCGCTGAAGGCATAGTAACTGGGGAATATGTGTTTTGTCCAATGCATGACTGGAAGATTAATGTCCTAGATGGGAAGGTCCAAGAACCTGATATTGGATGTGTTAAAACTTTTCCTGTCGAAGTAAAAGAGAATCAGGTTTATGTTTTACTAGATAGGTAGTTTTAAATTAAACCATCCGGATGGGGTGATATAATTGGACTTTGTGAGTCCCAATCAAGTTGTCGAAAACATGGTTCATGTAGGAGAAACGAAAGCAAAGCTTCCGATTAAAGATTTACTGATCCGCGGAGGACTAGCAGGAGCGCTACTTGGATTTGGAACAACTCTAGCTTTTACAGCGGAAATACAAACAGGATTCGGGATCATAGGGGCAATTCTGTTTCCGGCAGCGTTTGTAATGATTATTCTTCTAGGCCTCGAACTGGTGACGGGTAGTTTCGCGCTAATACCTGTTGCCGTAATGGAGAAAAAAGCAACTGTCGGACAAATGCTAAACAATTGGTTTTGGGTTATTGTTGGTCACCTAATTGGCGCTACATTATATGCTGTTCTTTATCTAATTGGTATTACCCAACTCGGACACGTCACAGATCATGCAATGATTACAAAACTAGTGACTGTTGCGGAGGCAAAAACGTTGGCTTATAAAAGTCTTGGACCAGACGGCATGTTTGTCGTATTTGTGAAAGCTATGCTGTGCAACTGGATGGTAACTCTAGGCGCTGTTATGGCGATGACAGCTAAATCAGTTATTGGCAAAATTGTTGCAATGTGGTTACCTATTTTAATCTTTTTTGCACAAGGGTTTGAACATGCAGTAGTTAATATGTTTGTGATTCCGGCAGGTATGATACTCGGCGCAGATATTACGATGGGTGAATGGTGGTTGTGGAATCAACTTCCGGTCTTGGTAGGGAACTTAGTCAGCGGCTTTCTCTTTACTGGGTTTGCAATCTATTTTACACATAAACAAAAGGAAGGCAAAAGCGTCTTTGGTTTAGCAAAACCAAAAGTCGCAATAACAAATACTCAGCGCAATTAGGGTTTAAATGATGAATCATTAGAGCTAGACATCTAGGGGCGGAGTGAATTCACTAAATGCAATCCAAAACCTAAAGATCATTTTAGGTGCTAACATTGTTCAGAGTTAAAGATCAAATCTTCCTCAACGATGATATAATTGAAAAATGATTTAAAGAGTAAGTTTAGACATAGAAGCGTTCAAAATAACCTGAATAAGTGTATACGTCATAAACAGTTCTTGTTTATGGCTTTTTTGTTTTACTGAAAAGTAATTTATAATAGAAGAAAAATGCTGAAGGTGTTGGAGGGTAATGATGAATTGTTGTGAGTTATGTGGGAGAACAGAGGTAGAGACGACCGTACATCACTTACTACCAAAAGAAATGGGCGGTACGTTTGGGGTGACGGCAAACTTATGTATCCCTTGCCATAAACAAATACACGCTCTTTACACAAATCAAGAAATAGCCACCCGTTTGACGACAGTAAAAGAACTGCGTGAAGATGAAAAGCTTTCAAAGTTTATAAAGTGGATACGGAAACAACCTGCAAGCAAAATCATGAAGATAAAAAAGTCCAACGAGCGGAAACGGAGAAAATAATATGGATAACTGTAGTAAAAAAAGACAGGTGGTACAAATTGTGCACTCGGGGGCGAATTGATATGCATAAGTTACTAACTTTTGCTGCCAAGAGGAAACTTGATATAAAATAACCCCTAGAAAATAATCCAGGGGCCTGTCTAAATTCAAACGGGATCGTTATCCACTTGCTCGAAGGATTTTATCGCATGTTCTAGCGCGTTAAAAGCTTGTCCAAAAGCGGCAGAAGAAGACACATCTCCTGCACTTTGTAATTGTACTGTTGCGTGTTTTGCTTGTATAAGTGCCGTAATGGTATCCTCAATCATTGTTCCTTTATCCCCATATTGTTCTTTAAAAGATTGAAGCTGTTGAATACTTTGGTCCAAATTAACAGTTTCTGGTTGATCAAATGCTTGTACTAAGGATTCTTTAATGCGTTGTAACGTTTCTTTCATCTAGTTTCCCTCATTTCCTATTCATTTTCCCAAAAGTATTTTGACCTGAGGATGATTTTGCTATTCACTAATAGTACCTTCGACAGTAAGATAGAAACACACAACTACAGATACAGAAGGATTTATGGTACTTTTCGCTTAGGGTATACCAAAAAATGGAATACGAGGATAAAAAGGTAATAGATATTCAAGGTGATTTTTTAAAAAAAATATTTTAACGGTACAAAAAAATTTTCGCTTTTTTATCAGAATATTATATCAATATGGTAGACAATCCTTTGATTTTGTATTTTAATAGGTATATGCTTTTTAAATTTTTTGATAATTAGAACAACGGGGGGATTAAAAGATGAAACAGATGTTTAAAAGAGTAGCCCAGTTCTCCGCATTAGCAAGTATGTTGACGTTAGCTGCATGCGGTGGTAACGGTGAACAAGCTACTGGAGAAGGTGGAGAAGATTCATCAGGTGGTGGAGTGGTTAAAGCGGATATCGGAGTTATTTCGATTCTCAGTGGTTCTGGTGCAGCATACGGTGAATCAATCACCGGCGGACTTAAGTTAGCACTTGAAGAAATCAATGCAAAAGGTGAGGTAGAAATCAATCTTGTCATTGAAGATTCTGCAGGAAAACAGGACCAAGCTCTCTCTGCTGCACAAAAATTAATGAACTCCGAAAATGTTACAGCTCTTATCGGACCAACCCTTAGTACTGAAATGAACGTTGTTGGCCCTGAAGCTGATTTAAATGGTGTTCCAACACTTGGTACCTCAACAACAGCTGAGGGGATTCCGCAAATTGGGGATTACATTTTCCGTAATTCGCTTCCAGAAGCATTAGCAATTCCAGCCGCACTTGATAAAGCGATGGAAAAGTACGATGTTAAAAAGGTTGCGCTAATTTATGGAAACGATGACGTGTTCACAAAATCTGGTTTCGATACGATGAAAGCAGCCGCTGAAGAGAAAGGGCTAGAGATTTTAACGATTGAAACTTTCCAAAAAGGGCAATCGGACTATAACGCTCAATTAACAAAAATTAAAAGCTTGAATCCGGATTTAATTTTAGCGTCTGCCCTTTATAATGAAGGTGCTGTTATTATGGATCAAGCTCGTAAAATGGGAATTGATGTGCCGTTCGTAGGCGGTAATGGTTTTAACTCTCCGGAAGTAATTGAAATTGCAGGAGATGCGGCTAACGGATTGATCGTAGCGACTCCTTGGTATACAGATAAAGAAGATGAAAAAGTACAAGAATTTGTAGGGAAATACGAAGAAAAATATGGTGTAAAGCCAGATCAGTTTGCTGCACAAGCCTATGACGCTCTTTTCATCTATGCTGAAGCTTTGAAAAATGCTGGTTCTAACGATCGCGATGCTTTCCGTGATGCCTTAGCAGAGGTTTCAATCAATGGAGTCCTTGGTGAATTTGCGTTTGATGAAGAGGGAGATGTTGTTATGGAGCCAACAGTTTTGGTGATTGAAGACGGTGGATTTAAAATTTTCGAATAACTAAGATGAGTAAACAACATGGTTCGGACATATACGTTTTGTTGAATGACAAATCATGAATGTAATGAGTTTCGGGCAGTGTTATCCGTTTGGCAAAAGATCTTGCTTAGAATGGGTTATACTGCCTTTTCTTAAAATAGGACGAATTTATGTAGTTGGCTTTTATTTTATTCAAAATGTGTTTCTCATATTGTTGTTGCAAACTTTAACGTTAAAAAGGCTAATTTTTTAATTAGAAGTAAATTTGCTTGCTCTTTATTTAAAGATATTGGTTGTTGATAAATAATTAGCCAAAACAATTTGTTTTCATATTAAAACAACAGAGTTTGAGTAAAGAGTCCTTCATAAAAATTTGGTAAGTAGGTGAGATG
>Ga0182742_1001374_pt1 | contig 31429 bp, 31 predicted proteins | sample eDN5th37CBELigMG_FD_128880 | JGI IMG/M metagenome (GOLD analysis project Ga0182742, IMG submission 128880) | Enriched Miracle-Growth compost microbial communities from Emeryville, California, USA - eDNA 5th pass 37_C BE-Lig MG (version 2)... ... | reverse complement strand
GTTTGTTTATCCTAATTTATAATCTTTTTGCATTGTCTCAATTGCATTCTTCTCTAATCTAGAAATTTGCGCTTGAGAAATACCTAATGATTTGGCAATTTCAGTTTGTGTTTCACCGTAATAGAAACGTTTAGATAGAATCATCTGTTGTCTTTCATCTAATTTTTGCATACTTTCTTTTACACTCACATAGGCAACCCATTGTTCCTCAGATACATCATCATCTCTTAATTGATCCATAATATATACGGCATCACCGCCATCTGAATAGATTGGCTCCTGTAATGATAGAGGATCTTGAATTGCATCTAATGCATATAAAACATCTTCTTTTTTCATCTCAATTGCTTCAGCTAACTGTTCAATTGTCGGTTCATATAAATTCTCTGAAATAAATTTTTCCTTTGCTTGCATTGCTTTATATGCAATGTCTCTAAGCGATCTTGAAACACGTAAAGCATGATGATCACGCAAATGTCTTCTGATTTCACCAATGATCATTGGTACAGCATATGTTGAAAATCGAACATTATGCTTAAGATCAAAATGGTCAATCGCTTTTAATAATCCAATACAACCTACTTGGAATAGGTCATCTGCTTGTTCGCCACGATAGGAAAATCTTCCGACAATACTTAACACAAGCCTTAAATTACAAATTACCAGTTCATCTCTTACCCACTCTTCACCTGATTGTAAGCGAACGAACAGCTCTCTCATCTCTTCATGTTTTAGCACTGGCAAAGAAGCAGTATCTACACCACAAAGTTCTACCTTAGTACGAACCATCTTCTTTCCTCCGAACTGTCTTTTTTTTCCCCGCATGAGCCGGCTGTAAAAACCAAAGGAGTTAACAGTCAGTACATGCTTGAATTTCTATGTGTTCTACACGGATCACAACGAATTGTGACAAAGTCCGTGTAACTCACATGAAGTGAGCTTTCAACTTCTCAGTAAACTGATGGAAGTTTTAACATATATCTCTGAACTGTTTTTTAAGTTTGTCCGGAATAGTGAAGAATATGCATGAATTTTTCGTCCAATTTCATCCAATAAGCTCGTACTAAGAACCGCAATAAGCGTTATTTCAACTAAAAAATATATGATTGATTCTAACATTATTGACAATCAAAACTTGAATATATATGCACATAAAAAGAACCGACTACAAGGACGTTTTTCGTTCTTGTAATCGGTTCTGAAGTTGTATTTTACTAGCTATTACTCCGTTATATTCTAAGAAATCGGTTGATTTAAATGTTCGCGTAAATCTAAAATAATCTTCTTTTCTAATCGTGAAATGTAGGATTGAGAAATGCCTAAATGATCTGCAACTTCTTTTTGAGTCATTTCTTGCTTACCGTTTAAACCGAAACGACACTCCATTATATAACGTTCACGTTCACTTAAACCATTGATAGCTTGGAACATATGTTGACGTTCAATTTTTTTCTCTACGTCATTCATTATGATTTGTTCTTCTGTTCCTAGAATATCTGAAAGAAGTAATTCATTTCCATCTGGATCTGAATTTAATGGCTCGTCTAATGAAACCTCACCTTTCATACGGCTTGTCTTTCTTAAGTGCATTAAAATTTCATTTTCAATACATCTTGAAGCATAAGTAGCTAATTTAATATTTTTTTCTGTATTAAATGTCTCAATTGCTTTAATCAAACCAATTGATCCAATACTAATTAAGTCTTCTATTGGCGTACCTGTGTTATCGAAACGTCTTGCAATATAGACAACAAGACGAAGATTTCTTTCAATTAAAGTATCTCGTGCTCTTAAATCACCATTCATAAAGGCTTCAATAACTGTCATCTCTTCTTCTCTAGTTAATGGTACTGGCAATGAATCGTGTCCCCCTATATAGTACGTTCCTTTAAGACGAAACTTACTCCAAATTTTTCTAAATAGGTCAATAATTTTATTAAACAATCATTTTCCCCCTTTATGCGTATATTTTATAAAGTGAAACTCCTATTTTTATGGAGTTAATCTCCAGCTGCTGTTAGTTAGTAAACCTATTGGATTTCTATTAAGAGGTTGCATGTCCCAAATCCTAATGGAGAACCCCTGTATGTCTTGTCCAAAATCGGTATTCCTGTTAGTGATTAGGTAGCAGATTATACGAAGTGTTTCACTACTAAAATCAGTAGTTTATAGGGCCAAAACGTGAAGAATCATTTGTGCGTCTTGTGGATACCTCGCATCTTGTTTTGTAAAAACAACATACTGTTCGAAAATTTCTTTCGAAGTTGTACCACTTATTTTTAATTTGTCAAATCTGAAAGCAAGCACCGTAGATCTTTCTTGTTGAACTGTTGAAAGCGCTAACACTCTTATTTTCGGATACACATAAGTAGGAAACATCTTTAGCTGATAAGGATTTTTTTCATCCCACGCGAGCAACGCTTTTTGAAAGTCCTCTGGAAGATCTTTTGACACTGCTGAATATGAAAGAAAATGAACAGGTTTACCACTCATAGGTTCCGTACATTCATTTCCTGTATCAATGAATCCTTTTAAGTGATATGTTTTTTTAAATAATTCGAGGTCACAATCTACGACAAATGAATGTTGAATTTTAGATTGCATTAATTTTCTCCATTTTGAATGGATCGCAGTTAAACCTATAAAGGCAATGGCTGTACATAATATAAAAAAGGTGACTTCTGATTGGTTAAGTAAGAATGGCAATAGACTTGTTAACACGCCACCTAGAAAAAAGGTTGTAAGAAAAAGTACAGTGCCTTGTTTTAACAGCGATTGGAGTTTGAAGGAAAATGCTAGTCCAATGAGTACTATAAAACTTAGTAAGGCTCCAAATAATGTCTGATAGAATATGCTTGCAATCAGTCCACTACAAAACGCACTGAGTAGCAACCTACTCCTTTTCACATACAATCCCGTTATTTCTTGTGTGAATTTTAATAAAAAGTAGTTAAATAACGTATTGTATAGTACGAGTAATTCTCCAATCATTTTAGCGTCCTCCTGTTAATAGAGTACCATCTGAGGAGTTCAGAAAATGTCAAACCGTCGTACAAATGTGCAATTTATTTTTGACAAATTTATCTAAAAATTGAAGTTTTTTGACATGAAAATGGATTGTTTTATATTCGATGATCTTTGAGGATTGGTTTGATGGAACGTAGAAAAAGCTGTAAATGATTGTACGTGCATAGTGCATAATTATTTCTTATCTTTATATTTGTTATATAGGTTCGCCTCCATTATAAGACTAAAAAATTATAAAAAAACCATCTCAATTAGTTGAGATGGCATTTTTTCTTGTCGAAATTATATTTTACTTATCGAATTAACGATTGCGACGATTACGTAAGAAAGTTGGAATTTCTAACATATCATCTTGTTGTTGTTGAACCTGTCTTTGTGGTTCTTGCTGAGTAGGCTGCTGCTCCTGTACACGTTCACGTGTTGGTGCTTGAGGTTGAGCTTGTGTTTGTCCACCGCGCATAGTACCCATAGTACGTGTATTTTGCTGACGTTGTGGTTGAGTCAGGATATCATCAGAGAAACCTGTTGCAATAACTGTTACAATGATTTCATCATTCAAGTTTTCATTAATAACCGAACCAAAGATCATGTTCACTTCTTCATCAGATGCAGATGCAACAATATCTGCTGCCTCTTGCACTTCGAATAGACTCAGATTCGATCCACCTGTAATGTTCATGATAACACCTTTGGCACCATCAATTGAAGTTTCAAGCAATGGACTTGAAATTGCCTTCTTTGCAGCTTCTGTTGCACGATTCTCACCAGTTGCAATACCAATCCCCATTAATGCAGAACCTTTATCTGACATAATTGTTTTTACGTCTGCAAAGTCTAAGTTAATTAGTCCTGGTGTTGCGATTAAGTCAGAGATACCTTGTACCCCTTGACGAAGTACATTATCTGCTTCACGGAAAGCTTCAAGCATAGGTGTACTTTTATCAACGATTTGTAATAATTTATCGTTTGGAATAACGATTAATGTATCAACAGCTTCTTTCATTGATGCAATACCGCCGATTGCTTGTGTTTGACGCTTACGTCCTTCGAATGAGAATGGGCGTGTTACAACACCCACAGTTAAAGCTCCTAAATCACGAGCAATTGAAGCTATAACTGGTGCTGCACCTGTTCCAGTACCGCCACCCATACCAGCAGTTACGAAGACCATATCTGCTCCACGAAGAACTTCCTCAATTTGCTCACGGCTTTCTTCAGCTGCCTTTTTTCCTACTTCTGGATTAGCACCTGCTCCAAGACCTCTTGTTAACTTATTACCAATCTGTAATCTATATTCTGCTTTTGATAGATTTAAAGCTTGTGCATCCGTATTTACTGCAATAAAGTCAACACCTTGTACACCATGCTCAATCATCCTATTTACTGCGTTATTACCGCCACCGCCAACACCAATGACCTTAATGTTAGCTAGTTGGTCTATACTCGTATCGAATTCTAACATAGTTTCTCCTCCTGCCACTAATCTTGAATTTATTATTCGAAGAACTTATCGAATAGTTTTTTAGCTTTATTGATTACGCTTGTTTTATTTGTAGTATTGCTTTCTTTTTCTACTGTATTAGTTTGTTTTTTGGGTGGTGTTGATCCAGCACCTACTGTAGCATATACAGGGGCTTGAACTGGACCTCTACCATAGAATTCGTCTTCTGAATGTGCGTAACGAATTAACCCTACAGCAGTTGTATAAGCTGACTCGCGAACTCCAATATAGTCAGGAGTATAAATTCTTACACGTGTTTGCATAACTTGGCGTGCAAGTTGTGCAATTCCCTCTAGTTGAGCAACACCACCTGTAAGGACTACTCCACCCGGTAAATCACGAACCCCTAAACGAGCTAATTCATCTAAAACTAGTTCGAATAATTCTTCAAGACGGACACCGATAATTTCTGAAATGAATTTTTGACTGTATTGATCCATCACATCTGTACCTGAAACCGGTACTTCGAAAATTTCTTCATCTGAAGCATCATCATAAAATGCATGCCCAAACTGTTTCTTAATAATCTCAGCTTGTTCAGTTGGTGTTTTGAGAACAATCGATAAATCCTTAGTTATATGTTCGCCACCAACTGGTATTACACCTGTTCGTGTAAGTAAACCTTCTTCAAAAACTGCAACAGTTGTGGAACCTCCTCCTAAATCAATAAAGGCAGTCCCTTGATTTTTTTCATCTTCAGTTAAGGCAAAAAATCCTGCTGCTAATGGTTGCAAATAGATTTCTCTTATTTGTAAGCCAGCTCGTTCAACACAACGTAAGACATTATGAACTAAAGTTTTTGATGTTGTAATCATGGTAGCATCCATTTCTAAGCGGATACCGATCATGCCACGAGGGTCTTTGATTTCATCTAAATTATCCACAATAAATTGACGTGGTATTAAGTTAACAAGTTCTCTTTCAGGTGGAATTGACATCACTTGTGCGGATTCAATTACTCTGTCTAAATCTTCATCAGTAATTTCGCGGTTTTCACTATTGACAGCTACAACACCTTTTACTGGCTGAAGTGTTGTCTGATTTGCGGGTATACCAAGTACTACTTCATTTATTTTAATCCCAGTCATTCGTTCTGCTTGTTCAATTGCTTTTTTTATAGATTGTACAGTAGCATCTATATCAACGATTGCGCCTTTTCGAATACCGTTTGATTTTACATTACCAACACCAATTACGTGTAATTGCTTGTCCGTAATCTCTCCTATCAAAACTTTAATAGAAGATGAACCAATATCTAGTGAAATATAAATATCTTGGTGATTCATCATTCCGCACCTCCTTCGTATCCTACTATATTTTATTCTATTGTAATTCCATAGTAATGTCTAAATAAAATCCTATAAACTATTGTATTTTAAAGCTATTATACTGTATTTTTATTCTTTTTGATATGTCTCTCTTCCCATTTTACTATCAAAATTCGTCGAATAACCGCTATATTCTGGAATAATCTTACGCCAAAGGCAAAAATAGCAGCTAAGTAGAGATCCACACCTAAATGGACTCCTAAAAATGCTAACGCTGCAGCAAGTGCAATATTGAAGAAAAATCCAGATAAGAAAACTTTATCATCATATACTTGTTGTAAGTTAGCACGGATTCCACCAAATATAGTATCTAATGCTGCCAACACAGCAATTGATAAATAATTCTCATAAATTGTAGGTATTTGTATATCAGTTAGTAAACCTAGACTTAAGCCTAATATTAATCCTAATAATGGTAACCACATAGTTATTCCCCTTTGTTGTTCTCAACTAAGTAATCATTTGAAAATTTTCCATCAAATTCTTTAATAGTTATATCTCTTTGTGCTTCATTTATTTTCAAGTCTAAGTTATCAAGATAAAAATCATCTCTAAAAGGGGAAGCATATAAATAACCGTATAGTTTTTCAGCCTTTTCGAAGGTTTCCGTTATAATTTTAATCTCAATACTTGTTTTATCAATTGGAATACTATTAACAGTGGTTACACCATTTATATCGCGAATGGGGGATGTATGTGTGAGACGTTGCCCATCGATTTCAATATAAAGGCCATCATATCGGTAAATTTCATTGACTAATCGAATTAATAAATCAGGTGCAATTGGTTCTATATCAAATCCAAATTCCTTTAATTCCTCTGCGGGACCAATGTTAAGAACTAAACCAGGACCATTTACGGATAATAAGCCAACTTGTCGTTTAAGATCATCCACCGTATTATTTAATAGAATGGCTTGACTTGTTTCATCATCATCTTCATATTGTCTAATTACATCATTATAGTTAGCTATTTCTGCTAATAATTCTGAATGCTTTTGTTTTTCTTGAGATAATTCCTCCCTGATAGCCCATATATCCCGGGTATCCCTTGCAGTAGGATTTTGTACAGTGTTATATTGAACGGCTATCATAAGTCCAACAATAAATGATACAATCGTTATTCGGGTCACTATTTTCTTTGACATTGGTTCCCCTCCTAAACGCTAGGCTTGTCCTCGAATAATTGTTTATGCTTCCTCATTTATTGAAGGCATTTGTATCAAATCTTTTTCTTCTATTGTCACTACAATATTATCACCCAGTAATTGGTCAAATACCCCTCCAACAATTTTTAATGATGATACAAGTGTTTTCGTATTCCCAACAGCTTCAATAACAAATGGTGCGGGATACTGCTTACCATCAATCGTAATAACCGGGCCATTACATCTGATATATGAATTCGATTTTAACCTTTGTCCATTAACTGATATACTTTCCGCTCCTGAAATTTTCAATTCATTTATTACCGATAAAACATGGCTTTCGTGAACTATATAATCATTTGGGTTGGTTGAATTCGGATCATATTCATTATCCTTTAAAGTAACTTTGATACCTTCCCCTTGAGCAGGAATCTTTCCAAGGATTAACCTTAACTTTTCTGCTTCTTCACTTAAGTGCTCATATTCTTCTTCATTATCTGTAAAGGATTTTTCATACTCTCGGATTTTATCTTGCAGGCTATTTAGTTCATCTGCTAATTCTTTGTTTCTTTCTTGTTGTTCAATTAAATCTTCTCGGTAGGATTCTTCTTGGTCCATAAAGGAGTTATTCGACTTTATATCATTTTTTGTTAATTTATAAGAATAACCAATAATAAATCCTGTTGTGATGCATACAATTAGTACGATGAGCTGTTTTCGTGTAAATTTGCTGTATTTATTATTGTGAAGCGGTTTCTTCATCAGCCTTCACTTCCTGTTCTTCAATAACTGCTTCACCTGATTCGTCGATTTCTATGTCATAGAGTGCATATTCATCTTGATAGGATCTGTAGTATGAACCAACCTCAATATCAATTATTCCCTTTTTATATCCACTACTACTCTCAATTTGAGCGACTATTGAAGGATAATAATTCAGCTTTTCAGCTAAAGTCGTAACTTCTGCTCGAACCTCGTATCCATCATTCATATACAACGTAATTGCATATGGATCACTACTAGATGGCGTTGAGTTGATTTGTGAAATTAAGGATAGAACTGCTGAATCTAACTTGGATAGTTCTACTAATAATTTTTTTCTCAATTTCCCATTATCAAAATCTAAAAATAAGGGCGCATCCACTGGCGCTAAACCACTTGTTTCTTTAAAGATTTCACCGTTTTCTAACATAGGGTAAAGCTCATTATCTTGTGATATATATGCTACTTTATCCCATTCCTTAATGTTAATTTCGACGGTTGTTAACCATTTTCTTTTAACTTCAACATCTTTAACCCAGTTTTCTTTGCTTATCTTGTCCTCAATATCAGTTACTTTAAATCCCCATATCGAATCTCCGGCTTTTAAATCAGATTGTTCTTTATAAACATCCTCTTCTACTAGCTCAGCACCAATCACTTTAATATCTTTGATTTCGCTATACGGAGATTGAAAGTAAAGGAGTAAAAATAACGTAATGATGAATAGTACAATTAGGAAGATGAATTTAAAGTTTGTTCTCTTCCTTCTCTTCTCTCTTAAAGTTGGTATACGTTCTTCAATATCAATTACTTTATCCATAATTTTTACTCCCCCTTTCCTCCATTATTATTTCTTTTTGTGTATTTACGTAGTATCACTTCGATTTGCAAAACTAACAATGATGGCGACTACAAACCAAATAATCATAAGTGAAGTACCGCCATAACTTATGAATGGTAAAGTCACACCAGTTACTGGAATCAAACCAATAACAACACCTATATTCAATGCTGCTTGGAATCCTACCATTGCCACTAAAGCGGAAATTGCATAGAAATCTGAGCTTTTCAATGACTGAATAGCAAGTCCACAACCAGAATAAATAAAGACAGCAAAAAGTGCTAAAACAACACAGCCACCTAAGAATCCTATTTCTTCTAAAATAATTGAGAAGATAAAATCATTTTGAGGCTCGGGTAAGTACAAAAACTTTTGCCGACTTTGTTGGAAACCATGTCCAAGCAACCCTGCTGGTCCAATCGCTAGTAATGATTGCACCGCTTGGAAACCACTTCCCAATGGATCCGCCCACGGATTAATAAAAGCTTCTATACGCTTTAGACGATATGGGGCAGAGGCAATTAAAACAACTAACCCGACAATCCCAAGTCCAATGAATCCGACATATAATTTTATCGGATACTTTGCAATGAAAAGTAAGATAAATGCTGCAACAACCAAAATGAACACAGAACCAAAGTCAGGCTGTAACATGATTAATCCGCATGGAAGAATAATAATAAAAAAATGCTTCAATTGAACAACACGTTCATCATTTCTTACTTTACTTAATAAAAAACTTAGATACATTAACGTAGTTATTTTGACTAACTCCGCTGGTTGGATCGTTAAAGGACCTAGACCAATCCAACTTTGAGAACCATTTCTTACAAGACCGATACCTGGTATTAACACTAGGATTAGTAAAACTAGTGAAAACCAATAAAGTGCTTTCCAAGTTTGTTCTTTAGTAAAAATTGGCATATTGGTAATTGTTATAAATACAATTATTGCTAAGATTAAGTAAATACCTTGTTTTATATAGAAGGGTAGTTGATCTTCATAATGAATCGAACTCCAATATGTACCGGCAGAATAGATGAAAATAATTCCAAACAATGACAGTAAGGCCGCTGATATAATGAAGAGCCTCTTATAAGTAAACTTCAGCTAAGGCATCCTTTCCTCTTATATACTCTATAAAAATGCAGAAGGTGCTATTTAGAATCCCCCGACAAACTACACTTTAACTTTTAAGTTTCTGTCTAATTGACTAAGGAGCTAGCACCTTCAGCTAGCTTATTCATTGTTAATCTTTTAGCAAATAGAGCTTGAGAGAAGATGAGGAAACACCAATTCTACTCAAGCAATATTCGATGTAATTGTACGTTATGTCTTATGGTACTTAAACATGTCTGTCACTAGTGGTGTGATTCATTAATTAAAGCTTCATCACTGCATCGATGAATAAATCTCCTCGCATTTCAAAGCTTTTGTATTGATCCCAACTAGCACAAGCCGGCGATAATAAAATAATATCCCCGCTTTGTGAAATGGAGGCAGCCTTTGTTACAGCGTCTTCTACATTTTCTGCTAATACAGTTTCTTGAACTCCACATGATTTTGCAAATTCAATAAATCTATTACCCGTTTGTCCAAAAGCTACAACACTTTTTACATTTTTCATGGATGAACGTAACTCTTCAAAGGAATGTCCTCGGTCTAACCCACCGGCCAATAAAACGGTTGGCTGTGCGAAAGCTTCTAGGGCAACCTTTGTTGCAAGACAGTTTGTAGCTTTTGAATCATTATAAATTTTCCGCCCATCCCATTCACGAACAAACTGTGTACGGTGACGAACGCCAGTAAATGTTGTTAATACTTCCTCTAAAGCTTCTTTTTCACAGCCATATAAAATACAAGCTGCTAGTGCTGCTAGAATATTTTCAAGGTTATGTTTCCCTGGTAGAGCAATATTTAATCTCTCTAAGAAAGGTTCCCCCTGCCAATAGATTGTTGATTCATCGGCACTAATACCTTCGTTAGTACGACCATTAGAACTGAAAGGAACTTTTTTTGCTTTGGATTTTGCTGCATATTGTCTAACTACTTCTTGATCGCCATTATAAATGAACCAATCATTTTCATCTTGATTTCTTGTGATGTTAAATTTAGCATCTGCATAATCCTCAAAAGTACCATGATAATCAAGATGAGCATTATATAAATTTGTTAAAATGGCTATTCTCGGCTTAAATTCTTTTGTACCCATTAATTGGAATGAAGAAAGTTCAGTTACAATGACATTTTCCTCAGTGGCACTAGCAGCGACTCCACATGCTACAGTTCCAATATTACCTGCAATTAGGGGTTTTTTCTCACCACTATTTAACATTTCGAATATTAAAGTAGTCGTAGTTGTTTTACCATTTGTTCCTGTAATACCAATAATCGGAGCTTCACTTACTAAATAAGCTAATTCCACCTCAGTAATAACTTGAATTCCGCGCTTGATCGCATCATCTACGATTGGATTAGAGTAGGGGATACCAGGATTTTTTACTACTAATTCAAATCCTTCATCAAGTAAATCCTCAGGATGTCGACCGCAGATTACTGTTATCCCTTTTTCTAATAGACCTTGCGCTTGTGGATTTTCATCAAAAGGCTTTGAATCATTCACAGTCACAAAAGCACCTAATTCATGGAGTAGCTCTGATGCGGCTACTCCACTTTTTGCTAAACCAAGAACTAAAACTTTTTTATGTTGTAATTTTGAATATTGAATCATAATACTGCCTCCGTTATTACTGCGATTAATGCAACAACTAACGCTGTTGACCAAAAGACTACTACTACTTTACGTTCAGACCACCCAGACAATTCAAAATGGTGATGGATTGGGCTCATTTTAAAGATTCGTTTCCCGCGTAATTTAAAACTTGCAACTTGCAAGATTACTGATAAAGTTTCGATAACAAACACTAAGCCAATTAATAATAAAAGCAATTCTTCTTTTACTAAAACCGAAACAAGAGCCAAGGCTCCACCTAATGCAAGTGACCCTGTATCCCCCATAAATACTTTTGCAGGATTCGCATTGAAAAGTAAAAATCCTAAAAGAGCACCCGTTACAGCAAATGTAAATAATGCTACATCCGCTTGATCGTTGAATAAAGCGATTACTCCAAAAGCTGTAAATGCAATGGATGCTGTTCCAGCAACTAATCCATCTAATCCATCTGTTAAGTTAACTGCATTGGAGAAGCCTACTAACCAGAAGATTAAAAACAATACATATAATATACCTAAATCAATAGACAAATCTGTAAAAGGTATACTAATTGTTGTATCAAATGAACCTAGTCGTAATAGAAGGAAAGCTGCGATTGAAATAATAATTTGACCAATCAATTTTTGCAATGATGTTAACCCTAAATTACGTTTGAAAATTACTTTAATTCCATCGTCCAAGAATCCGATTAAACCAAAACCGGCTAAAACAAGTATGATTACGACAGATTGAGTTGTAAATATGTCTGACATATTTCCAACAATTACCGTTGTAGCAATTATCGAGATTAAAAATATTATGCCCCCCATAGTTGGAGTTCCAGCTTTTTTCATATGTGATTGTGGACCTTCTTCACGAATACTCTGGCCAAATTTTAACCGACGAAGTAACGGAATGAAAATCGGTGCTAAAACCACAGAAACGATAAATGAAATTGCTAGAATGGTTATTGTTGTTGTGATTGTCATGTTAAATCTCCTCTAATTTCTGTACTTCTTTAGTACTATTGTAAAAAGCTATATTAGCATTTTCACTAAGAAGTTAATAATTATTTTTTTTCGTCTAAATAAAGATGGACCGTACCATCTTGTTCAAGAATATTTTCTGGTTCTGGTAATTGTGCCTTAACAACTTTTCCATCTCCATGAATCTCCATTTTAAATGGATACTCTAATTTCGCTATTTCATCTAAAGAATACCCAACTAAATTTGGTACTCGTTCAGTTATAGGATCTCCCCAACGATATTGTTTTTCCATTTGCCCTTCACGATCCACTTCAATCCCCACTGTTGGCGCAATATCTTCAATAATTTGTCCAACAATTGGTGCTGCAATGGTACTACCAAAGACTGTAGAACTCTTTGGATTATCGATAGCCACATAGACAACAACTTCAGGATTATCAGCAGGTGCAAAGCCTATAAAGGATACGATATACTCACCGTCTTTATAGCGACCATCTACTACTTTTTGCGCTGTTCCTGTTTTTCCACCTATTCTTAGGCCATCACGGAAAGCTTGTCGACCAGACCCATTTGCAACAACTGATTCTAAAGCTGAACGCACTGTTGCAGATGTTTTTTCACTTATTACCGTACGTTTTAATTCTGGTTTATTATCAACAATAATTTTACCAGTTTCTGAGTCAACTACTTGTGAAACTACATAAGGTGTATATAATTTCCCACCATTTACTGCAGCAGCTACTGCTTGAACTTGTTGAACAGGTGTAACAGCTATCCCTTGACCAAAGGAGGTTGTTGCTTGTTCTACAGGACCAAAAGCTTCTTTAGGGAAGAGTATTCCTGATGCCTCCCCTGGAATATTGGAGCCAGTAGCACTACCAAAGCCAAAGTTTTTAATATATTGTAGAAGTTTTTCAGGACCAACTCGTTGTCCAAGCTCGATGAAACCAGGGTTACAAGAATTTTCTACTACTTGTAAAAAAGTCTCGCTTCCATGTCCCTCACGTTTCCAACAACGAAGCCTTGAATCTTCTACCATTGTATATCCCTTGTCATAAAACTTATCTTTTTCTAAATCGACTACACCTTCTTCAAGAGCTGCACTAAGTGTAATAATTTTAAATGTAGAGCCAGGTTCATAAGTCATCCAAACCGGTAAATTACGGTTATAGATGGATTGGTCCACATCTTCAAAATTAGCAGGATCATATGTAGGGTAAGATGACAATGCTAATATTTCACCAGTATTTACATTCATGGCAATACTTAATGCTTGATCAGCATCATATTTTTTCATTGCTTGGGATAATTCTCTTTCCACAACCTTTTGTACATCCAAGTCAATTGTGAGCTTAACGGTTGCACCTTGATTTCCCTCACGCCATTCATCATCTACATGAGGTAAGGAATTCCCTTTTGCATCTGTAAAGAGTCGAATTGCCGCATCTCTGGATGTTAATACCTTATCGTACTGATACTCAATTCCTGCAAGACCTTGTGTATCATATCCTGTAAATCCAATAAATCGGGATAATAAATTCCCATATGGATAATGCCGGACATAATCAACGCCACTATATAGACCGTCTATTTTTAGGCTTTGTATTTCAACTGCTTGTTCATACGTAATATTTTTGGCTTCTGGTGCAAGTTTTACTAAATACCTTGGAGATTTCATTTTTTTAAATAATTCTTGAGAATCTAGATCTAACACCGAAGCAATTTGTTTAGCTGCTTCTTCAATATTATCGTTTTGTGCTGGCATAAAATAAAGAGTCGGGGCTAATTTATTAGTTACTATTATATCCCCATTACGGTCTACAATTTCTCCTCTTTCTGAAGCAAAAGGAATCTCCCTATCCCAGTTTTCTTTTGCAAGTTCCGTTAACTTATCATGCTGTATAACTTGGACATAAAATAACCGAATAACAACAGCTAATCCAAATAGAATAAAACCATAAATAATTAACTTTAATCGTTTTTTTGAAATGGTAGAAATCCACTTCATAATACAATCACACCTCGTTTTTAACAAAGTATGAATTAAAAACAACTTCTATTCGAATGGATTGTTAATCTTTAGGTAATTCTTCTTCGTCATCTGTCGTTTCTTCAACCGGTGGTGAAGAGTAGGTTTCTTTAGGTGTCTTTAACTGAACGACAATCGGCGATCCTTCTCCAATAACAGTATCCGCTGACACGCTTTGACTTTCAACATACCCTTCTCCAACAATTTCAATAGTCAGACCTGACATCATTTTATAAACTAACATATTCCTTAATGACCAGTTTTTAAATGATGGTAATGTAACAGATCCTTCGGTTTTCAAAAATACAATACTCCCCTTCGTAATAGCTACATCTTTTTCAGGGTACTGAGCAGTAATTTTGCCACCTTCGCCAATAACAATTGGTGTGATCCCGTCGTTTTCTAATTCAGCTTGAACATTATCAGCATTCTTCCCGATATAGTTTTTCATCGTAGTTGTTTCTACTTCTGCCACATCTTCAGGATTAATATTTAAGTATTTTAAGCTATTTTGCATAACAGAAGTGAATACTTCCGAAACAGGTTTGGAACCAACTTCTGTTGCCCCTAGTTTAGGTTTTTTTACCGCAACATAGACGATTAATTGAGGATCATCTGCAGGAGCCATTCCTAAAAAGGAATATAAATAGTTATTTTTATTACCCTTTAAGTATTTTCCAGAACCATCATCTTTCGGAATATAGGCTGTACCAGTTTTCCCAGCGACTTCATACCCCTCGATTGCAAAGTTTTTTGCAGTTCCATCTTTTGAAGTAACAGTAGATGCCAAAACTTCTCGCACCTGTTGTGCTGTTTTTTTAGATATAGGCTTTCCTTTTACAGACGGCTTTTCATCTTTAATTACTTCTCCATTTGACGAATCTACTATTTTATCAATCACATAAGGTTGCATCATTTCTCCATCATTTGCAACAGCTGTGGCTGCTTGAACTAATTGAATTGGTGTAACCGTAGAGCCTTGACCATAGGATGTTGTAACGTAGTTAATCGGATATTTTGTTAACAGAGTACCAGAAGCTTCACCTGGTAAATCTATACCAGTCTTTTGTCCAAATCCGAACTTTTTAAAGTAGTCTATTAATGTGTCATTACCAACATACTCTAGTAAATTAGCCATTGCTGTATTGGATGAGCGCTGGAATCCCTCTAAATACGTTATCTTACCCCAACCATTAAGGTTGTGGTCCTTTATCGTATCTCCAAGTAATGTATATGAACCCGATTGATAGTATGCCCCAGGATACCAATTATCTGTTTCTATCGCAGTTGCTAGAGTAAAAGTTTTCATTGTGGAACCAGGCTCAATTACTGACTCAATCACATTATTATTCCAACCATCTAGACCGTCTCTTGTATCCGGGTCAAAGGTTGGTCTTTGCGACATTGCAAGAATCTCACCTGTTTTTGGATCGGCCACAACACCAATCATGGATTCAGGATTATATTGTTTATAAACACTTGTCATGGATTCTTCTAAGAAGTTTTGAATAGTTTTATCTATTGTTAAATAGATATCATCCCCGTTTTCTGCTGGTGTGACCATCTTTTCACTATTCGGTAGTAAATATCCAAAGATATCACTTTCATATTGCATGGAGCCATCTTTACCTGTGAGCTCTTTGTTATACGTATACTCTAAGCCCATTTTTCCCACGGTTTTAAAGCTACCATCTTCTTGTTCTTCTTTCAATGCAAATCCAACCAAATGAGAAGCAAATGGACCATTTGGATAATATCTTGTTGAATCACTAGCAAAAGTAATACCAGGAAGTTCTTCATTTTTGATAGCTGTCATGATTTCATGACTAATACTTCGTCCTGCTACGCCAAATTCAACCTGATAAGGTGTTCTTCCATCGGCTAACTTTTTAGTTAAGATCTTATAAATCTCTGATTCTTCCATAGAAATATATTTTGCTAGTACTTTCGCAGTTTTCTTTGGATTAACAACATGTCGAGGTTTCTTATCATTTTCAGTAGCTTCTGGATTAACAACTGCAATTAAGCGGTAGCTTAATGTATCCTCTGCAATCACTCCACCATTTCGATCAAGAATTCTACCTCTTTCAGCAGTTAAAACTGCGTCTTTTTCATAGAGTGCAGCAGCTTTTACTTTTAATTGCTCACCTTTTATTTCACCTGTGGACTGAATATAAAAGATACGGATAAATAAAGCAAAAAAGAGCCCTCCATAAATAACTAACATTAGAAAGGCTCCCCATTGGAATCGAAATCTCTTTTTTTTCATTCTCCCGGCACTACCTTCACATTTTTCTCATTAAGTGTTAAACCGAGTTCTTTTGCTTTTTCCCAAATTCTTTCATATGTTGATAGTTCGCTAACTTGTACTTTTAAATCAACATTTTGTTTTTCAATTTCAGTGATTTGTGATTCAATCTGTTGTATTTCCATGGATGCTTGTTGAATTGAACTTTGTTTATGCAGTATTGTGACTGCCAAAACTACAACCATGACAACAAATGCTAAATACAACATTTTTTCTTTTGCTGTAATAATCGTTTTCTTTCTGTTATTACTACTTTGCTTTCTAACTGGTTGTTGTTGTTCAGTAGTTACTGGTTGTGTTAAATAAGAATTTTGCCTAGCACGTACTGCCATTTACCCTCTTCCTTTCTCATTGATTTTTTCGGCAATTCGGAGTTTTGCTGAACGTGAACGATTATTAATTTCTAGTTCCTCATCAGTCGGTACTATTGGCTTTCTTGTAACAAGTTTTAGTGTAGGCTTGTACTCATCAGGAATGACCGGGAAACCTGGAGGTAAATCAGGAAGTGATGACGCCTCTTTAAAAATAGATTTCGTTAAACGATCTTCTAATGAATGGAAAGTGATAACGCTAATGCGTCCTCCAATTTTTAAAACCTCTATTGCATCTACTAAAGAATCTTCTGCAGCACCTAGTTCATCATTAACTGCAATTCGTATTGCTTGGAAAACTCTTTTCGCTGGGTGTCCGCCCTTTCTTCTAGCTGGAGCAGGAATCCCTTCTTTAATCAATTCAACAAGTTGCCCCGTCGTTTCAATTGGTGCGTGTTTTCTTGCTTCCTCGATTTTACGAGCAATTTGTTTAGAGAATTTTTCTTCGCCATAGCGGAAAAAAATACGTACTAAATCTTCATAGGCCCATTCATTTACTACCTGAAAAGCAGTAAGTGGTGCTGTTTGATCCATTCGCATATCTAAAGGTGCATCATGGTGATAGCTAAAGCCTCGTTCTGGTGTATCTAATTGTGGTGAAGAGACACCTAAGTCATATAAAATACCATCAATCTTTTCGATATTAAGTTTTTGCAACTCTTCTTTCACATAACGGAAATTCGAATGAACAAACGTCACTCGATCTAAATAGTCTGCTAAACGAACCTTTGCATTTTCAATTGCTGTTGTATCTTGGTCAAAACAAATAAGTCGACCCTCTGATGATAGTTGCTGTACTAAGTATTCGCTATGTCCAGCTCCACCTAAAGTACAATCCACATATATTCCCTGTGGATTGATGTTCAATCCATCAACAGTTTCTTTTAATAACACGGTTGTATGATCGAACATATACCATTACTCCTTCTTGGCGCTTACTTAACTAGAAGTCAAAGCCGATTAAATTTTCTGCTATTTCGTTAAAAGAACTTTCAGCATCGTTGAAATATGATTCCCAAGATTCTTTTGCCCAAATTTCAATTTTACTTGATACACCTAAAATGACACATTCTTTTTCAAGCTTTGCGTAAGAGGTAAGTGTTGCCGGGATATTGATTCTTCCTTGTTTATCAATTTCAACTTCTGTTGCCCCAGAAAAGAAGAACCTTGCAAAAGCACGGGCATCTTTTTTGGTCATTGGTAATTCTTTCAGTTTTTCTTCGAGTTTTCGCCATTCATCCATAGGATAGCCAAAAAGACAGTTATCAAGTCCACGTGTAATTACAAAAGTATTCCCTAAGTCTTCACGAAATTTAGAAGGTATAATAAGGCGTCCCTTTGCATCAACGGAATGTTGATATTCTCCCATGAACATGCTACTCACCCCACTTTAGTAAATAATGTACCACATTCCCCCACTTTCCTCCACATTTTTAACGAGATTGTTAACTACTTTTTACAATTTGTGTATATAGTACTTTTCTACAACTTTATCGGTACGTAATTTGGCACAAAAAAGAAGTCGTCTCTTTTATGAGACGACTTCTTTTTCTACAGCGAAAGCTCTATATGAAAGGGTTTCGCAAGTATAATAGGTATATTTACACACAAACTTCAAATTACTTATACAATTATTACAGATGGATTACATAGTGCTTATTTCCAACCTGCATTGGAAGGGCACATAAATCAGTAATAAGAGTAGTACCATAACTATTCATATATTGGAAGGGATTATAAACCCTTTCTTGAAGACTATCATTTGGGTATATATCAAGTTGCATCATATCAAACTGACGAATTGTTTTTTCATGCTTTAAAAATACCTGTTGCTCAATTTTACTACTTAAATAGTTAAACTGATTTTCATGATACTTCATATTTTTTTCTATGAGGGATTGTAGCTCTAGTTGCTGTGTTTTTAAATGAGCATCTAATTTTTTGTATCGTTCCTTCACTAACTCATTTAAAGCTTCTATTTGCTCTTTCGCTTCAGCATCCTGAACACTTTCGATATATTGCGCTTTTAAAGTTTGTGCACGTCCTTCAATAATGTCACAAATCGATAAATGATATGTAGAAAGGAGCTGTTCAATTTTTCGTTCTACCAATGTAATATTTAGTCTTGGTGCTAAAATTGGCATTTGTAAATCTAACACTTTAAAAGCATCCTTTAAAGTTGCCCAATAAGCTAATTCCCCTGGCCCTCCGACAAAAGCTAATACAGGGATTGTCATTTCTTGCATAAGAGGTCTAGTCACAACATTGTTACTTAGCTTTTCTGGGCTGGATTTCGCTACTTCTAATAGCTGTTCCTCTGACAGTTTAATGAACCCACTAGCATCTTGATAAAAGCGCTCTTTTCTTTCAAGTAAAAAACGTTCGCCTTCTTGAACATAAAATAGGTTGGCACTGTCATTTTTTGCACCAATCGGCGTTCCATATCCAGCCTCGCCTAATAAGCGCTCTTTCTCAACAACAACATTAGCGATTTGCTCATTTAACTCAATCATTTTCACAAAGAAGTCTGATTCGTATTTTCGGAATGATGGGTAAGCTGCATCAATCATTAACAAACCTTCTGATTGGAATAGTACATTCATTAGACGAGCAAAAAAATCAGTAAATGTTTGACTCTGTTCTAGTTGTTCTATGCAATTTTTATAAAGCGACTGGGTAAATTTCGTTTCACCATAATCTCGGAATATTGTATTTATCAACTTTTGTAATTCTTCTTTTTGAACATTTGTAGTAGAAGCCATAGTTTTCAATTTGGAACGTTCACTATATACTCTTTTCTTTGTAGTCCCATTGACAATTGTATACGTATGATTAATTTCTTCTAAATCATGATCTTCTCCAGCAATCCAAAAAATCGGTACAACTTTTTCTCCCAGTTTTTCACTTTGTTCCTTAGCTAAAAGAATAACTGTAATGGCTTTATGAACTGAATATAATGGACCAGTTAAAATCCCAGCTTGTTGGCCACCTACTATAGCAACCGATCCGTTTGCTAGATTAGCTAAGTTTTCTTCTACTTTTTCAGAAATACCAAAGGGTTCCATAAATTGACGAATTATTTGGCTTAACTCTTTATTATAATAATGCTTTGATTTTAGGTACTGAAGGCGTGTTTTATATGCTTCATCATTATACTCATATTCAAAAAATACACGCAGTTGCTCACTTCTCGACCAAAAATCAGCTAGTAATTTATTGTTAACTGGTAATTCAATATGCTCCAGTCTCATAAAAAAACTCCTCTACTCTATGACAAGTTACTTACTTGTTCTCATTCTTAATTATATCTAATCTACATTTTTTTCACATTCTCTATTGTAAAGTATTGAACTTCTACTTCAAAAGAAAATGCTTAAATCCACTAAAAAGCATATTCCATTATACTTTGAACCAAACCGACAATCCATACAACAACAAAAGTTGTCATTAACAGAATAAAATATAATCTCCATATCTTTTTTAACAACTTCAATATAATAATTTCCTTTTTCGTACGCCAATCTATGTATGTAAATATAATTGCTATTACGATTGCTATAATCAATATAATCCCATTATAATTCGTTCCCCATAAACTTGTTATCGACAAAGGAACCGAGAAAAATAAAACAAAGGTCGTTATATCACTAGCAAATCCAAAAGATTTCGCCTTACTTTTTTTCCGTTTCAAGGCTATCAAATAAGCAATGGAAAATAGAATTATCGGAAAAAAAATAATTGAACTAACTATGTATTGAAGTAGCATTTTCACATTTTCTCACCCCGCCCTTCCTTTGCTAAAACTAATAGATACAATGTTTCTAACAACGGCAATGTTTTTCCCCTCTTAGAAGCCCTTTTAATCACTTCCCCGACAATGGTTTCAATTTCTGTCGGTCGATTATCTTTTATATCCCCTAACATGGAAGATGTATTTGAAGCCGTTCTTTTACAAAGATTTTCAACATCCAAAAGAGAAACTCTTGATTCTTCTTCCGGAAAGGCTGCCATCATTTCTTTATATAATTTTTTTAGAAGACGATATGTATTTGGATTTTCAACCAACTCGCCATTATTGACTTCCAAAACCGCTGTTAAAGGATTAATAAAACAATTTAATAAGGCTTTTTCAAATAACATTTTCTCAGCGTTCTCTACAAACGTAACTTGAAATAAAGGATTAGTACTTTCCGTTAAGCGATTATATTGATCAGAATGTCCTTTCTTAATAGCAACTTTTAGCACACCTTGTCCACGATGAAAAACCGTTATATCATTTTCACGTTGTGCTCCAAATTGACAGGAACCAAAAGCAATGGATTGTTGAGGTAAAGAATCGACCTCCTCTAAATGAGCTAAACCATTTTGGAGGAAAAGAAGTGGAATAGTAGGCTCTAAAGTTGTTAATTTTTCATAAACTTTTTGTAATTGGCCATATTTTACTGCAATAATGACTAATGAATTTTTCGACAATCCAGACAAGTCACTTCTTACATTGATCTTCGTTTTAGTGGTAGTCCCATCTAAATTCTTTCTTACAAGTCCATATTGTTGAAGGTTTCTTCCCTGTTCATCCCTATGTGGAATTAAAGTCACTTTATCATTATACTCTGATAAAAAACTAGCTATTAGCATTCCAACTGAACCAGTACCAATGACTACGATCTCCAACCTATCACCCTCTTTTCCCTTCAACTCCATAATATTCATCTTCACTATTCTTAGATAACATAGTGTTCAAAATAATGAGATAACGAAAATTAAAGGCCTACCATTTCGGTAGACCTTTTAATGTTATATCTAATTATAAAGGATTCACTCAATATTTACGATATGTTAAATAAAATTTGATTACTATATTTGGTATATTTTTATCTCTCCCCTACATTTAAGAATAAGAACAAGAAAATAATACCATCGGAAGAAAAAGAACATACCTCATAAAATAACAATCTAAACAATAATGCATTTTTGTGCCGCCCATTTGTTATTAAAGTAGGATCAAATGAAATACTTTATTGTCATTTAGGCGACCCTAAATACATTGTTGTCCTTTAACCACATAAATAAATGAAAAGTAAATCCTTTCTCACACTCTTTCCCTATACCTATTCTTCTCAGAAGAATTTTTAATGCCACGCATTTATATGACTTTATACAACAACTTTTTAAATCGTCAATCACTTTTGGTTCTGATGCTCAATAAAACTTGCACCTTGCTGTAACCACTTTAAGATTTTTTCATGCTCTGATTGCAATTCACGATATCTTATTTCTAGTTCGTTATATGCTTCAGTCAATTCATCAAAACTACTGAGTGCTAGTTTTAAATGGCTACGCATTAATTGTTTTGGTCGTTTACGTACACTATTTAGCATTTGCCCATATTGCTGTCTTAGAGTTTTATTCCAGCGGAAGCCGCATGCCTGTTTTGTACGATTTAATATACTTGCTGCTTCTGCGAAAGCTTCAAGTTGTGTTTTACCATTTTGTACAGCCTGAATAACAATCTCCGCTAATTTTTCATCATCATCAGCTGTCCATTGATCCTTACGTCTTTTTCCATCCATATCTATCACCTCGCATTTTTTACTACTATATGCAGGTAAATAGATTAAATAGAATACTAAACATTAGAAAAAGGATAAGTCGTATTAAATTTCTTTCTACTACTTCCTCATTAAACAGAATATTTAATAACCTCAACACTAAATAAGTGCGTACTTTTTATTTAGATTTATTTAAAAAGCGATTTACTGCTTCGTTATGAGCATCACTTTCCCATAGTTTTGCACATAAACGAATCTCTTCCATCACTCGCTCATACATTTTTCTCTCTTGCCATTTACGTACTTCTATCTCTTTATAAGCTTGATGCACATCCGGGTGTATTTTTCTCATATCCACAATAAACTCATCTAACGCTTGTTCTTTTGAACCTTCAAAAATACTCGTTGCCCATCCAATTTCATAGAGACGTTGAGCATTATATCTTTGTGAATCTATGAGCATTTTAAGTGCTTGGTCATGTCGAAGTCCTCTCTCCAACAAATAAGTACCTCCACCCCAACCACTCGTTATGGAAAGTGTACCTTGTATAAAACCACATTTCGCATGACTTGCAACAAGGCGAAAATCACAAGCTGTTGCAATTTCACACCCACCACCAACTGCAGTACCATTAACTAATGCAATCGTAGGCACTCGTAATGTCGCTAAATCATATAATATATTGCCCATCTTACTTAACATACCAAAAGCTTGGTCTGCTGTTTTTAAACTATGAAATTCTGATAAATCTCCGCCAGAGCAAAATGCTTTTTCGCCACTACCGGTAATAACTAAATAACGAACATCTTCATGTTCTTTGATATATGTAATGACTTTCTTTAATCCTTCCATCACTTCATCATTTACCGCATTTCTTTTCTCTATACGATCAATGGTAAAAGTGATAATCCCCTCATTGTTATCTATTTTGTAAGCCACACTTTACATCCCCTTTATGGTTACTTTTGTAACAAATAGTCAATCAGCTTAAATAGTAAAGCAGTGTATTAAATTTTACAAGGGTACGGTAAGTTAGAGGATGGAAAATGATTCACATTTTAGAAAAGCTAGTCATAATACACACAGAATAGTAAGAATATTCTTTCGGAGGATATGTTATAGATTGCAGGGGGGAGCTTTAAAATCTGTCTAAAATAAAAAAAGGCTACTAGAGAGCCATGGCCTCTCTAATAGCCTACTTATTAGTAAATACTGTATTATTTACTAACTACTTCTTTACCTTTGTAGTGACCACAAGCTTTACATACGTGGTGAGATAAAGTAGCTTCACCACAGTTTGGGCATGCTACCATACCAGGTACAGATAATTTGAAATGCGTACGACGCTTTCTTTTTGCAGTTTTAGAAGTTCTTCTAAATGGTACAGCCATTATTGGCACCTCCTTACAGATTATCTATTCATCTGTTTGATCAAAAAACTTAGCTAAATCAGCTAGTCTTGGATCCACTTTTGGTTCGTCATTTTCGTTTTGACGAGCTACATCCTCATCTGTTAAATAACTCCAGTTTTTTCCGCCCATTACTTTCCCCTCAGTATCCTCTTTAAATACTTGCATAGGCACTTCAAGGAGTACAAGTTCTTCTAAAACTGGTTTTAAGTCGATTACATCACCATCAATATAATGTATATCTTCATCGTCATTATTACGATGTTCAGGATCTATCCAGCTGAAAATTTCAACTGCATCGACTTTAATCGGATATTCAACATCTTCCCAAGTTCTAGAACATGGAAGAGTTAATGTCGCTGTCAGCGTAAATTGACATGTCATTTGCGATGCACCGAAAGTACAGTGTCCTTTTACATGAACGGGTGAAATATGACGAATTTCTTTATTTCGCTTCATTACATCATCCAATTGTACTTCTGCATCAATCGGCATCCCATTTTGGCGATACTTCGATAATTGATGAATTGACCATTTCATTCACTAATCACCTCGAGACAACAATGTTGATTATATAATGTGTATTTTTAGATGTCAAGATATTTTCTTGTCACTATACAAAATGAGTAATATAATTCTAATACAACAGAAAAATTATGTTCTTCTTAAAAGAAACTCCAATAAAAGTTTCAGTCCAAAACGATATTTATTAAATTCAATGAAAATCTTCCCACTTAGGAGTGTTACTTAATGAAAGCTGTCGGTGTGGTTGTAGAGTATAATCCATTTCATAATGGACATTTTTATCATATAAGTCAATCAAAAAGCAAATCAAAGTCAGATGTAGTCATAGCTGTTATGAGTGGTCATTTTTTACAACGCGGGGAACCTGCCCTATTAGATAAATGGCACCGAACAAAGATGGCTTTAAATAATGGTGTAGATATCGTTATAGAGCTTCCGTATGTGTTTTGCACTGGACATGCTACTTTGTTTGCAGAAGGTGCGATACAACTATTAAATGCTATTGGCTGTACAAATTTCGCATTTGGGAGTGAAGAAGGATCTATTCAACCGTTTTTAAATACCTTCACTGCATTGAAAAAGCACGAAGAACAATATAATGCCCTCATCAAACATTATGTTACAACTGGAATTAGTTATCCCCAAAGTTTATATAAGGCATACGAAGAAGTTCGCCAAATCGAGGGAAATCAAACCATCGATTTATCGCAACCAAATAATATTTTAGGTTATCACTACATCGAAGCAGCTAAACGTTTTAATTTATCAATAGAGCCCTTAACCATCCCACGAATCCAAGCTGGTTTTCACGATGATATTAATACTGATTCTACAATCGCTAGTGCAACAGGAATAAGAAAAGCAATCTTTGAGCAGCATCATTTTAGAGACGTAAAACAATTTGTTCCTAGCGAATCCTTTAAAGTACTAGAAAATTGGCATTCACAATACAATTCGTTTATTAACTGGGAAGCATTTTGGCCTTTTTTACGATATGCTATTTTACGAAATACACCTGAACAATTAACACGTTTTGCAGATGTTAGTGAGGGAATCGAATTTGCCCTTATTAAAGCTGCAAAAAAAAGCGAGACCTTCAGTCAATTTATGAACCAAATAAAGTCAAAAAGGTATACATGGACAAGATTGCAACGGATGGTAACCCATATATATACAGGCATTACAAAGGAACAATTACACTCTTCCACGAAGCCGTCATATATTCGCTTATTAGGGATGACGAAAAATGGCCAAAGTTATTTATCGGAGTATAAAAAACAGTTTCAACTGCCTTTAATAAGCCGTGTAGCCTCTACAAAGGATCCGATGATGTTATTAGACATCCGCGCAACAGATATGTATGCACTAGGTGTTCAACTGACTTCTGGAAAGTTAATCTCAAGTGATTATCAAACGCCTCCAATTCGATTGTAGAAGTCTCATATTATAGGCAAAGTGGATTAACCCTTGATTGAAGTACATCCTTTTAAATGAATTCACTACATGAATACTTAGTATGTACTAATTAATCACATTAAAAAGGTGGAGAAAAAGAATACTTTCTCTCCACCTTTACTATTTATTCATAATTTATTTAATCAACTTTAAAGCTAATACTAATCTTCTTTCGGTTCAAGTTGTTCAATATATTTAAGTGCTTCATCAATTGTTTTTACAGGTACAATTTCCATATCCGTTTTGATTTGTTTAGCAGTTTCAAAGGCAACTTCATAATTTGATTTTATGTTCGGATTTAGTTTACGCATCTCTTCTGTGATTTCGTCGTCAGGAGCGAAAAAGATTTCTACACCATCTCGATCTGCTGCTACTACTTTTTTATCAATGCCACCGATTCGGCCAACTGAACCGTCTTCGTTCATTTCGCCTGTACCTGCGATGTTATACCCTTTTGTTAAATCATCATCAAGTAATTGATCTAAAATTTCTAAAGTAAACATTAGTCCAGCTGAAGGTCCTCCGATTTTATCGGCATCGACTTTTACATTTGGCTCTGTTTTAATAAACTTACTTTCAGAGTAAGTAATTCCAATCCCTACTTTTTCGCTTCCAGGTATCGGTTTTAATTTAAGTGTTCGGTCTAACAATTTATTGTTTCGATCTACTACTAATTTAATTTCCTCATTTTCTTTCTTTGAGCTTAGAATTTCTGTAAGCTCCGATGCCTTTTCGATTAATACACCCTCTATTTCAACAATCTCATCACCTGGTTCAAGCTCTCCATCGGCAGCACCATCGGCAAGTACATTTAATACTGTCACCCCATGATATTCAATTGTATATGGGAGGTTTGCTTTTTGAAAGGCAACGTATAGGGCATTAAATTGAGAATCCGTCATTAATTTTAATTGACGAACACTATACTCATCTTCGTCTTCCTCTTCTTGACGTATTTCTTCTTCTTTAAAAACTTCCTCATACTTTTTAAGTTGAGCAACGACATATGTAAGAGGTGTTGCTTGAGCCATCGCTACTGTCATTAGGCTCATGGTTCCTTCGCTATTCTTATCCCCGTCCTCCACCGTAACAAATTCACTTACATCATACGCGCTACCAGGCTTCATAATATAGTAGTCAAGCCTATAAAAGCTTAGAAAAAAGACAATGATGAATAGGATAATTATATAAGGTAATGACTTTTTCAATATGTATAGCACCTCCTAAGGTAACCTTTTAAGACTAAAAATTTAATGTGTCGCATATATTAGTTTAGCATTTGCAGAAATGGAAAACAAAAATTTGAAAAGAGATGATGCTTATTCCTCTACTCTATTTGCTGATATGTAACACATTAATCTGTTTATTATTACTCTTCCCAGGAATCGCTCATCAAGGTACAGATTTGGGTGTTGAATTATTTATGGAAGCCCTATTTCCATATTTATTACCTTATTTAATTTTAACTCAATGGTTTATAAGATTGACACCCAATACGAGTAATTCGTCATCAAGATTTAAACTTTATTTTAAAACCTATGGTATTAGTGCTCTGGGTGGATTTCCCACAGGTGCAGCAACAATTAGCTATTTAAAAAAGAGCAATCAAATTTCCCTTCGAGAAGCAAATATTCTTCTAGCAATTTGTCATAGTCCAAGCCCTTTATTTGTTTTAGGTTTTGTTGGAAATGATTTATTAAACAGTACTACTTTTAGCTGGCAGTTTTTAATTTTATATCATGCCGTTTCAATTCTAGTATTAACTGGTATATTTTTTTACTTTCGTAGAGAAGATAACGGAAAATCCCTCAACCTTGTATCGGCAACAAAGCTCCCAAATCCTTTTACTAGTAGTGTAAAGGATAGTGTTCCTACTGTACTTATTGTAGGAGCAACTATTATTTTTTTTACAACGATCTATACGGTTGTCATGCATTCTGTTAAAAGCTTTATTCCTGACATACATAATAATGTCATGCTGCTTATTGCAGCAATGCTTGAAATGACAAACGGTTTGCGTATTGGACAAGAGCTATTCGCCCATCAACCTACCATTCTCTTAGTCCTTCTGGCCACTTTTTTATCGAGTCAAAGTTTAAGTATTCATATGCAGGTCGGTGTTATTGCTAAAAGTGAGCACTTGTCTTTAAAGCCCTACATTTTAATGCGATTGTTATATACATTTTTAATTCCAACTCTCTATTATCTTCTTTTTCTTTAAGAGTAGATACACATTTCAATACTAGAAAGCAAGAATAGAACTCTGTCAACTTCATAATAAAATTAAAAACGACAGGATCTCACAAGGAATTCTGTCGTTTTTATTAAAAACTATTCTCTTAATTTCGAGTTATTTCATAAATTTTTGTAACAATGCTTTTTCTACCATTTCTGGAACAAGTCCAGTAACTGTCCCACCGTATTGAGCTACCTCTTTGACAATACTAGAACTTAAGAATGAATATTGGTTCTTTGTCATAATGAAAAACGTTTCAATTGAATCATCTAAAAACTTGTTCATCGAAGTAATTTGCATCTCATACTCAAAGTCTGAAATCGCGCGTAACCCACGAACAATCGCTATTGCATTTTTAGCTCTAGCATAATCGATTAATAATCCTGTAGAGCTTTCAATTTGAATATTAGAAATATCCTTTGTTACTTCCGTGATTAGCTCTATTCTTTCGTCGATTGAAAAGAGTGGCTTTTTAGAAGAGTTATTTAAAACTGCTACATAAACAACATCAAATACATCGGCTGCTCGCTTAATAATATCTAAATGTCCATTTGTTATTGGATCAAAACTTCCTGGTACTACTGCAATTTTTTCCGTCACCGATTTCTCCCCATTTCCCTTTATCCCTATTGCTCTTTACGATAAATTGATATAATTGTACTTCCATACGTTTCTTGTCTCGTTAGAGTAAAATCACCATATTCAGTAGGTAAAGTTACTTCAATGGAATGTTCACATACAAGAATTGCCTCATCAGATATTTTTCCATGCTCCACTAAGGATAAAAGCAAGTCATAATATTCTGTTTTATGGTAAGGTGGGTCTAAAAAGACATAATCTAGTTGTATCTCTCTCTTTAGTAATCCTTTTACAGCACGTGTTGCATCCGTTTTAAACGTTTCAGATACATCCTCATAACGGCATTTTTTTATATTTTCTTGTAATGTTTGAAACGCACGACCATCTTTTTCAACGAAGATAGCTTTAGTGGCACCTCTACTTAAAGTTTCGATACCCAGTCCCCCACTACCTGCAAAAAGATCTAAAACGATACCACCATTAAAGAAAGGACCAATAATATTAAAGATTGACTCCTTTACTTTATCTGTTGTTGGTCTAGTTGTTGTTCCTGTTATTGCTTTTAGAGGCATTCCTTTTCTTTCACCTGCTACAACTCGCATTATATCACCAAGCCTTTTATTATTGTTTAGTTGCTGTAGCTAGAGCTTTTGCGACTAGAGTTAATCTAACAGCAATTGCTATTTTATTGTGATTGTATCCTCACTTTTTTCGATATCAAGATTAAATAGTCTTTGTAACCATGTCTCTTCAATATAAAAACTATCGGCAATGACTGTCAGTGGTTCTGAAACAGTATTATACCGCTGATTGTTATAAACATAAAATCCATAGCCTTGTGGGAACCTAAATTTTTGTGTTTCGCTTTGAACGTAATAACCATTTTCTCCAATAGAAGTCTGATATCCTAAATGCCTTAAAATTGGATCTAATGAGTAAAGCACATCGCCATCTTTTAATACTACCTTCACGTCTTCCCGAAATTCATCTTGTACAAAAACTTTCCTCTTATCATTAAATAAAAACGGAAACACTTGCTCAGTCTGTGCATTCATTGTGAAATATTCCGTATCATTACCTAATACTTGCGATAACAGGTCATCTAATTGTTTTGCCGAGATTTTCTTCCCTTTTAAGTCATCTAGTTTTTCTATCCAACTTGCCATTTGGGCTTCTGACATTTTGTTTTTTAAAGTTTTCACGATTTCACTTGATTTGTAACTTCCAAGAGTTGAATTAGTTAAAAAAGAGGCCATCACTTCACTCATCCACTGTGGACTTTCTCCGAAATCATATTGCAAATGAATTTGTGAGAGAATCACTTTTTCATTTAAGGAAGTAATCGATAGATCATCTAAAAATAAAATCCGTTTCCCCTGCTCCGATGAATTATTCTTTCCTTGTATAATTATAATTGGATCTTCATTTAAAAGTTTTAAATTTTTCAAATACTCACTCAATTCTCTGCTTATTGGGGTATTTGAAAAGATAGACAATGCATCTGTCGTTGCTTGAAGGTTCATTACATCTTTTTGCCAATAGATTTCTGAAATACCACCGGTCCCTTCAAACATTGAATAATTAACTAATGAAAGCGATTGATTTCCTATTAATGGTAAGCCCGTTACCCATTGGCCCTGTACTTCACTGTCTGTAGAGATATGGACAGTTGAATAGGAAACTTGCCCATTTTTAAGTGTGACAAAAATATCCTTTAATAATTGGTTTGATTTTAAACCCCCATCTAAAGGGATCATGTAAGATAGGGAAGCATTTCTGTTTTCAGCTGGTATAAACTCCGTTTTCTCTTCACTTAAACGTTCACAGCTCGTTTCAGATTCCAAAAAACAATCTGTATTTACAGCTAAATTGGGCCAAGTAATTTTGATTGATTGGTTTGGCAAATTATGAAAATGTTGACGTATATCTAAACCGCCACTTCTATATGTAATTTCAATTTCTTGAGTATATGTAAATTTACCTTCACCTACCTCAAGCTTATCGGAGAAAACTTGATACTGTATAAAAAGCGTTCCGCAAATAACGAGTAGTAACATTCCCAATAAACTTATTGCATATTTCAAGTGCCTTCCCCCCTTTCATCGTGATACTATTGTTATCGGAAAGGATGTGTGAAAGTTGATTCAACAATTTATTGAACTTGGGCAAGGATATGGAGACATATACGAACTCTGTGAACTAATTAAAACAAATGAAAAAAGATACCATCATGCTTTTATTTTTATTTCAAATAAAGGTGACAAACAAGTTGCTTCCATTGCTGTAGCATTAAAACCAGTAGGGGAAAGCAAATTTATGCCGATTTATGTATGTCGTGAAGGTATTCCATATAATCCTGAAAAACCTTCTAAACGACTTGAAATTTTTGAACAAACAGTAAATGAAATTGGTAAAAAAGCGATTCCAATGGAGATAAAACATTCCTCTGTATTTTCAGAACCAGTACTATTTTATCAACATTTAATTGGCATTCTAAGAATGAACCACTTCATTCCCCCTAAGCAATAAGAAAAGCGGAGGCGCCCTGGTTAGCCCCGACAAGCGCTGGAAGGCCCGAATCGAAAGCGTCTTTTCAGCTTTCGACCGAGGGACTGAAGCGACCTCGAGGGGCTGGGCGCCGTAGCTAGCCATCCAGAAAAG
>Ga0182742_1001372_pt1 | contig 31449 bp, 28 predicted proteins | sample eDN5th37CBELigMG_FD_128880 | JGI IMG/M metagenome (GOLD analysis project Ga0182742, IMG submission 128880) | Enriched Miracle-Growth compost microbial communities from Emeryville, California, USA - eDNA 5th pass 37_C BE-Lig MG (version 2)... ... | reverse complement strand
CGTCCGCCCTGACCGGCACGAACCGCCCCGGTCAGGGGCTGGTTCCCGCCGCGGCCTAGACTGGAGGCGTCCCCTTCACGTCGAGGAACATCCGTGAGCACATCCCCGCAAACCCGCGCCTTCGAGGTCTGGCACGTCCAACTCGCGCGCGCCATCTTCGCGGGCATCGCCGCGGTCATGATCACCTTCTCGCCGGATCACTCGGCCGAGGTCGGTCTCGCGGTGTTCAGCGGGTTCGCCCTCGCGACCGGCATCGTCATGCTCGTCGCGGCGGGTCTCGTGTACCCCGTGCGGCGCAAGTGGCCGGCCGTGCTCCTCGGGATCGCGTCGGTCGCCGCGGGCATGGCCGGAGGCCTGCCGCCCGTGCGCTCGACGATCCTCTTCTTCGTGCTCGTGATCGCGTGGGCGTTCGCCGCCGGGCTCATCGAGACGATCTCGGGATGGCGCGCGCTGCGTGCGGCCAAGCGCGGCGAGCTCGCGCTGGGCCCCGCATCCGAGGCCCGCGACGCCGTGGTCGTCGGCGTCGTCACGCTCGTGCTCGCCGTCGCGCTCCTGCTCGTGCCGGTCGGGTTCTCGCTCGACTACACCGTGGCCGAGGCCGGCCAGACGTACACGCTGACGGGCATCATCCTGGCCGTCGGCATCTTCGGGGGCTACGCCGCGATCGTCGCGGTCTACCTCGCGATCGCGGGCTTCTCGCCGCGCAAGCCGCAGCCGCTGCCGGCGTCGGCCGAGACGCCTGCCACCCACGACGGAGGTTCCGCATGACCGACCGGCCGACCCGACGCGCCCTCATGAAGCCGCTGCAGTTTCTCGGCCTCGCCCTGCTGGCCGCTGTCTTCGCCGGCGTGGTGACCCTCGTGTCGATGGGCTTCTTCCAGAGCCGTACTCCCGATCAGTCCAGCCGCGCTCTCGTGTTCGCTGCGGTCGTCGCCGGCATCACGTTCATCGTGGCGCTCGTGGGCCTCGCGCTCATGCTGCTCGCCGTCGACCCGGCCGAGGTTCAGAAGACGGTCGACCGCCCCGTCCTCATCGAGAAGGACGAGCGCCGAGCGGCGCAGAAGCCGGGCAGGCAGTCGGGCGACGGGCCGGATGCCCCGGCCGCCGACCGTCGCACGTCCTGATTCCGCCGCGCGCTCGTCGACGCGTCAGGTCTCGTCGACGAGCGACGCCGCGAGACCCGTGTAGGTGGCGGGGGTCAGTGCGAGCAGACGCTGCTTCGCGGCATCCGTGATGTCGAGTCCGTTCACGAACTCGGCCAGCTCGGTCGCGCCGACCCGGCGGCCGCGCGTGAGGTCTTTGAGCAGCGCGTAAGGGTCGGTGATCGACGAGTGGCCGGCCGCGATCTCGGCACGCACGACGGTCTGGATCGCCTCGGCGAGCACCTCCCAGTTCGCATCGAGGTCGGCGCGCAGCACATCCTCGGCGAGCGAGATCTCGCGCAGACCCCGCTCGAGGTTGTCGAGTGCGAGCAGCGAGTGGCCGAACGCGACGCCGATGTTGCGCTGTGTGGTCGAGTCGGTGAGGTCGCGTTGCAGGCGCGACGTCACGAGCGTCGATGCGAGGGTCGTGAAGAGCCCGCCCGAGATCTCGAGGTTCGCCTCGGCGTTCTCGAAGCGGATCGGGTTGATCTTGTGGGGCATCGTGGACGACCCGGTCGCGCCGGCCACGGGGATCTGCGCGAAGTAGCCGAGCGAGATGTACGTCCAGATGTCCGTCGCGAGGTTGTGCAGGATGCCGCCCGCGTGCCGCACGCGGTCGTACAGCTCGACCTGCCAGTCGTGCGACTCGATCTGCGTCGTGAGCGGGTTGAATCCGAGGCCGAGCGATTCGATGAACTCGCGCGTGATGAGCGGCCAGTCGACCTTCGGGTCGGCCGCGACGTGTGCCGACCACGTGCCGGTCGCGCCGGAGAACTTGGCGAGATACTCGGATGCCGCGATCTGCGCCGCGACGCGCTCGAGGCGCCACGCGAACACCGCGAGCTCCTTGCCCATCGTCGTGGGTGTCGCCGGCTGCCCGTGCGTGCGCGACAGCATGGGCACCTCGCGGTGCTTCGCGGCGAGCGAGCGCAGCGATCCGATCACTGTGCGCAGCTTCGGCAGCCAGACCTCGGTGACGGCGCGCTTCACGATGAGCGCGTACGACGTCGAGTTGATGTCCTCGCTCGTGCATGCGAAGTGGGTGAGCTCGGCGATCGAGTCGAGTCCGAGCTTCGAGAGCCTGTCGCGCACGAGGTACTCGACCGCCTTCACGTCATGGCGCGTGACCGCCTCGCGCTCGGCGAGCCAGTCGATCTCGTCCTGCCCGAAGTCGAGGTAGAGCGCGCGCAGGCGCAGCTTCTGCTCCTCGGTGAGCGGGGTCGTGCCGAACAGCGCGTGGTTCGTCAGCGTGATCAGCCACTCGACCTCGACCTCGACGCGGGCGCGGTTGAGGCCCGCCTCGGACAGGTACTCGGTGAGCGGCGCGACGGCGGAGCGGTAGCGGCCGTCGAGCGGGCTGAGGGGCTGGGCGGGGAAATCGGTCACGGGACTCCCGTCGGACGCGGCTGATCGGCTGGGCCGGAGCCGGGACGTTCGTGCTCGGCGATCGCCGCCGACCTGTTCAGATCGCGGTGCGCATCGCGGGTTCGAGCTGCCGGAAGAGCGCCCGGCTCGCACTCTCGATCATACCGAGCACCTCGTCGAACATCGCGGGCCCCGCGTAGTAGGGGTCGGGCACATCCAGCGTGTGCGCGGCATTGTCGAAGGACATGAGCAGAGCGATCTTGTCGGCGTCGGAATGCCCGCGCGCCCACCCCCGCAGGATCCGCTCGTGCGAACGGTCGAGCGCCACGATCAGGTCGTTGCGAACGAAGTCGTCGTGCGTGAACTGGCGCGCGCGGTGCCGCGTGCCGTCGTAGCCGCGCCGCGCGAGCGCGTCGAGCGTGCGCTGGTCGGCGCGCTCTCCGACGTGCCAGTCGCCGGTGCCCGCGCTGCTCGAGGCGATCCGGTGGCCGAGGCCCGCGGCATCCGCGAACCTGCGGAACACGATGTCGGCCATCGGGGAGCGGCAGATGTTCCCGGTGCAGACGAAGACGACGCGGAACGGCTCGATGACGCTCGCGGTCATGGGTTCCATCATGGCGCGGCACGAGTCCTGGTCAAGGGGCCGGGGCCCGATGTGCGAGAGCCGGAGCCCGATGTACGAGAGCCGGATGCGCCGCCTCCGCTCCTCCCCAGGGCTGCGAGCGCGGCGGGTGCTCCACGGGTCGCTCGTGGACGGGCTGCCGGGGCCGTCCGCATCCGAAGGATGGACCCATGCCACTCGACATCGCGTGCGGCGCCTCGCCCGCGCAATTCGCGCTCATCGACGAGCTCGACGGCGTCGTGCGCGCGCTCGCGGCGCTCGGAGATCGGATCCTCGAGGTGACGGCCGACGCGCGCGGACTCGCGGCGCTCACCGACTGGCAGGCGAAGGCGGCGGTCGCTTTCCACGAGCGCGCGGAGGAGTGGGTGGGCGAGATCTCGTCGCTCTACTGCCCGACCGAGACGGCCCGCGTCCTCGCGGCCGAGGCTCGCGATCGGACGGCGCTCGCGGTGTGGGAGGGGTGCTGATGGGCGACGCGGTCGAGATCCGCTCGGGCGGCGCCGTCGCCGTCGACAGCGACACGCTGCGACACGCGGCCGGTCGCATCATGACGGTGAAAGGAGCGCTCGAAGAGCTCGGCGCGCGGCTCATCTTTGTGCAGGGCGTGCTGGCGGGCTCGCGGGGCAGGGCTGCCGAGGCGTACGACGCCGCCTGTCTCGTGTTCGCGCGTCTGACGGACGCCCTTCGCCACGCGGACGAGCTCGCCGAGAAGCTGGAAGCCGCCGCCGCGGTGTACGACCTCGTCGAGCTGAACGTCCGTCACGGCGCCGCGCTGCTCGCGGGCGACACCGTCGCAGCCGCCCGGATCGATGTGCTCCGCGATCGGCTCATGGCACAGTGGCCCGACGCGATGGAGCAGGCTCGCGGTCTCGAGCTCGAGAGGGCGGTCATGTGGCCGTCCGAGCTGGCGCGGCAGTCGACGCTCTTCGGCTTCACCGCGGGCGAAGAGGCGAGCGAGCGCGGCGCGATCATCGGAGGCGTCGTCGCGGGGCTGCCGACGATCGCCCTCGCGGCCGCCGCGGGGCTTTCGCGTGCGGGCCTCATCGAGAAGGGCGAGCGGCTCGTGGGCGGCCCGGCCGCGGTCACGATCAGCCGCGTGCGGCCCGACCCGTCCGCGCAGAGCGCGCCGACCTCGCTCGCGGCGGCTGCGCGGCGGATACCGAACGGCGACGGCGCTTCCCGCGTGCGGGTCGAGAAATACACGATGCCCGACGGCCGCCGCGAGTTCGCGGTGTACGTCGCCGGCATGCAGTCGCAGGCGTTCGGGCGCCACGAGGCGTGGGACAACGCTTCGAACACCGAGCTCTACGTCGGTCGCGAATCGGCGTCCTACACCGCGACGGCCGAGGCTCTCGAGGCCGCGGGCGCGCGGCCGGGCGACACCGTCCACGCCTTCGGCTTCTCTCAGGGCGCGATGATCGCCTCGCACCTCGCGGTGCAGGGCGAGTACGACGTGCAGACGCTCATCACCTACGGATCACCGGTCGAGGCGGATGCCGGACCCGGCACGCTCTCGGTCGGCATCCGTCACCGCGACGATCCGGTCACCGCCCTCGCGGGCGGCGGGCACATGGCGGCAGTGGGCTCATCCGGAAGCTTCGTCGTGGAGCGGGTCTACGACCCCGCCGTGGAGTTCGACGACGCGCTGCTCCCCGCGCACCGGCTCTCCGCCTACGCCGAGACGGCGGGACTCGTCGACGCGTCGCGCGATCCGCGTGTGGCGGGGGTGCAGGAGGTGTTCGCCCGGCTCGGCGAGGCGACCTCCGTCGAGGTCAGCGAGTTCGGTGCGCGGAGGATCGTCGACGAGCTTCCCTCGGGGCCGCCGCCGTGATCGGTCAGCGCTTCTTCGGGCGGAGGATGACGCCGAAGACCCAGTTGATGATCGAGATGATCAGGGCTGCCACGACGCCCCACCAGAAGTCCTCGACGCGGAGGCCCCACGTCCACCAGTGCGTGAGCCACGCGGTCAGCCACAGCAGGAACGCGTTGATGATGAGGCCGATGAGCCCGAGCGTCAGGATGTAGATGGGGAACGCGAGCACCTTGATGACCGTGCCGATGATCGTGTTCACGATCGCGAACAGCGCCGCGACGATGAGCAGGGTCAGGATGTACTGCAGAGTGTCGCCCGGCGGGAACGCGATGACGCTCACCTGCAGCGCAGGGATGAGCGTCACGACCCAGATCGCGAACGCGTTGACGACGACTCGGATGAGGAAGCCCATAGTCCCGTCAGTCTGGCATGCACGTCGGACGAGCGGAAAGGGTCGCGCGCCCGGGACCGCGCGGACCACCCGGCGAGCTCGACGTGCGCCGCGAGCGCCTCCGCTTCGCGACTCCTAGACTCGTGGCGTGACCGACGTCCCCGACATCCCCGTGCGCGTCCGCCCCGAGATCGCGGCGCTGCCTCCCTACAAGCAGGGGAAGCAGGCCGGATCCGACGCCTTCAAGCTCTCGAGCAACGAGAACCCGTTCGATCCTCTGCCGGGGGTTCTCGAGGCGGTGCGCTCCGCGTCGGCACTGAACCGATACCCGGATGCGACGGCCGCCCGCCTTCGCGACCGGTTGGCCGACCGCTTCGGCGTCCCGTCCGAGCAGGTGCACATCGGGGCGGGGAGCGTGTCGATCCTGGCGCAGCTCGTGCTGGCGACGTCGGGCCCCGGAGACGAGGTCGTCTTCGCGTGGCGCTCGTTCGAGGCCTATCCGTGGCTCGCGGTGCTCGCCGGCGCGACCCCCGTCATGGTGCCGCTCGCGGAAGGCGCGCGGCACGACCTTCAGGCGATGGCGGATGCCGTCACCGACCGCACGCGCGCCGTGATCGTGTGCACGCCGAACAACCCCACCGGCCCGATCGTGACGCAGGAGGAATTCGACGCGTTCATCGACCGCGTTCCGTCCGACGTGCTCGTGATCCTCGACGAGGCCTACGCCGAGTTCGTCACCGACCCTGCCTCGGTCGACGGCATGCGCGTGCTCGGGAACGCGGGGCACCCCAACGTCGTCATCCTGCGCACCTTCTCGAAGGCCTTCGGTCTCGCGGGTCTTCGCGTGGGTTACGCGATCGGGCACCCGCGCATCCTCGACGCCGCACGCAGCGCGAGCATCCCGCTGTCGGTCACGGCGCAGGCCGAGATCGCGGCGCTCGCGAGCCTCGACGCCGAGAAGGAGCTGCTTGAGCGGGTTTCGGTCATCACGAAGCGTCGCGATGCGCTCGTCGCGGCGCTTCGCGACCTCGGCTGGGCGATCCCCGATGCCCAGGGGAACTTCGTGTGGTTCCCCCTCGGCGACGAGACGATGGCCGTCGCGGAGCGCTTCGAGGAGGCCGGGCTCATCGTCCGACCGTTCGCCGGTGACGGCATCCGGGTCTCCGTCGGCGAGGAAGAGTCTGTCGAGAAGATACTGGGGATCGCGGCATCCGTTGTTCAAGACCTCCCAGAAGGGCACGCAGGCCGCGGGCTAGCGTAGAACGGTGACTTCGGACCACGGCTTCCAGCCCGAAGAACCCGTCCGCGTGCTCGCCGCGGACGGATCGTTCTCCCCGACACCCGCCGCGGAACGCTATCTGCCCCTCGTCGAGGCGCTCACCGACGCCGAGCTCGAGGGCTTCTATCGCGACATGGTCGTCATCCGCGCCTTCGACCGTCAGGCGACGAACCTGCAGCGGCAGGGCCAGCTCGCGCTGTGGCCGCCGAGCTACGGGCAGGAGGCCGCCCAGGTCGGCTCAGCCCGCGCGACCCGCCCGCAGGACCATGTGTTCCCGTCGTACCGAGAGCACGTGGTGACCCGCATCCGCGGGGTCGACCCCATGGACATCATCAGGCTCATGCGAGGTCTCACCCACGGCGGTTGGGATCCGTTCGACCCGCGCAACGGCAACACGCACATCTACACGCTCGTGCTCGGCGCGCAGACGCTGCACGCGACCGGCGTCGGGATGGGTCTCGTGTTCGACGGCCGTATGGGAACGGGCGACCCCGAGCGCGACGAGGCCGTCATCGTCTACTACGGCGACGGCGCGTCGAGCGAGGGCGACGTGCACGAGGCGATGGTCTTCGCCGCGAGCTACCAGACCCCCCAGGTCTTCTTCCTGCAGAACAACCAGTGGGCGATCTCCGTGCCCGTGACGACGCAGTCGCGCACACCCCTCCACCGCCGCGGTGCGGGCTACGGCATGCCGAGCATCGCGGTCGACGGCAACGACGTCATCGCGAGCTACGCCGTCACGAAGGTCGCTCTCGACGAGGCGCGCGCCGGCGGCGGCCCGCGTGCGATCGAGGCGCTCACGTACCGCATGGGCGCGCACACGACGAGCGACGATCCGACGAAGTACCGCGCGTCCGACGAGGAGCAGTCGTGGGCGAAGCGCGACCCGATCGCGCGGCTTCGCGCGTACCTGGAGTCCCGCGGGGCATCCGAGGCGTTCTTCGCGGATGTCGAAGCCGAGGCATCCGCCGTCGCCGACGACACACGCGTGCGCACCAACGCCCTCGACGGCATTCCCGCGACGAAGATGTTCGACCACGTCTACAGCGAGCCGCATCCGCTCATCGACGAGCAGCGGCGGTGGCTGGCAGAGTACGAGGCGTCGTTCGAGGAGGGGGCAACGTGACCGAGACCGATCCCGTCGCCGGCACCCGCCCGGTCGCCGAGCTCGCCGAGGCGTCGACCGGTCCTTCGACAGGTTCGGGCGCCGGGGATTCGACACCGCCGGCACCGACCGGCACGCAGTCGATGCCGTTCAGTCGTGCCCTCAACACGGGTCTGCGAGCCGCCCTCGCGAACAGTGACCGCGTACTGCTCATGGGTGAGGACATCGGGCGTCTCGGCGGAGTCTTCCGCGTGACCGAAGGCCTGCAGGCGGAGTTCGGCGACCGCCGCGTGCTCGACACGCCCCTCGCGGAGTCGGGCATCGTGGGCACGGCGATCGGGCTCGCGATGGTCGGGTTCCGTCCCGTGATCGAGATCCAGTTCGACGGGTTCGTCTTCCCCGCTTTCGACCAGATCACGACGCAGCTCGCGAAGCTCACGAACCGGCACGAGGGCGCGCTGAGCCTTCCGATCGTCATCCGCATCCCCTACGGCGGACACATCGGCGCGGTGGAGCACCACCAGGAGAGCCCCGAAGCATACTTCACGCACACGCCGGGCCTCCGGGTCGTGAGCCCGTCGACGCCGAACGACGCGTACTGGATGATCCAGGACGCGATCGACTCGAACGACCCCGTCATCTTCCTCGAGCCGAAGGCGCGGTACTGGCAGAAGGGCGAGGTCGACCTCGACGCCCGCGCGCTGCCGTTGCACGCGTCGCGCATCGTGCGCCGCGGCACCGACGTGACGCTCGTCGGGCACGGCGCGATGGTCACGACGCTCCTCCAGGCGGCGGCGATCGCCGAGTCGGAGGGCACGTCGTGCGAGGTCGTCGACTTGCGGTCGCTCTCGCCCGTCGACTACGGCCCGATCCTCGACTCGGTGCGCCGCACCGGCCGTATGGTCTACGCGCAGGAGGCCCCGGGCTTCACGTCGCTCGGCAGCGAGGTCGCCGCGACCGTCATGGAGAAGGCGTTCTACGCCCTCGAGGCGCCCGTCCTGCGGGTGTCGGGCTTCGACACGCCGTTCCCGCCCGCCAAACTCGAGGGTGTCTACCTGCCCGACGCCGACCGCGTGCTCGAGGCCGTCGACCGGGCGCTCGCGTACTGACGGATGCCGAAAGGATCCCCTATGACGACGCAGACCTTCGTGCTCCCCGACGTCGGCGAAGGACTCACCGAGGCCGAAATCGTCTCATGGCGCGTGGGCCCGGGCGACCGTGTCGCCGTGAACGACGTGATCGTCGAGATCGAGACGGCGAAGTCGCTCGTGGAGCTCCCGTCGCCGTTCGACGGTGTCGTCGGCGAGCTGCTCGTCGACGAGGGCACGACGGTCGCCGTGGGTGCGCCGATCATCACGATCGTCGCGGAGGATGAAGCGACGGATGCGACGGCCCCGAGTGCGGCGCCCGTCACGGTCGGCCAGACGGAGCACGGAGCGCCCGCCGAGCCGCTCGCCGGCGAAGGGTCGGTGCTTGTCGGCTACGGCACGGGCGGGCACGTGCAGTCTCGCCGCCGCGCGGTTCGACAGGCTCACCGGGAGCGGGTCGCGGCATCCGTCGGTGTCATCGCGAAGCCGCCCATCCGCAAGCTCGCGCGCGACCTCGGCGTCGACCTCGCCGACGTCGTCCCGACCGGACCCGCGGGCGACGTGACACGCGACGACGTGCTCAAGCACGCCGAGCAGGCGAGCGTGTTCCGCAACATCCAGACGCCCGACTGGGGCACGGTTCGCGAAGAGACGATCCCGGTCGAGCGCGGCGCCGGAGCGGCATCCGCGACGCCCGTCATCGCGCCGGCCGCGCCCACCCCTCCCGCCGACGAAGACCGTGAAGAGACCATCGAGGTCAAGGGCGTGCGCAAGGCGACGTCGTCGGCGATGGTGCGCTCGGCGTACACCGCGCCGCACGTGTCGGTGTGGACCGACGTCGACGCGACCCGCACGATGGAGCTCGTCAAGCGGCTCAAGGCGTCGCCCGACTTCGCCGACGTCAAGGTCTCGCCGTTGCTGATCATGGCGCGCGCGGTCATCTGGGCCGTGCGCCGCACGCCGATGGTCAACGCGGCATGGGTCGACACCGACCATGGCGCCGAGATCCGCGTGCGCCGGTACGTGAACCTCGGCATCGCGGCGGCGACCCCGCGCGGACTCCTCGTGCCGAACATCAAGGACGCGCAGGACCTCTCCATGCGCGACCTCGCGCGCGCGCTCGAGAAGCTCACGCTCACCGCTCGCGAGGGCAAGACGCAGCCGGCCGATCAGCAGGGCGGCACGATCACGATCACGAACATCGGCGTGTTCGGCATGGACGCGGGCACCCCCATCATCAACCCCGGCGAATCGGGCATCGTCGCACTCGGTACGATCCGGCAGAAGCCGTGGGTCGTCGACGGCGAGGTGCGTCCGCGCTATGTGACGACGGTGTCGGGGTCGTTCGATCACCGCGTGATCGACGGCGACGGCATGTCGCGGTTCATCGCGGATGTCGCCTCGATCCTCGAAGAGCCGGCGCTGCTGCTCGACTGATCTTCGGCCCCTCGGCGGTGGACTGGCCATTCCGACCGGTAGGCGTGTACGTTCTACGCATCAACTGGATGGGCGGGAGTACTCAACCTTGAACACACGCGACAAGCTCCTCGCAGAGGCGATCAGGCTCTTCGCCGATGAGGGTTACGAGCGGGTGACCGTCAACGAGGTCGTCGAGGCGGCCGCCCTCACAAAGGGCGCCTTCTACCACTACTTCGATTCGAAAGAGGATCTGCTCGCGGAGATCCACTCCTCGTACGTGGATTTCGCGTTCGAGCGCTTCGAGCGCATCGCGACCGAAGGGCTCACGCCCAGCGAGACTCTGACCGCCATGTTGCGTGAGTTGATCGAGCAGATCCACTCATACCGCGCCCACGTCGTCATCCTTTGGGAGTCTCATCGCAGCCTGTCGGATGCCGCCGCGGAGCGGATCGACGGCAAGAAGGCGGACATCCGGCGACTGTTCCAACGCACGATCGAGCGGGGTCAGCGAGCCGGCGAGTTCGATCCCGACCGGGACAGCACTCTCGCCGCGCTGGGGATCTTCGGCATGGGGATGTGGACGTACCACTGGTACCGCCCGGGCGGCAAGGCGAGTGCCGATGATGTGGCATCGGAGTTCACGCAGCTCGTCTTGAACGGCCTCGCCGTGCCCGAGCGAACTGAAGCGGACCCGGTCCCTGCCACCTCCTGAGTCCGGGCCGCCGACGGCGACTCCGGATCGTTGGGAAAGGCGCGCACGCCGTTGCGACGGCTGCGCGCCTTTCGCCTCGTCGGACCACGTCCCGCGGAACGTTCTTGACAGGGAATGCGGCGCCTGTCAAGGTACATACCAACTAGTCGGAATCCCGGCGGGACAAGGAGGTCCTCACATGCGAATTCGTCGTCGTGCGGCCGGTGTAGTTGCCGCACTCTCAGCGGGCGTGCTCGCCCTCGCAGCATGCAGCGGCAGCAGCAGCGATGGCGGGGGCGGCTCCGAGCCGTCCGGCGGGCCCGCCGTAGAGGAAGTGGTCATCGGCGCTCCGCTGCCGCTGTCCGGACCCGGAGCCGGATTCGGAACGCCGTACCTCACCGCGCTGCAGCTCACCGTCGACGCCATCAACGAGGCCGGCGGGATCGAGAGTCTCGGCGGCGCGAAGCTGCGCCTTGACGCCGTCGACGACGCCAGCGATGCCACACGCGACGCTCAGCTGCTGCAGCAGATGGCGGCGCAGGGCGTCAGCGTCTTCGCCGGACCTCTTCTCAGCGCGACGGTCATCAACAGCGTTCCGATCATCACCCGCGCCGAGATCCCGTTCGTCGGTCCGTCGCTGGACAGCGCGGTCACCGATCCCGAATCGCCCTGGATGTTCCGCGTCGTGAACCGTGCGGATGCGTGGGGCGACCAGGCGTTCGAGTGGATCGACGCGACGCTCAAGGAGCAGGGGGTCACGATCGAGAAGATCGGCGTCGTCGGCATCAACGTTCCGCCGGGAACCTCGACGACCGAGCGCATGATCGCGGGGGCCGAAGCGGCGGGCTGGGAGGCCGTCAACATCAGTTACGACCAGAAGACGACGACCGACTTCGCGCCCATCGTGGCACAGCTCGCACAAGCGGACGTCGACCTCGTGACCGGCTACCAGAACCCGAACGACGCGGTCCTGTTCGCGCAGGCGGTCGCGGCGCAGGACTGGCGGCCCGAGCAGGGATTCGTGTGGATCGCCGGAGGACAGTACCTCTCCTCGTTCGGTGAGGCGACGGGCGCATCGACGAACCACTGGGTCGACCTGTCCTATGCGGCCGACCTGTCGGCATCCCCGGTGCCGGAGCTCGAGGCGATCGCGGCTGCGTTCCAGGAGGAGACCGGGCAGCCCATGGTCGGGCTCGCGGCGAGCGCGCCCGCGATCATCACGGTGATCGCGGCCGCCATCGAGAAGGCGGCGAGCCCCGATCCCGCGAAGATCGCGGACGCGCTCCGCTCCCTCGAGTTCTCGTCACCGGACAGTGCGCCGTTCCCCTACTACTCGATGCGCGGCGGGCTCTCGTTCAACGAGAAGAACGGCGACAACCTGAAGTGGGAAGGCACCATGATCCAGTGGCAGGACGGCGTCCAAGTGGACGTCAGCGACCCCAGCAGCGACGAGCTCATCTGGCCTGCTCGCTGAAACCCAGACGGTCCGGCAGGACGAAGGCGTCCTGCCGGACCGTCGTACCCGGAACTAAGGATCGTCATGCTCGCGGAGATCATCTCGGGCCTGTCCATCGGATCGGTCTACGTACTGCTCGCGCTCGGATTCACGCTGACGCTCGGCGTGGGTGACATGGTCAACCTCGCCCACGGCGCAACCGTCGTCGCGGGGATGTACGTCGTCTACACGCTCGTCACGGCACTCGGCCTCAACGCTTACGTCGGCGTCGTCCTCGCGGGGGTCGTGTGCGCGCTGCTGTCAGCGGTCGTGTACGTCGTCGCGATCGTGCCGTCGCGCAGCGCGGGCGGCGGGCACAACCTGCAGGTCGTTTACACCCTGGTGCTCTCGAGTCTGCTCGTGATCATCTTCCAGCTGGTCTGGGGCGGTCAGCTCGTGGGGCTGCCGTTCCGGCAGACGGAGCCATGGCGCATCCTCGGGGTGCCCGTGGACCCGGCCCGCGGGATCGCGTTCTTCGTGGCGGTCGCCCTGAGCGCCGTGTTCATGGTGTGGCTGCGCTACTCCTTCAGCGGTCGGCTCATGCGGATGACGGGCCGGTACACAGAAGGCGCTTACGCGATCGGGGTTCCCGTGCAGTGGGTCTTCGTCGCGGTGTTCTGCCTCGGGGGCGCGATGGCGGGCGTCGCGGGCGGCCTGCTCATGACGATCCAGCCGGTCTCGCCGACGCTCGGGTTCGGGTTCCTCATCGTGGCACTGATCGTCTCGATCGCGGCGCGGCTGTCGATGTTCGGGGTCGTTCTCGTGGGCTTCTTCTACGGCATCGCGCAGGCGGTGCTCAACAGCCTCATCGACCCGAGCCTCACAAGCGTCGTCATCTTCGTCGCCTTTCTCGCGATCCTCTCGATCGAGCGGGTCGTCTCCACGACGTCGAACAGGGCCCGTCGCGCATGAACGTCTTGCACCGAACCAGCACGAAGTGGCTGATCCTCGTCGTCCTCGCGGGAGCAGCCTTCGCACTGTGGCCGCTCGTGGGTCGCTCCGTCGCGCCGACTCTCGTGAACGGGCTGGTCGTCCTGTTCTTCGCGTACGCGTGGAACATCGTCGGCGGCATCCTCGGAGAGCTCGCGCTCTCGAGCATGCTGTTCTGGGGAATCGGCTCCTACGCGATGGTGCTCTCGCTCAACGCAGGCACCGGGATGGTGCTGCCGATCCTCGGCGCGGCCGTCGTGTGCGCCGTACTCGGCGCCGTCATCGTGAGGGCCGCCGCGGCGCTCGGGCTGACCGGCCTGTACCTCGCCGTGTTCACCCTCATCATCTACGAGATCGCCGCGGCTTCCGTGACCGCGATCGAGCTCATCGGCCGCAACGAGGGCATCATCATCTATGAGCTCACGTCGGTGGACCTCGCCGCGTATCTGCTCCTCGGGCTCGTCTTCATCGCCATCGCGGTCAACCTCGGCATCCTCTCCTCTCCGATGGGCCGGCGCTGGTTGAGCATCAAGGATGACGCGACCGCTGCGCAGGCTGTGGGTGTACGGGTCGGTCGAGAGCGGATGATCGCCTACGCGATCAGCGGCGGTCTGACCGCGATCGGCGGAGGAGTGCAGGCGTACTACCTCGGATACGCCCAGCCCGAAACGGCGCTGGGGATCGACCTGCTCATCTCGGGGATCCTGGCCGTCTTCGTCGGCGGTGCAGGCACCGTGGCCGGGCCGTTCATCGGCACGGTCGTCGTGTTCGGGCTCGAGGCGGTCGCGATCAACCTCTCGACCGACATCCAGACCAGTCTGTACGCGCAGATCCTGCAATACGTGGTCGCCTTCGCGATCATCTGGATGCTCTCTGCCCGCAAGGGAGCGCGCCGAGGAGTCGTCGGGTTGATCAAGCGGATGCTCCGTCGAATATCCGGGAGATCGACAGATCCGACCGCGGCGGTGGAGGAGGTCCACGTCACGCGAGCCGAGATCGCCGAGCTCGCCAAGCCTCCGGCCCCGCCGTCCGACGTTCCGCCGGCCGTCGAGGTCATCGGGGTCAGCAAGCGTTTCGGCGGCCTCGAGGTGCTCAAGGACGTCACGATCGCGGTTCGGCCCGGCGAGATCGTGGGCCTCATGGGTCCCAACGGCGCGGGAAAGACCACGGTCTGCAACGTGATCACCGGGGTCATCCAGCCAGACACCGGCAGCGTGCGCGTGCTCGGCGACGACGTCACGACCATTCCGACGCCGCTTCGCTACACGCGCGGCGTCGCCCGCTCGTTCCAGGCCGCGCGCCTGTTCACGTCGCTCACGGCGCTCGACAACGTGCTGGTGGGCGGGGCGAATCGTACGCGGGCGCGCGAAGTGCTCGAAGAGTACGGGCTCGCGCACGTGCGGGCGACGGCGGGCGCTCAGACCTTCGTACGCAGACTCATCGAGATCTGCAGGCTCGTCGCCGCCGACAAGCCGGTCCTTCTCCTCGACGAGCCACTCGCCGGTCTCACCGCGGACCAGCAGGCGCTCGTGCTGCAGAGCGTCGAACGGCTCGCGGCATCCGGATGCGCGGTCCTGCTCATCGAGCACCTCATCCAGTCGATCGCGCCCGTATGCCACCGCCTGATCGTCATGGCGGACGGCGCGGTGATCGCGGAAGGTCTGCCGGCCGAGGTGCTCGCCCAAGAGCAGGTCGTGGACGCATACCTCGGAGCACCGCTTGAGGGGGCATCGTGAGCTTGCTGGAAGTCGAAGACGTCTGCGCCGGATACGGCGATCTGCAGGTGCTGTGGGATGTGAGCGTCGCACTGCCCACCGGCGGCATCGTCGTCGTCGCGGGCCCCAACGGGGCCGGTAAGTCGACCCTGCTCCGCACGATCGCGGGGACGATCCGTCCGACGGCCGGCACGATTCGGTTCGACGGGACGGACGTCACCAGGTGGCGCCATTCCCGACGTCTGAACTCCGGCATCGGGTGGGTCCCCGAGGGGCGGCTGCTCTTCGACGAGATCACGGTCGAGGAGAACCTCCGCATGTCGGCGCGCATGGCGGGCCTGAAGGGGACCGCGCTCGCCGAGAGCCTCGACGCGACGGCGGAGGTCTTCCCCGAGCTGCTCGAGTGGCTCCCGAGACCCGCCGGGCAGCTCAGCGGCGGCCAGCAGCAGATCGTCGCGATCGCTCGCGCCCTCGTGCGCCGGCCACGGCTCATGCTGCTCGACGAGCCCAGCGTCGGCATCGCCCCGCGGATCGTCGGGATGATGGCAGACAAGCTGCAGCAGATGAGCTCGCTGGGGGTCGGCATCCTCGTGGCGGAGCAGAACGTCGCCTGGCTTGCGGACATCGCCACCGAGTCGATCGTCCTGCGGGGAGGACGGGTCGCCTACCGCGCGGACGGCGCGGTCCTCGCGTCGCGGGACTTCATGCGGGACGTCTATCTCAGTGTCGGTCCCGCCGAGCCGGATCTGGAGGGTGCATGAGCGGAGCAGATGACGCGCTCGACGTCGATGTCGTCGTGATCGGCGGCGGGATGGCGGGCCTGACGGTAGCGGCATCCGTCGCGCAGGCGCAGCGATCGGTCATCGTCCTCGAAGCGGCGGACGATGTCGGCGGCTCGGCTCGGCTCTCGGAGGGCTACGTGTGGACAGCGCCTTCCCTCGATGTGTTCGAGGAAGAGGATCCCGGCGGAGACGCAGAGCTGTTCGTCCGGATGCTGGATGCCCTGGAGCCGTCCTTCGCGTGGGTCGAAGAACTCTCGGTACCGCTCGGACCGCGCCTGACGAAAGTGCTCGGATACGGGGAGGGCCGGCAGATCGACGTCGGCGCGTACGTCGCGCGATGCGTCTCGATCGTGGAGTCGGCGGGCGGCTACGTGCTGCGCGGCACCGCGCCGTCCTCGCTCGCGACCCACGACGGTCGCGTCACGGGTGTCGTCGTGCCCGACGGGGAGGGTGGCGAGCAGACACTGGGCGCCCGCGCTGTGGTGGTGGCGACCGGAGGGTTCCAGTCGAGCGAGGAAGCGCGTGCGGAGTGGATGGGTGAAAGCGCCCGCGACCTCCTGCTCCGTTCGAACCAGCGGAGCGTCGGCGACGGCATCCGGCTCGGTCTCGATGTCGGCGCCGATCTGAAGGGGCCTGCGGACGGCTTCTACGGGCATCTCGTCGCGTATCCGGTCGACAGGTTCGAGCCGCGCGACTTCGCGGCGCTCTCGCAGTACTACTCCGAGCACGGCGTTCTTGTGGACAGCCGTGGTCTGCGCTTCACGGATGAATCCCTGGGCGATCATGTCAACACGATCGCGGTCGTCGCGACGGGCCGTGCCGTGCTCATCGTCGACGAGCGCGTCCGCCGCACCGAGGTCGTTCGGGCGTTCATCCCGGGGATGGACGCCGTAGACAAGCTCGAGCTCGCCGCGGGACGTGGTGCCCGCACCGCGTCGGCGCCGTCGCTGGACGAGCTCGCGACGTCGCTCGACGCCTGGGGTTACGACGGCACCCGCGCCGTGGCGACTGTCCGCGAGTTCAACGCCGCGCTGCAGACGGGGAGTGCGCTCAGCCCGTCGCGCGCCCGGCTTCGGTCGCCGCTGATCGAACCGCCGTTCGCCGCGATCGAGGTGCAGCCCGCCATCACGTTCACCTATCGCGGGCTCGCGTCCGACGCCGATGGGCGCGTCCTCTCCGGCGGCGAGCCGATCCCCGGGCTGTACGTCGCCGGCGCCGACCTCGGGGGACTGAACGCGCGCGGATACACAGGAGGCCTCGTGCGAGGTCTCGCTTTGGGCAGGGTCACGGCCGCGGCGCTCGCGGCCGACCTGGGATGGAGTTGAGGAACATATGGGCCACGCTGAAACCCTCGACATCGCCGTGATCGGCGCGGGCGGGGCGGGACTCACTGCGGCGATCGAGGCTCGGCGGGCCGATCGCACGACTGCTCTCTTCGAGGCGTCGTCGTTCATCGGCGGCACGTTCGCCTACTCGACCGGCCTGATCTGGGCGCCCGCGACGAGTCGCGCCCTCGCGCAGGGCTTCCCGGATACGCCGGAGGAGGGTGCGGCGCACATCGACCACCTGTCGGCGGGACGCAACGACCCGGCGCTGACGCGCGCGTTCGCCGAGCGAGTAGGACCCGCACTCGACTACTTGGCGGATGAGTGCGGCGTGCCGTACGAGGTCGTGCGCACCTACCCCGACTACTACGCAGAGGCGCCGTCCGGGCGAATGGAGGGGCGCTACCTGGCGTCGCCCGTCTTCGACACCAAGACTCTGCCCGACGAGTGGGCCGACCGCCTGGTGCGGTCGCCGATCTACGACCGCATGCCGACGTCGTGGCCCGAGGTCCAGTCGTGGGGCGGGTTCGGCACCATCGCGCGCTGGGATCACGACCTGCTCGCCCGGCGGCGCGCCGAGGGGTGGGTCGGATTCGGGACGGCCACCGTCGGGTGGCTTCTGAGCTCGGCCCTCAGCACCGGTGTGGACATCCGGCTCGAAAGCCCGCTCACCGGACTTCGGCGTCAGGGTGACGAGTGGGAGCTGACGATCGGGCGCGGGGCGGATGCCACGCCGGTTCTCGCTCGAAGCGTCGTGCTGGCCACGGGTGCATACGACTGGAATCCGCGGATGCAGTCATGGTTCGACCCCTATCCGCCGGCCGCTCCTGCGGGCATGCCGAGCGTCGACGGCGAGGCGATCCTCCTCGCACTGGAGGCCGGCGCATCGTTCAGCTCGCTCTCCGGGCAGATCCTCGTCCCCGCCCTCAGCATCCCCGGCGAGACGTTCAACGGTCAGCCGTTGCGGCGACTGTTCGTGCGCGAGCCCGCCTTCCCGGGCAGTCTCGTCGTGAACGCGGAGGGCAGGCGCTTCGCGGACGAATCCTTCTACCGCGATCTCGTCTCGGGCATCAACCACCTCGATGCGAAGACGCAGCAGTACGTCAACCACCGCGCGTGGTTCGTGTTCGACCAGGCATGGAAGGACAAGTACTGGCTCGGCTCCGTGGCTCCCGGGGTCGTGCCGGATTGGCTCGTGTCGGCGGACTCGGCCGTCGAGCTCGCGCAGACGCTCGGGGTCGACGAGGACCGCTTCGCCCAGACCCTGACGCGGTACAACGAGCACGCTCGCACGGGTGAGGATCCCGACTTCGCTCGAGGGTCGACCGCGTACGGGCGCAACAACGGAGATCGAGACGTCGAGCCCAACCCGTGCCTGCGCCCGCTCGAAGGGCGGCTCTACGCGATCCCGCTCGAGCTGACCACGGTCGGCGGTCGAGGCGGTCTGCGGTTCGATGAGAACGCTCGCGTACTCGATTGGCGCGACCGCCCCATCCCGGGGCTCTACGCCGCCGGGAACGCGGGGGCCGCGCTCATCGAGGGCTATTGGTACAACAGCGGCATCGCCAACGCCCGCGCGTTCACATTCGGACTCGCGGCGGCGCGGCACGCGGCATCCGTCCTCGAACGCGAGCGAACCCGTGACTCAGTCGACGCCTGAGGCGACCGCAACGCTGCGCGACCCCCTCGTGCTCGAGCGTGTGCTGGAGCTCGCCGACCAGGGCGAGGAAGACGTGTTCACCGGTCCGAGCGCGCCCATGCCGACGGGACTGGTATATGGCGGCCAGCTCGTCGCGCAGGCGGTGATCGCGGCGCATCGGACGATCGGAACGGGGCGCATCGTGCACTCCGTGCACGCCAGCTTCCTGCGCCCGGCGCGATCGGACGCCGACGTCGGCTATCGCGTCGTCCGGCTCACGGAAGGCAGATCGTATGCGGTGCGACGGGTCGACGCGCATCAGGACGGACTCGTGTTCACGGCGACCGTGTCCTTCCAGCATCCGGAGCAGTCGGCCGTCCACGCGCAGCGGCTCACCGCCGCCGTGCCGCGACCGCACACCCTGCCGAACATCGCCGAACGGTTCGCCGGCCGAGACGATCCGACGAGCCGCATCTGGCAGACCGAGCGGGGATTCGACCTGCGCCTCGTCGACGACATCCCAGCTGCCGGTGACGTGGTGGACGGTCCCAGCCGAGGACTGTGGTTCAGATCGCGCCTGCCGCTCGGGGAGGACGAAGTCCGACACCGCGCCGCCATCGCGTACGCGAGCGACTTCGGACTTCTGCACGTCACGCTGGTGCCCCAAGGCCGACGCGCGACGGATCTCGGGCTGCGGATGGTGAGCCTCGATCACGCGCTTTGGCTGTATGAGCCGGCACGCGCGGACGAGTGGCTGCTCTTCGTCCAGTCGCCCGTCTCCGCTCGTTCTGCCCGGGGTCTCGCGGTCGGGCGGATCTATCGGGAGGACGGGGTCCTCGTCGCTCTCTGCGTGCAGGAGGGCGTCATCCGGCATCCGTCCGATAAAGACAATTGACGCCTTGCATTCCAACCGGTATGTTGATTCCAACCGGTCGGTATGTCCGACCCGCGAAGGTGTGAAAGGCCCTGCAATGGTGCGAGCGATCGACGTTCACGTCCACCCTCCGACGACGGAGTACCTGGAGGGGAGCGGAGGAAGCTACTTCAGCAACGCCTTCGGGATCATGGACAAGGCCGAGCCGTTCTCCGATCTCGTGAGCAAGTTCACGGATGCGGGTGTGGAACGGGCCGTCCTGCTCGCGTGGGACGCCGAGACCATGACGCGGCAGCCGGCGACGAGCAACGAATACATCGCGAGCGTCGTCGAGCAGCATCCGGACTTCTTCATCGGGTTCGGGTCGATCGACCCGTGGAAGGGGCGCGAGGCGATCCGCGAGGTGCGCCGATTCAAGAGCCGGTACGGGTTCACCGGCGTCAAGCTGCACCCTCCGGCGCAGTCCTTCTCTCCCGCCGATCCCCGGTTCTTCCCCCTTTGGGACGCGATCCAGTCCGAGGGGCTGGTCGTCCTCATGCACGCGGGGCACACCGGGTTCGGCGCCGGTCTGCCCGGGGCCGGCGGCGTCCGTCTGCGTCACGCGCGGCCGTTCCCCGACATCGAGGAGTTCGCGACGAGCTTCCCGGGGATCCCGCTGATCTGCGCCCATCCGGGCTGGCCGTGGCACGACGATCTGCTCGCCCTCGCGATGCACAACGCCAACGTGTACATCGACCTGTCCGGGTGGTCTCCGAAGTATCTGCCGCCGAGCGTCGTGCAGCACGCCAAGTCGCTCCTGCAGGACAAGGTGCTCTTCGGCACCGACTATCCCGTCATCTCACCCGAGCGTTGGATCAGCGACCTGCAGGCGTACGGATTCAAAGAGGACGTGGTCGACAAGATCCTCTACCGCAACGCGGCGCGCCTGCTCGGCGTGTCCTGAGACCGCGGAGAGAGCCAGAACTCGATTGAAGGAGGAAGACATGTCCGAGGATCAGCGCGTCATCTGGATGATGATGCCGGGCGGAGACGCGTCGATGATCGCGAAGTCGCTCAAGTACCAGCCCGACGTCATCATCCCGTGCGTGGAGGACGGCGTGCAGTACACGCCAGAGGCCAAGGCCGCGGCACGCCAGGTGCTCATCGACGAGCTCGGGGGTACGCGGTTCACCGACGCGGACGTGCTCGTCTACCCGCGCATCAACCACCCCTCGGGCCCATATTGGCGCGACGACATCGAGACCGTGCTGCGCACCGAGGCTTCGGGTGTCGTGATCCCGAAGACCGAGAGCGCGGAAGACGTGCGCGCCGTGGCGGAGCAGCTCGAGGCGATGGAGCTCGCGTCGGGCCGGTCGGCGGCGCCTCTGCGCATCATCGCCATGATCGAGACGCCGAAGGGCGTTCTGCGCGCCGAGGAGATCGCAGCGGCCCACCCGCGGGTCCGCGGTGTGCTGTTCGGCCGGGAGGACTTCAGCGCGGCGGTCGGGCTCATGCGCCGCCACGAGGACAGCCTCCGTGAGGGCTCCCCGGAGCTGCTCTATGCCCGCGGAGCGGTCGTCGCGGCAGCCCAGGCCGTCGGAGTCGAGGCGATCGACGGCGCCGCGTTCACGCTGACCGACATGGATTACATCATGAAGGACGCGAGCCTCACGGCCCGCCTGGGCTTCACCGGCAAGCTCGCCGCCCACCCCGCGCACGTGAAGGGCATCCGCTGGGGCTTCACGCCCACGGACGAGGACCTGCAGCTCGCACGCCAGATGGTCGCGGTCGAGAGCCACGCCGAGCAGAGCGGCGACGCCGCCGTCGCGGGTGTCGCAGGGATGGAGGTCACGCCCCCCGTCGTCGCCCAGGCCAAGCTGCTGCTGCGTCGCGCGGAGTGGGCGGAGCAGAACGCCAAGCGCGGAATCGTGAGCGTCGCGCAATGAGCGCCGGCACGAGGGAAGCGGCGGGCTTCCAGGGCAAGGAAGCCGTGGTCACGGGCGCGGGCTCGGGTATCGCGCGCGAGGTGGCTCGTCAGCTCGCTGCCGCGGGGGCGAACGTCACGATCTGGGATCGCGACGCGGATGCCGCGCGCGAGGCCCACGCGGAGCTGCTCGAGTCGTGGCCGGGGGGTGCACATCGGTGGGATACGGTCGACATCGCCGATGCGGACAGCGTGACAGGCGCGACCGAGCGGCTGCGCGCCGACGTGCCCACGACGGACGTGCTCGTCAACTGTGCGGCGATCGCCGCGCCGGGCCCCATCACGGGACCGTTCATGGACATGCCCGAGAGCCAGTGGCGGCCGCTGATCGAGGTCAACTTCGTCGGCCATGTCCGCGTCCTGCAGGCCCTGCTGCCCGGAATGGTGGACCTCGACGGCGGGGCCAGTGTCGTGAACGTCATCTCCGACTCGTACTTCGGTCAAGACAGGAATCTCGCGATGTACGGCGCGGGGAAGGCCGCGCTGTGGTCGCTCACCAAGACCCTCGCACGCGAGGTCGGGCCCCGCTCGGTTCGGGTGAACGGGGTGTCGCCCTCGGCGACCCACACGCCGAGCACCTCCGAGTGGATGGGCAAGTACGAGGACCGCATCGTGAAGATGTATCCGCTCGGCCGCCTCGGCACGCCGACGGATCAGGCGAACGCCATCGTGTTCCTCGCGTCGGACGACGCGGCATGGATCACCGGGCAGATCCTGTCCGTCAACGGAGGGTTCATCTGATGGAGGACGTGATCACCCTCGAAGTCGAGAACGGCGTCGCGCGCGTCGGACTCAACCGGCCGAGCAAACGGAACGCGTACAACCGGGCGATGCTCGCTCGGCTGGACGAAGTCCTGGCCTCGCTCGCTGACAGGGAGGACGTCGGAGTCGTCGTGCTGTTCGGCCAGGGGGGCACGTTCTGCTCCGGCGGCGACCTCATCGAGGTGCGCGGACTCGCGCACGGAGGCCAGGACGAGCTTCAGGACGGCTGGTTCGCCCCCCTCTACGGGGTCACGCGGCGACTCACCTCGCTGCCGGTGCCGACGGTCGCCGCCGTCCGCGGTCTCGCGCTCGCCGGCGGCCTGGAGCTCGCGATGTGCTGCGACTTCATCGTCACCTCCGACGAAGCGCGGCTCGGTGACCAGCACATCAACGCCGGACTCATCCCCGGCGGCGGCGCGACGCAGCTCCTCGCCGAGCGGGTGGGTCGTCAGCGGGCAATGGAGCTCATACTCACCGGGCGTCGTGTGCGCGGGCAGGAGGCGGTCTCGATCGGACTCGCCCTCTGGTCGGCGGCCGAGGAGGAGTTCGATGAGAGGCTCGACGCCTTCCTGTCGACGCTCACTGCGAAGAGACCCGCGGCCGTGGAGGCCGTGAAGCTGCTGATGTCGCGGACGTTCGACCTCGAGGACGTGCGGGCGGAGATGGCCGTCGCCGTTCGCGACATGACGTCTCCGCCGACGCTCGAACTCCTGGACTCGTTCGGAAATGGCTGACTCCGGCCTCCTCGAGCGGATCCGCGCGCTGCCCCTCGCGCCCGTCGTGCGCGAGGGTTCGGCGCTGCGCGAGTACGGTCGCGACGAGGGCTTCGCGCGGCGCGGGCGGCGTTCGGCGCCCGACGCCGTGGTCGTCCCGCGCACGGTCGAAGAAGTGCAGGCCGTCGTGCGGCTCGCGGCGGAGGTCGGCGTGCCGATCGTGCCGTGGGGGTCAGGCAGCTCACTCGAAGGACAAGGTCTCGCGCTGCACGGCGGGATCACGCTCGACATGCGTGAGATGAACCGGATGCGGCGACTCCTGATCGACGACTTCCAGGTGGAGGTGGACGCGGGGATCACGCATCCGGAATTGAATCGCCTGCTGCGTCCGCACGGAGTCTTCTTCCCGCCGAACCCGGGCGCCCCGGCGACGATCGGCGGCATGATCGGCAACAACTCGAGCGGCAGCCGTGCCGTCAAGTACGGCGTCACGCGCGACCACGTCGTCGCCTTGGAGGTCGTCCTCGCCGACGGCGCTCTCGTCCGCCTCGGCACTCGGGCGAGCAAGACCTCTTCGGGCTACGACCTCGTCGATCTCTTCATCGGCTCGGAGGGGACCCTCGGAATCGTCACGGGCGCGGTGCTCCGCGTCTCGCCCACTCCCGCCGTCGAGCGAGGACTCGTCGCCCGCTTCGACACGGTGGACACCGCCGCCGAGGTCGTGCGAGCGGTGCTCGGCATCGGGGTGCGTCCCGCATCGCTCGAGCTCCTCGAGAACAGCGTGGCACCGGTGCTCGCGAAGTCGTCACCGTTGGATCCGCGCCCTGTCGCCACGCTTCTGGTCGCGTGCGACGGCGCCGAAGAAGCCGCCGTCGACTCCGAGATAGGAGCCGTGAACGAGATCGTCGCCGAGTTCGGCGGAGAGGTCGAGGCCACGACGCGCGATCAGTTCCACGCGATCATGTCCGTGCGCGAGCAGCTCGGTCCAGCCGTCGTCCGAGCGACGGGGATGCCGACGCTCAAGCTGGTCGACATCGCGGTGCCGCTCTCGGCATTTCCCGACGCGGTGGCTCTCGCCCGGCGGGTTCTGGACGCGGCCGGCCTCACCGGCCACGTCTTCGGCCACGCCGGAGACGGGAACCTGCACGTGCTCATCGCCACCGACTCGCGCGACGACGCTCATTGGGCGCGGGCGAGCGAGGCCGCGGATGAGATCGTGCTCGGGGCGCTCGCCCTGGAGGGCACGATCACCGGCGAGCACGGCATCGGTGCGGCGAAGCGCCATCTGCTGCGCGCCGAGCACGGCGGCGCTGTCGATGTCATGATGGCGATCAAGCGCAGCCTCGACCCGAAGGGCATCATGAACCCGGGGAAGATCCTTCCGGACGACGCGAGCGACGGGGTGGGGTCATGACTTCGGCGACTCGCGGCGGCGTCGTCGTGACCGGCGCGAGCCGAGGAATCGGGCTCGCCGTGGCGCGGCGTCTTGTCGATGACGGCTACACCGTGGCCGGGACCGGCCGCGACGCGGCGCGTCTGGAGCAGCGGGCTGGGGAGCTCGGCCGCGCGTTCCTCCCCGTCGCCGGAGACGTCGCCGACGGCATCGAGGGCGCGCTCGATGCGATCGCCGCCCGTGGGGTGCCCCTCGTCGGTCTCGTCAACAACGTGGGGATCGCGCAGCTCGGACCCTCTGCAGAGCTGTCGCGCGACGAGTTCGCGCGTGTGATGGACATCAACGTGACCTCGGCGTTCACCGCATCCGTTCAGGCTCACAGCCGCTTCGACTCCGGTGGCAGCATCGTGAACATCACGTCTATCGAGGCATTCGTCGCTCACGCGAAGATGGCGGCGTACGTCGCGAGCAAGTTCGCCGTCCGCGGTCTGACGCAGGCGCTCGCGCTGGAGTGGGCACGAGATGGAGTTCGCGTGAACTCGGTCGCCCCGGGCGTCATCGACACGGATATGACGGCGCACCTGGTGCCGGGCAGCCGCGGACACGACATGCTCATGGGCAGAACGCCGATGCGGCGCACAGGTGATCCGGCCGAGATCGCAGGGGCGGTCGCCTTCCTGCTCGGTCCGGACTCCACCTTCATGACCGGTTCGCACCTCAACGTCGACGGCGGATACACGGCATGAGCGCGATGACAGCACCGCGAATCCTTCCGGCCCACGATGCGGACGCATATCCCGACATCGTGGAGACCCTCGCGCAGCACGCGAGTCGCGCCCCGGACCGGCTCGCCGTCGCCGATGACACCGGGGCCGCAGCGACGTATCGAGAGCTCGAACGCGCTGCTCTGAACGCGGCGGACTGGTTCCGTGATCAGGGGGTTTCGCGTGGCGACCGTGTGGTGATCGCGCTGACGAACGTCCTCGAGTACGTCATCGCGTATCTCGGGCTGAGTGCTCTCGGCGCGACCGCCGTCGCGATGAGCGCACGTGAGAGCGGTGCGGACGTGCAGCGGGCCGCCGCCGTCACGGACGCGCGGATGGTGGTCGTGCCGGGGGGCGCCCGCGGTGAGCGGCTGCGCGACGGACTGCGTGCCGCCGGCATCGAGGGGTTCCGACCCGTCGCGGTGGGACCCGCGGAGGCGGACTTCGTCGCGTGGCCCGGAGCCGTCCAGCTGGCCGCCACGCGGCCGACAGCGACGGCCGTGCACCGCCTTCGCGAGGACCTCGACTTCATCGTGTTCTCGTCCGGCACGACGGGTGCGCCGAAGGGCATCGCGCACACGGTGGCGGGTACCTCGTTCTCGCTGTGGAACTGGGTGCGCACACTGCAGCTCGGTCCAGCCGATGGCGTCTTCGCGCCCGCCACGTTCGGACACGTGGGAGGCCTGCAGTGGGGGATGCGCACGGCGATCGCGGCCGGTGCATTGCTCGCTCCGCAGGATCGATGGGATCCGCTCGCCGCCGTCGACATCATCGAACGCCACGGATGCACGTACACGCTCGTGACACCCACATACATCGCCGACCTCGTGTCACTGCCCTCCGAGGCGCGAGCGCGCACGTCGGGCTTCCGCCTCTGGACCGTCGGCGGGTCGCGGATGTCGGCCGACTTCGTCCGGCGCGCCGAAGCGACCCTCGGCGGCAGTGTGCTCCGCGGCTTCGGCATGAGCGAGACGTTCATGCTCACCATCACCCGCCCGCAGGATCCGGTGGAAGCCCGGCTCAACCACGACGGCCGCGCCCTGCCGGGCTGCGAGCTCGAGATCCGCGACGAAAGCGGTGCGGCGGTCGCCCCCGGCACCCCCGGCGAGCTCTTCGTGCGCTCGCCGTCGCTCGTCGACGGCTACTTCACCGATCCGGAGCAGACGGCGACCGCTTTCGTGGACGGCTGGTTCCGGACCGGCGACATCGCGACGCTGTCGACGGAGGGCTACCTCACGATCACCGATCGGAAGAAGGAGATCGTGATCCGCGGCGGCGAGAACATCTCCCCGCAGGAGCTCGAGCAGGTGCTCTCGGGGATCGCCCGACTTCCCCCGTTCGCGGTCACGGGCGTGCCCGACGAACGGCTCGGTGAGCGTGTCGCTTTCGTGTACGAGGGCGACGTTCCGGTCACGCTGGAGCGGCTGCGCGACCTCCTCGCGTCGACGCAGCTCGCCAAGTACAAGTGGCCCGAAGTGTCGGTGCACGTCGACGAGCTTCCGCGGACGGCGCTGGGGAAGATACAGCGCGGCGAGCTTCGGCGGCTCGCCGCACGCGTAGTCGCGGAATGGGGTTGAGCCGGCCCGGTCAGGGCAGCGCTGCTCGTCGCGCGGTCGCCTCCGGGGCGGCGCGGCGCCGTCCCAGTAGGCGACCCGCGCCCCCGCCCACCACCCGCCGCGCGAAGTCGATCGCGCGACGGGGCAGGGAGCGGCGATCCGGATGCCGCAGCCCCGCGTCCACCGACACGGTGCCGTCTTTCGTGCGGATGAGGAACGTCGTCCGTACGGCGTCGCCTCCGAGCCGGCCCGACTCGCGCTCCGGCACGCGCGCGTACCGCAGCGGCCCGGATCCGCGCATGAGCGCTCGCGTCGCGAAGCCGCGCGGTGACATGAGACGCACCTCGACCGCGGGCGCCGACCGCACATCGCGCAGCATGCCCGTGACGATGTAGCGCCCGCGCCGCATCCGCACCCTCACTCGGCGCAGCGCGCCGTCGTCGACCGGGGCACGCCGGGAGTGCCGTTCGACGGCGTCCCGCTCGATGCCCGCCCAGAGTTCCGCGATGCCGGCGTCGTCGTACCGGCGCGCCGTCTCGCGGGCGTGCTCCCGCATCGTGGCGAACGCGTCGTCGTCCTGCGAGCACACGTGCGCGAGTGCGGCAGCCGCCGCCTCGATGTCGCCCTCGGGCACGAGGCATCCGTTGCGGCCGTCGTCGACGACCTCCGCCGGTCCGTACGGGATGTCGTACGCGACGGGGAGGCTCCCGACCGCCATCGCCTCGAGCAGCGCGAGCGACTCGCCTTCCGACCGGCTCGTGACGAGGGTCCACGCGCCGCGATGCAGGAAGTCGTGCACGTCCTCGCGGTAGCCCGCGAACCGCACCGCGTCACCCAGGCCGAGCCGCGCGGCTTCGGCTTCGAGCACCGCGCGGCGAGGGCCGTCGCCGACGACGTCGGCCGTCACCGGGATGCCGCGTTCGCGCACAGCAGCGATGATGCGCAGTGCGTGCTCGATGCGCTTCGCGCTGCTGAGGCGCGACACGATCACTCCGTGCAGCCGGTCGGGCGGCAGCCGAGGCACGTCGGGCGGAACCGCGACGCCGTTCGGTGCCACCACGAGGTTGCCGGGATCGCCGAGCAGCTCGATCGCGGCCGCGCGTTGGGTCTTCGTGAGGAACGCCACGGCGTCCCATCGATGCAGGTTCTCGAACACGGAGCCCCGCGCCGCCGTGAGGCGGCCCCGCCGGTCCGTATGCGCGCCGTGCACGACGTGGATGAGCGTGACGTTCGGTCGCCGGTAGTGCTGCAGTCGGGCGGCGGCGGTCTTGCTGTCGACGATGGCGACGGCGGGGGAATCCCCGAGCAGCTCATCGAGCCACGCGAATCGGAACTCACGAGCCGACCGCCACTGCCCGGTCGGATGGCCGGAGCGGTCCAGCGACGTGATGAGGCGCCGGCCGCCGCGGCGGTGCTCGTCGACCACGGCCGTCGTGCCGTCTCTTCGCCGGTGCTCGACCCGCGTCACCTGGTCCTTCTCGATCCAGCGGACCACCGAGCCGGAGTCACAGCGGGCCTCTTCGTCAGGTGCTCGCCGCATCGCCCCAGGCTGCGGAACGCCCGGCACGGCGTCGCGGTCGACGTCGCGGAAGTGCTCATAGATGTTGAGGATCCGGATGCCGTCGCACAGCGCGCCGCGCTCGCGCAGCCGCTCGCGCACGGCCGGGTAGTCGGGCCGCTCGTCGAACGTGACGACGTCGACGTGGACGCCCGCGGCGCGCCGGAAGGCCCGCGAGCGGTGGAGGAGCGCGGCTGTCATGCCGCCGTACTCGTCGGGGATGCCCCACGTCACGGCGAGGTGCCGGACCGCCGGAAGAGAGACGGGCCGACGAGGGTGGTGCTGGACGGGGGAGACCATGGCATTGGCAGGTTAGGCGCGCGGAGGCGGCGCCTGGCGGGGCTTGACGCCGCGCACTCCGCGTGCACGGTTGCGCGAAACTCAACAGTCTTGGAACCGCGTCCCGCGTATCATGATCCTCAGTCCCACGCTTGAGGAGCTTTCATGGCCGATGCAGCCTCGTACACCCCGCCCGTCGACGACTACGCGTTCCTGTTCGGCGAGGCGTTCGGCCTCGACGTCGTCTCGCGTGCGACGGGCGGCGAGCTGACCGCCGACGACGCGACCGAGATCATCGCGGGCGCCGGCGAGTTCGCGGCATCCGTCCTGGCGCCCCTCGAGACGGTCGGCGACCGCGTCGGCGCACGTCTCGAAGACGGCCAGGTGCGCCTCCCCGACGGATTCGCGGAGGCCTACAAGCGGTTCGTCGAGGCGGGGTGGATCACCGCCGAAGCGCCCGTGTCGGCGGGCGGCGACGGCCTGCCGGGAGCGATCCGCGCGGGTCTCGGCGAGATCTGGAACGGATCGAACGCGGCCTTCGCGCTGTGCTGGCTGCTCACGGCGGGGCAGATCCACGCGCTGGATGCCGTGGCATCCGACGACATCCGCGAGACGTACCTCACGAAGCTCGTGTCGGGCGAGTGGACCGGCACCATGAACCTCACCGAGCCGGATGCGGGAACCGACCTGGGTGCGATCCGCACGACGGCGACGCAGCGCGAGGACGGCAGCTGGGGCATCCGCGGTCAGAAGATCTTCATCACGTGGGGCGACCACGACATCGCCGAGAACATCGTGCACCTCGTCCTCGCACGCACGCCGAATGCCCCCGAGGGGGCGAAGGGCCTGTCGCTGTTCGTCGCACCGAAGTACCTCGTGAATCCCGACGGCAGCCTCGGTGGGCGCAACGCGATCACGACGGTCTCGATCGAGCACAAGCTCGGCATCCACGGGAGCCCGACATGCGTGCTCTCGTACGAGGATGCGACGGGCTACCTCGTGGGCGAGGTCGGCGGCGGGCTCGCGGGCATGTTCGTCATGATGAACTCCGCCCGCGCCGGCATGGGCTTCCAGGCGACGGGCATCGCGGAGCGCGCCTACCAGGGCGCCGCCGCGTACGCCGCCGAACGCGTGCAGGGTCGTGTGCTCGGCCGCGAGGGTCGCGCGACGATCGCGGAGCACCCCGACGTGCGTCGCCTCCTGCTGTCGATGTCGAGCAAGATCTTCGCGATGCGCGCCCTCGGCGTGTACGCGGCCGATCTGCTCGACCGTGCCGAGCGCGACCCATCCGAAGCGGCGCTCGCCGAGTTCTTCGTGCCGATCCTCAAGGGCTGGACCACCGAGGACGCGGTGCAGACGACGAGCGAGGCCATCCAGGTCTACGGCGGCATGGGCTTCATCGAAGAGACGGGCGCGGCGCAGCACTACCGCGACATCCGCATCACGCCGATCTACGAGGGCACGACGGCGATCCAGTCGAATGACCTCATCGGACGCAAGCTGCTGCGCAATGGGGGTTCGACCGCCGAGGAGCTCTTCACGCGCATCGATGCGACGATCGCGCAGCTGCGCGGACTCGACGGGCCGGATGCCGCACGCACCGCCGATCGCCTCGAGCGGGCGGTCGCGGCGGCGCGTCGTGCCACGGCCGACCTCCTCGGGTTCGCGGAGTCGCCGCGCGACGCGTACGCCGTGAGCGTTCCGTACCTCCTGCTGCTCGGCACGCTCGCGGGCGGCTGGATGCACGGGCTCGCCGTCGCCGCTGTGCTCGGTCGCGAGACCCGAACCGAGGCGGATGCCGCCCGCATCACGTCCGCGGACTTCTACGGGGCGCACCACCTGCCGCGGGTGCACGCGCTCGCCGAGACGGTGGCCGCGGGCGAGATCGCCTGACCGATCCCGCTCACGCCGTCGCTCTCGTCCATCCTTTGTTGATAACGATTATCAGTAGCGTTAGTATTGCGGGCATGCGCACGGATCGACGTCTCGCCGCCGTGGCCGGAATGGCCGCGGCATCCGTTCTCGTCCTCGCGGGCTGTTCGAGCAGCGGGGCGGATGCCTCCGACGGCCGCATCGCGGTGGTGGCTTCCACCGACGTGTACGGGCAGCTCGTCGAGCAGATCGGCGGCGAACGCGTCGACGTGACCTCGATCGTGTCGTCGGCGAGCGGTGACCCGCACGAGTTCGAGCCGAGCGCCCGCGACCAGCTCGCGGTCTCGCGCGCGCAGCTCATCGTCGAGAACGGCGGCGGGTACGACTCCTTCGTCGACGCGCTCATCGAATCGAGCGGCAGCGACGCCGATGTGCTGACCGCCGTCGAGTTCTCGCAGGCATGGGAGGGTCGCACCGCGCACGACGACTCCGACGACGGCGAGCACGCCGATGACGAGCACGCCGACGGGCACGGCCACGATCACGAGCACATCGAGGGGTTCAACGAGCACGTCTGGTACGACGTGCGCGCGATGACCGACCTCGCGCTTGGCATCGCGTCGCGGCTCGAGATGCTCGACCCCGACAACGGGGGCGTCTTCCGCGAGAACGCCTCCGCGTTCACAACAGAGGTTGAGACGATCGAGGCGCAGCTCGCCGAGATCGACGCGGCCGACGGCGGCGCGGGGGTGTTCGTCACCGAGCCCGTGCCGGTCTACTTCGTCGAGGCAGCCGGACTCATCGACCTCACGCCCGCGGCGTTCAGTGAGGCCGTCGAAGAGGGACAGGACGTGCCGCCCGCGACGCTCCTCGAGGCGCTCGACCTCATCGCGAGCGGCGAGGTGCGTGTCGTG
>Ga0182742_1001371_pt1 | contig 31459 bp, 23 predicted proteins | sample eDN5th37CBELigMG_FD_128880 | JGI IMG/M metagenome (GOLD analysis project Ga0182742, IMG submission 128880) | Enriched Miracle-Growth compost microbial communities from Emeryville, California, USA - eDNA 5th pass 37_C BE-Lig MG (version 2)... ... | reverse complement strand
CCCCAGTAGTCCGGTACGCGCTCCCAGACGATCTCGCTGCCCGGCTTGAAGCTCGCAATCCTGTAGGCGGCCGACCCCAGCGGGGTCTCGAGCGTGGGCTTGGTTATGTCGCGCTTGCGTCCCTGCGCGTCCGTCCCCTCCCACCAGTGCTTCGGAAGCACCGGCATGTCGCCCAGGATCTTCGGGAGTTCGCGGTTTCCCTTCTGGTCGAAACGGAACTCCACCTCGCGATCATTCAGCGCGACCGCCTCGGTGACGTTCTCGTAGTAGCGGTTGTACATCGGACTGTTAGCCTTCAGCACCTCGAAGGACCAGACCACGTCATCGACGGTGATCGGCTTGCCATCGTGCCAGCGGGCAGCCGGATTGAGACGGTAGGTGGCGGAGGAATAGTCCTCGGGGAACTTGTAGGCCTCGGCGACCAGCGGGTGGCTCACGCCGGGCTCGTCGATCGACTGTTCCATCAGCGTGTCGTAGAGCAGTCCGCCGCCGAAGGGGGAGAAGCCGGCCGCGGGCGTGCCGCGGACAATATAGGGATTGAAGCTGTCGAAGGTGCCCGAGGCGACCCCGTTCAGGGTCCCGCCCTTAGGAGCATCGGGATTAACGTAGTCATAGCGCTCGAATTTCTCGCCGTACTTGGATGCACCCATCAGCGAGGATGAGGTGTGCCATTCCTGTGCTGCACCTACCGACGTCGTCACCAGCACGGCGGCAAGACTGCAAAGCACGATCCGCGACAGCGGCGAGGACATCATCGGCAAAGACCTCCAATCGGACGGAACAGGATTCCGTTGTCTGTGCCGCACAGAATCAGCAGCGATTCGGCACGGCGAGAGCTATGGTCACGATGAATAGCAAAAAGCCGGGACGAACCCGGCTTTTTGGTGATTGCCACAATTACAAATTTGTCATTGTGCGGGGGCCGGCTCGGGAGCCGCACCTTCGGCCGGAGCCGAGGCGTTCTCCGGCGCGGGCGCCGCGGAAGCCTCAGGCAGCGGAGCCGGGCTGTCGGCCATCGTGCGCAGATAGGCGATGACGGCGGCGCGCTCATCGGCCTTCTTCAGACCGGCGAAGCCCATGGCCGTGCCCTTCACGAGGCCCTTGGGCGACAGCAGGAAGTGGTCGAGGTTCTCGTAGGTCCACTCGACCGAACCGCCCTGCGAGAAGTCCTTCATGGCGGCCGAGTAAGCGAAGCCCTCATGCGAGGCGATCGGGCGATTGACGATCCCCCAGAGGTTCGGGCCCACCTTGTTGGCGCCGCCCGAATTGTCGGTGTGGCAGGCCGCGCACTTCTTGAAGACGGCAGCACCCTGCTCGACATTGGCGCTGGCCAGCAGCGGCAGGATCGATTCCTGCGCCGGGGCAGCACCGCCACCCTCGCCGCCATGACCGTCGTCTTCGGCAGCTTCAATGACGAAGCCGGGCTTTTCCGGAACCGGCGCGGCAAACATCGCATCGGAGATCAGCGAAATCGAGAACATGACGAATACGGCAGCCAGCAGAGCGCCGATCCACTTATTGAGTTCGAAAGAGTCCATCCGCCTCTGCTCCAAGTATCCTACGCGAGCCTCTCGCACGCGCACGACGCCGCGACCGGGTTCCGCCTCCGGTCAGGTGCGGCGGAAACTAGGTCTTTTGCGATAGCCACGCAACTCCTATAAGGGCGCCTTCCGTGAGACCTTTTGACACGACGGGCCACACCCTTTCATGAACACTCTGATCCTCATTCCGGCCCGCATGGCCTCCACCCGGCTGCCGGGCAAACCGCTTGCCGACATCGCCGGACGACCGATGATCGTGCAGGTGGCGGCGCGCGCCACAGAGAGCGGTCTCGGGCGCGTCGTGGTCGCCGGCGACACCGACGAAATCGTCGGGGCGGTGCGTGGCAATGGCTTCGAGGCCGTCATGACACGCGTCGACCACGAATCAGGCTCGGACCGCATCTATGAGGCGCTGACCAAGATCGATCCGGACGGCAAGGTCGACGTCGTCATCAACGTCCAGGGCGACCTGCCGACCATCGAGCCGGGGACGATCGCTGCCGCGCTGGCACCGCTCGAAGACCCTGCCGTCGACATTGGCACGCTCGGAGTCGAGATCACCCGCGAGGAGGAACACACCAACCCCAACGTGGTGAAGATCGTCGGCTCGCCGGTGAGCGAAAAGCGCCTGCGCGCGCTCTATTTCACGCGCGCCACCGCGCCCTGGGGCGAGGGGCCGCGCTATCATCACATCGGCCTCTATGCCTATCGCCGGGCGGCGCTCGCCCGCTTCGTCGGGCTGAAGCCGTCACCGCTGGAAAAGCGCGAGCGCCTGGAGCAGCTGCGCGCGCTGGAGGCGGGCATGCGCATCGACGCCGCGATCGTGCAGTCGGTCCCGCTGGGCGTGGACACGCCCGAGGATCTCGAACGGGCCCGCGAACTTCTGGCTGCGAAGGGCTGACCATGGCCGAAAAGACCAACCGCATCGCCTTCCAGGGCGAACCGGGCGCCAATTCCGACACCGCCTGCCGCAACATGTATCCCGACATGGTGCCGCTGCCGTGCCCGACCTTCGAGGACGCGTTCAACGCGGTGGAGCGCGGCAAGGCCGACCTTGCCATGATCCCGATCGAGAACACGATCGCCGGCCGCGTCGCCGACATCCACTACCTGCTGCCGGAATCCAGGCTCCACATCATCGCCGAGTATTTCCTGCCCATCCACTTCCAGCTCATGGTGCTGAAGGGGGTGTCGCGCAGCGAGATCAAGTCGGTCCACAGCCACATCCACGCGCTGGGCCAGTGCCGGAAATACATCCGCAAGAACGGCTGGAAGCCGATGGTGGCCGGTGACACCGCCGGCGCCGCAAAGCTCGTCGCGGAAGTCGGCGATCGCTCGATGGCGGCGCTGGCGCCGCGGCTGGCCGCAGACCTCTACGGGCTCGACATCATCGAGGAAAATGTCGAGGACACGGACACCAACGTCACGCGCTTCGTGGTGCTGACAAAGAGCAAGGCCTGGGCCGAGCGGCCGACGCCCGATGCGCGGATGATGACGACGTTCATCTTCCGCGTGCGCAACGTTCCGGCCGCGCTCTACAAGGCGATGGGCGGGTTCGCAACGAACGGCATCAACATGACCAAGCTGGAGAGCTACCAGCTCGGCTCGTTCACGGCGACGCTGTTCTATGCCGACATCGAGGGCCACCCTGACGATCCGGGCGTGACGAACGCGCTGGAGGAGCTGAAGTTCTTCTCGCGCGAAGTGCGCATCCTCGGCGTCTACCCGCGCAGCGAATCACGCGAGGCCTGGAAGCTGCCGGACTGAGGCCGCTTCCGCAGCACGGCCCGTCTGGCCGGCTACTTCGCCTCCGCCTTCAGCCTGTACAGCGCCTCGAGCGCCTCGCGCGGCGTCATCTCGTCCGGGTTGATGCTCGCCAGCATCTCGCGCAGCTTGTCCGCCTCAGGCGACTTCGCCTGCTCGCGACGGGCTGCGACCGAGAACAGCGGCAGGTCGTCCACCAGCCGGTCGGCCTTGCCGGAGGTCTCGCCCTCCTCGAGCTGCCGCAGCACGGCCTTGGCACGCTCCACGACCGCCGCCGGCAGTCCGGCGAGCTGCGCCACCTGGATGCCGTAGGAGCGGTCGGCCGCGCCAAGGGCGACCTCGTGGAGGAAGATGACGTCGCCCTGCCATTCCTTCACGCGCATGGTGGCGTTGTGCAGGCGGCCGAGCTTGCCGGCCAGCGCCGTCATCTCGTGGAAATGCGTGGCAAACAGGGCGCGGCAGCGGTTCTTCTCGTGCAGGTATTCGACTGCAGCCCAGGCGATTGAGAGGCCGTCGAAGGTGGCCGTGCCGCGGCCGATCTCATCCAGGATCACGAGCGAGCGCTCGCCTGCCTGGTTGAGGATCGCCGCCGTCTCGACCATCTCGACCATGAAGGTCGAGCGCCCGCGCGCCAGGTCGTCCGAGGCGCCGACGCGGCTGAACAGTCGGTCGACGACACCGATATGGGCACGCGCCGCCGGCACGAAGGAGCCGGTCTGGGCGAGGATCGCAATCAGGGCGTTCTGGCGAAGGAAGGTCGACTTGCCGCCCATGTTCGGTCCGGTCAGCAGCCAGATCGCGCCGTGGCGACCGTCGCTCGCTGGTGACAGGTCGCAGTCGTTGGCGACGAAGGGCTGTCCGCCCGCGCGGAAAAGCGCCTGCTCGACCACTGGATGACGGCCGCGTTCGATCGCGAAGGAAAGGCTGTCGTCGACCGTCGGCCTGGTCCATCCTTCCTCCGCCGCGAACAGGGCCAGCGCGGCCGACACGTCGAGCACGGCGAGCGCCGTGGCCCCGCCGCGCAGACGCTCGGCATATCCGACGGCCTCGCCGGAGAGCTGGTCGAACACGGCGAGTTCGATGGCCAGGGCGCGGTCGGCGGCGTTGACGATCTTCGATTCGAGGTCGGCCAGCTCCGTCGTGGTGAAGCGCATGGCGCCGGCCATGGTCTGCCGATGGATGAAGCGGGCGCGCAACGCGTCGCTGCCGGTCAGGGCCGCCTGCTGGTTGGCGCTCACCTCGATATAGTAGCCGAGCACGTTGTTGTGCCGGATCTTCAGGGAGCGGACACCCGTCTCCTCGGCCAGCGCGCGCTCCATGCCGGCGATGACCTTGCGGGATTCGTCGCGCAGCGCCCGCATCTCGTCGAGTTCGGGATCCCAGCCGGCACGGACGAAGCCGCCGTCACGCTTGAGCAGCGGCAGATCGTCGGCGAGCGCCCGGGAGAGGCGAGCGCCGAACTCGTGAGGCAGTGCGGCGAGGGCCTCGAGAGCTTCCGCCATCTCGGCCGGCGGCTGTGTGTCGCGAAGGAGCTCCAGGATACTGGCCGCCGCCTGCAGGCCGGCGGCGATGGCCGCGAGGTCGCGCGGACCGCCGCGGTTGAGCGCCAGCCGCGTCAGCGAGCGCGGCATGTCCGCCAAGCCCTTGAGCACGGACCGCAGGCTGTCGCGAAGATCGGTCTCGTCGGCCAGCCAGGCGACCGAATCGAGGCGGGCATTGATTTGGGCCGGGTCGGTCAGCGGCGAGGTCAGCCGCTCGGCGAGCAGTCGTGCGCCTGCCCCCGTCACGGTGCGGTCGACCGCGCTTAGCAGAGAACCGGTCCGGTTGCCCGACAGGGTGCGCGTCAACTCGAGGTTGGCGCGCGTCGCCGCGTCGATGAACAGCGTCGAGCCTGTCGCTTCGCGCTCGGGAACGCCGAGCGGCGGACGCTCGGCCTTCTGGGTCTTCTCGACATAGGCGACGATACCGGAAATGGCCGAAAGCTCGGCCCGGCTGAAACTGGCGAATCCATCAGTGGTGGCGACACCATAGAATCGCGCGATGCGGTCGGCCGCCGTCGCCGTCTCGAACAGGCTGGCCGGCTGGGGGCTCGCGGTGCGGCCGAGCACGTCGAACACCGACTTGAGTTCGGGATCGAAGAAGACCGGCTCGGCCACGATCAGTTCGCGCGGATCAATCCGCAGCACGTCCGTCAGGAGACGGTCCGGCGCCGTCTCGGCGACGCGGAACAAGCCGGTGGAGAGTTCCAGCCAGGCCAGAGCAAGGCCGGCCCCCTTCACGCGGCCGAGCGCCATGAGGAAGTTGGATTCCGCCGGCGCGAGCAGCTTGTCCTCGGTGATGGTGCCTGGCGTGACAAGGCGCACGACGTCGCGCCGCACGACGGCCTTGTAGCCGCGCTTCTTCGCTTCGGCGGGATCCTCGATCTGCTCGCACACCGCGACCCGGTGGCCGAGCGCGATCAGCTTCTGGAGGTAGTCGTCGGCGGAATGGACGGGCACCCCGCACATCGGAATGTCCTCGCCGAGATGCTTTCCCCGCTTGGTCAGGACGATGCCCAGCGCCCGCGAGGCGATCTCCGCATCCTCGAAGAACAGCTCGTAGAAATCGCCCATCCGGTAGAACAACAGCGATCCGGGGTTGGCCGACTTGATCTCGATGTACTGCTCCATCATCGGCGTCGCGGCCGGGCCGGCGGCGTCACGGCGATTTGGAGTGGCGTTTCCGGCGGATTCCTGCGTCTGCGACATGAAGCTCAGAGGCTGATGAGAGCGGTGCCGATCACAGCGAGACCAGCGCCGCACCAGGCATTCGAAGATGGCGGCGTGCCGCTTCTCAACCACACCATCGGAAGGATCACAACCGGCGTCATCGACGAGAGCGTGGACACAACGCCGACATTGCCGGTGGCGAGCGCGGCCATCAACAGCGACATGCCGAGCCCGGTGCCGAAAAACGCCGAGCAGACGCCCAGCGCGAGATCCCCCGGACGAAATCGATACGGCCTGTGGAGAATGGAAAGGGGAACCGCCAGCAGGGCCACGAAGAACAGCGCCGCCACGCCCGAGCGCACCGCCATGGCCGCAAAGGGTTCGGCGCCGGCCGCCATCGCCGGCCGGGCGAGCAGGGTGCCGACGGCCTGGCCAACGGCCGTGACGATGCCGAGCACCACGCCGATCGCAAAGGTGCGCGACGGAGCAACGGGTGCATCGTTGGGCACCGGCACTTCGACCGAAACCGTCGGCTTGCCGGCGCCCGAACCGCCGAAGCGCCGCGGCATGCCGATGGCCAGAACGATGCCTGCCAGCACGCAGACGATGCCGAGTCCCTGGCGAAGGCTGATGGTCTCGCCGAGCACGACATAGCCGAGCAGCAGCGCCAGCGGGGAGGTCAGCGAGAAGAGCAACGCCGTCACGCGCGGTCCGGCCAGGTAGATGGCCGAGAAGTAGGTGGTGCTGGCAATGACGATGCCCGAAACGCCGGACAGGCTCAGAAGGCCAATCTGCCAGGCTTCGAGTGCGCGCCAGCCACCGACGACCAGGGCCGCACTGGCCGTCATCGCGAAGGCCGCCAGCATCTGCCAGCGCGCCAGGCGAATCACGTCGACCCGCCCCTTCAGCTCGCCGATGAGCATGCCGCTGACGGCGATGCAGACCGCCGAGGACAATGCGAGCAGCTCGGAGAAGAACACGGGGAAGCCTTCCCGGCCGACGCGAACCGGCGGGAAGCAGACCCACCATTTTCGTCGGCGCCCTACGGCGATACAGTTTACAGCGCGCAGGAGTAGCCTTATCGCCTGTGCTCTACAACAGAACGGCGTCTGGGAAGGAACGCGACCTCATGGCATCGAAGAAGCCTGAAAATACCGGGCCATCCGTCAGCGCGCAGGAGGCGCTGGATTTCCACGCCATGGGGCGGCCTGGCAAGCTCGAAATCAGCCCGACCAAGCCGATGGCGACACAACGGGACCTGTCCCTGGCCTATTCGCCGGGCGTGGCCGTTCCGGTGAAGGCGATCGCAGAGGAACCCTCGCGGGCCTTCGATTACACGACGCGCGGCAACCTCGTCGCCGTCATCTCCAACGGTACCGCCATCCTCGGTCTCGGCAATCTCGGTGCCCTTGCATCTAAACCTGTGATGGAAGGCAAGGCGGTGCTGTTCAAACGCTTCGCCGACGTCGACTCCATCGACCTCGAGATCGACACGGAGGACCCGGAAGCCTTCATCAACGCCGTGCGTTATCTCGGCCCGTCCTTCGGCGGCATAAACCTCGAGGACATCAAGGCTCCCGAGTGCTTCATCATCGAGCAGAAGCTGCGCGAAGTGATGGACATTCCGGTGTTCCACGACGACCAGCACGGCACCGCCATCATCGCTGCTGCCGGCCTCATCAATGCGCTGCACATCACCGGTCGCGACATGAAGACAACGCGGCTGGTGTGCAACGGCGCGGGCGCCGCGGGCATCGCCTGCATAGAGCTGATCAAGTCGATGGGCTTCCCGCCCGAGAATGTGATCCTCTGCGACACCAAGGGCGTCGTCTACCAGGGGCGCACCGAGGGCATGAACCAGTGGAAGTCGGCGCATGCGGTGAAGACCGACGCCCGATCGCTGGCCGACGCGCTGGAGGGTGCCGACGTGTTCTTTGGCCTTTCCGCCAAGGGCGCACTGACCACGGCCATGGTGCAGTCGATGGCGAAGAACCCGATCATCTTCGCGATGGCCAATCCGGATCCGGAGATCACGCCAGAGGAGGTCGCCGAGATCCGCACCGACGCGATCATGGCTACCGGCCGTTCCGACTATCCGAACCAGATCAACAACGTGCTCGGCTTCCCCTACATCTTTCGCGGGGCCCTGGACGTGCGCGCCACCACCATCAACGACGAGATGAAGGTCGCGGCCGCCCACGCGCTTGCAGCGCTTGCCCGCGAGGACGTGCCGGACGACGTCGCCGCCGCCTACCAGGGCATGCGGCCGAAGTTCGGCCCCAACTATATCATCCCGGTGCCCTTCGATCCGCGCCTGATCTCGGCGATCCCGCTCGCGGTCGCCAAGGCGGCCATGGACAGCGGAGTGGCGCGCAAGCCGATCCTCGACCTCGACCGCTACCGCCAGGAACTCTCCGCACGGCGCGACCCGATCGCCTCGACCCTGCAGAGGATCTACGACCGCGTGCGGCGTCGGCCGAAGCGCATCGTCTTCGCCGAGGGCGAAGAGGAACAGGTCATGCGCGCGGCGGTCGCCTATGTGAACCAGAAGCTCGGCACGGCGATCCTGATCGGTCGCGACGACGTGATCCGCGAAAACGCCCGCGCCGCAGGCATCGAGCTGGACCGGGCCGGGATCGAGATCATCAACGCCCGGCTGTCGCGCCGCAACACCGTGTATGCCGATCATCTCTACGAGCGTATGCAGCGGAAAGGCTTCCTCTTCCGCGACTGCCAGCGGCTGATCAACAACGACCGCAACCATTTCGCGGCCTGCATGCTGGCACTGGGCGATGCCGATGGCCTCGTCACGGGTGTCACGCGCAACTATTCGACCGTGCTCGGCGACATCCGGCGCGTCATAGACGCCAAGCCGGGACATCGGGTCATCGGCGCATCGATCGTGCTGTCGCGCGGCCGCACGGTGATCGTCGCAGACACGGCCGTCCATGACATGCCCAATGCCGAGGAACTCGCCGACATCGCCGAGGAAGCGGCCGGCTTCGCGCGTCGCATGGGATACGAGCCGCGCGTCGCGATGCTTGCCTATTCGACGTTCGGCCAGCCGCCCGGGGAGCGTTCGGAGCGCGTGCAGGAAGCGGTGAAGATTCTCGACAAGCGCCGCGTCGATTTCGAGTATGACGGCGAGATGGCGGCCGACGTGGCGCTCAACTACCCGCTGATGCAGCGCCAGTACCCCTTCTGCCGGCTTTCGGGACCAGCCAACGTGCTGGTCATGCCGGCCTTCCATTCGGCGTCGATTTCGACGCGCATGCTGCAGGAGCTGGGCGGCTCGACGGTCATCGGCCCCCTGCTGGTCGGCCTCAACAAGCCGGTCCAGATCGTGTCGCTGAACGCGAAGGACAGCGACATCGTCAACATGGCCGCGATCGCAGCCTACAGCAGCGGAGGCTGAACGCTTCCGCCCGGCTTTTCCGTCCCGCCATGCAAAAAGCCCGGCACGTGGCCGGGCTTCATGGTTCCTGAGTGACGGAAACGGGATTAGGCGACGGCACCCTCAATCCAGTGCGACAGCGCCGTCTTCGGCAGCGCACCGACCTTTACGTCAGCAACCTCGCCATCCTTGAAGATCATCAGCGTCGGAATCGAGCGCACGCCGAACTTTGCGGCGATGTCGGGATTCTCGTCGATGTTCAGCTTCGTGATCGTCACCTTTCCGGCGAGCTCCTTCGCAATCTCCTCCAGCGACGGCCCGATCATGCGGCAGGGTCCGCACCATTCGGCCCAGAAATCCACGACGACCGGAACATCCGCGTCGAGTACGTCCTTCTGGAAATTGCTGCTGTCGACCTTGACGGTGGCCATGACCAGTCCTTTCGCTAATCGGCGTTGCCGAACATATGGGCGCGGGTGAAACCGCCTTCAAGCGGACTTGTTTCACGACCCGCGCAGTCGGGCAAGGGCCGCGTCAAGCGCATCGGGGGGAACGGCGACCAGACGCGGGGCCTCGGTGAAGAGGAGCGCGGCAGCCACGATCCTCTCGGGATAGAGCGGCTGGATCAGAGCCCTGTAGAGGGCAAGCTGGGCGATATGGTCGGGATGTACCTCGTCGGCCGTCAGGGGCGCCGGCCGACCGGTCTTGTAGTCGACGATCATCACCCTTTGCGCGGTGACGGCCAGCCGGTCGATCTTTCCCGAAATGGCCCGCGGCACGCCGCGAATTTCGAGCGTACCCATGACCGCCACCTCGGCACGCGATCCGGGGGCGAACAGCGGCGCGAAATCCGGCGTCGAAAGGACCGTGAACACCGAGTCGAGGACGGCCTGGCGCTCGGACTCGGTCCAGCCGGCGCCGGCGCGTGCGACGTAGCGAGCGGCGGCGGCTTCCCGTTCCCCCGGTTCGATCTCGGGCAGCACCTGCAAGAGCCGGTGCAGGACGGTGCCCCGCTCTACGGCGAAACCTGGCGCTGCCTGCGTGTCGAGCACGGGCGAGCCGCCAGGAAGCACCGCAGCTTCGCTGGTTTCGACCACCAGCGCACCGGCGCCCGACGGAGCCAGCGGGCGCGGCAGGTCGGTGACCGGGCGCAGGTGCTGCCGCAGCGCCTCGGGGAATTGCGGTGCAGCCGGCGGTTGCGCCTCGACGGTCTCGGCAGACGGAACCGACGTGCGCGGCCCGGGGATGCAGAAGCGGAGCACCGGCTCGTCAAGCCCCGGCATGGCGCGTTCGCTGCATTCGGCAGCCCCGCGGAGGGCGCGGGCGACCAGCGAATGCCAAGTCTCGGGCTTCGGCTGGTGCTTGCCGTGGAAGCCGCAGACGATCAGGCGATCCTCGGCGCGCGTCATGCCCACGTAAAGCAGCCGCCGGTATTCGTCCTCCGCCTTGTAACGGATGTCATCCTCCAGTCGGCGCGATGCCTCGCTGGCCGTGTCCGCCGAGGCGCGCCAGAGATAGCCCTTCGAAACGCCCGGAATGTTCCTGGGCACAAAGGGCAGGAGGCGCGGCAGATGGGAGGCGCTGAACGGTGCCGATCCGCCATCCACGAGAAACACGATGGGCGCCTCCAGGCCCTTGGAGGCGTGGACGGTCATGATCCGCACCTCGTCGCGGGCCTGGTCCATCTCGCGCTTGATCTCGGGAGAGGAGGACTCGAGCGTCGCCAGGAACGTGGTGAGGTCTGGCGCGCCGACCTTTTCCTGCGCCAGCGCGAAGCTGAGGAACTCGTCGAGGATCTCGCCGGCTTCCGGGCCGAGCCGTCCCACCATGCGGGCGCGCACGCCGTCGCGGGCGAGAATCGCGCCATAGAATTCGAAGGGCCGACGGAACGCGGCCTCGGTGGCCCAGGCGTCAAGCCGGACGCTGGCCTCGCGGCTGCGCGGATTGTCGTCGCGCCGCAGAGCCTCCCGCAACGAAGCCGTGCCCCGTCCGGCGGCCAGCGCGAACAGCGCATCCTCGTCGAAGCCGAAGACCGGGCTCTTCAGCAGGGCGGCAAGGGACAGGTCGTCGTGGGGCTGCAGCACGACATGACCGAGCGCAATCAGGTCCTTGACCGCGATGTGGGCCGAGAGCCGCAACCTGTCGGCGCCCGCGACGCGGATGCGCCGCTCCTTGAGCGCCTTGGACAGCGCCTCGACGAAGCTGCCGCGCTTGCGGACCAGCACCAGAACGTCGCCCGGCGTGACCCGCTTGCCGGTGCCCTCGATGACCTCGCCGGCGCGCAGCCACTCGTCCACCGTACTGGCGATCGTCTCGGCCAGGCGCACCTCGGGCGCCGTGGCGTGATCGACCGGAAGCGTCCAGTCATCCGGTTCCTCGACGGAGGCCGCGCCGATCGACGGCCAGAGTTCCACATAGCCGGGCACACCCGCCCGGATGGCGCTGTGGAGTACCCTCGTGCCTTCGGCGCTCAGGCCGCGACTGGCCCCCGGATCGGCGAAGACCCGATCGACTGCCGCCAGCACATCTTCCGTCGAGCGGAACGACATGTGCAGCTCGACTCGCTCGAAGCGTTTTTCGGCGCCCCTGATGCGGGCCGCGAACTCCGAGGCGCTGGCCGCGAAGGATTCCGGTGCCGCTCCCTGGAAGGAATAAATCGACTGCTTTTCGTCGCCGACCGCGAAGATCGTACGATGCACGTCCTCGCGTGCGCCGCGGCCGGCGAAGAACTCTCCCGCCAGGGCGCGCACGACGGCCCACTGGTCCGGGCTGGTGTCCTGCGCCTCGTCGAGGAGGATGTGGTCGATGCCGCGGTCGAGCTTGTAGAGCACCCACGGGCCGGCGTCCTGGCGCGACAGCAGGCGGATCGTGCGAGTGATGAGGTCGTTGAAGTCGAGCAGGCCGCGGCCGGCCTTGAGTTGCTCGTATCGGCCGACGAGCCATTCGGCCACGGTGAGCGCGGCGCGGCTGTAGTCCAGCATGCGGTAGAGCGCCAGCCGGTCACTGGTTTCAATCAATGCCGTGCAGGCGGCGTCATAGCGATCCGGCAGGTCCGGGAGCCGCGCCACAACTGCCTTCGGGAAGAGCCAGGCCGGCTTGTATGCCTCGCGATCGGCGTTGAGGAACCCGTCACGCAGATGCTCCAGGCGTTGCTCCGGGTCCGCCTTGGCGAAGGCGAGGCTCGCCTTAGGTATCAGCATGTTGAGCGCGCGGGTGGCGCCGGCCTGGGTGCAAACCGCCAGCAGCTCATCAAACTGCGACGGCGAGAAGCCCGGCAGGGGCCAGACGGACGCCGCGATCGAGGCCGCGTTTTCGCCGTCGGCGAAACCGAACTCCTCGAAGAGCGCGGCATAGGGCGGATCGTCCCCCGCCACCTCGTCGAGGAAGGCACGCAGGCCGTCACGGTTCTGGACGATTTCTTCCAGCAACTTGTCCAGGCCGAATTCACCGGCACGTTGCAGGACGGTCGCGAACGCGTCGCGCAGTTCCTTCGAAGCGTGCATGCCTACATAGCCTGCCAGCAGTTCACGGCGGGCCGCGGCGAACAGTGCCTCCTCCATCAGCGGATCGATCATGCGGAACTGGGCCGCGATGTTCGCCTCGAGCGGGAACTGGTGGAGGACCGCCTCGCAGAAGGCGTGGATGGTCTGGATCTTCAGTCCGCCAGGCGTTTCGAGGGCGCGGGCAAAGAGCTTGCGCGCCAGCGCCAGCCGGTCTCGAGAAGGCGGCGCTCCTTCCAGCTCGGCGATCGCCCTTTCAAGCTCGGCATCCGGCAGGGTGGTCCATTTCGACAGGGTCGAGAACACGCGCCCCGCCATATTTGCGGCCGCCGCGCGCGTATAGGTCAGGCAAAGGATGCGGGCCGGATCGACGTCGTCGAGCAGGAGCCGGATGACGCGCTGTGCGAGCACGTGGGTCTTGCCCGAGCCGGCATTCGCGGAAACCCAGGCCGAATGGCGGGGGTCCGAGGCTCTCGCCTGCAGCTCCTTCGTCTCGCGCGGTATCTCGTGCCGCAGGCTCATTCCCCACCGCCTTCCCGCCGGCCGGCCGACCACTCCAGGACCCGCGCGAGGTGATCGTAGTCGCCGTCGACATCGCCTTCGCGGAAGGGCAGCGCCCGCGACAGGTAGCCGGTGTGCGGCAGTTCGTAATGCTCGATCAGCCGCTGCAGGCGCTCCCACGCTTCCTCGCCGAGATCGGCCGCGGTGCGGCTGATGTTGCGGCCGAGCGACAGGATCGATTCCGGCTTCACCTCGCCACTGGACTTCAGCCGTACATAGAGCAGGTCCGACGGCTCCAGCCTCGACAATTCCGCAAACGCGCCGCGCCTCAGCATCGCCGCCTCGAGCGCAAGCTGCGGTGCGATCAGACGGTGCGCCTGCGTCTTGGACGGCGAGGTGCCGGACTTGTAGTCGATGATCTCGGCCATGCCCCCGGTCAGGCGGTCGATGCGATCGGCATAGCCGGTCAGCGTGACTCCGGTGCGTCCGACCTCGCATTCGGCGCGGAGCTCCGGATGACGCGACAGCACGCTTGCGGCGCGATCCTGTTCCCATTTCAGGAAGTGCGGCGCCATCTGCTCGAAGCGCGGCCGCCAGGTCGCCTCGACGTCCGGCGGCAGTTCCGCCTCGGCAAAGCATTCGCGGCCGATCGCCAGCAGCGCGTCGAGCGCGCCCGGCGCGCACGGGTCCACACACGAGGCCGAGAACCGGTGCAGGATCAGATGGAACAGGGTGCCCCGCTCTGCCGGGCCGGGGTCGCTCACCAAAGGGTCCAGCGGCATGAGACGCAGGATGCGGCGGGCATAGACGGCATAGGGATCGCGCCTCAGCGTCTCGATCTCCGTCACCGAGAAGCGGCGGGGTCGGGCCTCCACGGGTGGGGCCGGGTTCGGACGGGTGGCGGCGGGCGACTCGAAGCCATCGTCAATGATGCGCGCCAGGCCCAGCAGCACCTCGCCTCGCCGGCGCATGTCGGTGGCCGCCTCCTCGCCTGCGAAGGTCAAGAGGCGCTGCAACCAGCGCGAGGCGACCGCCGGCGCATCGCCCGCACGGGCGGAGCGGGTCAGGACGACGTTCCGTATGCCCAGCGCCATCTGGAAATCGTGCGCCGCCTGGCCGATGCGCCGCTCCGGCGGCTCCAGTTCGAGGCCAGACTTCATGACGCGCGACATGAAGCGGTCGGCAGTGGCGCGGCGTGGCCAGACGCCTTCGTTCAGGCCCCCGACCACCAGCGTGTCGGGGGAGAGAAGCCGCGCCTCCAGCGTGCCCCAGATCGAAACACGCGGGTCCAGTCCCTGCGACGGCTTCACGACCTCAGGGGCCAGCAGCGCCTCGAGCACGTCGGGCCATTCGGAGGCCTCGAAGCGGAAGGAGGCTTCGGCCCCGACGAGCCCGCGCAGGAAGGCGGCGAGGCGCTCGCCGGGGTCGCCGTCATAGAGGGAACCCAGGCTGGAATCGGAGGCCCTTGCCGCCGCTTCCAGGGCAAGAACCGTGGCCCGGGCGGCTGTCGGCACGTCGATGTCGGGTTGCGTGCGCAGTTCGCCCAGCGGGGCCAACGCGTCCGACAGGGCAACGAGAACGGCCCGGGCATCCGCGAAATCCGACTCGCCGAAGCGCGGCAGCCAGGGCGGCGGGCGCTTGCCTTCGCCCACGTTCGCGGCACGCTCTTCGAACAGGTCAGCGAGATTCATGACGTCGGGCCGGCCGGTACCGCCGCGCAGCGCCACCAGTTCGATCAGTTCGGCGGCACGGCGCAGCTTCGCGCGTTCATGGCCCAGGCGCAGCAACGGATGGGAAAGCAGGGCGAGCACGGGCACCGGATCGCCCGGGCAGAATACCGCGGCCGTCAGGGCGGTGAGGAAGCGGCCGGGCGGCGTCGCCGACAGCGGCGTCCCGCCGGAATCGTCGGCTCGGATGCCGAACCGCGCCAGTTCGGCACAGACGCGGCGGGCCAGTTCGCGATCACCGGTGACCAGGGCCGCCGTTCTTCCTTCCGCCTCCACGGCCTGCCTGAGGGCGATTGCGATTGCCACCGCCTCGTCGCGCTCGTTCGCGGCCTCGACCAGCGAAATGCCGGCTACCGCCTCGTTCACGTCCCTCTGATCGAAGCCTGACCGGCGAACCGTCCATTGGTCAGTCGTGTCGGCGGGCCGGAAGGCCTCCGCGACGAGCCGGGCGCGCAGCGCGAGATCGGCATCAGCCTCGGCAATGTCAGCCACATCCGCCGACGTGACGCCGATGCGACGCAGCAGCTTCAGCATGCCGTATTGGGGATGGCCGAGCACGGCGGGCTGCGGTGTCGGCGCCTCCAGGAGAGCGCGGCTGCGCGCATCCATCCCGCGGTCGAAGCCCGGCAGCACGACGGCTCCGTTCGGAAGCCGTGCGATGACGGACAGCAATTCGGCGGTCGCCGGTATCGAGCCGGTCGAACCTGCCGCGACGACAGGCCCGGCGGGCGGATGGGCCGCCAGCCGCGCGGCTTCTGCCCGCAGGAGGGCGTCGCGATGCGCCACGGGATCGGAGCGCTGGCGGTCAGCGAGGATGTTCGGCCAGTGCTCGATGACGATGTTGAGGAAGTCCAGCGTGACCTGCCACCAGCCCGCCAGGTCGCGCTCGACCAAGCCTTGCAGGTTTGCCCAGCCGACGCCTTCTGTCTCCACCTCATCTAGAAGCGCTGCAAGGTCGCGGGCCAGCCAGACGGCATCGGCGGCCGAGGCCGGCACCACCACCTCTTCCTCAAAGAGCGCGGCGACATGTGCCGGCAGCCGTCGCTTCCACGCCTGGACCAGCGGCGCGAGCAGGAGCAGCCGGTCGAGGACCGAGATGGGCGGGGCGAGATCGGCCTCGGCGCCAGAGGCCGGCAGGAACAGGCCCGCATCATCGTCAACTTCGCCGAGAGCACGGATCGTGGGGAGGATCGCGGCCCGGCCACCCGCGCGGTCGACGAGAACGCTTCGAAGCTCGCGGGCGGCGCGGCGCGTCGGAACGTAGATCGTTGCATCGGCCCAAGCCAACGGATCGCCGTCGGCGCGGAAGCCCGGAACCAGGCGACCTTCGGCGAGGGCTTCCGCCAACGACGGCAGGAAGGGCGCGCCCGGCGGGATCGTGAACAGGCGCGGCTCGGACCGCCCCGTCACCGGCACGCCGCCCTGACTGCCGCCTCGGCGGGGGCAATCGCGTCCGGCGTGCCGACCGTGATCCAGCTTCCGTCCATCTTCATCCCGAACAGGCGCCCGGTCGCGATGGCCTCGTCGAAATAGCGGTTGAGGGAATGGGGTACCGGCTTCGCCCCGGCAAAGATGCGCGGATGCACGATCGCAGCGCCGGCGTAGATCAACCCCGCCGCATCACCCTTTGCGCGCGCCAGCCGCCCATCCGCGTCGATAAGGAAATCGGTCCCGCCGCTGTGGCCGGTCGCCTGGCCGATTTCGCAGAGCATCAGGAGGATATCCATGCGCGCCGCGTCCCATTCAAGGGCGAGGCGTTCGAGGTTCGGGCGATCGCCGTCGATCCAGAAGGTGTCGGCGTTCAGGACGTAGAACGGATCCTCGCCGATCAGGGGCAACGCCTTGACGATGCCGCCGGCCGAATCGAGCAGGAGATCGCGCTCGTCGGAGATAACTATGCGCGGTGCCGTAAGGCCTTCGATATGGCGGATGATCTGGTCGGGCAGGTAGTGGACGTTCACAACCGCCCGCGCGACGCCAGCCGCGGCCAGGGTGTCGAGGCCCCGATCGAGAAGCGTGCGGCCGGCAATCTTGACCAGCGGCTTGGGGATGCGGTCGGTGATCGGACGCATCCGCTTTCCCAGCCCGGCCGCCAGGACCATCGCCGTTGCGGGACGCGTCATGCTTCCTCCGAAAGCAGCCCGTGCGCCTCGTAGAGGGCCGCGACAGGGGCGAGCGCCGGATGCCGAAGGGCCTTGCGCAGATAGGCGCGGATGCGCGGCAGATGCGCGATGTAGCCCGGCTTGCCGTCACGCTGCTTCAGCCGCACGAAGATGCCAAGGATCTTGGTGTTCCGCTGGGCGGCGCAGATGGCATAGGCCTCACGGAAGGCGTCCTCGTCGAAGGGCCCGTCCGCATGGCGGGCGGCGACATAGGCATCCACGGTCGCCGCTTCGACGGCGTCGGGCACGGTGACGCGCGCATCCATGGCCAGCGACGCGACATCGTAGGCGGCCGGTCCGTAGAGCGCGTCCTGGTAGTCCAGGATACCGAGGCGATCCAGACCCTCCCGGTCTCCCCGCCAGATGATGTTCGGCGAATGGAAATCGCGCAGGACGATGCTCTTCTCGGCCGCCTCCAGGCGATCGAAGACCGAGTTCCAGGCAGCCGCGAAGCCTTCGAGGAATTCCGGGGGGGCCGCCTTCCCGGCCCGCCATGGCAGGTACCATTGCGGCAGCAGGTCGACCTCGATCATCAGCGCGTCGCGGTCGAACGGAGGCAGGCGATGGACCACTCCGGGAGCGGCCGGGATGTCCAGCGGCCAGTCGCGCCGGTGCAGCGTCGCGAGCAGCCCGGCGGCAGCGGCGTAGCGCTCGGCGACCGGCTGGCCCGCCTCGTCGAGGAAGCGGCCCGAGCCGAGATGGCTGAGGAGAAGAAATCCGTTGTCCAGGTCGGCCGCGTGCACGTGCGGGACCGACACGCCGGCGGCCTCCAGCGCCTTGCCGACCGCGACAAAGGCAGCAACGGTGCGGGCCGTGTGGGCGATGATGGCATAGGGCTTTCCATCCTTGACCGGAGGGCCGAGGACGAGCGGCGGCGAATCCATCAGGACGAGGGGGTCGCCGGAGCCCTGGGTCACCATCTCGTAGTGCCGCGCCGAGGCGTCGCCCGGAAACGCCATGCGCTGCGCCTCGGCCAAACCGACGCCCGCCAGGAAGTCGCGGATGGCGAGCGAACGCGCCATACGGTCGTACGCCGGCCCCGTGCCGGACAGGCGGGCGCTGCGGCCTTCGCCTTCGATCTCGATCGCAACCGTCACGGTCGTCGGGGGAAGCCGGTCCTCGGCGCGATCCGGCCATTCGATGATCGCGGCGCCGGTTTCCAGGACTTCATCGAAGCCGAGCTCATCGAGTTCGGCAGCGCCACCCAGGCGATAAAGGTCGAAATGCGACAGGGGCACGCGACCGTCATATTGCTGGACGAGCGTGAATGTCGGGCTGGGGACATCCAGCGCCTCGTCCTGGGCGTTGGCCCGAACCAGCGCGCGGGCGAGCGTCGTCTTGCCGGCTCCGAGGTCGCCCTCCAAGGCGAGAACGTCGCCGGCCCGAAGCGCGAGGGCGAGATCCTGTCCGAGCCGGATCGTGTCGGCCTCCATCGCCAGAAAACGGGTAAGGTGGTGCGGCGGCATTGCCGATGCGACACTCCCAGCGTCACTCGGCGGCATTGCGGAGGCCAGGAGCCAGGGGAAAGGTGCAGATCACCGTGGTGCCGATGCCTTCGCCGGTCTCGATCCGCACCTTGCCGCCATGCAGTTCGACGAAGCTCTTGACGATCGACAGGCCGAGCCCGGCGCCGCGACGGCGACCGCCATTGGCGCGCGACTCGAAGCGGCGGAACACGGTGTCGAGGATTTCAGGGGACATACCCGGCCCGTCGTCGTGGACGGAGAACTCCACGCCGCCTTCGGTGGCGCGGCATGCAAGGCGCACGGTGCTGGCCTCAGGGGCATAGTTCACTGCGTTGCTGAGCAGATTGTAGAGAATCTGGCGCACGCGCGTACCGTCGCCGTGGAAGGTGCGCGGCGCCCGGCTGGTGTCGATTTCCAGCCGGATCCGATGTTCCTCGAGCCGGTCGGCCACCAGTTCTGCCGCAGCTGACACCGTTTCGTTGATCCGCACTTCCGAGATCTCGAGCTCCATGATGCCGGCGTCGACCGTGGCGAGATCGAGGATGTCGTTGACGATGGTCAGCAGCACGGCGGACGAGGTGCCGATGTGTTCGACATATTCGCGCTGGCGCGGCAGCAGGGGGCCGGTCGAGGGCAACGACAACAGTTCGGTAAAGCCGATGATGTTGGTCAGCGGTGAGCGCAGCTCGTACGAAACATGCTGCACGAAGTCGTTCTTGAGCTGGTCGGCCCTCTGCAACGCCTCGTTCTTCTCGATGAGCGCACGCTCGACCTTCACGCTGTCCGTCACGTCGACGAAGGTCATCATCACCTGGCCGTTGGGCAGATGGATCACCGCATAGCGGAGCACGGTCCCCGAGTTGAGCTCGACCAGGCCGTTCTGGTCGCGCCGTTCGTCATCGAAGCCGGTGACGGTCGCGGCAAAGCGGGACCACGGGCTCTCGGCCGAGAGATAGGCACACATCTCGACGATAGCCGAAATGTGGGCCTTCTGCGTGACGATATCCTTGGGCAGGTGCCACAGGGCGGTGAAGGCCGGGTTCGCGAGACGGATGCGGCCGTCCGGCCCGAACACCGCGACGCCCTCGGCCAGATTGTCCAGCGTCTCGCCCTGCACGCGCACGGCGGCGTTGTAGCGGCTCTCGAGATTCATCCGCTCCGTGACGTTCTCGAAGATCCAGGTCACCCCGCCCCGCGCCTGCGGGTTGGCGACGACCCGAACGGTGCGCCCGTCAGGCAGGTGCCACCAGTGCTCCTGCGAGTCGACGGAACGGTAGGCGGACAGCAGGTTCTCTTTCCAGCGCCGCCACTCCGGCTGCTCGGCGATCTGTCCCTCGCTGCGCAGGCGGTCCAGCAGCAGCGCGTTGTCGGGGGCGCTGTCGAGGAAGCCAACGTCGAGATTCCAGAGTTTCTGGAAAGCCTGGTTGTAGAACCGCAACTTCTGCCCATCGTCGAAAATCGCCACGGCCGTGGTCATCTGGTCGAGCGTGTCGACGTGACTTTGCAGCGTTTTCTCGTATTCGGCGCGGATTGCTTCCGTGGCGCTGGTGTCGATGGCAAGACCCGCCGAGCCTTCCGTTCCGGCATAGTCGGTTACCTGGAATTTCCGGCGGTCACCGGCCACGACGGTCGAGACGATATGGTCGAACACGGCGCTGTGGGCATGCTGTGCCGCAATCGATTCACGGGCGAGCGTGCCGAGGAACTCCTTGCCCTCGCGGACCACCTCGTCGACGCTGTGCGCGTCGACAGCCTCGGCATAGGCGCGGTTGACCCATTTCAGCCGCCCTTCCGGGTTGCGCAGCCAGAACGGCATTCGCAGCGAATCAATCAGGCCGAGCATCGTGTCGTAGTCCGCGGCCAGCCGCTGGTTCTCGACGCGCAACCGGGCCTGCATACGCTGGCTCTCGGAGAGGCTCATGAAGCGGACGATGACGTGCGAGGCCGTCTTGCGCCCCTGCACTTCGAGGCCTGAGCCGGAATGGGAGGCCACAGCCATGTCAAAGCCAATCCCCTTCTCGCGCAGGGCAGCAATGGCATTGTCGAGGCTGGCGGCGGAGCGCGGCTCCAACCAGCGTCCGAACGCCAGGAACGCGGAGCGTTCGTCCGGCGCGCCGGCTTCCAGCGGCAGGGATCCGACCAGGTCGGGCTTGCTGCGGTCGGGCGCCCACACAACCACGCGCTGGTCCTTCAGGTTGAGCAGCGCGTCGGTGCGCTGCAAGGCAGCGTTCAGGTCGGCGATGCGACTGCGCAGCTCAACGTTCTCGGCCGAGGTGCGGCCCCTTTCCCGGATGAGAAAGATAGCCGACACGAGGGCCGCGCCGATGACGCCCACGAACACGGCAAGCTGGATGATGTCGACGGTGTTTACGCTGGGGCCGCCGGTGGCCACCTGAGCCAGCGCCGCGGTCGGTACGCCCAGCAGCGGCAGGCCCGAACCGACCCCGGCGCAAACCGCCCGGAGGCTCCAGGTTGGCGCGGTCATGCGCGATAGCCAGCCCGCTTGCGCGCCGCTCGCAGTGCTTCCCGCGCCTCGCGGGCCATCCCCCGGCATTCTCCTCGTTCCTCTCCGCCGCCAGATTAGAATCACCTCGAGCCGGCCCCTCGGCTCGCGGCTTTTCGAGGTCACAAGTCACGAATCACGGCAACATACCGATTCGCGGAATCGACGGGAAGAAGCGGCGCGTCCAAAAACGAAGCCGGGCGAAAACGCAATCGCCCGGCTACAATATGTTGCGTCAGATCTGACCAGAACTAGTACCTGTAGTGCTCCGGCTTGAACGGGCCTTGGCGCGACACGCCGATATAGGCAGCCTGGTCCTCGCTCAGCTCGGTCAGCTTCGCACCCAACTTGGCGAGGTGCAGGCGTGCAACCTTCTCGTCGAGGTGCTTGGGCAGGACGTAGACCTTGTTTTCATACGCACCTGGCTTCGTCCAGAGCTCCATCTGGGCGAGAACCTGGTTCGTGAACGAGGCAGACATCACGAAGCTCGGATGACCCGTGGCGTTGCCGAGGTTGAGCAGCCGGCCCTCCGAGAGCAGGATAATGCGCTTCCCGTCCGGGAAGGTGATCATGTCGACCTGCGGCTTCACATTCGTCCACTTCAGGTTGCGCAGCGCCGCGACCTGAATCTCGTTGTCGAAGTGGCCGATGTTGCCGACGATGGCCATGTCCTTGAGCTTGCGCATGTGGTCCAGCGTGACCACGTCCCGATTGCCGGTCGTGGTGATGACGATGTCGGCGGTCGGCGCAGCCTCGTCCAGCGTGACGACCTCGTAGCCGTCCATTGCGGCCTGAAGCGCGCAGATCGGGTCGACCTCGGTCACCTTGACGCGCGCGCCAGCGCCCTGCAGCGAGGCGGCGGAGCCCTTGCCGACGTCGCCGTAGCCGCAGACGACGGCGACCTTGCCGGCCATCATCACGTCGGTGCCGCGGCGGATGCCGTCGACCAGCGACTCCTTACAGCCGTACTTGTTGTCGAACTTCGACTTGGTGACGGAGTCATTCACGTTGATCGCCGGGAAGGGCAGGAGGCCCTTCTTCTGAAGCTGATAGAGGCGATTGACGCCCGTAGTCGTTTCTTCGGTCACGCCGCGGATGGCCTCGCGCTGACGCGTGAAGAAGCCCGGCGAGGCCTTCATGCGCTTGGCGACCTGCTTGACGAAGTACTCCTCCTCCTCGCTCTTCGGGTTGGAGAGGACGTCCTCACCGGCCTCGGCGCGCGCGCCCACCAGGATGTACATGGTGGCGTCGCCGCCATCATCGAGGATCATGTTCGACAGGCCGCCATCGGCCCACTGGAAGATCCTGTCCGTGTAGTCCCAATACTCCTCGAGCGACTCGCCCTTGACCGCAAAGACCGGCGTGCCCGTGGCCGCGATCGCGGCGGCGGCGTGGTCCTGCGTGGAGAAGATGTTGCAGGAAGCCCAGCGGACCTCCGCGCCCAGCACCTTCAGCGTCTCGATCAGGACGGCCGTCTGGATTGTCATGTGGAGCGAGCCGCTGATACGCGCGCCCTTCAGCGGCTTGGCCGCACCGAATTCCTCGCGGGCCGCCATGAGGCCCGGCATCTCAGTCTCGGCGATCTCGATTTCCTTGCGCCCCCAATCAGCGAGCGCGATATCGGCGATGCGATAGTCCTGCTTGTCCACCATGTCCTGCTCCGAGAACGAACTGCCGTTGCGATAGGCAACATGCGGCTGAAAGGGGCCTGACTAGCAGGCCTCGCCTCTCGGGGCAATGCCATATAAAGAAATCTTTATCTCTCTATGTCAGCATTCCTCGCCGAAGCGGGAGGCGACGAGCGCCTCCAGCGCCGACATGGCGGCCGCAGCCTCAGGCCCGCGCGCGGTCACGGTGATACAGCAGCCGGGACTGGCGGCCAGCATCATGAGTCCCATGATTGAAGTCCCGCCCACCCGGGTGCCGTCCTTCTCGACGAAGATGTCGGCATCAAAACCCGAGGCGAGTTGAACGAACTTCGCCGATGCGCGGGCATGCAACCCACGCCGATTGACGATCGGCAGGTCCTGACGGACTTCAGGCGCCGTGTCGTAACGGGAGTTCATTTTCCGCTCAGCATCTGGCTTGCCACATTGATGTACTTGCGGCCGGCGGCCTGCGCGGCCTCGATGACCGTGGCCATGGACTCTGTCTTGCGGATTCCGGACAGCTTGATCAGCATCGGCAGATTGACGCCGGCGATGACCTCGATGCGGCCCGGCTCCATCACGGAAATCGCCAGATTGGACGGCGTCCCGCCAAACATGTCGGTCAGGACGACGACGCCGTTGCCGGAATCGGTATGCTCCACGGCCTCGATGATATCGCGTCGACGCTGCTCCATGTCATCGTCCGGCCCGATGGAGACAGTTGCGAAATCGGTCTGTGGTCCGACCACATGTTCAACGGCATTGCGGAACTCCTCCGCCAGCCGGCCGTGCGTCACAAGCACGAGTCCGATCATTCAGTATCGACTCCCGTCATCGCAAATTCACGCGCGTGACCTACTCTATTCCGCGCTCTGGCGAGCGCGTCATCTTGTCCAGCACAACGCCGAACACAAGCGCATTTTGCACTGCAGCGCTCATTTCCGCGCGATCATTCTCGATCGGGGTGCAAAAACGCATCAAAATGGCCGCAAGCCGAGGCGGAAAAACACAGCATCGGCGTTGCCGCTGCGTTCGCGTGCCGGAAGCACCAGGGTGTCGATCGGGCGGCCGGCAAGCATTTCGGTCTCCGGCTCCCGATAACGGGGAGCGTCCGCGCTATCAACCAGAGTGACCACGAGATCGATGACCGCAGCACTAGTCCACGGCATCGGCCGCGGCGTCAGCCCGCGAACCTCGACCAGGCCAGCTATGGTGTGTGCGGTCGCGCCGACCACCCGGTCTCCGAGCAGCGATAGTGGAACCTGGTCGTCGCAAACCAGCGCCGCGAACAGGCCCGCGCTGCGGGCCCTGGCGAACAGTTCCAGCGCAAGAGTTGTCTTGCCGCTGCCCGAGACGCCGCGGATCAGGACACCCCTGTCAGCCAGGACGATCGCCGTGGCATGGACTGGCTTGCCCGGCTGCACCTAGTCTTCCGCCGGCAAGGTGAACACGAAACGCGCGCCGCGCACCTCGCCCGGCTTGGTGCCGGGGATGTTCTCCGCCGTCAGCTTGCCGCCGTGCGCTTCCGCGATCTGCCGGCTGATGGAGAGCCCGAGGCCGGAATTCTGGCCGAAGGCCTCGCTCGCCGGCCGGTCCGTGTAGAAGCGCTCGAAGATCTTGTCGATCGCCTCCGGACGGATGCCCGGGCCATTGTCCTCGACCGTGATGACGTTGAACTTGCCGGCACGCGACAGATGCACCGTGATGTGACCGTACTCGTCGGGAACGAAAGAGCGCGCGTTCTCGATCAGGTTCGTAACCACCTGGCCGATCCGCAGGTCGTGTCCGTTGGTGAAATAGCCCTTCGACCCGGACGCCAGCTTGTCGACCTTGAACTCGATCACCGCCTTGCGCTTGTGGCGCGTGGTCTGCTGCGCGACCGAGACCAGATCGCCGACGAGCTTCTTGAGATCAACGCGCACGGCATCCTCTCGTGCAAGCTCGGCATCCAGGCGCGAAGCGTCGGAAATGTCGGTGATCAGGCGATCGAGGCGGCGGACGTCGTGCTGGATGATCTCCATCAGCCGGGCCCGGGACGCCTCGCTCTTGGCAATCGGCAGGGTCTCGACGGCGCTTCGCAGCGAGGTCAGGGGATTCTTCAGCTCGTGCGCGACGTCGGCCGCGAAGCTCTCGATGGCCTCGATGCGGGCATAGAGCGCGTTCGTCATCGCGCGCACGGCCACCGAGAGATTGCCGATCTCGTCCTGGCGGTCGGAGAAGTCCGGGATTTCCTCGCGACTCTTGACGCCGCGCCGGACCCGCACCGCTGCGGCCGAGAGACGGCGCAGCGGGTTGGCGATGGTGGAGGCCAGCAGCATCGACAAAATCGCCATGACCAGCGCTGCTACGCCGAAGACGCGGAGGATCGCCTTGCGCTCGGTGGCGACGATCTTGTCGATGTCGCCACCCTCGGTCGACAGCATCAGTACGCCGAGAACGGCTCGGAAACGCTGGATGGGTACGGCGACGGAGACGATCTGCTCGCCCTTCTCGCTAATCCTCACCACGGTGGACGGGCTGCCAGTAAGCGCGTTCATCACTTCCGGAAAAGCCGCGCCACTGCCGCCGGGCTGCTCGCGATAGACCGGCAGTTCGTTGTCCCTGAAAAGGTCGAAGACGAACTTCTCGATCTTTGCGAAGATGTCCGGCTCTTCCACGTCGACGGGAGGAAGGTCATAGCGGAGGATCTGCCCGCGCGAATAGAGGTGGCGGGAATCGAGGAGCAGGTTGGCGTCGCGGTCAAATATGCGCGCCCGTGTGCGGGTCGGCGAGATGAGACGCTTCAGAAGGGGCGCAACCCGTTCCGGATTGATCGGAAAGTCGAGATCGTCGAGCTGGTCGGATCCCGGAATGATGCTCTCGCCGGCCTGAAGCTCCAGCAGCTTCTCCGGGTCGATGCTGATGGCGTCCGTCTCCACCGTCGCAGAGGCCGCGATCGCGCCGGCAATGATCTCGCCCTGAGTCATGAGACTTTCGACCCGCGCCCCGATCAGGCCGTCGCGGAAAGTGTTCAGATACAGGATGCCGGCGACCAGGACGGCAAGGCCGGCCAAGTTGAGAAACAGGATGCGGCGGGTGAGGCTCGAAAAGAAATGGTGAGCCAGAAACCGCCCGAATGGCTGCGTGAGGGCACGCCACAGGCGCAAGGGCGCGGCCCGCGGCTTCCTAACCGCAGGCGCAGCTTTTTCGATGTCGATCTCTATCGCCATGCGGTCCGGCTATCGGGCCGCCGGCATCACGCTTCCTTGAAGCGGTAGCCGACGCCGTAGAGGGTCTCGATCATCTCGAAGTCTTCGTCCACCGCCTTGAACTTCTTGCGAAGCCGCTTGATGTGGCTGTCGATCGTCCGATCGTCGACGTAGACCTGCTCATCATAGGCCGCATCCATCAGCGCGTCACGGCTTTTCACGACGCCCGGGCGCTGCGCGAGCGCGTGCAGGATGAGGAACTCGGTGACGGTAAGCGTCACCGGCTCGCCCTTCCAGGTGCAGGTGTGGCGCTCCTGGTCCATGACCAACTGGCCGCGCTCCAGCGACTTCTGCTGGACACTGGGCGCCTTGGCGGCCGCGTCGCGGGCGCTCGACCGCCGCAGGACCGCCCGCACCCTCTCCACCAGAAGGCGCTGCGAGAAGGGCTTACGGATGAAGTCGTCGGCGCCCATCTTGAGACCGAACAGCTCGTCGATCTCGTCGTCCTTCGACGTGAGAAAAATCACGGGGAGGTCGCTCTTCTGCCGCAGCCGCCGCAACAACTCCATGCCGTCCATGCGCGGCATCTTGATGTCCAGGATCGCGAGATTAGGGGGCCGTGCACCGAACCCCTCCAACGCGGAGGCACCGTCGGTGTAGGTCTCGACCCGGTAGCCCTCCGACTCCAGGGCGATGGACACAGAAGTCAGGATATTGCGGTCGTCGTCCACGAGCGCGATCGTTGCCATATCAAGTGGCTCCCTCATGAGCGGGCGTCCCTTCCTGCACCAGGAGCCGGCTATTGAGGGACAAATTAGGTACAAAATGTGGCATGGGGCTCTCGGGGCACTTCCTGCGCGTCCAGCGCGCAACTGCACAAAAGCTGCCGCTCCGCTATTGTGCAAGCCTGCGCCGACAAAAGCCATACAACCGATTTAAACGATTTTCAAATTTTTAAATCGATTAATGATTTGATATTTAAAGTTTTTTCTGCCTTTCGCTGTCTCGGCTCAAGAAAATTTGAGCACCTGCTCATCCTGCGCGGCGCAGCCGCATCCACGAAGGCGAGGAGTAAGATGAAAGAGTTCGGACGGCGAAACCCGATGTCAGGGATCGAGAGCAGCGGCATCTCCACCAGCGGTACGGTCTTTTACAACCTCGGGCCGGCGCTGTTGTATGAGGAGGCGCTCCGCCGCGGCGAGGCGCACCTGACCGCAGACGGCGCCCTCGTCGCCTATACCGGCCAGCACACCGGCCGCTCCCCGAAAGACAAGTTCACCGTCCGCGACGACACCACCGAAACGACCGTGTGGTGGGATAACAACCAGCCGATGTCGCCCGACGCGTTCGCGCGGCTGCACGCGGACTTCCTCGCCCACGCGGCGAACAAGGACCTGTTCGTGCAGGACCTGATCGGCGGCGCCGACGAGCGCCGGCAGCTGCGCACCCGCGTCGTCACGGAGTACGCCTGGCACTCGCTGTTCATCCGCAACCTCCTCATCCGGCCGGATGCCGAGGCCCTCGAGAAGTTCCTGCCGACCCTGACGATCATCGACCTGCCCTCGTTCAAGGCCGATCCGGGACGCCACGGCACCCGCACTGAGACCGTCATTGCGGTGGACCTCAGCCGCATGATCGTGCTGATCGGCGGCACCGCCTATGCCGGCGAGATGAAGAAGTCGGTTTTCACCGTGCTGAACTTCCTGCTGCCGGCGCGCGGCGTCATGCCGATGCACTGCTCGGCCAATGTCGGCCCCGCGGGCGACACGGCGATCTTCTTCGGGCTCTCCGGCACGGGCAAGACGACGCTCTCTGCCGACCCGTCGCGCACGCTGCTCGGTGACGACGAGCACGGCTGGGGGCCGGACGGCATCTTCAACTTCGAGGGCGGCTGCTACGCCAAGACGATCCGCCTGTCGGCCGAGGCCGAACCGGAGATCTACGCGACGACCAAGCGCTTCGGCACCGTGCTGGAGAACGTGGTGCTTGACGCGAACCGCGTTCCCGACTTCGACGACGGCTCGCTGACCGAGAACACGCGCTGCGCCTACCCGCTCGACTTCATCCCCAATGCGAGCCCCACCGGGCGCGCCGGCCAGCCGAAGAACATCATCATGCTCACGGCCGATGCCTTCGGCGTCATGCCGCCGATCGCCAAGCTGACACCGGGGCAGGCCATGTACCATTTCCTGTCCGGCTACACCGCCAAGGTCGCGGGCACCGAGCGGGGCGTGACCGAGCCCGAGGCCACCTTCTCGACGTGCTTCGGGGCGCCGTTCATGCCGCGCCATCCGTCGGAATACGGCAACCTCCTGCGCGATCTCATCGACCGCCATAACGTTGACTGCTGGCTGGTCAACACCGGCTGGACAGGAGGGGCCTACGGCACCGGCAAGCGGATGCCGATCAAGGCGACGCGTGCGCTGCTCGCCGCCGCCCTCGACGGCAGCCTGGCGAAGGCCGAGTTCAGGACCGACCCCATCTTCGGATTCGAGGTGCCGGTCGCCGTGCCGGGCGTCGACCCGTCGATCCTCGAGCCGCGTTCGACCTGGGCCGACAAGGCCGCCTATGACACGCAGGCCCGGCGTCTCGTCGGCATGTTCATCAAGAACTTCGACAAGTTCGAGGCGCATGTGGACGTGCACGTCAGCAGCGCGGCGCCACGCATCCTGGAGGCCGCCGAATAAAGGCCTCTCTCCGCTCCACCTTTTTGGGACCCGACGTCGGTGGCGCCGGGTCTTTTCTTTCGCGCCGCGCCGGGGCATCTGTGGTCAATGGATCTCAGCGACGACATCACGGTGGCGCCCGGCTTGGTCATTCGCGCTGACGACATTTCCGAGACCTTCATCCGTGCCGCCGGTCCGGGCGGGCAGAACGTCAACAAGGTCGCGACCGCGGTGCAGCTTCGGTTCAACACGTCCGGAGCATCCAGCCTCCCCGAACCGGTCCGCGTGCGCCTGCTCGCGCTCGCCGGGCAGCGTGCCAACAAGGATGGCGTGATCGTCATCGAGGCATCGCGCTTCCGCACACAGGAACGCAACCGGGCCGATGCGCGCGAGCGGCTGGCGTCACTCGTCGCAAAGGCGGCTGAGCCGCCGCCCCCGCCACGGCGCAAGACGAAACCATCCAAGGGTGCGGTGGAGCGCCGGCTGAAGAGCAAGTCGGGGCGCTCCGCCGTGAAGCGGATGCGCGGCCGGGTTCAGGACGAATGACCGGCAAGGCTTTTCTCGCGTCCAGTTCGGTGTAATCCTGTAATCATCGATCCCCGAGGAGTACCAATCATGGGCATGTTCGATTTCATGAAGAGCGTCGGCAAGAAGCTGGGCTTTGGCGACGAGGACGATGACGCCGCCAAGGAGGCGGCGATCAAGGATGAGCTGAAGTCGCACAAGCTCGGTACCGACAAGGTCGACGTCAAGGTTAAGGGCGACAAGGTCGTTCTGACCGGCGTAGTTGCCGACCAGTCCATCTTCGAGAAGGCGATCGTGGCCGTGGGCAACACGCTCGGCATCTCGACGGTCGAGGCCAGTGAGCTGAAGGTTGTTGTTCCAGACTCCGGCCTCAAGCTGGAAAGCGCCGACCTGACGGAGCTTGTGAAGTCGTCGACGCCCGCCAAGGAGCCTGTGTTCTACACGGTCAAGAAGGGCGACAACCTCTGGAAGATCGCCGAGACCCATTACGGCAAGGGCAAGGGCGCGCAGCACACGCTGATCTTCGAGGCGAACAAGCCGATGCTGACCCATCCGGACAAGATCTATCCGGGCCAGGTGCTGCGCATTCCGGAACTCACGACGGCATAGTCACTTCGCGAGCAACACGATGCTCGTGCTGCCGCGCGGCGTACGCCACATGCCGGGCTATCTCGACGTCGAGGGACAGCGTGCCGTGGTAGAGGAGCTGCGCGCCGTCGTCGCGGAAGCGCCGCTCTACGTGCCGACCATGCCGCGGACAGGGAAATCGATGAGCGTGCGCATGACGAACTGCGGCACGCTCGGCTGGGTTACCGACAAGGAGCGCGGGTATCGCTACCAGGCCGAGCATCCGGTGACCGGCAAGCCCTGGCCGCCGATCCCGGACCGGCTGCTGGCCCTCTGGAAGGAGGTAGCGGGCTATCCGCATCCGCCAGAGGCCTGCCTCATCAACTTCTACGACGAGACGGCGAAGATGGGCCTTCACCAGGACCGCGACGAGGTCGACCTCTCAGCGCCCGTCGTCTCCGTCTCGCTCGGCGATGCCTGCCTCTTCCGGGTGGGCCAGACGCGTCGGGACGGGCCAACCGTATCGTTCCGGCTTGAGAGCGGCGACGTCGTCACGCTGGGCGGCGAAGGACGGCTCTGCTTCCACGGTGTCGACCGGATCTATCCGTCCACATCGTCGCTCCTCGCCAAAGGAGGCCGGATCAACCTGACGCTGCGACGGGTGACGGTGCCGGCCTGACGCGCCGGTAGATCCAATAGCGCTTCTCGGCGCGCATCAGCTCGTACTCCGCGAGAAGCGCGGCAAAGCGCGGCTGCGCCTTCATGTGGTCGATCCAGAACCCCTCCTCGGTCTGCAGGACCAGAAGATCGGGCCGCGTGCGCTCCAGCTCGCCAAGTTTTTCAGTCACGTGCACGGTGAGCAGGGCGTCGAGCTGGCGGGCTTCCGCGTCGCGGCCCTGCGCCTTCGCCAGCGACCGCATGTAGAGCGCACCGGCACCTTTCCAGTCCGCGTTGTTGCGGGAAACCCACGTGCCGCCGGCAAGCCGGGCGAGCGGCAGGCCAAAGGCCAGGTCGGAACCGATGAGAGCCACGGATGGCCGTGGAGCCTCCCGTTCGATCTGCGCCAGGAGATCAGAGGGCGGCTTCTGCGTGGGGAAGAACGGAGCCCAGCAGGCCACCACCGCCACCGCTACGAGTTTCCAGGACGGCAGCCGGGTTGCCGGCCGGCGCATCGCCACCAGACAGATCAGTGCCAGCAGGACAATCGTGACGGCCGGGTAGACGTGATAGGGCCAGGCCTTGGCCTGGATTATTACGGGAAGCAGGCCAGCCAGCGAGGCCGTGACCAGCAGAGGTGCCAGATCGCTGTGCGTGCCACGCAACAGGCGCCAGCACAGCGCCATGGCGAGTACATAGCCCCCGGCGAAATTGACCAGGATCGGCAGGTAGGAGCGGATCGGCAGGTAGACGTCCCGCAGGTCGGGATAGATGTCGCTCAGGAATTCCGGAAAGGCCAGTACCACGGTCGCCGCGTAGGCCAGGCTGAGTGTGCCCGCCGCCCAGTACTCGATATCGAAAATGCGGCGCCAGTCGCGGCGGCGCCAAGCCACGAAGGCAGCGCAGGCGATTACGACGACGACGTAATGCGGCTTGAGGAT
>Ga0182742_1001370_pt1 | contig 31518 bp, 28 predicted proteins | sample eDN5th37CBELigMG_FD_128880 | JGI IMG/M metagenome (GOLD analysis project Ga0182742, IMG submission 128880) | Enriched Miracle-Growth compost microbial communities from Emeryville, California, USA - eDNA 5th pass 37_C BE-Lig MG (version 2)... ... | reverse complement strand
CGATGCCGCCTCCCGCCATCAGCACGATCGCCCGCCGCGCGCTCACCGGCCCGACGCCCTCGACGAGCTGGAGCACCCGGAACCAGGCGACGTCGTCGGCGCCGTTGTCGACCAGCCGCAGCGCGGCGATGAAGTCCTTGACGTGCGCGGCCTCCAGGTACCGCAGCCCGCCGTACTTGTGGAACGGGATCCGCCGCCGCGTGAGCTCGAGCTCGAGCAGGTCGGAGTCGTGCGACGTGCGCGCGAGCACGGCCTGGGCGCGCAGCTCCATGCCCTGCTCGCGGGCCTCGAGGATGCGGTCGCAGACCTCGGCGGCCTGGGCGGCCTCGTCGCGCACCCAGACCACGCGCGGGCGCACGCCGCCCTCGCGATCGGCGGCGCGCAGGCGCTTCGGGAACGCCCGCTGCGCTTGCGCGGCCAGCGCGTTGGCCGCGTCCAGCAGCGGCTGGGTGGAGCGGTAGTTGCGCTCCAGGGTCACCACCCGCGTGCCCGGGAACTGCGACGGGAAGTCGAGGATGTGCGCCGCCGAGGCCGAGCGGAAGCCGTAGATGGCCTGGAAGTCGTCGCCCACCGCGGTCACCGCGCAGCCGTGGCCGGCGAGCGCGCGGGCGAGGTCGACCTGCAGGCCGTTGACGTCCTGGTACTCGTCGATCAGCACGTGGTCGTAGGCGGCGGCCAGCCGCGGCCCGAGCACCTCGTCGCGGGCCAGGGCGCGCCAGAACAGCAGCAGGTCGTCCAGATCGGCCACGCCCAGCTCGCGCTTGCGGGTCGTGTAGGCCCGGAACAGCGCCGAGATCGCCTCCCGGTGCTCCGCGCACCACGGGAAGTGCGTCTCCAGCACCCCGGACAGCGGCTGCTGGGCGTTGACCGTGCGCGAGTAGATGTCCAGCAGCGTCCCCTTGCGCGGGAAGCGCGTCTTGGAGCGGTCGTGCCCGGCCTCGGCGCGCAGCAGGTCCAGCACGTCCGCGGCGTCGCCCGCGTCCAGCACGCCGAACCCGCCCGGCAGCCCGAGCGCGGCCGCGTGCCGGCGCACGAGCCGGTGGGCGACGGAGTGGAACGTCCCGGCGTGCACGAGCTGGTGCAGGTCGCGCCGCCGCGAGGACGCCGCCACGAGCGCCCGCGCGCGCTGCACGAGCTCGCGGGCGGCCCGGCGCGTGAACGTCAACAGCAGGATCCGCTCGGGCGGCACGCCGCTGGAGACCAGCCAGGCGACCCGCGCGCACAGGGTCGTGGTCTTCCCGGTGCCGGCGCCCGCGAGGATCAGCAGCGGCTCGCGCCCGGCGAACGTCGCGGCCTCGCGCTGCTCGTCGTTGAGCTCGTCCAGCCAGGGCCGATCCCCGGTATCCGCAGTCGCCGCCATCGGCCCGCGCACGCTACGGGGACGCCCGGACGGCACGACGGGACTCGCAAACCGGGCCGGTCCGGTTATAGGATCGGCGCCGAGATGGAGGCCAACCTTCGGCCGCTGCGGGCCGACGCCGCCCGCAATCGCGCAAGAGTCCTGGACGCGGCCCGCTCCGCGTTCGCCGAGCTGGGCCTCGACGTGGGCGTCGAGGAGATCGCCCGCCGCGCCGGCGTCGGCAAGGGCACGCTGTACCGCCGCTTCCCGACCAAGGACGCGCTCGTGCGCGCGATCTTCGAGGACATCCTCGACGACGTCGACGCGCGCGTGGCCGAGGCCGAGCGCATCGAGGACCCGTGGGAGTCCTTCGCGCGCTACGTCGAGTCGGTCGCCGAGTTGCAGATCTCCAACCAGGGCTTCTTCGACGTCGTCAACCAGCGGCTGGGCGCGGTCGTGCTCTCGCCCGAGCAGCGCACCCGCGCGCTCGCGGGCACCGCGCAGCTGCTGGCCCGGGCGCAGGAGGCCGGCGTCGTGCGCTCGGACCTCACGCCCGAGGACGTCCAGATCATGCTGCGGATGGTCGGCGCGGCCACCCGCCCGGCGATCGACGGCACGCCGATGGACCAGCGCTGGCGCCGCTACCTCACGCTGCTGCTCGACGGCATCCGCCCCGAGGCGGCGACGCCGCTGCCCGCCGAGTCCTGGACGGCGGCGCCCGCGCCCGACAGCGCCTGACCCGTCAACGGCGCGAGCGCGCCCGCCACAACAGGACGGCCCAGTCCACGCAGCCGGACACGAGATGGCCGAGCGGGCCGGTCACGAACCAGGCGGCGATTCGCTCTCGCATACGCCCGCCTTTGTATCGTTGACCGCCGCTCTCATGGCTACCGATATCAGCACCACCACCACCGAGCTGCCCGAATCACGCGTGCGCGTGGAGGCCGTCGTCGCCTCGGCCGAGCTCGAGCGCCGCATGACCCAGGCGGCCAAGCAGCTGGCCCGCAACATCCGCGTCCCGGGCTTCCGCGCGGGCAAGGCCCCGCCGCCCGTCGTGATCAAGCGGGTCGGCCGCGAGGCGGTGCTCAACGAGGCCGTGCAGGAGTCGATCTCCCGCTGGTACCGCGCCGCGATCGACGACGCGCGCGTGATCCCGGTCGGCGAGCCGGACCTCAACATCGAGCAGCTGCCCAAGGAGGGCGAGCCGCTGACGTTCTCGATCGAGATCGGCGTGCGCCCGAAGGCCGAGCTCGGCGAGTACAAGGGCCTCGAGGTCCCCAAGCCCGACGCCGAGGTCTCCGACGAGACGATCGACGAGGAGCTGGAGCGGCTGCGCGAGCGCGCCGCCAAGCTCGAGACCGTCGACCGGCCGGCGCAGCGCGGCGACTTCGTGGTGATGGACTTCGCGGGCACGCTGGACGGCGTCCCGTTCGCGGGCGGCGAGGGCCGCGACCAGATGATCGAGCTCGGCTCGGGCCGGCTGGTGCCGGGCTTCGAGGAGCAGCTCGAGGGCGCCGTGGGCGGCGAGGAGCGCACCGTCAAGGTGACCTTCCCCGAGGACTACGGCGCGTCCGAGCTGGCGGGCCAGGAGGCGGAGTTCGCGGTCACGATCCGCGAGGTCAAGGCCAAGCAGCTGCCCGCCCTGGACGACGAGTTCGCCGAGGAGGCCGGCTTCGACACGCTCGACGAGCTGCGCGAGGACATCCGCTCGCGGATCGCCGAGTCCGAGACGGCCCGGATCGAGGCCGAGTTCCGGGAGGCGGTGCTGGACGCCGCGGTCGCCAACGCCAAGATCGACGTGCCCGAGGCGCTCGTCGAGGCGCGCGCCCGCGAGCTGTGGGACTCGATGCTGCACCAGCTCTCGCACCAGGGCATCAACCGCGAGACCTACCTGCGCATCTCCGGCCGCTCGGAGGAGGAGACGATCGAGGAGGCCAAGCCCGACGCCGAGCAGGCGCTGCGCCGCGAGGCCGTGCTGGCCGCGGTGGCCGAGGCCGAGAACCTCGAGCCCACCGAGGAGGAGATGCTCGAGGCCGTCGCCGAGGCGTCGCCGCCCGGCGAGAAGGCCTCGCCGAAGAAGCTGCTGGAGCGCCTGAAGTCCAACGGGCGCCTGGACAGCCTCAAGGACGACCTGTCCCAGCGCAAGGCGCTGGATCTCTTGGCCGAGTCGGCGAAGCCCGTCGCGGCGAAATCCGAGTAAGGCACAGCAGCCCCACCGCCCCACCCCGATCATCCGACCTCAAGGCTCGTCAATCCTCATGGCATGCTGGTCGAAGGACCCGGGTCGGACCACACGCGGCCGTTGCTAGTCTTCGGCCGAGTGGTGCGGCACGGGCCGTCCGCCATCTGAAGGATTCGAGCGTTCGAAGCGAAACGAAGCGAGGACCGTGAGCCCACTCGTACCGATGGTTGTCGAACAGACCTCCCGAGGGGAGCGTGCGTTCGACATCTACAGCCGCCTCCTGAACGAGCGCATCATCTTCCTCGGCACGCCCGTGGATGACCAGATCGCGAACCTGATCGTGGCCCAGCTCCTGCACCTGGAGTCCGAGGACCCCGACAAGGACATCTCGCTCTACATCAACTCGCCGGGCGGGTCGGTGTACGCGGGCCTCGCGATCTACGACACGATGAACTTCATCAAGCCCGACGTGCAGACGATCTGCGTCGGGATCGCGATGTCGATGGGCGCGCTGCTGCTGGCCGGCGGCGCGAAGGGCAAGCGGATGGCGCTGCCCAACGCGAAGATCCTGATCCACCAGGTCAGCTCCGGCTTCCAGGGGCAGGCGACCGACATCGAGATCCATGCGCGCGAGGTCATCGAGCTGCGTCGCAGGCTCGACGAGATCATCGCCCAGCACTCGGGGCAGGACATCGAGAAGGTACGGTCAGATACCGAACGCGACTACTTCATGTCCTCCGAGGAGGCCAAGGAGTACGGCATCATCGACAGGGTGATCTCCGAGCACTAGCTGGCATATGGCACGCCCGACGGACTCCAACGAGCAGCTCCTCTGCTCCTTCTGCGGAAAGTCGCAGCGGCAGGTCAAGAAGCTGATCGCGGGCCCTGGGGTCTACATCTGCGACGAGTGCATCGACCTCTGCAACGAGATCATCGACGAGGAGCTCACGGCTCCTCCGACCTTCGACATCGACAACCTGCCGAAGCCGAAGGAGATCTACGGGGTCCTCAATGAGTACGTCGTCGGGCAGGAGCAGGCCAAGCGCACGCTCTCGGTAGCGGTCTACAACCACTACAAGCGCGTGCAGATGATGCAGGCCGACGACTCGGACATCGAGCTGCAGAAGTCCAACATCCTGCTGCTCGGGCCGACGGGCTGCGGCAAGACGCTGCTCGCGCAGACGCTGGCGCGCATCCTCAACGTCCCGTTCGCGATCGCCGACGCGACCGCCCTCACGGAGGCCGGTTACGTCGGCGAGGACGTCGAGAACATCCTGCTGAAGCTGATCCAGGCCGCGGACTACGACGTCAAGAAGGCCGAGACCGGGATCATCTACATCGACGAGGTCGACAAGATCGCCCGCAAGGCCGACAACCCGTCGATCACGCGCGACGTCTCGGGCGAGGGCGTCCAGCAGGCGCTGCTGAAGATCCTCGAGGGCACGACCGCGAGCGTGCCCCCGCAGGGCGGGCGCAAGCACCCGCACCAGGAGTTCCTCACGATCGACACGACGAACATCCTGTTCATCTGCGGCGGGGCGTTCGCGAACCTCGACAAGGTGATCGAGCGCCGCATCGGCCACAAGGGCGTGGGCTTCGGCGCCAACATCGAGTCCAAGTCCGAGCGCGACCTCGGCGAGCTGTTCGAGCGCTGCCTGCCCGAGGACCTGATGCAGTACGGGCTGATCCCGGAGTTCATCGGGCGCCTGCCGGTCTCGAGCGCGGTGCACCAGCTCAGCCGCGAGGACCTGATCACGATCCTCACCGAGCCGCGCAACGCGATCGTCAAGCAGTTCCAGCGCTTCTTCCACTTCGACGGGATCGAGCTGGTGTTCAGCCAGGACGCGCTGCGCGCCGTGGCCGACAAGGCGCTCGAGCGCGACACGGGCGCCCGCGGCCTGCGCTCGATCATCGAGGAGATCCTGCTCGAGGTGCAGTTCGAGCTGCCCTCGCGGCGCGACGTCAAGAAGTGCGTCGTGACCAAGGAGACCGTCGAGCGCGGCGTCAAGCCGACGCTCGTCACCGAGGCGCCCGACGAGGCGCCGGCCGCGAAGTCGGCCTGAGTCACCCCGTCGGGGTGAGCCGCGCTCACTCCGGTTTGCGGCAGGCTGCCGGCGATGGTGCGCGGCTGGGTGGTGGTGAGCACAATCCTCGCGCTGGTGGTGGGGATCGCGTCGCTGCCCCGCCATGAGGCCGCGGTCGCGCAGCGAGGCGACGACTGCATGGACCTGCCGCTCGGGCCGCTGGGCGACGTCTCGATCGGCGCCTTCTCCGACATCTCGCTGATGAACTCGGACGCGCACGGCCGTATCGCCGCCGGGCGCGACATCACGCTGTCCAACTACGGGGTGGCGACCAAGCTGCCGTTGGACCCGGCCCGGATCGACCTGGCCGCGAACCGCGACCTGACGGTCACCAACGTCGGCGTCAACAACGGCAGCGTTACCTACGGGCGGACACTGACGCCGCCGGCGTTCGCGCCCTCGCGCGGCACGGTCACGCACGCCGCGCTGCCGTTCGACGTCGTCGCCTACTACGAAGGGCTCACGACGCGGGCGGCGACCTGGAACGACCTCGACGCCAACGGCACGATCACGGGCGACGAGCAGCTGCGGCTGGAGGGCACGGACCCGACGCGCAACGTGTTCGCGCTGTCGGCGCAGAAGCTCGGCCGGGCGCGGGAGATCTACATCCGCGTGCCGGCCGGCGCGACGACGCTGGTCAACGTGCACGGCGCCAGCTACGACGCCAGCGCGACGACCTCGATGTTCATCTGGGACGACGCGACGGGCTACGTGCAGATGAACGACACCCCGCAGAACCCCGACCTCGAGGCGCGCCGGCGCGCGCTGCTGTGGAACTTCGTCAACGCCAAGGACGCCAAGCTCGGCGGCTCGATGGCCTGGCAGGGGACGCTGCTGGCGCCGCGCGCCGCGCTGACGCTCGGCTACCAGCAGTTCAACGGCGTGCTGATCGCCAACTCGGTGACGGGCACGGGCGAGGTGCACCTGAGCCCGCCGGACCCGTGCCTGCCCGACCCGGAGCCGTGCCCGCCCGTCCCGCCGATCCACACGGTCACGCCGACGCCGACGGCCACGCCCGACCCGACGGTCACCCCCGACCCGACGCCGACCGCCACGCCCGAGCCCACGCCCCCGCCGCGCCCGAGCCCGACGCCCACGCCCCCGCCGCGCCCGAGCCCCACGCCCACGCCGTTGCCGTTCGTCACCCCGACGCCCACGCCCGAGATCCACGTTCCGAGCGAGCCGCTCGAGCCCGAGCAGACGCCCGGCCGGGTGCAGGTCGAGGGCGAGTCCAGCGAGGTCCGGGTGTGCAAGAAGGTCATGACCCCGGGCGGCCGTGCTGTCGAGCGCGTCACCCGCCGCGCGGGCGAGCTGGTGCGCTTCCGGATCCGCGCCACCAACGTCGGGACCGCGCCCGCGCGCAACGTGCGCGTCTGCGACCTGGTGCCGGCGGGGCTGACGCTCGTGCGCGCGACCGCGCCCATCACCTACCGCAACGGCCGGCCGTGCGCGATCGTGCCGCTGCTGAGCGGCCAGCGCGAGGGCTACGCGACGATGCGCGTCAGCCGCAACGCGCGCGGGCTGATCACGAACGTCGCGGTCGTGCGCTCGCGCGACGGCGGCACGCACCGCAACAGCGCGAAGGTCCGGGTCCGCCCGGCGCGGGCCCGCGGCGGCGTCACCGGCTAGCCCCACTTGCATGCCGCCGCCGGGTCCGGCACCATCGGTGGCGGCGTGATCACCTCCACACGCACCCGCCGGCGGCGCGACATCGAGCAGGAGCTCGACGAGACGCTCGACAGCGACCGGCCGCGCGAGCCCGCTCCCGCCGACCAGATGCTCGCGCTCCAGCGCCACGCCGGCAACCAGGCCGTGGCGCGGATGCTGCGCGAGGCGCCGCGCTCGCGCCCCGCGCGCCAGGAGCTCGCGCAGCGCGCCGCCGACGACGCCTCGGTCCTGGACGCGATCCGCGGCGCCGCCAGCCTGCGCGCGCCCGCCACCGCGGGCCTGCTGCAGGACCCGACGCAGGACGGCGGCACGCCGGACCTGCACCAGGCGCACCCCGGGATCGTGATCGGCCAGGGCGACGGCACCGAGGTCGCCACCCCGGGCATCACCGCGCCCGAGGCCGACACCCAGATCGCGGCCGTCGAAGGCCCGGAGGACGCGCAGACCGCGACCGAGAACCCCGTCGACGCCGCGCCCGGCGCCGTCCCGGAGGCCGCGACGCCCGAGAGCGAGGAGGAACGGCGCACCGAGCCCGACGGCTCGGAGCCCGACGCGACCACGCCGCCCTTCCAGATCAACAGCCGCACGGACATGAAGGCGCCCGACGGCTCGCCCGACACGCGCAAGAAGGTGGCGATGGGGGAGGTCATCTACTTCGACGTCGGCGGCCGCGTGGTCGACTGGACCGCGAGCGCGGGCTGGCCGCCCAGGCGCCGGGGCCGCTCGACCTACGCCTGGGAGCTGCCCGAGCCCGGCACGGCGACGATCACCGCGACCGACCCCGACACGGGCGAGACCGCCTCGGTCGACATCGAGGCCGTCGCCCCCGACGACCTGAAGATGGTCAAGCTCTCCGAGGACGTCCAGGCGCCCGGGACGGGCGGCGCCGGGATGATCCTGAGCCCGCGCTTCGGCCCGCGCAACGTCAACTTCGGCAACGTCGAATGGCTCGAACAGCCCGGCGGGCCGTCGAGCGTGACGGGCTACTTCGCCGACCTGCAGGCGGCCGGTGCGGACTGGAACCACTACCCGAACCCGGACTTCCTGCGCATCAACCGGCACCTCACCGACCACGCCGCGATCTTCGGCCTGCCCGCACCGTTCAAGGCCGGCAGCTTCCATTGGGAGATCCCGAACGCGTTCCGGCGCGCGGCCACGCGCGGCTCGGGCGAGGTCACCGTCACCTCCAGGCAGAGCTTCTCGATCCAGGCCAACGGCACGGTCACGGTGTCCAAGCAGGGCGCGTCCGTGACGAGGGCGCCGTGATCGAGGTGCGCCTGGCGGTCTCGCCGAGCGAGGTCGCCGCGGACGCCGTCGACCAGCTGCGCGTGCACGCCGAGGTCATCAACCGCGGCGAGGAGACCGTCGACACCCAGCTGGTCGCGTCGGCGCTGTACGTGGACGGGCAGCGCAACTTCCCGTGGGGGATGGCGATCGCCAACGGCGCCCGCGACGCGCGCGAGCACGCGCTGCCGCCGGGGGAGCGCGTGAGCGCCGATCGCGTGCTCGGGCGCGCGCTCGTGTCCGAGCCGGGCGAGCACGAGGTGGTGCTCGAGGTCGCCGGCGTGCGGTCACCCCCGGCGAAGGTCACCGTCACGCCGCTCTAGACTGCCCGGCGCGATGGCGCTCGAGGACCGCACACGCTACGAACCGGAGGAGACCGAGGCACGGGTCTTCGCCCGTTGGTTCGAATCCGGCCGCTTCCACCCGGAGCCCGCCGGCACCGCTGCCGAGAACTATTCGATCGCGATCCCGCCGCCGAACGTCACCGGCGCGCTGCACATGGGGCACGCGCTCAACGGAGCGATCCAGGACACGCTGATCCGCTACCACCGCATGCAGGGCAAGCGGACGAAGTGGATCCTGGGCACCGACCACGCCGGGATCGCGACGCAGACGCAGGTCGAGCGGCTGCTCAAGAGCGAGGGAACCAGCCGCGAGGAGATCGGCCGCGAGGCGTTCATCGAGCGCGTGTGGCGCTGGCGCGAGCAGTACGGCTCCACGATCATCGACCAGTACAAGCGCCTGGGCGCGTCCTGCGACTACGAGACCGAGCGCTTCACGCTCGACGAGGCGTACGTGCGCGCGGTCCTGAAGGTCTTCGTCTCGCTCTACGACAAGGGCCTGATCTACCGCGACAACTACATGGTCAACTGGGACCCGGGCTCGCGCTCGGCGATCTCGGACCTCGAGGTCGAGGACCGCGAGGTCACGGACACGCTGTACTACATCGACTATCCGCTGGCCTCGGGCCACGGGTCGGTGACGGTCGCGACCGTGCGCCCGGAGACCATGCTCGGCGACACCGCGATCGCCGTCCACCCCGACGACGACCGCTACACGCGGCTGGTGGGGGAGACCGCGATCCTGCCGATCGTCGGGCGCAAGCTGCGGATCATCGCCGACGAGTACGTCAAGCCCGAGTTCGGCACGGGCGCGCTGAAGATCACGCCCGGGCACGACCCGAACGACTTCGAGATCGGCCGCAAGCACGGCCTCGACGAGATCACCGTGATCGGCGAGGACGGCCGCATGACGGCCGAGGCCGGCCGCTTCGCGGGCATGACCGCGCTCGAGGCGCGCGAGGCGGTCGTGGCCGCGCTGCGCGAGGAGGGGCGGATCAACCGCACCGAGCCCTACACGCACGAGGTCCCGTACTCGCAGCGCTCGGGCGAGCGCATCGAGCCGCTGATCTCGCTGCAGTGGTTCATGAAGATGGAGGAGCTGGCCAAGCCCGCGATCGCCGCGGTCGAGGACGGGCGCGTCCGGATCCACCCCGAGGGCCAGCGCAAGCGCTACCTGGACTGGCTGAACAACATCCGCCCGTGGTGCATCTCGCGCCAGCTGTGGTGGGGCCACCAGATCCCGGTCTGGTACCGCGGCGAGGAGACCTACGTCGGCATGGACCCGCCGGCCGGCCCGGGCTGGGAGCGCGACCCCGACGTGCTCGACACGTGGTTCTCGAGCGCGCTGTGGCCGTTCGCGACGCTCGGCTGGCCCGACCAGACCGACGAGCTGCGCGCGTTCTATCCGACCAAGGTCCTGCTGACCGCGCGCGACATCCTCTTCCTGTGGGTCGCCCGCATGGTCTTCATGGGGCTCGAGTTCACGGGCCAGGTCCCGTTCGAGGACGTCTACGTGCACTCGGTCGTGCAGGCGCCCGACGGGCGGCGGATGTCGAAGTCGCTGGGCACGGGGATCGACCCGCTGGCGCTGATCGACGGCGGCCCGCGCCCGCCCGTGTTCAGCGAGGGCGGCGAGTTCCCGGCCTACGGCGCCGACGCCGTCCGCTACGGGCTGCTCGCGATGTCCTCCACCCAGGACGTGCGCTTCAACGAGGGCACGATCGCCGAGGGCCGCCAGCTGGCCAACAAGCTCTTCAACGCGTCGCGGCTCGTGCTGCTGCGGGTGCCCGAGGGCCTCACCGTGCCCGGCGAGGTCCCGTCGCCGCCGGAGGTCGAGGACAAGTGGATCCTCTCGCGGCTGCAGGCCGCCGAGGAGGAGTTCGCGGACGCCATCAAGTGCTTCGAGTTCCACCGGGCGACGCGCGCGCTGTACCGCTTCATCTACGCGGAGCTGTGCGACTGGTACCTCGAGATGCTCAAGCCGCGGCTGTACGCCGAGGACAACGCCGAGGCGGCCGAGTTCGCGCTGCACGTGCTGTCCGAGACGCTCGCGCTCGCGCATCCCGTGATCCCGTTCGTGACCGAGGAGATCTGGTCCTACCTGCCGGGCGTCGGCGACCTGCTGATGTCGCACCGCTGGCCGAACCCGGATCCCTCGCTGCGCGACCTCGCCGCCGAGGAGGAGGTCGGGCGCGCGATCGAGGCCACGCAGGCGTTGCGCAAGTGGCGCGACGGCGTCGGCGCGCCGCCGGGCGCGCGCGTCCCGGCGCGCCTGGAGGCCGAGGGCTACGAGCGCGTCGAGGCGCACATCGCCCGGCTCGCGCGCTTCGAGTTCTCGCCCAACGGCGACCAGCCCGTGGCGACGGTCGGGATCCCGGGCGGCAACGTGGCCGTGCTGGCCTCCGACCAGGTCGACCTCGAGGCCGAGAAGCGCCGCGCGGCCGAGCGCATCAAGGTGCTGCACAGCGAGATCAAGCGCGCCGAGGGCAAGCTCGCCAACCAGGGCTTCGTGTCCAAGGCGCCGGCGGCGGTCGTCCAGGCCGAGCGCGACAAGCTCGACAAGCTGCGCAAGGAGCTCGAAGAGCTCTCATGACCCGCCAGCGCGGCTCGTGGGACCTCGCGCGCGCCGAGGAGCACCTGCTCTCGCTCGAGCTGTTCGGCATGCGCTTCGGCCTGGAGCGCATGCGCCGGCTGCTGACCGCGCTCGGCTCGCCGCAGGAGCGCTTCCGCGCGGTCCACGTCGTCGGGACCAACGGCAAGTCCTCGACCGTGCGCTTCACCGCGGCGCTGCTGGAGGCGCACGGGCTGCGCACGGGCGCGTACCTGTCCCCGCACCTGACCACCTACGCGGAGCGCATCCGGGTCGGCGACGCCGACCTGACGGGGCCCGAGTTCGCGGCCGCCATCGAACGCGCGGCCGCGGCCGCCGCGAAGGTCGACCGCACCGCGACCGACGGCGACCGGGTGACCCAGTTCGAGCTGCTGACCGCGGCCGCGTTCGCGGAGTTCGCGCGCCGCGGCGTCGAGGTCGCGGTGGTCGAGGCCGGGCTGGGCGGCCGCTGGGACGCCACCAACGTGCTCGGCGCCGAGGTCGTCGTGCTCACCAACGTCGGCCTCGAGCACACGCGCTGGCTCGGCCCGACGATCGCCGACATCGCGGGGGAGAAGCTCGCCGTGGTCCGCGAGGGCGCGACGCTCGTGCTCGGCGACGCCTCCGAGGAGGTGGCCGCGCTCGCCGCCGCCACGGGCGCGACGATCGTGCGCCCCGCGCCGGGCGGCGAGGGCGCGGCGGCGCCGCCCGCCGCGGCCGCGGCCGCGCCGCGCGCCGACGCTGCGGCGCCCGCCGCCACGCCGCGCGCCGCCGCCACGCCGGCCGCCGCCACGCCGGCCGCCGCCACGCCGGCCGCGGCCACGCCGCCCGCGGGCGCCGCGGGCGCCCTGCCGGGCTACCAGCGCGCGAACTTCGCCGCCGCCCGCGCGGCGGCCGAGGCGCTGCTCGGGCGCCCGCTCGACCCCGCGCGGGTCGCCGAGGTCGCCCGGCACGCGAGCGTCCCCGGGCGCTTCCAGGTCGTCGACCACGACCCGCTGACGATCCTCGACGGCGCCCACAACGCGGCCGGGATCGAGGCGCTCGCGACCTCGGTGCCGGAGGGCACGGTCGCGGTGGTGTCAATCCTGGACGACAAGGACGCGGCGGCGATGCTGCGCGCGCTGCTGCCGCGGCTGAGCGCCGCCGTCTTCACGCGCGCGCCCAACCCGCGGGCGCTCCCGCCGGCCACGCTGGCCGACCTGGCGGACAAGGTCGGCGGGGTGCCGTCGGAGATCGAGCCGGACCCGCGCAGGGCACTGGCGCGCGCACGCGAACTTGCAGGAGAGGGTTCGATCGTGCTTGCAACAGGAAGTATCTACCTCGTTGCCGAATTGTTGAGTGCTCCTGGCGAGCGGAGAGCGAGCGCGCTTTGAACGAGGGCCCGAGTGTCTTCGCCATGATCGCGCTTGTCGCGTTCGTCGTGGCGCTCGTAATCCTGGTGTTCTTCGCAATCGGCTACGCCTTCGGACGCGCATTCCTCTAGCCCGCGCCGCTTCGCCCACTACGCTTTCGGACCACAAATGGAACTGCTCGCCATCTTCAGGATCGAGGACATCGAGAACGACGCGTTGCAGACGGCGGCGAGCATCGCGCTCCTCGTCCTCGGCGTGCTCTATCTGTCGTTGATCTTCTGGACGTTCGCGGACGCCCGCCGCCGGATCGACGATCCGCTGCTGGTGATGTGCGCCACGCTCGCGTCCTTCTTCCCGTTCGTGGGCACGATCGTCTACCTGATCGTCCGCCCGCCCGAGTACCTCGACGACGTGCGCCTGCGTGAGCTGGAGATGACGGCGGCCGAAGCGCGGCTGGCGAACCTCGACTACTCGCTCTGCCCGCACTGCGACTACGAGATCCAATCGGACTATCTGAGATGTCCGAGTTGCATGCGCAAGCTCAAGGAGCGCTGCTACTCGTGCTCGAAGCCGATCGACCCCTCGTGGCGCATCTGCCCGTTCTGCGAGGCCGAGACGAGCGCGCCGTCGCCCGCGACGAGCACGCGCCGCCGGCGCCGGCAGACCACGGACCAGTCGACGGTCGCCGCCGACATCGCCAAGCCCGAGCCCGAAGAGGCCGCCGCGGGCAGCGAGACGTCACGCCGCAGGCGTCGCTGACACACTGCTCGCCATGGAAAAGACACTGATCCTGGTCAAGCCGGACGCGTTCGCGCGCGGCCTGACGGGTGAGATCATCGCGCGCTTCGAGCGCAAGGGCCTGAAGATCATCGCCGCCAAGCACATGGTGGTCAGCGAGGAGCTCGCCAAGCAGCACTACGCCGAGCACGTCGACCGCCCCTTCTTCGGCGAGCTCGTCTCCTTCATCACCTCGGGCCCGATCATGGCGCTCGTCTTCGAGGGCAAGGACGCCATCAAGGCCGCCCGCCAGGTGATCGGCGCCACCAACCCGCTCGAGGCCGCCCCGGGCTCGATCCGCGGCGACTACGCGATCGAGGTCGGCACGAACATGGTGCACGGGTCGGACTCGCCCGAGTCCGGCGAGCGCGAGGCCGCGCTGTTCTTCCCCGAGCTGTAGACACAGGAAATACATCCCCACCGCCCCACCCCGATCATCCGACCTGTGAGGCGGCGAACCCTCGTCCTGGCGTCGGCGTCGCCGCAACGGCGCGCGATCCTCACCCAGGTCGGCATCCCGTTCGACGTCCGCGTCTCGGGCATCGAGGAAGTCGCCGAGGGCGACCCGCTCGCGGTCGCCGAGGAGAACGCGCGCCGCAAAGCGGCGGCGATCCACACGGACGGCGCCCTGACCCTCGGCGCCGACACCCTGGTCGCGCTCGACGGGGACATCCTGGGCAAGCCGGAGACCCACGACCAGGCGCGCGCGTACGTCGCGCGCCTGGCCGGGCGCACCCACCAGGTCGTGGGCGCGATCGCGCTCTTCGACCAGGACGGCCCGCCGAAGGTCGCCGTCGAGGTCACCCAGGTCCGCTTCCGCGACGCGGGCCCGGAGCTGATCGACTGGTACGTGCGCACGGGGGAGTGGCAGGGCCGCGCGGGCGGCTACGCCATCCAGGGCATCGGCGCGGTGCTCGTCGCCGGCATCGAGGGCGACTACCTCAACGTCGTCGGGCTGCCGCTGCAGCGGCTGCTCGACCTCGCCCCGCAGCTGCTACCGGCGGCGTAGCCGCAGCTTCCAGGTGATCGTGGTCGTGGTCACGCCGCCGAAGTCCAGCTGCTCGCTGTAGGTCCGCTTGCCGAGCACCACGACCAGGCCCTGGCGGCGGTCGAAGAGCTCGCGCACCGGGTAGCGCTCGCCGATCTCGGTGAAGTCGCCCTCGATGATCCCGGTGGCGGCCCGCAGCGGGCAGGACAGGAACGCCAGGTCGGGCTGGGCGGCGGCCACGAACGCGGTGTGCCCGCGCCACTGCAGCCGCACCTCGGGCGCGTAGCGGCGCTTGCCGCAGTCGTACACGGGCGGCGCGGGCTGGGGCGGCGCGCCGCACGGCCCGGGCTCGTAGTCGCGCACCGCGTCGTGCGTGCGGGTGACCGTGCCCGTGGCCGCCAGATGCGGCTTGCCGGCCGCGAAGCGGCTCCAGGTGCCGTACTTGAGCGCGGGGTAGCCGCCGATCCGGTCGGCGCGGATCCGCGCGGGCCGGGTGCGGAAGCGCACCGTCTCGCTGCCGCGCTCGGCCAGGAACGCCGCGCCCTTGCAGTCGCGGACGCCGTGCTGGTGGCGCGGGATCTCCCAGGTGGTCACCTGCTTGCCCTCGACGTAGCCGACGAAGCGCGCGCTCTGCGCGCTCGCCGTCGCGGGCGCCAGGGCCAGGACGGCCGCGGCGATCAGGATGGTTTTCATGCCCCGTTTGTACGGGCGCGCCACCCCCGCCGGAATCCCGCACCTGCGGGATGTTGTGAAGGTCCGTTTGCAGCGATTTCAGGCGAACGGGCCTTCGGTAGACTGGCGAACCGGCTCGGTCTCCAATCCCCCAGGAGGTCCGGTCCGCTCGCGCATGGGCTTCTTCTCGTACCTCACCGGCTTCGGCGGCCGTGATATGGCGGTCGATCTGGGCACCGCAAATACGCTCGTCTACGTCCGCGGTCGCGGCATCGTGCTCAGCGAGCCGTCCGTGGTCGCGATCGACTCGCGCACGGGCGAGGTCCACGCCGTCGGCATCGAGGCCAAGCGCATGCTCGGCCGCACGCCCGGCACGATCTCCGCCATCCGGCCGCTCAAGGACGGCGTGATCGCCGACTTCGACGTGACCGAGGAGATGCTGCGCCACTTCATCCAGAAGGTGCACCAGAACCGCTGGGCGCACCCGCGCGTGGTCGTCTGCGTCCCGTCCGGCGTCACCGGCGTCGAGAAGCGCGCGGTGGAGGAGGCCTGCCTGAGCGCCGGCGCGCGCCAGGCGTACCTGATCGAGGAGCCGATGGCGGCCGCGATCGGCGCCGGCCTGCCCGTCGGCGAGCCCACGGGCAACATGGTCGTCGACATCGGCGGCGGCACCTCCGAGGTGGCCGTGATCAGCCTCGGCGGCATCGTGGTCTCGCAGAGCATCCGCGTCGGCGGCGACGAGCTCGACGAGTCGATCATCAACTACGTCAAGAAGGAGTACAAGCTCCTGATCGGCCAGCAGACCGCCGAGGAGGTCAAGCTGGAGATCGGCTCGGCGTACCCGCTCGACGAGGAGGTGCAGGCCGAGATCCGCGGGCGCGACCTCGTGTCCGGCCTGCCCAAGACGGTCGTGCTCACCTCCGAGGAGGTCCGCGCGGCGCTCGAGGAGCCGCTCGTGCAGATCATCGACTCGATCAAGGAGACGCTGGACCGCACGCCGCCCGAGCTGGCGTCGGACATCATGGACCGCGGGATCATGCTCGCCGGGGGCGGTAGCCTGCTCCAGGGCCTCGACGAGCGCCTGCGCGAAGAGACCCAGATGCCGGCGCACCGCGCCGAGTCGCCGCTGACGTGCGTCGCGGTGGGCAGTGGCCGCAGCCTCGAGGAGTTCGAGGCCATCCACAAGTCCAACCGCTCCAACAACCGCAACCGGCGGCCTCGTCGCTAGCTTGAGCTTGACCGATCTTCACTTCCACGTCTTCATCCATCCATGCACGACAGAGCGGTTAGACGCCGGCGTGCAGTGCTGGTCGTGCTCGTCGCGGCCTCGCTGATCCTTCTCACTGCCTATTTCGGAGAGTCATCGGACGGTCGCCTGCACTCCGTGCAGCGCGGCGCGCTGAGCGTGCTCTCGCCGATCCAGGAGGGCGCGAGCCGCGTGCTGAAGCCGTTCCGGGACCTCTTCGGCTGGTTCGGGGACACGATCGACGCCAAGGACGAGCGCGACAAGGCGATCGCGGAGCGCGACGCGCTGATCAAGGAGCGCGCGGAGTTGCTCAACCGCCTGCGGGTCGCCGAGCAGAAGGCCAAGCTCGAGCAGACCAACGACGCGCGCGGCTGGGACAAGTACGCCCCGGTCGAGGCGCGCGTGATCACGCGCGCGGCCAACTCCTGGTACCAGCGCATGTCGATCAACAAGGGCTCCGACGACGGCGTGCGCCGCGGCGACCCGGTCGTCAACGGCGCCGGGCTGATCGGCAAGGTCGAGGAGACCTGGGGCGGCGGCGCGGCGGTGACGCTGATCACCGACCCCGAGTTCGGCACGGGCGGGATCACCAGCGGCGGGCGCGAGAACGGCAGCGTGATGGTCGCGGTCGGCGCCCCGGGCGACCTGCTGTTCGAGCCCGTCGACCCCGACGCGCGTGTCCGCGAGAACGAGCTGATCTACACCGCGGGCACGACCTCGTCCCGCGAAGGCCTCGAGTCGCGCTACCCGGCGGCGATCCCGATCGGCATCGTCACCCGGATCGACCTCGGCGACGGGGACCTCGACAAGCGCATCCACGTCCGCCCGGTGGCGGACATCAAGCGCACCGACGTCGTGCAGGTCCTGACCGAGCCGCACGCGGACCTCGAGGACGGATGACGGTCACGCCCGCCTCGGTCACGCGGCTGACCCTGTTCCTGCTGCTCGGGGGGATCGTCCAGGTCAGCGCCGTCTCCCAGATCACGGTCTTCGGCGTCTCGGCCGACCTCGCGCCGCTGCTGGTGGCCTCCGCGGGCTTCATCGCCGGTTCGGTCACCGGCGCAATCGTCGGCTTCTCGCTCGGCCTGTTCGTGGACGTCAACCTGTCCCAGACGCTCGGCGTGACCTCGCTGGCGCTGGTGGCGGTGGGCTACGGCACCGGGCGCATCCGCGAGCTGCGCGACCCCGCGCACGGCCTCGCCCCGGTCGCGGTCGGCGCGGTCGGGACCGCGGTGGCCGCCATCATCTTCACACTGTTGCAGTTCCTGCTCGGCGTCCAGGCGCCGGTCTCCCTCCTGCTCCTGCGCGAGATCCTGTTGACCATCGTCCTGAACACGATCATCGCCCTGCCGGTCTTCGCGCTGATGCGGCGCGTGCTGGCGCCGTTCCTGCCCGACGACCCGCGCCGCCGGCGCCGCCGCGCCTACACGACGGGCGGCCTGAGTCCCATCTCCCGAGCCTGACGTGCCGCAGCGAGTCGAAGAACGGATCCGCCCGATCACGCCCCAGCTGGCGTGGCGCGTCGCCGTGCTCGGCGGGATCGCGTTCGTGCTGTTCGGGATCGTCTTCTTCCGGCTCTGGTACCTGCAGGTGCTCTCGGGCCAGGACTACGTCTCGCGGGCGAGCGAGAACCGCGTCCGCAAGGAGCGCATCGAGGCCCCGCGCGGCAACATCGTCGACCGCCACGGTGAGACGCTGGTGCAGACCAAGCGGGCCAAGGTCGTGCAGATCCGCCCGTCGTCGCTGCCGGAGTCCGTCCGCGAGCAGGCCGAGGCCTACCGCAAGGAGCTGGCCGCGGCCGAGGCCGACCGCCTGAAGGCCGCCGACCGCTACGAGGCCTACGTGCGCCAGCTGCGCGACGACGGCAAGCGCGACACGCGCGAGCAGAAGCGGACCGCCCGGCAGCTGCGGCGCCATGCGCGCCAGGCCCGCCGGGTGCCGATCCCGGAGCTGCCGGAGTCCGAGGCCGAGCTCGGCCGCCTCTACCGGCGCCTGGGCGACAAGCTCAACATCCGCCCGTCGACGATCCACGAGCGCGTGATCCGCGGGCTCGCGGACGCGCCCTACTCCAACGTGACGATCCGCACGGACGTCGACCCGGCGGTCTTCAACTACATGCGCGAGCGGCCCGAGTACTTCCCGGGCGTCGAGGTCACCAACCGCTACCTGCGCCAGTACCCGCACAGCAAGCTCGCGGCGCAGCTGTTCGGGACGATCTCGGAGATCACCGAGGAGCAGCGCAAGAGCGACGACGAGCGCTTCGAGGGCATCCCGCAGGGGACGCGGATCGGCCAGAGCGGGCTCGAGGCCACCTACGACAAGTACCTGCGCGGCGTCGACGGCTACAGCCGCGTCGTGGTCGACGCGTTCGGCCGCCGCGACGAGAAGCGCGAGCTCTCGGTGACCGAGCCCAAGCAGGGCCAGCGGCTGAAGCTGACGCTCGACTACGACCTCCAGCGCGCCGGCGACCGCGCGCTCGCGCAGGCCATCCAGGCCTCCGTGCACGGCGCCAAGGCCGGCGCCTACGTGGCGATGGACCCGCGCAACGGCGCGATCCTGGCGATGGGCTCCCAGCCCGGCTTCGACGCGAGCGTGTTCGCGCGGCCGTTCTCGCAGAGCACCTACGAGAACCTGACCTCCGAGGAGAAGGGCGCGCCGCTGCTCAACCGCGCGACCGAATCGGCGTATCCGATCGGCTCGGTGTTCAAGCCCTTCACCGCCCTGGCCGCGCTCGAGGCCGGCGTGCTGAAGGTCAACCAGACCATCAACGACGATGGCAAGTACGAGCTCGGGCCGCAGAAGTACCAGAACGCCAAGGGCGCGGCCTACGGGACGATCGACCTGCGCAAGGCGATGACCGTCTCCTCGGACGTGTTCTTCTACCACCTGGGCGAGTGGCTCAACGCCGAGGGCCCGAAGCTGCAGCGGGTGGCCAAGCGCTTCGGGTTCGGCCGCAAGACGGGGATCGACCTCACCAGCGAGCGCGCGGGCCTGGTGCCGGACCGCAAGTGGCGCGACGGCGCCTACGAGCGCTACCAGGAGTGCGTCGAGAAGGCGGGCCTGACCCCGGGCACGACCGCCGCCCTGTACGAGTGCGGCGGCGTCGAGCGCGGCTGGAGCACGGGCGACAACGTCAACCTCGCCGTCGGCCAGGGCGACCTGCAGGCGACGCCGCTGCAGGTGGCGGTGGCCTACTCGGCGCTGGCCAACGGCGGCACGATCGTCACCCCGCACCTGGGCAAGGCGATCGAGGACGGCAACGGCATCCCGCTGCAGCAGCTGCGGGCCAAGCCCAAGCGCAAGGTCAAGATCCCCGAGGCGCACCGCGACGCGATCCTCGACGGCCTGCGCGCCGCCGCCAACGACGAGGGCGGCACCTCCAGCGACGTCTTCGCGGGCTGGCCGAAGGAGCACACGGTCTACGGCAAGACGGGCACGGCCGAGCGCCAGCCCAACCCCGACCAGTCCTGGTATGCGTGCTTCGTCAAGGACGGCGGGCGGCCGATCGTGGTCGTCGTGACCGTCGAGCGCGGCGGTTTCGGCGCGGAAACTGCGGCACCCGCAGCGCGGTTGATCCTCTCCGAGTGGTTCGATGTAGGCGACACCGAGTTCATCCAGGGCTCGGACCAGAGCAATTGACCGCCACCCAGCCCATCCATCCGGCCTCCGAGCCGCCGCCGCCGCTGGTGCCACGCGAGTGGCGCCTGCGCCTGGACCCGCTGCTGCTGCTCGCGTCGCTGGGGCTGGTCGCCGCGTCGCTGATCACCCTGCGCAGTTCGACGCAGAACGACGTCCCGGGCGACCCGATGTACTTCGTCAAGCGCCAGGCGGTCTACGCGGTCGTCGGGCTCGTGCTGATGTACGGCGTGTCGCGGCTGGACTACTCCCGGCTGCGCGAGCTGCGCTACCCGCTGTACGGCGTCCTGCTGGTCACGATCATCGGTGTGACCGCGCTCGGGGCCGCCACGCGCGGCGCCCGCAGCTGGATCGAGCTCGGGTTCTTCAACTACCAGCCGTCCGAGCTGGGCAAGGTCCTGCTGGTGGTGGCGCTGGCGGGCTTCCTGGTCGAGCGGATGCGCGAGATGGGGCGGCAGACGACCGCGCGCGTGATGCTGCTCGGCCTGCTGCCGACGATGATCGTCATGGCCCAGCCCGACCTGGGCTCGGCCACGGTGTACATCGCCGGCACGCTCGCGATCCTGTTCGTCGCGGGCGCGCCGCTGCGGCACTTCGCGGCGCTGGGCGCGCTGTTCGCGCTCAGCATCACGTTCGTGCTGGTCGCGGCGCCCAAGCTCGGCGTCGAGGTGCTCAAGCCCTACCAGGTGGACCGCCTGACGGCGTTCCTGCACCCGTCCAGCGATCCCGCCGACGCCGGCTACCAGCAGGCGCAGGCGCTGACCGCGATCGGGTCGGGCGAGAAGACCGGCCGCGGGCCGGAGAACGCCACCCAGACCGACCTCGGGTTCCTGCCCGAGGCGCGCACGGATTTCATCTACGCCGTGATCGGCGAGACCTGGGGTTTCGTCGGTTGCGCGCTCGTTCTATCGCTGTACGCGCTCCTGATCTGGCGCGCGCTTCACATCCTGACGATCGCGAAGAACCTCTTCGGAGCGCTGATCGCCGGCGGCGTCGCAGTGATGCTGCTGTTCCAGCTTTTCGTGAACATCGGGATGAATGTGGGGATCATGCCCATCACAGGCGTGACGGCCCCGCTGTTGAGCTTCGGCGGCTCGTCGATGCTCTCCACGTTCCTGGCCCTTGGCCTCTTGCACTCCATCAACGCGCAGGCGCGCGAGACGGCGGAACGCAAAGGAAGGGCCACGGTCTTCCAATGAGGTTGTCCTTTGAGAAAGCAAGTCCTAGTCACGGTCGATCGCGGCGAGACCCGCGTGGCCATGCTGGAGGCGTCGGGTGATCCCGGCGCCCCTTCCAAATCGCGCTCGCGCCGTCGCAAGTCGCACCAGGTCCCGCCCGGCTACCGCGTAGCCGAGGTCTACTTCGAGCGCCGGGGCGGCCGGTCGATCGTCGGCAACATCTACAAGGGCCGCGTCGACAACGTGCTCGCCGGCCTGGAGGCCGCGTTCGTCGACATCGGGCTGGACAAGAACGGCTTCCTGCACGTGGACGAGATCGTGCTGCCGGGCGTCGAGCAGGCCAAGCGCGGCCGCGGCAACGGCCCGCGGATCACCGAGCTGCTCAAGCCGGGCCAGGAGATCGTCGTCCAGGTCGTCAAGGACCCGCTCAAGACCAAGGGCGCGCGGCTGAGCATGGAGCTCACGATCGCCGGCCGCTACATGGTCTACGCCCCGACGGGCGAGGGCGTCGGCGTCTCGCGGCGCCTGGAGGACAAGGAGCGCGACCGGCTGCGCAAGGAGGCCAAGCAGCTTGACCTCAACGGCGGCGGCGCGATCATCCGGACCGCGGCGCACGGCGCCACGCGGGAGGATTTCGAGCGCGAGTTGCAGTACCTGTTCAAGCTCAACGAGGTCCTGACCAAGCGCGTCGAGACCACACAGGCGCCCGCGCTCGTCTTCCAGGAGGCCGACCTCTCGGTGCGGGTCGTGCGCGACATCTTCTCCGAGCACTTCGAGCGCGCGATCGTCGACGACGAGAAGCAGCACCACCGGCTCGTCTCCTTCTTCACCCGCACCGCGCCCGAGCTGGTCGACCGCGTCGAGCTCTACGAGGGCGAGGACCCGCTGTTCGAGGCCTACGGCGTCGACCCGGTCATCAACGGGATGCTCGAGCGCCGCGTGGACCTGCCGTCGGGCGGCTACCTCGTGATCGACTACGCCGAGGCGCTGACGGTGATCGACGTCAACACGGGCTCGTTCACGGGCAAGGGCAAGTCGGCCCGGCTCGAGGACACGATCACCAAGACCAACCTGGAGGCCGCCGAGGAGGTCGTGCGCCAGCTGCGCCTGCGCGACATCGGCGGCATCATCGTCATCGACTTCATCGACATGGCCCGCTCGCGCAACCGCGACGCGGTGCTGAAGGTCCTGCGCAAGGCGCTCGACGAGGACCGCACGAAGACCTTCGTGGTCGAGATCTCGCCGCTGGGCCTGGTCGAGATGACGCGCCAGAACGTCACCGACGGCGTGCGCGAGATCATGACCAAGCCGTGCCCGGTGTGCTCGGGCGAGGGCGTCGTGAAGTCCGAGGAGACGATCGCGATCGAGTTCGCCCGCCACCTGCGCCACATGGTCAAGGAGGCCGGCCCGGACGGCCCCGAGGCCTACCTGCTGCGGATCAACCCGAAGGTCACGGCCTGGTTCATCGCCGACGGCGCGCGCGAGCTGCACGCGCTCGAGGAGGAGACCGGGCGCTACTTCCACTTCGAGGGCTCCGAGGGCCTGCCGCTGGACCACTTCGCGGTCACGATGGAGGGCACGCGCGAGGAGATCGAGTCCCACGCCGTGCCGTTCCGGGCGGGCGAGGAGGTCCACGTCGACCTCGTCGAGCCGCACATGTACAACGACGACGACGCGGTCGCGAAGGTCGACGGCTACCTGATCGACGTCGTCAACGGCGTCACGTTCGTGGGCGAGAAGAAGCTCGTGCGCATCGAGGAGGCGGGCCGCACGATCGCGCGCGCCGTGCTCGTGGGCGACGACGCCGAGATCGCCGAGAAGGCGGCCGCCGAGCGCGCCGCGGCGCGCGAGAAGGCGCTCCAGCAGGCGCGCCGTGCCGCCGCCAAGAGGGGCGCGGCCAAGAAGCGCACGCAGGCCGAGGCGACGGAGACGCTCACGGACTCCTCGCCGGTGGAGGCGGGCACGGCGCCCGCCGCGGCCGAGGAGGAGGAGCCGCGGCCCAAGCGCGGGCGCGCGCGCAAGCGGGCGGCGGAGCCCGAGGAGGAGGCCCCGAAGCCCAAGGGCCGCGCGCGCAAGCGCGCCGCGGCCGAGGAGCCCGAGGCCGAGGAGCAGCCGGCGCCCAAGCGGCGCTCGCGCAAGAAGGCCGCCGAGGCGCCCGCCGAGCCCGAGGAGACGGTCGCCGAGGAGACGCCCGCGCCCAAGCGCCGCGCGCGCAAGCGGGCGGCCGCCGCCTCCGAGCCCGAACCCGAACCCGTCGTGGAGGAGGCCGTCTCCGAGGACGAGGACGACGACGCGCTATCCTCTCGCCCCCGGCGCCGTGGCCGCAGAGGCGGACGGCGCCGTTCGCGCGCGAAGGCTCCGGCCGACGCAGAGTGAGTATGAGGCGCCAGCCTCCCACCCAGATCATCCGACCTCAAGGCCATGTCCTACGCAGTCATAAAGACCGGCGGTAAGCAGTACCGCGTCACCGAAGGCCAGACCCTTCTGGTCGAGCGGCTGGCCGACGACGTCGGCGCGACCGTCGCGCTGGAGCCGCTGCTGCTCGCCGGCGACGGCGATGCCGTCTTCGAGGGCGACAAGCTCGCCAAGGCCAAGGTCCAGGCCGAGATCCTCGGCCACGAGCGCGGCCCGAAGCTCCGCGTCTTCAAGTTCAAGCCCAAGCGCGGCTACAAGCGTCGCACCGGCCACCGCCAGGAGCTGACGCGCATCAAGATCACCTCGATCAAGGGTTGAGGACGAACTCATGGCACACAAGAAGGGCCTCGGCTCCTCCCGCAACGGCCGCGACTCCAACGCCAAGCGCCTCGGCGTGAAGGTCTTCGCCGGCCAGACCGTCACCGGCGGCGAGATCATCGTCCGCCAGCGCGGCACCCGCTTCAAGGCCGGCAACGGCGTCGGCATCGGCAAGGACGACACGATCTACGCCCGTGCGGCGGGCGTCGTGGAGTTCAAGGAGGGCCGCCGCGGCCGGGTGATCTCGGTCGTGCCCGCGGCCGCCGAGTAGCTCAGACCCCGAGCTCTGCGGACACTTCGCCGGCATGGCGGCGCAACAGCGCCGCCAGCTCGGCCGTGTCCGTCATCCGCGGCGTCGGCCCGGACACGCTGATCGCCGCCAGCGGCAGCCCGTTGCGGTCCAGGATCGGCGTCGCCACGCAGGCGACGCCGAGCTCGTGCTCCTCGTTGTCGGTCGCGTAGCCGCGGCGGCGGATCTTGGCCAGGTCCTCCTGCAGCTCCTGCAGCGTCGTCAGCGTGCGCGGGGTGGAGGCGGGCAGCGGGCCCTCGCCGAGCAGCGCCTCGATGTCGGCGGGCGCGCGCCAGGCCAGCAGCGCCTTGCCCGAGCCGGACGTGTGGGCGGGGATCGCCTGCCCGATCTCGGTGAACAGCCGCACGCTGCGCGTGCCCGAGACCGAGTCGATGTAGACCGCGTTGCGGCCCTCGAGGACGACCAGGTTGGTCGTCTCGCCCGTGCGCTCCATGATCGCCTGCAGGTGCGGGCGGGCAGCGTTGCGCAGCCGCTCCAGGCGGTCCTGCAGGCCGCTGGTGAGCTCGAGCAGCTTGTAGCCGAGCAGGTAGCGCCCGGTGGCCGGGCTCTGGGCCGCGTAGCCGCGTGAGACGAGCGTCCCGAGCAGCCGGTGCGCGGTGCTGGGCACCAGGCCGGTCCGCGCCGCCAGCTCGGACACGCCGAGCTCGTCCGCGCTCGCGAGCGCCTCGAGCAGATCGAGTGCGCGCTCGAGCGACTGGACGCGGTTCTGCGACACGTTGCGCAGCCTAGAACACTCTTTCCACTATGCGCGATCGAAGACGATGTCGAGCGCGCCCTTCCAGAGCACGTGCTCGCCCAGCGGCCGCAGCTGGTCGGTGCCCTCGACGATCGTGAGGAAGTGGTTGCCGGCGAGCTGGCCGACGATGCTGGCGAACATGGCGCCGCCGTAGGGGAAGAGGATCTCGGTCTCGCTCAGCCCGCCCGGGTACCAGAGGATCTGCCCGGGCGCGGGATGGCTGGTGGCGTTCTCGGGCTTGCCGTCGAGCCCGATGTCGAGGTCGCCGAGCGGCACCCAGGCCGCCTCGCCGCTCCAGCGCGCGTGGATGATCTGCGAGTGGAACGGCAGCAGGCGCTCGAAGGCCGCGACGGTCTTGGGCGCCTTCTCGGTCTCCAGCACGCCCTTGAAGGAGAAGGGCCCGGCGGTGACGGTCAGCATGCGCGCATCGTAGGTCGCAGCAGCCGGCCCGCGCCGGGCGCCGGGTCGGCGCCGCGCAGCAGCGTGCGCACCACGCGCGCGGGCATGCGCCGCCCGACGTAGGGCGAGACGCGGTGCCGGTGGCGCAGGTCGGACGCCTGCAGCGTGTACGGCTCGGGCGCGACCAGCGCCAGGTCGGCGTCCGCGCCGACCTCGATCCGGCCCTTGCCGGCGATCCTGAAGCGGGTGGCGGGTGCGGCCGCCGTGAGCTGCGCGACCGCATCCGGCCCGACCGCGCCGAGCAGCAGCTCGCGCGTGCTCTGCGCGCCCGCGATCCCGCCCCAGGCCTCGGCGAACGTGCCCGCCTTGAGCTCGGGCGGGGACGGCGAGTGGTCCGAGGCGACGAGGTCGACCCCGTCCAGCAGGCCCTCCTCGCCGCGGATCGGCGGCGCGCACTTGGCGATCGCCCCGAGGGTCTCGACGTCCTCCGGCGTCAGGAACAGGTAGTGCGGGCACGTCTCGCACGTGACGTCGGCGCCGCGCGAGCGCGCCTCGGCCACGAGCGCCACGCCGCGGGCGCTCGAGACGTGCACGACGTGCAGCGCGCAGCCCGTCTCGGCGGCGAACAGCAGCGCCCGCGAGATCGCCTCCAGCTCGGCGACGACGGGCCGCGACGCGAGCCAGTCGCGCGCGGCCGGCCCGCGCGGGCGGGCGGTGAGCGCGTCGTTCTCGGCGTGGACGGCGACCGGCAGGCCCAGCGCCGCCGCCTTCGCCATCCCTTCGTAGAGCGTCGCGTCGTCGGCGCGCGCGAAGTCCTCGATCTCCGAGTCCGACATGAAGGCCTTCAGGCCGACCACGCCGCGCTCGGCCAGCTCCTCGAGGCGGTCCAGGTTGCCGGGCACCAGGCCGCCCCAGAGGCCGAAGTCCAGGCACGAGCTTGCGCTCGCGGCCGCGAGCTTGGCGTCGAAGGCGGCGCCGTCGGTGACCGGGGGCGAGGAGTTCAGCGGCATGTCGAAGAACGCCGTGTAGCCGCCCGCGGCCAGCGCGGCGCTGCCGGTGGCGAAGCCCTCCCAGTGCGTGCGCCCGGGCTCGTTGAAGTGCACGTGCGGGTCCAGCCCGCCGGGCAGCACGAGCAGGCCGCGGGCGTCGATCTCCTCGCGCGCGCCCGCCAGCTCCGGCGCGACGGCGGCGATCAGCCCGTCGGCGACGCCGATGTCGCCCGCGTCGCCGCGGACGATCAGATCGAACACGCGAACCTCGTCGCGGCCTCGATCGCGAGCGCGACGTCGGCCTCGTCGACGGCCTCGTCGGGGTGGTGGCTGATCCCGCCCGCGCAGCGCACGAACAGCAGCGCGACGTCGGTCACCTCGGCCATCGTCACCGCGTCGTGGCCGGCGCCGCTGAGCAGCCTGCGGACGGGCACGCCGCAGGCCGCGACCGCCTCAGCGAGCGGGTCGGCGAGCGTGCAGCGCACCGCGGGCTGCTCGGCGATCGGCGCCCACGTCACGCGCACGCCGCGGCGGCCGGCGATCGCGTCCGCCTGCCCGCGCAGCGCCGCGACCGCGTTCGCGCGGACGTCGTCGTCGGCGTGGCGGACGTCGAGCGTCGCCTCGGCGCGGCCGGCGATCACGTTCACGGCGCCGTCCGGGACGGTGATCACGCCGACCGTCGCCACCAGCCCGGGCTCGGCCTGCGCGAGCCGCTCGGCGGCCAGCACGAACTCGGCGGCGGCGGCGAGCGCGTCGCGGCGCCGGTCCATCGGGGTCGTCCCGGCGTGGCCGGCGACGCCCTCGAAGGCCAGCTCGTAGCGGCTCTGGCCGGTGATCGCGGTGACCACCCCGAGCGGCAGCCCTTCGGCCTCGAGCACGGGTCCCTGCTCGATGTGGACCTCGAGGTAGGCGTCCGCGCCCCGGTACAGCGGCGGGCCGAGCTCGACCCCGATCGCGTCGCGCAGGGTCACGCCGGCGCGGTCGCGGACCGAGAGGTCGATCGGCGCGCCGATGTAGGCGCGGCTGCCGAGGTAGATCGAGCCGAAGCGCAGCCCGTCCTCGTCGGCGAACGCGACCACCTCCAGCGGCACGTCGGTCGCGGCGGCCACCTCGAGGGCGACCAGGACGCCGAGCACGCCGTCGTAGCGGCCCGCGTCGGCGACCGAGTCGATGTGCGAGCCGATCACCAGCCGCGCGTCCCCGCGCCGGCCCGCGAGGTTGCCGAGCGCGTCCATCCGCACCTCCAGGCCCGCGTCGAGCATCCACTCGCGCACGCGGCCGCGCGCCCCCGCCATCGCCGGGGTCAGCAGCGAGCGCGTGATCCGGCCCGGGTCCTCGGTGAAGGCCGCGAGCTCGTCCGCCCGCTCCAGGACCCGGCGCGCGCTCATGGGATTTCGCGCACCATCACGAGGTTCGTGGCGCCGGGCGTGCCCGTCCGGCGGCCCGCGGTCAGCACGACCCGCGCGCCCGACTCCAGCCCGGCGTAGTCGCGCGCGACGACCAGCGCCTGCTCGATCATCTTCGTCACGGTCTCGGCCGTCGCCATGTCGGTCGGGTAGACGCCCCACTCGAGCGTCAGCTGGTTCGCGACCCCGGGCTGGTGCGCGAGCGCGATGATCGGCCGCCGGCGGCGGTACTTCGCGCACGCCCGCGCCGCGCCGCCGGTCGAGGACGGGACGATCAGGGCGGCGGCGTCGAGCTCGTCGGCCAGCTCGACCGCGGCGCGCATCACCGCCTCGCCGGTCATCCCGGTCCGCACGGGCCGCGCCGCGCCGTGGATGACCGGCGTCTCCTCGGCGGCGAGCGCGATCTCGGCCATCGCCTTGACCGCCTCGACCGGGTAGGCGCCGACGCTCGTCTCCGCCGACAGCATCACGGCGCTCGTGCCGTCGATCACCGCGTTGGCGACGTCGGTGGCCTCGGCGCGGGTCGGCTCGGGCGCCTGGATCATCGACTCGAGCATCTGCGTCGCGGTGATCACGAACTTGCCCTGCTGGGTCGCGCGGCGGATCGTGTCCTTCTGCATCAGCGGCACGCGCGCGACGCCCGCCTCGACGCCGTAGTCGCCGCGCGCGACCATCAGGCCGTCGGAGGCCTCGATGATCTCGTCCAGCGCCTCGTAGGCCTCGATCTTCTCGACCTTGGCGATCAGCTTCGCCTGCGAGCCGTGCTCGGCGGCGAGCTCGCGCAGCTGCTTGATGTCGGCGGCCGAGCGGATGAACGAGAGCGCGACGAAGTCCGCGCCCAGCTCGGCGGCGACCGCGAGGTCCGCCTTGTCCTTGTCGGTGATCGCGGGCAGCTCGGGCCGCGCGTAGGTGACGTTGATGCCCTTGCGGGGCGCGATCGGCCCGGGGGAGACCGCGCGCGCGACGACGTCGTCGCCGTCGATCCGCTCGACCGCGAAACGCGGCACGCCGTCGCCGATCACCAACTGCGAGCGGTCGGTCACGAGCGCGGCGAACTTGTCGAACTCGACCGCGATCCCGCCCGGGCCGAACGTGACCTCGTCGCCGACCTCGACCGCGCGCTCCTCGATCGAGCCCGCGAGCCGCAGCTTGGGGCCCTGCAGGTCGAACAGCAGGCCGATCGGCCGGCCGGCGCGCTCGGCGGCGGCGCGGACGGCGGCGGCCCGGCGGCGCAGGTCCTCCTCGGAGCCGTGCGAGCAGTTCAGCCGCGCACAGTCGAGCCCGGCGGCGATCAGCCGGTCCAGGACGCCGTCCGCGTCCGTGGCCGGCCCGAGGGTGGCGACGATCTTCGTGCGGCGCGCGAGCATGGGGCGCAGTGTTGCATCGAACCGCCGCCGCGGGCCGTGCGTAGGGGGACCAGGGGGTCGCAGATCAACTGACGGGAGGTAGCTGATGCGAGCGAAGCCATGGGCGCTCGGGGCGGCGGCGGCGTTGCTGTTCGCGGCGGACGCGGGGGCGCAGACGGTGGTGGATCCCAAGCTCGAGGTGGTGCCGGTCACCACGGGCCTGTCGCAGCCGGTCCAGATGGAGTTCATCAACGACCGCGGCGACTTCTTCGTGCTGGAGAAGCCGACGGGGCGCGTCAAGCTGGTCAGGAAGGGCGCCGAGCCTCAGGTCGTGCTCGATCTGACCGTCAACTCGAACTCGGAGCGCGGCCTGCTCGGCATCGCGCTCGACAAGCACTTCCGCCACAACGGGTTCGTCTACCTGTACTGGAGCGAGACGACCGAGGCGGCCGACAACGCGATCGGCGACGCCGTCCCGCTGATGGGCAACCGGCTCGACCAGTTCAAGTGGGACGGCTCGACGCTGACCTACGTCAAGACCCTGCACCGCAGCCGCGCGCTGCAGGACGACCTCACCAACCGCAACCCGGCCACGCCGGACACGCCGGTCTTCCGCGGCAACCACAACGGCGGCGTGGTGCGCGTGGGGCCGGACGGCAAGGTCTACCTGCAGGTCGGCGACACGGGCCGGCGCGGGCAGCTGCAGAACCTCTTCGACGGCCCGTTCGGCGAGGGCGTCCCGGACGACCAGTTCGGCGGCCCGGACATCACGAACAGCCACCTGACGAGCGTGATCCTGCGATTGAACACCGACGGCAGCGCGCCCAAGGACAACCCGTTCTACAAGCTCGGCGCCGAGCGCGGCGGACAGGTCGGCGCGAACCTGAAGAAGATCTACGCCTACGGCCTGCGCAACGGGTTCGGCATGCGCTTCGACCCGTTCAGCGGCGACCTCTGGGAGCAGGAGAACGGCGACGACTCCTTCTCGGAGATCAACCGTACGTTCCCGGGCTTCAACTCGGGCTGGACGCAGGTCATGGGCCCGCTCGACCGCGTCGCGCAGTTCAAGGCGATCGAGACCACCCGCACGCCGGTCCCGCCGGACCCGAACGCCCCGAACGGCTACTACGGCCTGCAGCAGACCCGCTGGGATCCGATCAACCTCGCCGACACCCCGCGTGAGGCCGAGAAGCGGCTGTTCAAGCTCAAGGGCTCGAAGTTCAGCGACCCCGAGATGGCCTGGAAGTACGAGGTCGCGCCGGGCGGCATCGAGTTCATCTCCTCCAAGAAGGGGCTCGGCAAGGACTACCGCGGTGACCTGTTCGTCGGCTCCGCCCGCGGCGCCCTGCTCGGCGGCAACCTCTTCCGCCTGCCGATCAAGAGCAACCGCAAGGAGATCGACCCGAAGGACAAGCGCCTGCGCGACAAGGTCGCCGACAACGCGTTCAAGTACGACGTGACCGAGAGCGAGTCGCTCGTCTTCGGGCAGGACTTCGGCGTCACGCCGGACATCCGCGAGAGCCCGGACGGCTCGTTGTACGTCGTGTCCGCCGGCGGCGCCGGCCAGCCCACGGGCGTGGTCTACGAGATCCGCCGCAAGTCCGGCAAGAAGTAGGCGTTGTGTCAGCCCCCGCGCCTAAGGTGCGGGGCATGACCGAGCCCCGCGAGCGCATCCTCCAACTCGCCGACCAGATCGTCGCGCTGCGCGATTCGTACTATCGCGGCTCGCCGACCGTGGCCGACGCGGAGTACGACGCGCTCGAGGACGAGCTGCGCGCGCTGATCGCCGAGCACCCGGACCTGGCGCCGGACCCCAACCCGCTCGACCAGGTCGGCGCGCCCGCCGTCCTGCACGCGCCCGTGCGGCACTCGCGGCCGATGCTCTCGCTCGAGAAGGCGACCACGCCGGAGCAGGTCGAGGCGTTCTTCGAGCGCTTCCCGGGCCAGCCCGTGGTCGTGATGCCCAAGCTCGACGGGCTCTCGCTGGCCGTCGTCTACGAGCACGGGCGGCTCGCCCGCGCGGTCACCCGCGGCGACGGGACGACGGGCGACGACGTGACGGTGATCGTGCGCGCGCTGGCCGACGGGGTGCCGGAGCGCATCGACGCGGGCGGGCGCGTCGAGGTCCGCGGCGAGGCCGTGATGCTGCGCTCGACGTTCGCCGCCTACAACGAGGCGCACCCGGACAAGCCGCTGATCAACCCGCGCAACGCGGCCGCGGGCACGGTGCGCGCGAAGGACCCCGCCGCGGTCGCCGAGCGG
>Ga0182742_1001369_pt1 | contig 31530 bp, 27 predicted proteins | sample eDN5th37CBELigMG_FD_128880 | JGI IMG/M metagenome (GOLD analysis project Ga0182742, IMG submission 128880) | Enriched Miracle-Growth compost microbial communities from Emeryville, California, USA - eDNA 5th pass 37_C BE-Lig MG (version 2)... ... | reverse complement strand
TTCACCTAATGTTTCAGCTACTTCTGCATCAATTGGACTCACCAAGATTTCAAGTTTGGAATTTTGTTCCGTTTTCGATACGTTACGAATGTGGCTTTCATTCAACTCTTCAATTACTGGCAATAGGTCTGCAATCGAACGGTTCGACTCGATGGAAAACATCGATTCTATGCCACCAAACTGCCCATTTAGGTCAATGAGAATAACCTCAGCTGTTGATTCTAGTTTTAGAGTTTGAGCCAAAACCGATGCAATCACCGATTTTCCGCTTCCTCCCTTTCCACTGTAAAGGGATAAGATTTGGCCCCGACCTCTTCCAAAAGACATCAAGGAAGCATCCGATTTTTTGGACTCCTTTTGGATAGCGTAATTTTTGACGGTCGTTGGAAAACGACTTGTAAAAAGCGACGTTTCTTCCGGGAAAACAAAAAACTCATCCACACCCGCACGCATCATATTACGCAACAGCACAAAGTCTGTTTGCTGGGCAATAAAAATCACTAAGACAGATCGATTAATCTGCCGTATCGATTGCACTAGATCAATGGCAATATCCATTTCTGGTTGTGTCATGATGACAATATCCCGTGTTTCACGATTCATCTCTCGGATTGCATCTATTGTTGTAGCAGCCAATACATTTTCCTCTGTATTTTCGGCAATCGTTTGTAGTTGCTGACGTAAAACGGGATCATCACTGACGATTAAGATATTCAATTTTTGCTCCATCTCTAACTCCCCCTCCCTTACGAATTTCCTTCAGAAGTTGCTGGAGCTTCTGTATTTGTTTGAGTCGCATCTGGTGGAGCTGATTGCGTTTCTGGTTGAGGTTGCGCTGTGGCTTCCGTATTTTCAGCAGGTGTTGCTTGGGTTTCATTTGCCCCTTCTTCTGGTGCACCGGCTTGTCCAACATTCGCTTTTAGAACTCGTATGTATTCTGCATAATTTTGCATATGAATTAATTTTGTAGCATCCTCTGACGATACTTCGACCCCTATCATCTGTAGACCATTATCATCTTCGGTTGGAACCACATAAAGAACGGGGACGTCCTTCATAAATAATTCCGTTTTCTTTGCGCCATTGTCTTCTAGAGAAACGATGAGATCTACTCGATCCTGGGCTGTTAGCATTTGGTCAAACATAATATTGTCTTTATAGGGAATGACCACTAGACGGTTATTTTCATTTTGAAGTGCCGAATAGCCTTTTAACATGTTGGTCGTAATAATATCACCCTTTTTTAAAGGCACAACCGATACCTGACCTACAATTTCATCCTCTGAAGTAATATGGGATTCTGTTAAGAACTTTTGAGGAATTTCCATCACAGTTAAGTTGCTAGAATTAATCAGTGTTCGCTCAGGAATGCCTGAATTCGCCACATAGATTTCAACCATTCCGCCAAGCTCCGAATTTAGCTGTTTTACTTTCTCTAATATTAAAAAACCTGCCACGGCCGCTAATATAAAGGCAAGAATAAGAAATATGGCCGCACGTCGTTTCGCCTCTAACACAACTTCCCCTACCTTTTTGTTAATATTTTAGAAATCTAGAAATTTTACGAACTTCTAGCAATATGCGATTGTCGTACGAGCTGAACTCAAGAAAGCATTTCCTCTTGGATTCTTGGATTTTCTACCCCATACAACATTTTTACTGCTTTTAGTATAAGTAAGTAACAAAACTTGTCAAAGTTGGGCGGAAGGTCTTAGCAAAATTCATGGATATATGGACATATGTAGAAAGGTTCGATTTTTGAAGTTTTTAAAGAAAGGAATTTTAAGAATTTGTTGTATTTTGTCGAAATGATTTAAAACGAAGGTCAGAAGTCACTATTTTATTAGTAGTACTATGAAAATATGATTATTTTCATAATTTTTTTATTTTTTATAGGTAGTTCGAAATGAAGATAATTAGGTTCAGAATACTTGAATTTGAGAATAGGGGAAAAATGAAGGAATTTATTTCCGTAATGTTGCTGTATTTAGTTCAATGTATTCTATAAAGTAGAACTCTAAATAATAGTCTTAAAATTCAAAATAATAGTTCTATAGACATCTATAGATGCTATACTTAACTTATTACACTTAATATAATAGTTTCTAACCTATCGTTAACTCTTTTTATATTAAAGGAGGAATATATGGATACATCACTTAATAGTCTTATATTAAAATCTATTGTTGAAACGTCTAATAATAACATCACAGTCACTGATGCCGCTGGAAATATCCTCTATTCAAATCCTGAACATTGGACTGTTTATGGTGTTGAGCCTAATTATTTTGTTGGTAAATCGGTTTATAACCTCCAAGAAATCGGTATTCTAAATCCCTCAATTGTTGCCCTTGTCATTGAACAAAAAAAAGAGATCAGCTTAATGCAACAAACCATTACAGGAAAATCGATCATGACAACTGCATATCCTGTTTTTGATGATAACAATGAAATTATTTTTGTTGTTTGCTATGCGACAGATCAAACAGAGATTTTACAACTCCAAGAACAATATGAAAAACTAGAAAAAAAAATCGAGAGTTTTCAAACTGAAGTCGATACACTACGACAAAAGACAAATATCATTTACCGTAGTAAATCAATTCACCATGTTGTTAAAACAATTCACCATGTGGCGAATTCGGACGCAACCGTGCTTCTATTAGGGGAATCTGGAGTTGGAAAAAGTATGTTTGCACACGAACTTCACAAAAATAGTAACCGTAAAAAAGAACCTTTCATTGAAGTAAATTGTAGTACCATTCCTGTAAACTTATTTGAATCTGAAATGTTTGGATATGAATCTGGCTCATTTACTGGTGCAGATAGGAAAGGTAAACGGGGTTTAATTCAACAAGCGCAAAACGGTACGTTGTTTCTAGATGAAATCGGTGAAATTCCTATTACTATGCAAGTAAAAATGCTCAAAGTTTTACAAGAAAAGAAAATTAAACCTATTGGTAGCCAAAAGGAAATACAAGTTGATTTCCGACTCGTTGCAGCCACTAACCAAGATTTAGAACAAATGATTACAGAAGGTAAATTTCGTTTGGACCTCTATTATAGGCTTAATGTTCTCCCTATCAATATACCTGCATTACGTGAACGAAAAGAGGATATCACTGTTTTAATTGATTACTATCTTCAATGTATGAACAAAAAATATAATACTTTAAAGAAACTACATATAACAACATATGAATCGCTCTTACAATACTCTTGGCCAGGCAACGTTCGGGAACTAGAAAACTTAATTGAACGCCTTGTTTTAACATCTGAAGAAAATATTATTTATCCTAATTCGCTTCCCACAACAATGTCATCTCACTTATCGTTTACTCAAGACACCTCTGAAACTAGCGTCTTTGAAGACTACACACTAAAATCAGCTTTGGAACAAACCGAAAAAATGCTTTTACATAAAGTTCAAAAGAAATCAAAAACTACTTATGAGATGGCGAAATTACTCGGTATTAGTCAGCCCTCCGTTATTCGAAAGCTCAAAAAATATAATGATACAATTGATATATAATAAGAAAGAAGTCTTTCAATCGATGATTGAAAGACTTCTTTATATTTAAGAAATATATTCTTCTGGTAAAATATCATTTGCCTCTTCTTTAATATAATATTTTCCTTTCGTTACAACTGCTATAATGATAGTCAAAATAAATGCAATAATTGCCGCAAAGAAAGCTGCTATATTTTGCAGGAACACTCCCATATATCCAAAAGCAGCAAGTGAACCTACAACTGATGCGATAACTAAAGAAACAACACCTACAGGATTCCATGCGAACAAATAATTTTGACGATGTTCAAAATAATTTGGTCCTATTTTTAATATCTTCTTAACTACCAATGCATCACTGACCAATACTGCTCCCCATGACATTAAAAATACACCTTGGAATGTCAACAGATTTCCTAAATGGTCCATAACACCAAATAACATTGCGAGAATTGCCGTAACAGATGTAACGACTACCCAAAAAATTCGACCAGGTTTAAATTTAAATACATTTTCAAAAAAGTTCGCTAATGATAGTGATCCACTATACAAATTCGTAATGTTAATTCGTAATTGAGTTAAAATTGTAAATAGTACACCACCAATACCAAGTAAATGAACAAAATATACACCTGGATTTTGTTCATTTAAGTTAACACCAAACCAAATTCCAATTAAACCCATTACAAAGAAACAAATAAATTGTGGCATGAATCCCACCATAAAGACACCAATTTTAAATTCTTCTTTTTTAATAAATCGAGCATAATCTGATACTAGTAAAGCCATAATGCCCACTAGACCATTCATAACCCCTATACAAGCTATAAGTGATCCTCCACCAACTTGCAAACCTTCTGGTAAAAAAGTCCACACATTTCCAGCAAATTTATTTGCAGTCATTGCAAGAGCTATAAACCCTGCTATTAGAAAGAATAAGAAAATAGGCATCGACCATTTTTGAAGTTTATCGAGTTGTTTAATACCAAACCAGTTTAGCGGAATAACTGCTAGTCCAAAGAAAATCATTAGAGCAGGAACGGGGACAAATGAGATATATTCATGTACGGCATAAGCCATAATTGAACCTTCTATTGCACAATACATAATAAAGTTTAGAGCGTAGATTAAAGAAGTTATAGAAGCACCTAGATAGCCAAACCCACCGCCTCTAGCAAGTAAGTTTACATTTAACCCTGTTTTAGCAGCTAAATAACTTATTCCAACACCTAAAGCGCCACCAACAATCGTCGCATAAATAGCTGCTAAAAGAGCATTAACTGCACCGTAGCTAACAGCCATTAAGCTTCCCATTTGCATAAAAAGCATAGCTGTTGCAACACCTAGTGTTATATTCGTAATATTTATCCAACTCATCGTTCTCCCTTTAAGAGGGACCTTCTCAAGAGCAAAATCTTCTTTTTTCTCTTCGGTTGCACCACTGTTGATTACATGTTCTTCTTTAGGTATCAAAACTTCCATATCTATCACTCCTTTAATATTTTATAAAAAAGAAAGGGAAAAACTCGTTCCCCTTCCTTTATCTACTTGTTATTCCCAGAACGCTAGTGAACGTTTCACCATTGACTCTCTGTATTCTTGTGTTGATTTAATTAAAGCTTTATTCGTTGTATAATCCATAACAACTCCATAGCGTCTAATGACATCCATTTTGTCAATCTCACCAGACTCATACAGCTTTTCTACTTCAAGCGGATCTGTAGTTAACCATTTTTTTCGATTGTTTTTAATATAGTCGCGCTCTATATTTGTTTCCTCATAATCAATCTCAAATAAATCTATTTCTCTATCAATTTCCTTGATTACAACGCCATAATCTTTTTTCGCACGCTCGATTGAAACATACTCATCAATTACATCTTCTAAAACCGCATGCACATCACGATCTAATGGGTCACCAAGTCCCCCTCCACCTGCTGATGGACGAGTGAATGTATCACCCTTTGCAACTTCAACATTTGAAAAGATTGTTCCTAAAAACTCTTCATTTTCTAAACCTGGATGTAAGATTGCTCCTTGTGGAATTGAAGGTAATCCACCCATTATCCCCCAAGTAATAGAACGAGAGCGGTCGCAACAATAAGACATTACAGTACTCTTCACATCTGTGATAATGCCTCCCTTTTCAACACCGACACCACCGCGATATTTTCCAGGCCCTGCAGAATCTGTAATAATTTCATGTTTTGTCGTAATGACAGGTGATAAACGTTCTTGTCCCTCACAAGGCTGAACACTTAACCCAACACCAAATACAGGGGAAGTTGTGTTTGCTCCATCTCGGTCAATACGACCACCATGTCCACCAGCCATCCAGTCATACCACATAAAATAGTCGTTTGAATCATTTCGTTGATCATATCCACCTAGCAATAAATATTCTAAATTGAATGAACAAGCAATCGCACGTTCTGGCATGATATTTGACCAAATTTCAAAACATGCATTCATAATTTTCTCAAATGAACCAGAACAATAACCAGATACAGCAACTGGACTTGGTGCATTTACAACAGAGTTTTCTGGTAAATAACCTTTTACAACACGATAGAAACCAGAGTTTAATGGAATTTCAGGGAAAAATGTTTTTGTTCCCGCATATAACCCCGAAAGCGCCGAGCCGAACCCTGCATTTAAGAAACAGCTGATATATGGATGAGAACCACTCAAATCATAAAAAATTTCATCATCAGTAATCGTCATCTTTACACGAATTGGAATTAATCCATCGCCTAATTCAGGATCCATATCAATATAATCTACTGTTTCCCATGTACCTTTTGGTAATGTCTCAATTTTCTTACGTGTTAGTCGCTCAACATAATTTTGCACTTCGTCAAAGGCTTGTAATACTGTATCAACACCATACTTTTCGATCATTTCAAGTAATTGTTTTTGACCGACTTTTGCTGCTTCGACCTGTGAACGTAAGTCTCCAATACGCTCTTCTGGTACACGCATGTTCATGACAATAAAGTTCACAACATCACTTAAGTATTCGCCCTTACTATAGATACGTACTGGTGGGATGCGGATACCTTCACCGAAATGTTCTTTTGCTTTAATATCAAACGAACCAGGGTTTGAACCCCCAACATCTGCCCAGTGTCCATTCGTTTGCATAAGGGCGATTAACTTCCCTTCATAGAAAACCGGTAATACTACACGTGTATCACTAAAATGTGTTCCTCCACGATAAGGGTCATTGATTAAAAAGACATCTCCAGGATGAATATCATCTTTAAAATCTTCTAATACTGCTTTTGCAGTTAAGTGTAATGTCCCAACATGCACGGAAATATCCTGTGTTCCTTGCATAACTGTATTTCCTTCTGCATCACACATCGCACAGCTAAAGTCACGGTTATAAATTACAAATGAATAACATGTGCGTAACATTTGCTCAGCCATTTGGTCAACTAAATTTACAAAGCCATTTTTCAATACTTCAAATGTTACCGGATCTAAATTTGTTTTTTTATTTAATAATTGAACTGTATTCATCAATTTTCCACCCTTCTAGTTTTTAGTTTTCATCAACAGTAATAATGAGATTTTTAAACTTATCAACTTGTGCAGTAAATCCTGGTGGAATCACAGTTGTTGTATCTAATTGATCAACAATTGCTGGCCCTGTTATTTCAGAAAGTACAGGTATTTTTTCTCGGTCGTACACTTTTGTTTTTTCATATTTACCATCAAAGTACACATCTCTTTCTTCTTTGTATGCATCTGTTAATTCACCAGATGGATTATAAGATGGGAACTCTGGTTTAGGTACTGTTCCAATAGCTGTCACGCGTAATCCATAAATTTCAACTGGTTGATTTCGATCTGAATAAGCAAACTCACGTTCATGTTCTTTATGGAAAGCTTCTAATACTGAATCCAATTCAATAATATCGTCACTAACAGGAACGGCAAGTGAACGCCATTGACCTTTATAACGCAAGTCAACATAGTTCATAAGTGTTGAATGTGCTTCATCTACTCCTTCTTCTCTTAATAACTCTTCTGCTTCCTTCTTCATTTCAGCAAATTCACTCATTAATTCCTCTACTGTCACATCTGTCGCCTTTTTTACATAAGTTTTCGAAATATCATGACGAACATCCACTAGTAAGCAACCCATTGCAGCGGCTACACCCGGATGTGGAGGAATGATAACTGTTGGAATATTTAATTCCTTCGCTAAATGAGCACCATGTAATGGGCCAGCCCCACCAAATGCAACTAATGCAAAATCACGTGGATCATATCCTCTACGCACAGAAATTAAACGTACAGCATCACTCATATTCGCATTTGCTACTTCAATAATGGCATTTGCAGCTTCTTCAAGTGAATAGTCGAATTTCTCTGCTATTTTTTGCACTGCATCTTTTGCTTTATCTATATCTAATTGCATAGAACCATCTAATAGATTTACCCCTAGGCGTCCTAACACTAAATTTGCATCTGAGTTAGTCGGTTCAACCCCACCTCTGCTATAACACGCAGGCCCAGGTACTGCCCCTGCACTTTGAGGACCATTACGTAGTGATCCACCCTCATCTTGCCATGCTAAGCTACCACCACCAGCACCAATTGTTAAAATTTCAATACTTGGGAATCCAATTGGGTAACCATATTCAATCGACCAATCTTTCGTAATGCGAATGTCTCCATCATACATAAGCGAAATGTCTGTACTCGTCCCGCCCATATCTAAACCAATCGCATTGTTAAATCCGCAAAGCTTTGCAATATGCTTACTTGCAATGGCACCTGCTGCAATCCCCGAACTTGCTAGACGAGCTGCATATCGAGGTACAGTGCTTGATGTCATAACACCACCACCTGAATGCAGAACTAAAATATCATTCTCATAACCTCGGTCATGCATTTCATCTTCAAGCTTATTAATGTATTTCGTCATAATTGGACCAAGCACCGCATTAATAATTGTCGTACTCATACGTTCATGCTCAAAAATTTCTGGTAATACTTCACTTGAAATACATACATATACATCTGGTAGTTCCTCTTGAATAATTGCCTTCACTTTTGCTTCATTTTCGCCATTCACATATGCATTAATGAAACAAATCGCAACAGATTCTGTTTCACGACGCTTTAACTTACGCGCTAACTCACGAACCTCTTGCTCATCAATCGACTCAAGAATATTTCCCTCGTAATCGGTACGCTCTTTCATTTCAAATCGATCGCGACGTTGAATATATGGTTTTGCTGTGTCTTTGTACGTATCCCAAATATCTTCTTTTGTCCCACGACGAATTTCAGGAACATCTCGGAAACCTTTTGTAGTAATCAGTGCTGTTTTCGGCAATTTACGTTCAATTAAAGCATTCGTACCAACCGTTGTACCATGAGAAAATACTTTAATATCTTCACCCTTTAAATTTGCTTTTGTAATCCCATCTAAAATACCTTGTTCTGGGTTAGAGGGTGTAGAGGAAGTTTTTGTAACAAATACCTCCCCTGTATTTTCATCAAAAACAAATACATCGGTAAAAGTTCCACCTACATCAATTGCTAAACGTGTTTTTGTTAAATTCATAAAAGCCCTTCTTTCTTCTTTATATTTTTCAATAAAAACAACTCTTCCTAACATTCACTCAAACAAAACCTTCACAATTCTATTACTTTCACGTAGCATCTATTTTTCTTCTATCTTCTCGATTCAACATTCTTGTAAGAAGCATTCACCCTCTGTTCAATGCATTCTTGGCTATCTGCCTAATCAATATCTCCATCATCAAATTAGGCAATCCAAAATGAACGAAATTCATATTGTTAAAGAATAGATAGGGAATCAAAGACCTAAATAGAGAATAGTAAACTACGATTCTTAAAACAAATTTAATATGTGAACTTTTCTCACACAAAAATCCATCTATCTTTATAAAAGCAATTAACGTGCCAACTTTTTATTGAATATTTCAATAAATGAAAACGTTATCTTCCACTAACTTAATTCATTTTTAAATCATTTCTAAATTTATTTAAAAAAAATGATTTAAAAATGAATTATTAATCCATTTTTAAATCACATAATTTTTATATAGTTATTTTTTTGAAAGAAATTTAAAATAGATCGAAAAACTTTGTAAGCTTTTTTAACAAAAATTTTTCACGTAGTATAATCTCCATTGATTTTTACATAGTCATAGGATAAATCACAGCCCCATACAGTTGCTTTCTGATCTCCTAGTCCTAAAGAAACCGTTATTGAAATGACTGGATTTTCAAGATAATCTAAAATTCTTTTTAAATTTTCATCATTAATTGGTCCATTTTGATAAATCAGGATGTCCCCAAAAGAGATGCTTATCTTTTCTGGGTCAATGTCTGTTTCATCTTCGCATTTCCCTATTGCCATTGCTATTCGTCCCCAATTAGGATCTTTACCAAAAATTGCTGTTTTAACAAGTGGAGAATTTACAATACTTTTTGCAATTTTCTTAGCCTGTGTAAAACTATTAGCTTCATTTACAACAACTTCAAGCAACTTTGTAGCGCCTTCCCCATCACGTGCAATTTCTTTCGCTAATTGTACGCTCATCTCAGTTAAAGCTTCTTTAAATTGCTGTATATCCACTTTTCCAGCTAATCCATTCGCCATAATTGCAACGGTATCACTTGTACTCGTATCACTATCAACACTGACCATATTAAAAGATTGGTCTACCGCTTCCTTTAGTATTGCTTGTAGGGTTTCGGAAGGAATTTCAGCATCCGTTACAAAATAAGAAAGCATCGTCGCCATATTCGGTTCGATCATTCCCGATCCTTTTGCTATTCCAACTAGTGTAGCATCCCCGATTTTAACAGATCTGATTTTAGGGTAGGTATCAGTGGTCATAATTGCTTCTGCGGATTTCTCTAATCCACCTTCTATCATGATTTCTTTCAAATTGTTAATTCCTTTTCTAATCTTATCCATCGGTAGTTGTCTTCCGATTACTCCAGTAGAAGAAGGCAAAATATCATCAGCAAAAATGTTTAACTCCTTAGCTACTAAATTTACCATTTCAATTACATTATTGATACCCTCTTCACCAGTAGCCACATTTGCATTCTTACTATTAATGACAAAGCATTGCAATTTACCATTTGCTACATTTTTCTTTCCTATTGGGATAGGAGAACCACAAAATCGATTCTGTGTAAACATAGCAGCTGCATTTGCCAGTTGTGATGATAATATTACCGTGAAATCTAGAGTTTCATCTTTAATTCCTAAATTCTTTGAACAAGTATAAAATCCTTTTGGCATAGATTCTAGTTTAGGTGCTTTATGCTCTAATCTCTCCATTACTTTCATCTAGAGTACCTCCCTTTTTATAAACGTATCAAATTCTACTTTATACTCAATCTCTTACTCTTCTGTTAGAATAGATATTAATTAAATCCTATATGGATTCAACATCCTCCACAGTCGCATGGAAAATCTTCAAATTCTATCTCCTTTGTGGAATCTTATTTACCAATCAATCCATCGAAACAGTAACTTTTCTCACTCTTTGTTCTTTTCTACCATGGGTAAAATAATACAAACCAAGACAAACCACAACTAAAATTGCAGCTGTAACATACATGCCTTGATAACCAACATTCGGAATTAAAAACCCTAATAAAAATGGTCCAACGCCAATCCCACCATCAATAAATACAAAAAACGTTGAAGTCGCTACAGCGATACGATGTTTAGGTGACACTTTGACACAAATTGCCTGTGCACATGACATAAATGTTCCAAAACCAGCACCAATAAACACAGCAGCAAGTAATAACTGAACTGCTCCTTGTACCTGACTCATTAAAAGTAGACCAATTGCGAAACAAATAAACGATGGATATAGAACATAATTTTCACCCAGTTGATCAAAAAGTCTGCCAGTAAATAATCTGGTAACAAAAATGGCTATCGCATAAAAAATAAAGAAGGCACTCCCTGCTGCAACGAGGTTAATTTCCTTTGTATAGACAGTAAGGAAACTAAGTACACTGGCATAACAAATCCCCATTAGTAAACTAATTATTGCAATATGTAATGCTTTCACTTCTACAAACTGATTCCATTTCCAACTTTTTGATAACCTTACTTGCTCTTCAGTTAATGTAATCACTGGGACAGATAGGAAAAAGACTCCGATAAAACTTATTAACAATGTGGTTACACATAGAAGGAAAATTAAATTAAATGATGTGTATTCCATTAACATAATTCCTAAAAATGGTCCAATTGCCGAAGCAATCGTCGTACTTAGTGCATAATATCCTGTTCCTTCTCCACGTCTTTCATCTGGAATTAAAGTTGCGACGATAGTACTCGTAGCCGTTGCGGCAATACCAAAACCTACACCACTAAGCAAACGGACCAGGAATAACACAAAGAGATGCGTAACCGCAAAATAGAAAAGTGTTGTGATTAGGAAGAATAATAGACCTCCATACAACACTTTTTTTCTTCCGATACGATCGATTGATTTCCCTGCAAATAATCTTCCAATTAAAGCACCAACTATAAAAATACCCGATGCCAAACCTGCTTCACTTACAGTAGCTCCAAAATACTCAATTGCATAACTTGTCATTACTAGAATTAGTAAATAATAAGTTATATAAATAAAAAAGTTTACAATAGCATCAATGATAAAATCCTTTGTCCATAATTTTGGTTGTGTCATATAAACCCTTCTTATTTTTATATTTTCTTTTTGAAATTCTTATTAAAAATTGTTGGTAAAACCAATAGACAACAATATAAGCAAAAAAATTCTGCCTATGGTTTTACCAATGGGTCTAGCTTCATTTAGTATTGATTGTTACCGTCTTATAAGTCGTGAAGAATTCTTTTGCCGCTTGTCCTTGTTCTCTTGAACCAGAGCTTGAAGATTTCATTCCTCCAAAAGGAGCCTGTGGTTCTGCCCCACCTGTTTCTCCATTAATTTGAACAAGCCCAACTTCAACACGATTAATAAAATCAAATGCATGTTGGATAGTTGATGTGAATAAAGAAGCGCTTAACCCAAAAGCACTGTCATTTGTAAAGGCTAATGCCTCTTCATAGTCTGCTACTTTCATGACAGCCACAACTGGTCCAAAAACTTCTTCCTTCATAATCGACATATCTTGTGTGACATTTGTTAAAATGGTTGGTTCAATAAAATAACCTTCATTAAGATCAGGAGTAGTTCCTGCTTTCCCACCTGTTATTATTTGAGCTCCTTGATCTTTAGCTTGCTCAATATAACCAAGAATTTTTTCATACTGAGCTTTTGATACAATTGGCCCCATTTTAATACCAAGTTTGATTTGTGCTACTTCATGACATAAAAGTTTTAAAGTTTCCTCATAAACCGCTTCCTCAATATACACCCGACTCGTCGCCGTACAACGCTGACCCGTTTGTTTCATGGCCCCCTCTATTACAAGTTTGGCAGCCTGTTTTAAATCGGCATCTTGTAGAACGATTGCAGCATTTTTTCCACCAAGTTCTAATTGATATTTTTTATTTAAGGCTACTGCTTGTTTTGCAATGATTTGTCCAACAGCATTTGAACCTGTAAAAGTAATTGCCGAAATGTGTTTATTTTCAACAATTGCACTTCCGATATCTGCTCCACCTTGTAAAAGAACAAGTGTATTTTCAGGTAACCCAGCTTTTTCAAAACATTCGACGATTAACTGTGCTGTTAAACCATTTTCAATTGCTGGTTTCCACACGACACTATTTCCGTAAATAAGAGCCGGAGCAATTTTCCAAAGCGGTATTGCGACAGGGAAGTTCCAAGGTGTAATTGCGCCTACAACTCCTACTGGGACACGTAACGAATACAAAACATTTGAAGGATTTGCTGAAGGTAACATTTCTCCAATCGCTCGCATTCCTTCTTGAGCAAAATATCGAAGTATGGTTGCCCCGCGCTTCACTTCACCTGTTAATTCTAAAAAGGTTTTTCCCATTTCGTTTGTAGCCGTTTGTGCTATCAATTCTATATTCTCTTCTATTAAATCTGCTGCTTTTCTTAAAATTTCACCACGTTCCACTGGAGATGTTTTACTCCATTGCATAAACGCCTGCTTTGCTTTTTCAGTTTCCTTTACAACATCTTCTAGCGTTGATAAAGCGATCTCACCAACACAATGGCTAGGATTTGCCGGATTATACTGTATATGAGTTTTTGCTACTAATACCAATTCACTTCACACCTTTCGCACTTGATACTTATATATAAAGCAATTTGTATGCCAATAGTGAAACCATTGGAAATCATTTTGAACCTTAATGTCCTTTCAATAAAAATACTCTCGTTGATTCAATAATGAATGAACGATTCACTTTTGTATCAATCTCTTTCTTACCTACTTTCTTAAACCTTAAAAAACAAAAACTGTTCAAAAAATCATACCCTATGATTTTTTGAACAGTTTCTTCCTATATAATATAGATTTCTATTGGCAAGTACTAATACTTTCCACGAAATCACTTATTCTACTTCAAATATCAATCTTTCATAAACTATTTTTATTTCTATTCAAAAATGAATTTCATCCTTTTATAATGTAACGTTTAATTGACTTCCAATACGGGCGAGCTCTGCTTTGACATATGCATTGCTATAATCAAAGCCAATAATCGAGTATACAATCCCATCTTCTCCAATGAGAGGAGCAAAACAGGTTTTCCACTCTCCGTATTGATCCTCGTAAATGGATGTTACCTCGATTTTCCCTTTCATTGCCTCATTCGCGGCATTCATTACTTCTGGTGGGCCACTATACTCATTCCCTGCTTCGATAACAAATTCGTCACAAGCTGTAACATGGATAAACTTGCCTTCAGTATTCCGCTTAAATAAATATACCCAATGAATTGCACCTTCAAGACGTTGGATATCAGTCAATTTGGCAGATAGTATTTTCTTCACTTCTTCCGAGTCCCCATCTATCGCTTGCTGAACCATATTCACAGGAATTGTCACTGCAGTGACTACTGCAATTGAGCGTAACCTTTTATCAAGTTGGTCTTCTAATACAGCACGTTTCGTATGAGGTAAAATGGCTTTTTTCTCACGAATTTTTTGCAATTTTCGGCTTACTGTCGGTTGGCTTATCCCTAGTACACTCGCTGCCAATCTGGTTGATTTATAGCGTTCAATTGCCATTTCAATGAGTTCTGCTTCAACTAAGTCAAATGCTTCTTTTAAAGGCATGATTTGCGAAAAGTGATTATATTTTAAGATTGGCTTCTCTGTTACTTTTAATAATTGCGCAACATCGTTACTTGTTACAACATCACCTTCTGCTAAAACTACAAGCCGTTCGATACTATTTTCAAGTTCTCTTACATTCCCCGGCCATTCTTGCACACATAAATAGTCAATTGCATCATGATTCAATACTACATTCAACTCATATTTTTTATTGAATTTATTTAAAAAATGGTTTATTAATGATGGAATTTCCTGTATTCGTTCACGAAGAGCAGGTATATATATCGGTACAATGTTTAAACGATAATATAGATCTTCTCGAAATTTCCCCTCTTTTACTAGCTGTTCTAAATTCTGATTGGTTGCAGACACAATTTGTACATCAATTGGATAAGATGCCGTGCTACCAACTGGAGTTATCGTACGCTCTTGTAACACTCGTAGTAATTTTACTTGCATAGCCAATGGTAATTCACCAATTTCATCTAAAAATAAAATCCCTTTATCTGCTTGTCGAAACTTTCCTATACTTCCTCCCTTTAAAGCTCCCGTATAGGCCCCCTCTGCATGTCCAAATAATTCATTTTCAATTAAGTTTTCCGGAATCGCTCCACAATTTATCGCAACAAACGGACCATTTTGTCGCTTACCCAAATTATGTATTGTTCGAGCTGCCATCTCTTTCCCCACACCTGATTCTCCAAGCAATAAAACTGTTACACCTGTTTTACATGTTTTTAAAAGCTTTTGATAGACTTCATACATTGCCGGGCTATTCACAATAAAAGGTAAATCATTTGGAATGGATAACGTTGATGAAAATTTCGCATGATCTACGATTTGTTGATAAGTAAACGCCAGAGACTCACCCACTTTAAAAACTGTTGTCATGACTTTTATTCCGATTTTTGTTCGTTGATGAAAATATTCTTTTTCTTTATGAGAGATTGAAGAAAAAATTTCCTCTTCAAAAATACGCATCTCTAACTCTTGAATCGTATGTAGCATTTTCCCTTCGAATAAAAAACTATTTGGTGATACAAAAAAATCAATTATTTCACCTGTATTATCCGTAATTACTACACCATCGTACTGTTGTAAAAGTAGTTGTTGCAAATTCATTCAATATTCACTCCGTTGCATTCAAATTTGAATCGATTATTCAATAATGAAAAATAGAAAGATTGAAAAATAAGAAAATTCAGTCTAAAAAGTTGGCATCAATTTTGCTTTTACTAAGATGAGTGTAAATAAATGTAACATAGGGAGGTTCTAAAATATGACAAACATAAATGAAAGGGTAGTAGAAAAAAATACCTCAAACACATTCACTGACATTCTCGAACGTCAACTAGAAGAAAAAATTAAAACATTTGAATCGGAAGGTACTGATACCATCAGTAATTTCAAAATTAAAAGTACCTTAGATGTTTGGGTCTTTATGGCAATTATCACACTCTACTTAATTATTACAGTATTAAATTAACAATTTACTTTATGTTAGAAGAAATACCATTTTATTTCAAGAGGAGTGGAATCGTATGTCAAAACAAGGGACAGGTGTATCAAATGATATAGCACTAGGTTATTTGCCAACAGATAAAAAAGGTAGAGTATATGGATTCTGGGATCTAATGTTAGTACAAGTGATTATCGGGCTATCTTCCTTCGGTTTATTATCGGGCGCTTATGCAGGCAGTATGTTAAATGCAACAGAATCTTTTGCAGTAATTTTGTTTGGCAATGCCTTCCCGATGTTCTTAATCGCCCCTATCGTTCTATTATTTGCTCGTTATGGAATTGATACATTTATCGGTTTCCGTAGCTCACTTGGATATTTGGGTGCTAAAATATTTTTCCTTTTATTCTTAGTCTTAACTCTCGGTTATATCTCAGTCGCCCTATATATGTCAGGTCAAGCAATTTTAGAAATTGCTATTTGGCTGAACTTACCAAGCTTTTTCTCTTCTTCTACAACCGGCACACCATTCTTTGCTATTTTACTATTTTTTGTTGCTTTTGTAATTGCATCAAAAGGTCCTGCTGTAATTCGAAAGTTTAACATCATTGCAGTACCTGCCTTCCTTCTATTTTTAGCAGGTCTACTCGGTATTCTTATATTCGGACCTAATATTCCAGGTCTCAGCTCTCTTTTACCAGCTGAACCATTTGACTTAAAATCACAATCTTTTATGACTGCCCTTGAGATCAATATCGGTATGGGATTCTCTTGGTTACCATACTTAGGACAATATGCACGCTTAGCAAAAAGCGGCTCTAGTGCTTATAAAGCTAGCTTTTATAGCTATGGGATTGTTATTTGTTTAGCCGCTTTAACGGGCGCAATTGCTACTTTAGTGGTTGGTTCAGTAGATCCTGCAACATGGATGTTTCCTATTGGCGGTACTTATGTAGGAGTTGCTGGCCTATTATTGTTAACTGTCGCAAATGTTGGTGCTGTAATTTTCTTGATGTACTCACAGGCAATCAGTTTCAAAACAATGTTTCCAACAAAATCATGGATGTTCTCAATGATGAATACAACTTTACCAGCCATTTTATTACTTCTTAGTCCGGCATTTTACAATGCATTCGGTTCATTTATGTCATTCATTTCCTTTATCATGGCGAGCCTTGGTGGAATTATAATTGCAGATTACTTCTTCGTTAAGAAACAAAATCTCTCGCTACGCGAACTCTATAATACAACTGGTGACTATACGTATTATAAGGGGATCAATCCATCTGCGCTTGTTGCTGTAGTGATGAGTACGATTGTGTACTGGGCACTTTATAACCCACTTACACTCAATTCTAGTACGCTATTTCTTTATATTTCGGCTGGTCTTCCAACTTTCTTTGTCGCACTAGCTTCTTATTATATCTCAGCTAAGTATATCTTCAAATTTTCCGTTGATCGTATCACCACACCGTTATTGATGAATCAAACAACCGAAAAAGGTTGATAAGGAGGAATTCAAATGTTTACTCAAAACTTAGATTTCAAAACGACAGATTTAGATACTTTTCCTTTTCCATTCCAAAGTGGTAACTATCGATATTCCAATGACTTACGCAAACTTGAAAATGTTAACTGTATTGAAATTACCCCTGAATATGAACTACAGGTAAAAGCGAAACGACGTCTATTAGAGGAACAACCTGATGTTCGGTTCCAAGCACTTCCAGGAACAGATGAATTCCAATGGGAAGTTCTAGAGATGCTTATTGGAATGGCAGTAGAACGATATCCAGAGCACTTCTCTCTAGAAAAGAATGGTGATTCTTGGACATTTGAGAATCGTATTTTTAATGAAAAAGATACCTTTACGTTTGGAGATAGTTCTACATTAGCATACGCACCGTTGAACTATATTGGACGTCATTTCCATAATGACTTTGTACTTATGGTACATCGAGATAACAATTTTTATTTAGAGGTCGGCCAAGTTTCCTACGCAGCTTTATTTTCAGCACACTGGAATGCAGGTATGTCATTCGATGAAATTCATGCACCCGTTCCATTTGTATCTCGTAAAGGGGATCACCTCGTAGAGCGTATTCGTAAATTTTTACTATCTATCAATCCTGGTGAACCATGGACACGAATTAACTGGAACTTAATGGCCGATCGTTGGGATGTTAACTACGAAACGATGGATATATGGGAGCCACAACGCGAGTTAATTACACCAGAGAACGCAGGAAAACTTGTACATTTACGAGTTGAAGAACAAAAATTCTATCGTATGCCACGAAGTAATGCCGTTTTATTTGTCCTTAATACTCAGTTTCTACCATTAGAAGATTTGAAACTACGTAAAGAATGGTTCGACTTAACTTATAGCGTATTACAAGATATTCCACCAGCAATGGCTGAGTATAAGGGAATCGCTCCTTTCCTACCGCAATCAGTGGAATTTTTAAAACGTGAATCTGAGTCACGCTAAAAGGAGGAACTTTTATGCCACAACTACCAAAGTTATACGATCAATCACCTGTTTTAACTGAGGATACATTCCAATGCACAGGTGCTACCAAAAAAGTAGTAGTTTTTTTAACCAAAGAAGCATTGTCTCTTACAGTAAATATTCCAACGAAGATTCTATCAGAAGAATTCCCTTTACCAGCTTCAAAGGAGGAAATTCGTCACTTCCTTCAATCGCAAAAGATCGGCACTCATTTCTTCATCATGGCTCCATGGGATGAGGCAAGTGAAATATTTGATATTTGTATGGAAGAAGGGATGAGTGAATCTGAGATTCAAATACACATTCTCGGCGCCAAAAGACGCTTTGTGTACTGTATGAAATGCTATACGAGAAAGGAGATTGCCTCTGACATCACACATACACAATGTAACTGTGGAGCACATTTAGAGGTTGGACCATACTTCTCTTCTCTACGACAAGGTTATATTGGTTATCCATTCCAACCTAGTACTAACAGTAAAGGAGTTGATTTACATGCGTGTAGCGGACAAATTGAAGTGAAAGTTGAAAAAATTTTCATAGAATCACCTAATGTTAAACGCTTCCGTCTAGTGCCCACTGATGAACAATTACTTCCAGCCTTTACCGGTGGTGCACATATAGAAACGACAATACAAGCTAACGGTTTTAATTATGTGCGTTCCTATTCTTTAACAAGTCCACCAACAGAACGCTTCTATTATGAAATTGCAATACAATTAGATTCTAACTCTCGTGGTGGTTCTGCTTTTTGGCATCAACAGGTTGAACTTGGCCAAGTTCTAAATATCAGCTTCCCAAGGAATAACTTCCCACTAAGTTCACGTGGACGTCATCATGTGTTTTATGCTGCAGGTATTGGTATTACACCATTTCTAACGATGATTCGTGATTTACGAGCACAGGATACGTTTGAACTACATTACGCTGCACCAACGCCAAACGATTGTGCTTTTTATTCCTTCTTACAGGAGCACTATCCAGATCAATGTACATTCTATTTTAGTAAAGCCGAGCAGCCACAACGAATGACACCTTCTACGATGGCAACGCACCGTATTGGCACACATGTCTATTTCTGTGGTCCAAACCAAATGGTTAAAGAATTCCGTGAAGCGGCAACTGCATTCGGTTATTCGAACGAAGCAGTTCATTTCGAAGTTTTCGCAAGTGAATTTGAAAACTTACCAAAACACCCTTTCACGGTTGAATTAGCTGAAAGTGAAATCACACTCGAAATTTCTGAACAAGAAACCTTACTAGAAGCACTTTTAAAAGCAGGTATCGACGCTCCTCATGCTTGTAAAATCGGGGGATGCGGTAGTTGTGAAATAGATGTATTAGATGGCGATGTGGACCATCGAGATGTATTTTTAAGCGATGAAAATAAGCAAAATCGTAAATCAATTTTAGCTTGTTGCTCTCGCGCTAAATCAGAAAAACTAATTTTAAATATTTAAAACTAAAGGAGAGAATAAAAATGACAATTCAAACTGCGACATTAACATTAAAAAACTATATTAACGGTGAATGGTGCGAACCTACATCAAATCAATATGAAGAGATCCTTAACCCAGCAAACCAAGAAATTATCGCATATGCCCCAATCTCTACAAAGGAAGAAACAGAAGCAGCGATTCAAGCGGCAAAACAAAGCTTTGAAGAAGGCGTTTGGTCTTCTAAAACAACTCATGAACGAGCAGCTATTTTAGTGAAAGTGGCAGATAAAATTGACGAATTAGCAGAGGAGTTAACTCTATTAGAAACATTAGATAACGGTAAGCGTAAAGATGAAGCAGGGTTTGATGTTGCTGATGCAGCAACTGCATTCCGTTACTACGCTGGATTAATCCTTCACCCAGATGGGGAAACGTACCCTGTTCCAGATAATGTACAGGCAATGGTAGTAAAAGAACCAGTTGGTGTAGCTGGCTTAATCGTTCCCTGGAACTTCCCTCTTTTGATGGGTGTTTGGAAAATCGCTCCAGCTTTAGCAGCCGGTAATAGCATTGTGTTCAAACCATCTGAGGTAACACCAGTGACAGCCATGAAACTCTTTGAAATTTTAGATGAAGTTGGTATTCCAAAAGGTGTTGCCAATATGGTAATCGGTCACGGTGACGTCGTTGGACAAACAATTTCTGAAAGCATGGATGTAGATATCGTATCCTTCACAGGAAGTACAGATGTTGGCCGTAAAATTATGCAAGCAGCTAGCGGAAACTTAAAGAAAATTTCCCTAGAACTTGGTGGGAAATCTCCTAATATTATTTTTGCTGATGCAGATTTAGAAACTGCAGTAGATTATGGTCTATTCGGTATCTTCTACGGAGCAGGACAAGTATGTTCTTCAGGTAGCCGTATTCTAGTTGAAGCTAGTATTTATGACGAATATGTAGCTCGCTATGTGGAACGTGCAAGTAAAATTAAAGTTGGACCAGGTCTTGCGGAAGATACAGAAATGGGTGCGATTGTGAACGAAAAACAAATGAATCGTATTTTAAGCTACATTGAAAGTGGTATTAAGGAAGGGGCTACATTAGCAGCTGGTGGCTATCGTCTGACAGAAAACGGTTTAGACAAAGGCTTTTTCATTGCACCAACTGTCTTTACGGACGTGACAAATGATATGCGTATTGTACGTGAAGAGATTTTTGGCCCAGTTGTAACCATCCAAAAATTCCACACAGAAGAAGAAGCGATTAAATTAGCAAATGACACAAATTATGGTTTAGCAGGTGGTGTCTTCTCTTCGGATGGTGCAAAAGCTTTACGTGTGATCAAAAAAGTGCGCGCGGGTATTACATGGGTAAATGACTACCATCCAACATACGTTGAAGCTCCTTGGGGAGGCTACAAACAAAGTGGAATTGGTCGTAGCTTAGGTAAATACGGTCTCGAAGAATTCCAAGAAACTAAACAAATCAATATTCGTTTAGACGTTCAACCAGTTGGTTGGTTTAATTAATAAAAAATCGGCGTAAGCGTGAACGCTAGATGCCAAAAAAGTCCTTCAGAATGATTTCATTCTGAAGGACTTTCTCATTTAAATAAAATATTAAGTGTGCATTCCACTATCCTATTTTCTCTAAATCACGACTTATTTCGGGAACAAGCTACCTAGAGAAAATAAGTATGGAGTAGCACTACATTAAAATCTTTTTCTCTTAACAGAGCTTTGAATACCGATTTCTTCTCGATACTTCGCAATCGTCCGCCTGGAAATAGAGATTCCCTCTTGCTCAAGTAGTTTTAAAAGTATTTGATCTGAATAAGGTTTACGTTTATCTTCTTGATTTACTAGTTCTTTGATTTTAGCCTTCACAACAACCGGTGAGTCCATTTCAGAACTGTCATTATGACTAAACCCAGAAGTAAACAAACTTTTAATTTGAAATAAACCATGTGGCGTTTGAATATATTTATTACTGATGGCCCGACTAATAGTTGATTCATGATACCCCAATTCAGTTGCAATTACTTTTAATGTCATTGGTTTCAACCCAATGAATCCTTCTTGAAAGAAAGCTCTTTGCTTCTCCACTATTGCTTTTACCACTTTGTATAACGTTAATTTGCGTTGAGTAATTCCGTTCATTAACGTCATCACCTGTTGATATTTCTCCTTTAAATAGCCAGTAACTTCTTCAGGTCCACTCTCAAGGAGATCATGATAGGCGCTATTAATAGATATTGTAGGAATCATCTCGTCGTTCACTACAATCATATAGTCTTGATTTACTTTCTCTATAATTACATCCGGTGCTATATAATCCGTTATTCCAGTATGAAATTGACTACATGGTCTTGGATTTAATGTTTGAATCAAATCAAAGGCTACTTGTATTTCCTGTATGGATAGATTCATTAGTTCTGCTAGTTTTGTATATCTTTTCTCTCCGACATCCTCTAGATAATTCTCCACTAATGCATAGGCTAATGAATTAAAATAGCCCATATGATCCAATTGAAGAAGCAAACACTCCCGTAAATCTCTTGCCCCTACTCCAATCGGATCTAAAGATTGTAAAATCGATACTACTTGTTCAGCTTCATCTAAACTTACTGAAAAAGTACGTGCAATATTGGCTAATTCAATTTTTAAAAATCCTTGCTCATTTAAACTGTAAATAAGATATTTCAATATATTTTTTTGTTTATTGGTAACATACAACAAGGTATTTACCTGTTCCATCAGATGCTCTTCTAAATTGTTCTCTTTCTTAGTACTAAATACCACATCATAATCCTGCGACGAATCCTTATAACTCGATACGGTTTCTCGGTATTTTCCAGTAAAAAATTCATTTTCTTTATTTTCCTTTATTTCAAGAAGGGGATTTTCCAATTCCACTTGATGTAAAAATTCTTTTATTTCCATAGTAGAAAATTGCAATAAATTAAGCGATTGTCGTAATTCTGGTGTCAAACTAATATGTATTGTCTGTTTTTGTTCTAAGGTCATACCTACTTGCAAGATGATCACCTTTTTCCAAATTATTTAATCCTTATGTAAATAAATATAACATATTTTATCTTAAAATTTAGACAATTTAGTAAAAATTAAATATTCTATGTTATATAATCTGACACAATTTAGATTAATTATTCTCTGGATTAAACTAACGTAATAAAAGCACAACTGCGACAGTTGTGCTCAATCGTTCCATTCTATTATTACTTAACGGAAATACTTACGGGATAATCAGCGATTGTTTCCCATGATTCACCGTTAATCACGTTTAGTGTAAGTTCAATATTTTCGTTAAACGTTGGGAAATCATACCCTTCCATTTCCGTAATATCAAGGTTTGCATTAGCTGTTTTCCCTGCAGCGACTGTTTCAGAAAACGCAACAAGCGTGTCATCCACCATCACATTATCAGCTGAAATTTCACTAGCTTGAACTTCAATAGACTCACCTAGCTTGTTGACAATTTGGAATTTAATCGTTGCAGTTTTACCAAAAATGTCATCCTCTTTAACCACTGTTCCTTTATACGTAATCGTTACGTTTGCATCATCCACGACTACTTCCGATACTTCTTCCTCTGCAGGTGCTGTCTCCTCATCCGCAGTATCCTTTGTAGTATCGTCTGCAGTTTGCTCCTCAGTCTTATCTACAGTTGAATCAATAGTAGTTTCATCCCCACCACAAGCTGCTAATAAGATAGCCGCGAAAAGGGAAAATAAAAATAATAATCTTTTCATTTATATGCTCTCCTTTAGTTGTATGATTGCTTCTCTGCTCTTCCATCTTGATATGCGGAAACTAATAAAATAACTGCGGTGATAATATGCATTACCATGCCCAAAAAAGGAATCCAAGCAAGGACATTGGTAACGATTCCTAAAATGCTACCAGCTTTGCTTTTGTCTTCTCGGATGCAAATGATTAATGTGGCGATATGGACAATGAGCATGACACCTAAGGGAACGTATACTAATGCTATAATGATTGTTCCACCTAAAAAAGGAATCCCTAACAATGCCTCTAATCCACCCGAAATCCACTTCAATAAGACAGCCATTTCAAACCTCCTTTGTAAAGGGTAAAAGAAATGAAGTAACCAATTAATTTTGATACTCTAATCTCATACATTTCCTTATGACATTTATTTTTTCTTATTCGTAGTATGTTCCGTTAAAGCAAATTCATGTAAAAGCACAAATAGTTTAGAAATTATTTGAGGTAATTTGATAAAAAGCATATAAAAAGACCCTTGCTTTCATTAGCAAGGGTCCATCAAATAGTATAGTTGTATTAGTTTGTTTCGATTAAACCGTATTTACCATCACGGCGTTTATAGACGATGTTTGTTGCATCGGATTCCGAATCTGTATATACGAAGAAATCGTGTCCAAGAAGGTTCATTTGAAGAATTGCTTCTTCTTGATCCATTGGTTTTAAGTCAAATTGCTTTGTACGAACAACTGTAAACTCTTCGTCATCTGTTGCCGTAGTTGCAGCAATTCCATTGTTTGCTTCTTGTGCGAAGTAGAAACCAATACCTTCACGTTCACGGAATTTACGATTGACTTTCGTTTTATGCTTACGAATTTGGCGTTCAAGTTTGTCTACGATTAAATCAATGGCTGCGTACATATCATCGTTACGTTCTTCCGCGCGAAGCGTAATATCCTTTAAAGGAATAGTAACTTCAACTTTTGTTTGCTTACCGTTATACACTTTTAAGTTCACATTTGCATTAGCATTCACGCCTTCGCTGAAATAGCGTTCGATTTTTTCAATTTTGTTTTCAACGTACTCGCGTATCGCTGGAGTTACCTCAATGTTTTCACCACGAATGTTAAAGTTAATCATGTAAACTCCTCCTTTTGTTAGCGGATAGGAATGTAAAAGTTCTAAAGGCTATCCACATTAAGAAAGACATCATCTCGCCCATTTAAGCAAGTTGTGTTTTTCTAACACCTATGTAAATATATATTCGCCATAGGTTCAAAAAATCCTACCACTACAAGAGAATCTTTTTCATCTTTCGACAATTTCATTCACATAATTTTAACAAATTACTAATTGAAAAATTCGAGTGAACTCGATTATTTGCTAACATTTCTACGTTAACTCAAATGTGATGTTCAAATGTCACAATAAAGGCAACTTCACTTAGAAGGTCCATTTTGTCGAAAGATTTATTGGCTATCGAGTTTGTTTAGATTGCATGACTTCTTTTTTACGACGTTTCTTCATTTCACTAATAATGAGCTCGTCAATATTCTCTTGAACTTTAAACTGTACACCGTACTGATAGCCTTTACCAAACGGCTTACTCCATACGACTTCTCCAATTGCCTGAATTGTTGTCACATCTAACACAAACTGTAACTCCACTTGTAGGGTACTACTATGTATATATTCCCCAAACTTCACTTCCGAAAACATTTTGGCCCCTCTAGGACTAATATCTAATATTTGAGCGGGACAGCTCCCAATCGCCTCGATTGCCTGTCCACTAACCAACAATTTAAAACGGGCGTCAATTGGCTGATTAAACACAAATCGAAACCCTTCTTTTCTTTTAAGATACATAGGTGTTCCTCCTGAAAATATTCCTTACTCAAAAGTAATCAAAGTTGAATCCCTATAACTTATGAATTAGAATCATCAATCAAATTGGGATCATAAATAGCATTTTTCTCTTCTAAAAAGGGCAATATATTACTAGCTATTACCATTTAGACAATAGGAAAGCCTTATATCAAGACAACCTTGATATAAGGCTTATTATGTTAAACTTGCTGAGCATTACTAAATTGCTGTTGACGTGTAATCTGTATAACTTGCTTCCATGTATCGCGGAATTCCGTTGTGAGCTCAACTACTTCGTCAATAATTGCTGTATCGTTATTGATGTTTGCTTCAATTAGACGACGGTTCATGTAGTCGTAAAGTGGAAGCATTTGTTGAGTAATGGGTTGGTCCTGTTTTAGTGTTACCATTAACTCCTTAATAATCGCTTGTGCTTTCTGGATGTTTGTATTTTTTTCTTGTAGATTTTTCTGTTCAATTGCTTCTTTAGCTCTTGTAAGAAATTTTAGACAACCGTTATATAACATTAAAGTCAATTCACCAGGAGAAGCTGTTGTTACACTATTTTGTTTATATGCATTATATGCGGATGCAGGTATTGCCATTTTTTACACTCCTCTTAAAACAAATATGGTAATAAATAAGAAAGATCAACTATCTAAACTTACTTCTTCTTGTCATAGTACATTCCATCCATTACCCGAACGGAAGAATAGGGGTTTGAATATTGTTTTTCGTTTTTTTTCGCAATTTGAAGTTGTTTCATATCATCTTTTACCGCTCTCATAACCACATCTAAACGTTCACGAATGCCCTTGTCTAAATCCAAAAGCATTGCGTGAATTTTATTGTTGGGATCTAACTGAATGCCCTGAACTCCCAATGCTTCTAACGCATGGCCACGTTCATCAAGCAATTGGTTTACTTTCTCAATATACTCGTCTCTTTCGTCACCTTTTGGAACTGATTCTAATAACTGATAAAGCTTTGCAGAAATTTGCAGTAGTTGTTGTAAATTATCCATTATTTAATAACCTCAAATTAAGAGAAATAAGATGATAAAGACGTTGATTGTGAATTTGCTTTATTAATGGCAGTCTCCATCGCAGTAAATCGGTTCCAATACCTTGTTTCAATAGCTTCCAATTTATCTTCCCATGTATTGATACTATCTTTAACATTTTTCAGGTATTTCCCAAGTGTATATTGTGTCTCACTCATTGTTGAACGTCCAGCACGTCCTTCAATATTTAGTTTAATTTTAGTCATCTCATCACGAAGTTTTTGCATAAACCCACGTGTATCTACTTCTTTTGTAACCCCATTTACAACGACCATATCTTTTTCTTTACCATTAGAGAATGTTAATAGCTTTGTAACAGAATCCGGATCTTCCATTAATGCTGCTTTTAATTTATCTTCATCTATTTCGAGAGTACCACCAGAAAGATAATTTGTAGAAGTAGAAATTCCAATATTATATAAAGTATTGTATTTCATATTCGTGACAGCTGGGTTTGATTGATATATCAATGATCGTATTGAAGAAAGTCCATTTTTAATAATCGAATCTCCACGCAACAGACCACTCTTTGCCTTCTTTTCCCAAAGTTCAATCTCTTTCTCTTCCATTTCCTCTCTTTGCAGAGTCGTTAATGGTTGATAATCACGGTATTTTGTTTCGTTAGTTAAATTATTTAAGTCAGTTATTAACCCATTGTATGTTGTTACAAAGTCTTTTATTTTTGTGATAATTTCATCGACGTTAGTTGTGGATGTTAAGGAAACCGTTTCTCCAGTAATAGCATAACTAGTATTAAATTTATCTTTTAAAGAAATTAAATAACCATTTACCGTAAAATTATTTGAAGATCGTTCAATCTCAATGCCATTTACACTTAGTTTTGCATTAGAACCACCTTGTATCGGACTATCTATATTTAATAAACTAAATAATACATTTCCTGTACCGGTAACAGTATTCCCATTTATAGCTTCGTCACTAACGAGTTGAATTTCTGCAGCGTCACCTTTTAGTTGCCCTGTATTTTTTGCTGTTAAAGATAATTTTCCACTATCAAAAAATGCTGTAACCCCAGCTGCACTCGAATTAATTTTACTGACAACATCATCAATTGTATCAGTTGCTTTGAACTTTATTTCAGCGGTACTTCCCAAAGAACCAGTTTTATCAATTGATTTTAATAAAATAGAATATTCACCTGTATTGGATAACGAAAAACCCTGTAAATCTTTAATTAGAGTACTACCTGTTGCATTTTCACTACTTTGAGTTTGAACAGGGGCACTACTAATTGCTCTTGCAGCAGTTGCTAACTGTGAAACACCTTCAATAGATAACGTACCAGGAGCAGCACTCGTAGCTGTAACACCAACTAAGTCTGAGTTTGAAGACGTAGCAGTTTTAGTATTTAGGCTTTTTAAGATCAAATTATCAGCAATATACGTATCAAATGTTTGTAATTTTGTATTGACATCACGATAAGCATCTCGTTGCCATTCATATGTTTGTTTTTTCTGTTCTAGCTTGTCTAATGGTGCTCGTTCAGCTTGCATCAATTTTTCTACAAGCGTATCTATATCCATACCAGAAGCTAGACCACCAATTCGCATTGTTGACATTACGTCCCCCCTAATTTCTATCTTTTTTCATCTACAATTATTCCTACTAACTTTTGCATTTCATAAAATGCATCTAATAATTTCTTAGAAGGAATTTCTTTTATAACTTCCTCAGTCGTTGAGTCTACTAATTGAACGTAATACTGTTCTAATCCGTCATGATAGACAAATTTAAGTTGTTTATTATTTAGCTCTAGAATTTCATTCATAGAGCCTATTGCTAGTTCTAATTTTTCATTAGAGTTGATAGGATTTTCTATATTAAATTGTTCATTATTAATATCAACATTCGTCTTTTCAGGCTTTATAGTCTGCTTTGAAGAATTACTTAATTCAATTGTTGGATTTTGGCCTTCAATACGCATTATTTCCCCCCCCAAAAAAAGGTCTTTCTCTTATTATCGGAAGCACTGTGGAATGTTTCATCCCCAAGAAGGAGAAAGTTAATAAAATTTGTATAGTTTATTATTAAATTATTAAGAGGTTTTAAAAGGAATCAATCAACTTTCCTAATTTATAACTATTCTTAATGATATTGTGGAACGTTCAAAATACGATATGTCATTTAAATATTTCTTAGATATGGCACCGGAAGACCCAGTTATTGATCCAATTTCACTTACAAAATTCCGCAGGCTTCGTCTCTAAGACGTAAGCTTATTAGACTTGCTTATTGGAAAAACAGTTGAAATAGCACTTGAAAAGAAAAGCATCAAAAGTAAATCCATTATTGTGGATGCCATGCATTCAAGGGCTCGTTATAATCAAAAATCACCGAAAGAATTTTACAGGAGAAATCCAAAAATGTTCGAAAAACCGTTTATCAATTTGATGAATCAATGAAAGAAAAACCCCACCGAAAACCACTTCTAACGAAGTAAAAGATGAAGTAGATTACTGTGAATAAGTTATCGCAGTCATCGAAAACGAATCAAAAATCGCCCATCTTCCAGCTGTAAAAGAAAAATTAAATGTTTTAAAAGAGGTTGTGGAAGATTACCCATGAACAGCTTCATTATTCGGCAGATGACGATACACGTGTTGGTCATAAAACTGCGGATTCTTCTTTCTCGGATACAAAACACATATCGCCATGAGCAACGAACGGATCATTACCACTGCGATTGTGACAACAGGGGAAAAAAGCGATGGGAAATATCTTCAAGAATTGATTGAAAAAAGTACACAGACAGGTATGGAAAATGATAAGGTAATTGGGGACGCAGCTTACTCTGAAAAGGCAAATATTGAATACACAAAATAAAATCAAATAGCGCTCGTCGCAAAGTTGAACCCAATTCTTTCACAAGGTCCACGAAAAGAAGAAGATAAGTTTGAGTTTAATAAAGATGAAGGTTTGTATGTAAAGCAGGTCACCTCGCTAACCGAAAAGCACGCACTGGTAAAAAAGGAACGAACAAAAATCAAAGCCAGACTTATTATTTTGATATCGAAAAGTGCAAGGTCTGCCCGTTGCGAGAGGGATGTTATAAAGAAGGCGCAAAAAGTAAAACCTACTTTGTGTCGATTAAGTCTGCTGAACACAACGATCAAGAGGCATTTCAACAGACAACTCAATTTTAAAGAAATCGCCAAATCACTCTATAATATTGAAGCGAAGATTAGCGAATTGAAAAATGGATACGGGTATGATATAGCATCATCTGCGGGTCTATTTGGCATGGAAATACAAGGTGCCACAGCAATGTTTACGGTCAATCTCAAGCGAATACTCACAATGTTAAAAGAAAAAGAAAAAAGAAGATCAAAGAAATAGGCAACTTTCTGTTCAAAATCGAACAGGAAGTTGCCTATTTTTGTTTGAAAAACCGTAAGTTTTTCAGTGCCCTCCATTATTGGAGTCTATCTTCAAACATTCATCTGCACCTGCATAAAATTCAGCCGTTCCCTCTACAAACCATATCGGAAGATCTCGCATATTTGTTGTTCTTCCCATAATAGCATGTGTCTTCTCATGAGCGATAATCCGATCATTCGAAATCCAGGACCCTTCCCCATTCGGCATTGATATAGGGGAAAAGTCACTCATATCTAGAACTAGTTTTTGGTTGAAATATCTTCCGTCGCTTCCTGATACATATTAAGATTAAGATCCCTGTACCCATGCCACTCTTCCATCTCCTGAGTTTTGTATAAACTGGATTTCAAGAGGAGCATCATCAATCCCTGCTTGTAAACCATAGTGATTGGCTACTAATGCTTCGCTATTTTTCAGCCATACTTTCGTAACGCCTCTACTGCTTTCTTTTGATCTTGACTATCAGATGAAGAAGTAACATTCAATAGATTAATCGTATTGAATTCTGTATCATTAGCTATACGGTCCACTTCTTTTAAAATTTGATTGATTTCATCCTGTCTGGATTCACGGTAACTATCTGTAAAGTATCATTTTTCGCTTGCACAGATAACTCTCTACCACGCTGTAATAAGGCATGAATTTCTTCCATCCCTCTTTCAGCCGTTTGAAGCATAGAAATACTATCTTGCATATTTCTTGTTCTTTGCCTAACCCTCTAATCTGCGCCCTTATTTTTTCAGAGATTGCTAGACCTGCTGCATCATCTCCAGCTCTTTTAATTCGTAGCCCTGATGATAACTTCTCCATAAACTTGTTCAATTGAAGGTTCACCTCGAGAGTTGACGATATATGTTTAGCAATGTGACATTATCATTAATTCGCTAAAAACTCCCTCACACTAGAGACACATCTCTTTTTTTCTCAAATTTCCCTTTATTTCTTTCGATACAAAATAATCTATACATTTACTTTACATTATTTGATTTATATTTTATTCTGGTAAATTCATTTTCTTAGCATTAACGCTCGTGCTTTGTTATTATGTTAGTTTTATTGCACCTTAATTTCACTGATTGACGTTTTTCCGCCATAATTGGCCGTTACGTTAATAATTTGGCCAATTGGCGTGTTGCTTGAGAGCTTAAATGTCCCATCTGCCCCTATCACCGTTACATATCCACTTGACTTGGTGTATATCGCTAAATTGGTCACATCTTTCGTTGTCCCGTCGCTCATCTGAGCCATTAATTTAAACGGCTTTGTTTCCCCTGGACCCATCGTGACGC
>Ga0182742_1001368_pt1 | contig 31534 bp, 28 predicted proteins | sample eDN5th37CBELigMG_FD_128880 | JGI IMG/M metagenome (GOLD analysis project Ga0182742, IMG submission 128880) | Enriched Miracle-Growth compost microbial communities from Emeryville, California, USA - eDNA 5th pass 37_C BE-Lig MG (version 2)... ... | reverse complement strand
TCCATTAATATAAAAACAGCGAAAAATTCTTATTATAGAATAATCTTAATAAAAATAACTGTCAATTTATCATGACAAAAGTTCTGTGTATTTATTACTATAATCGTCATATTTTTATACTTAATTGATAAAAATTAGCTAAAATAGTTATAAACTCCTATAAAATTAGCACTTCTTAACAAAAAAAATGAGGCTTATCCTGTTTAGATAAACCTCATCCTTTTACCACTATTTTCTTACTATTAACTAATCCTTTTTAATTTTTTATTATTATACATAATAGCATCTGCCTTGCTTAGCAATTGTTCCATGACTCCATAAGAAGAATGACAATATTCATATCCAATAGAAATCTTAATAGGTGAAAATGGTAAATGCCCATAACCTTTTTTAATTTTCTATTTTATTAGATTTTATTTGATATTATATACTACATTTTCCTCGTTACAATAGTAGAAATTTATTTTTTATCTTTATCACTTGTATCATTAATTCTTTTGAATAAATGAAATAATATCAATATAAAGGGCAGTCATTTCTTGAGGGGTCTTATCCAACCCATTTTGAATCCATTGTTCCATTAATCCTAAAAAGGCAGATGTAATAAAAGCTAGAAAATATTCCATTGGAACCTTTAGATTTACATTGAAGCTCTCATTTCTCTCTAAATTAGAGCGTACCTTTTTCGAAAAGGCATCTCTAAATCGAAGGTGAAAACCGGCTCTGCCATGATCACTTAAAAAAATCTTTAATATTGGCGATTGCGTTTCAATAGAGCTAAATAAGGAAGCAGCTAATTGTTCTTGTTCTTTTTCTAATGTAGTAGAAGTTGAATAGCCTGATTGCAACGCATCAATATGATTTCCTAAATCTGCAAACAATTGTTGCTCTATTCTCTCCAACAAATCGTACTTATCTGTAAAGTGTAAATAAAATGTCCCTCGATTAATTTTTGCTTTCTTTGTAATATCTCCTATAGTAATAGAATCAAATGGCTTCTCCTCTAAAATTTGCATAAATGAGACCTGAATAAGTTGCTTTGTTTTTCGATTTTTTTCTTCATAAATACCCACAATAATCACCTTTCATTTTCAAAACTCAACAATCTGTTTATTTTGTTCATTGCTTCGCTTACATCCAAATTATAAAATAATATCGTACTACTAAACAACCTGTTGAAAATTGAGAAAGGATGATATAGATTGAAACTTTTCAAAGAAAAATTAGCATGGGCTGCTCCCATTGCTGTTATATTAATAATTGCACTATTTTCGGTAAACTTATTCGCCCAAGGAGATCCAAAGGTAAAAAACCTACCTATCGCCTTGATTGTAAATGATGAGGGTGCACATGTTGATGCTATCCAATCAGCTGTTGAACAAATGAGTAAAGGTACAAATGGGGAAGAACCTATGCTAGCTTTTACAAAGGAAAAAGAGTCAGATATTGAAGGTTTATTTGCGGACAAAGAATATTATGCAGCATTGGTAATTCCAGAAGGTTATAACGACGCAGTTCAAAATGTAATGACAGATAACGAGCCAGCAACGTTAAAAGTATATATTAACCAAGGTTTTAATATGACAGGTGCTAATACGGCGAAAACTGCTTTAAACGGCTTAATTACTCAATTAAGCAACCAATATTCAGCTAACTTTATAAACCAAATGGGTGACAGTCAAATCGATGCTACACAAGCCACTACTTTAGTAAATCCGATTGTATCAGAAGAAAAGATCTTTAACTTAATTACAGCTTCTACCGCTAACGGTAGTGCTCCAACATTAATGGCCGTGCCTGCTTGGGTAGGTGCATTAATTGGTGGATTCATTGTATTTTTAACAACAACAAACATTTTAAAAAGAGAAATGCCTACTCGTAAACAAACATTACGTCTAATGGGTGGACAAGTTTTATTCGGTATTATTATTGCTTTATTCTCAGGTTTCACCGTTGCAACATTAGCTTCAATAGCTGGAATTAACATGCCAAGCTACTTCTTAGTTGCTTTCTTTGTATCCTTTGCAGCATTCTGTTTCTACTTATTAGTATCAGCCATTACTGCATGGATTGGTAAACCTGCGATTACCTTATTCATGGTTGTTATGCTGTTAGGTATGGGTGTATTAATGACACCAAAAGAAATGCTTCCAAGTTTCTTCGTAAACTTTATTCGCCCTTGGGTTCCACTTCGTTTTGCTTCTGAAGGTTTACGTGAGATATTCTATTTTGGTAGCGGCTTTTACACTGGTGGATCTTTCAACACTATTCTAGGAATTGGTATTGCAGGATTAGTAATATATGTACTGTCAATCTTTAAACCAGTACGTGCAAATGCAAAAGTAACTAAACCTGAATAAAAGACTCCACTTTCCTAATAGGAGAATAAAATAAAAACATCTATTTTCTAGTCTTAGAAAATAGATGTTTTTTTGCATATAACAACTTGATTTCCATATTTTAGTGCCTTTCTCAGCTAATAATTTGAAAATAGATTATGGATTAAATTAATATACTCTCGTTCATCCTACATATGATATCCTTCATCAGTGTTTGGCTAAAAAGATTAATTGTGAAGAGAAAAACAAAATTGCACCTCACGAATCAATTAAATAAGATGTCTAGTTACATATTACTTTTTAACCGTTTTAAAATACGCTTATAATCATCCAGGTCAATTCCTGGGGCAAATTGTTCTGGAAGTTCTGGAAGATCAGGTACAGCAGCTCCCTCAGGCATTCCATCTATCACTCGCAACGGATCACCAGTTTCAGGGTTTTGCCCTTTCCAAATTTGGTTAATGTCTCGGTATTCTTTCTCTCCCCATGTATACAATACATTATATAATCCTTGGTCCATAAACTTTTTGGCATGATCAAATTTACTATTATCCAAACTTGGAACAGGAAGCATTTTATCTACTTCTACTCCTGTAGCTACTTCGATAGCTTTGGCATAGGCAATAATGTGGGTTCCACCTCTAACAAGTAAGTAGCCAATCATTTCTAATGCAGTTGGATGAGTAGTCATTTCATAAACTCGCATTTTATGGTTCCTTGCGCCAATTTCCAATAAATAATTGGCGAGAAGATCTTCAACAAGTGTACCACTATTATTTACAAATGTTCCGTTCCATGGTCTTCCCATACTATCTCCTGGATAAGCCGTTTGAGCAGTAGTAGTAAAATGAAGAGAATAACGAGCATCCTTCCCGTTTTGTAGTGGGGCAGTATCTGGGTCACCAGGGACGGTATTGCCTATAGAAAGTAGATTAATTGCGTTCGCAACTAATTCAACATGGCCAAATTCTTCCGCTGTAATACTCGCAATTAAATCATAGAAGGGCTTAAACTTTTTCTTACCACGAAAATTAAAAGATTGAAACATATAGTTATTTAAAGTGGACATTTCACCGAATTTTCCTCCCAACAATTCCTGAACTGCAGCAGCTGCATTCATATCGCCATAATCTGGTTTTGGGAGTTCAATGGCAATTTTATTCACGCGTTTTATCATGACACTTATACCTCCATCCATGAATAATAACCATTGCCATCATATGTTAGATAGAGCTTAGCCTATTCGCTCTTTATCTGATGGAACCAAATTATCTGTTCCGTACGAATATAAAATGGTGATCCTCCCATATTAACAACGATATGATCAGGCATTACCTTCTTAAGCTCACCTCTTACTGTACCTCGTGATGTTTGGACAGCAAGGGATTTATTCTGAAGTCCTGTTAAGGCTTCATAAACATATGGATCCTTAAGATTCCAATCTCCGCTCATTATTCAACACTCCTTTTTTTACTACATATAATCCCATAGCAGTATATGCATTGAAGTTAAAAAAATGTGCATTTGCCTAATTGAATTTTGAGGTACTTACCGAGGATTATTAAATAGGAAAAGGATGAGATAGCACTTGTGCTCACCTAATTCAATAAGCCATTAACTTAGGTGATAGACAAAGAAAGAACTACCTAAATAGAAAGGGTTATTTTCTGCAAGTAGAAAATAACCCTCTTACTACATCCCTTAAATTTACCTATATTTTACCATTTCACTTAGCTGGAATAAAACTAAAATTTCCTACTTTAAGGGATCATCCATGAAAACACGTTATTTTGTAGGTATGTGATGATACATACGAGCAACAATAAGAAGAGACTATGTTTGACAGTAAATCGTAATAAGTCAGATTCCTTTCCTGCTAAACCAACTGCAGCACATGCAACAGCTATGGATTGTGGAGATATCATTTTTCCTGTTACTCCACCAGATGAGTTAGCCGCAAGTGCCAATACTGGATCCATTCCAATGGAACTTGACGTAACCTGTTGAAGTTTCGCAAACAATAGATTGGCAGAAGTATCGGAACCTGTAATGAATACACCGAGCCATCCCAAAACTGGTGAGAAGAATGGAAACAGTGCTCCAGTTTTCGCTAAAACCATTCCCAACGTCGTACTCATTCCAGAAGAATTCGTAATATAGGCATAACCAACCACCGCACAAATTGTTAATAACGGATATTTTATTTCATTAATGGTTTCCCAAAAAGTCATTCCCCAATCACGCCATGACATTTTAAGAATATACTTTGTCACAATTGCAGCAAAAAGGATTGCAGTACCAGCCCCACCTAAAACTTCAAGCTTAAAAACAGCAGCAATAGCTTCCCCTGTAGAACCGTCAATGACTTTATTATGCAAGAAAGGTACTTCGGGCATAAATGTAAATCCTTTTCCGATAACATTAACACCTTTTAAAATGATATTTGTTCCCTCATAATGTCCTGTTAAGGCTAGTTTAAGAACCGGAATTCCCCATAAAGATATAAATGCTGTTAACACTAAAAATGGAGACCATGCTTTGAATACTTGACCACCAGTGTATGTATTTTCCTTTCTTTGTGGAGTATCCACGGCAACTGTTGCAGCTATCTCTTGTTCCGAAGAAAAACGATAAATATTTTTTGGCTTCCAAAACTTTAAAAAGATTGCTAATGCAAATAAGGAAACTAAAGCAGAAAGAACATCTGGTAATTCAGGTCCTAAGAAATTTGAGCTTAAATATTGTGTTAATGCAAACGAGATACCTGAAACTAAGATAGCAGGTAGTACTTCCCATGCCTTTTTAAATCCAGTCATCATTACAACTAAATAAAAAGGGATAAAAAGGGATAGAAACGGTAATTGTCTACCGACCATTTTGGAGATTTCCATGGCTGGAATTCCTGTCGGTCCTTCCATTGCCGTTATTGGAATTCCAATGGCACCAAATGCCACAGGCGCTGTATTCGCAATTAAACAAAGTCCTGCTGCATACAAAGGATTAAACCCAAGTCCTACTAATAATGCAGCGGAAATAGCTACTGGTGCTCCAAAACCTGCTGCTCCTTCCAGAAATGCGCCAAAAGAAAATGCAATCAATAATGCTTGTAAGCGTCTATCTTCTGTAATAGAGAGTACAGAACTACGAATAACATCGAACTGTCCTGTTTTCACTGTTATTTTATATAGAAAAACAGAAGTTACTATAATCCAGCCAATTGGTGTTAATCCATAAACACCACCTTGAACAGCGGACATTACCGCAGTTCCCATTGGCATTTTATAAAAAAATATCACAAGTAGCAGTGCCAATAGTAACGTTGTTAATCCTGCTACATACCCTTTCATTTTCTTTATTGCCAATGCCCAAAAGAAATAAAGAATTGGAATAAGAGCAACGATGGCTGACCAAGTGAGACTATTGCCAACCACATGAAAATTTTGTGTAAAAGACATAACGGTTCCCCCTTTTGGTACTTCTCCCTTTCTTACACCCTAAAAAGTAAACGATTTCATTTTCTTTTAATCTGAAGATAAGGTCATCAGATGACTGTTTGTTTGTTATTATATTTTTTCCATGAACAGTTTTCAAGAATTTTGTGAACATTTTTCGAAAAAATAAAACGCATTCATCGTGTATAATATAAATATACTACTCGGACCAATGAGGTGGACGGCTTGGAATATAAACAAATAAAACCTAAAAAAATCTATGAAGAAGTAACGGAAGCTCTACAAGAAATGATCCGTAGCGGAAAGCTACAACCAGGTAGTAAACTCGATTCTGTACAACAATTAGCAGAAAACTTCCAAGTAGGTAGATCAGCAATTAGGGAAGCTTTGTCTGCTTTAAAAGCAATGGGATTAGTTGAAATGAAACAAGGAGAAGGGACATATATCAAAGAATTTAATGCAAACCAAATGACCTTCCCCCTTTCCAGTGCCATTCTTATGAAAAAGGAAGATGTCCGTCATCTTTTAGAAGTGAGAAAAATCATTGAAACCGGTACTGCAGCTTTAGCTGCAAAAAATCGAAGTAAAGATGATTTAGAGAAAATGGAAAATGCTCTTAAAGAAATGAAACGTGTTAAAGGGGATGAAGAACTGGGGGAAAAAGCAGACTTTCAGTTTCACTTAACTATTTCTACTGCAGCTGGCAATCCCATATTGACCACACTACTCGGTCAAGTGTCAGAATTAATGATTGAAACGATGAAAGAAACAAGGCGATTATGCTTATACTCTAAAAAGACTACTATAACAAATTTAGTAAAAGAGCATGCCAACATTTATGAGGCTATATTAGAAAAAGATGAAGAAAGAGCAAAGCAAGCAATGATCCATCATCTTGAAAACGTCGAGAGCATCTTAACAAAGTATTTTTTTGATGCTGATGAAATTTAACAGAATTAAACTAGAATAAAGCCTCCATGCTAGTGGAGGCTCTTTTTTATAAACAAAACCAAAAATTTTTTTTTGAGAATAGAATGAAAACACTTTCATTTATTTCAATATTTGTTATAGTATTAACTATTAGATAAGTTTTCTTATAATTTAGTCATCTGATGACCTGTTGAGTAATTATCCAAAATTTAAAGTTGTTAAAAGAAATAAGAATGGTATAAGGGAGAGAGGAAAATGAAAGTCACCCTTTTCGCTACTTGTTTAGTAGATATGTTTCAAGGTGATGTAGGTAAAGCAACAGTAGAAGTATTAGAAAGACTTGGATGTGAGGTTGATTTCCCAGAAACACAAATATGCTGCGGTCAACCTTCCTATAACAGTGGTTATGTAAAAGATTCAAAAGAAGCAATGAAAAGTATGATTACTACCTTTGAACATGCAGATTATGTTGTTTCTCCATCTGGTTCTTGTGCATTTATGTTTAAGGAATACCCACACATCTTTAAGGATGACCCTGTTTGGGAACCAAAGGCACAAGCCCTAGCAGATAAAACATATGAATTCACTGAATTTATAGTAGATGTGTTAGGAGTAGAAGATGTAGGTGCAAAATTAGAGGGAAAGGCAACTTATCATACTTCTTGTCATATGACGAGATTATTAGGTGTTAAAAAAGCACCCATGACTTTATTAAGTCATGTAGAGGGATTAGAATTTACTGAACTGCCAGGAAAAGAAAGATGTTGTGGATTTGGAGGAACCTTCTCCGTTAAAATGGGAAATATTTCAGAGCAAATGGTTGATGAAAAGGTTTGTACAGTTGAAGAGACGGGAGCAGATATTTTAATCGGTGCAGATGCCGGATGTTTATTAAATATTGGTGGTCGTATTAATCGAAAAGGAAACCCAACTAAGGTAATGCATATTGCTGAGGTTTTGAATCATCAATAAAGCTATAAAACATTTGTGAAAAGGGGGATGACCTATGGCAATGAAAACAAGTGAAGAAAAGTTCACAGAACGTGTGGACAATGGACTGCATGATTCCTTTATGCGTGGCGCAGTTTCCACTGCACAAGGAAGATTTCAATCCCGTCGTTTGCAGGCAGCTGAGGAGTTAGGAAACTGGGAGGATTGGCGTTCACATGGGGAAGAAATCCGCCAGCATGTGCTAGAAAACCTAGACTATTATTTATATCAATTGAGTGAAAATGTTGCGAAACGAGGAGGTCATGTCTTCTTTGCTCAAACAGCTGAAGAAGCAACACAGTATATTGAAAATGTCGCAAAAAAGAAAAGTGCCAAAAAAATCGTAAAATCTAAATCGATGGTGACAGAAGAGATTCATTTAAATGCCGCTTTAGAAAAATTAGGATGCGAGGTAATTGAAACGGATCTAGGAGAATACATCTTACAGGTTGATGATCATGAGCCTCCTTCCCACATTGTTGTTCCTGCATTGCACAAAAATAAGGAACAAATCCGTGATGTTTTTAAAGAAAAACAAGGCTATCAGCAAACAGAAAAACCGGAAGAGCTTGCCTTACATGCCCGTGAAAAGCTTCGTCAAGAATATTTGACTGCCGATATTGGAATTACAGGCTGTAATTTCGCCATAGCCGAAACTGGCTCTATTACGCTCGTAACAAATGAAGGTAATGCTGATCTAGTTTGTGCCTTACCCAAAACTCAGATTACTGTCATGGGAATGGAAAGACTAGTTCCAACCTTTGAAGAGATGGAAGTCCTTGTTAGTTTATTAACAAGAAGTGCAGTTGGGCAAAAACTAACAAGCTATATTACTACATTGACAGGCCCAAAAGACGACGGAGATGTTGACGGACCAGAGGAGTTTCACCTAGTCATTGTGGATAATGGCCGTTCAGACATTCTTGGAGGAGAATTCCAATCTATTCTTCAATGTATTCGTTGTGCAGCTTGTGTAAATGTATGTCCAGTTTATCGTCATGTCGGAGGCCATTCCTATGGTTCTATCTATTCAGGTCCTGTCGGTGCAGTACTTTCACCATTATTAGGAGGCTATGATGATTATAAGGAGCTTCCATACGCTTCAACCTTATGTGGAGCTTGTTCAGAAGCATGTCCGGTGAAGATCCCACTCCACCAGCTTCTCCATAAGCACCGCCAAGTTATTGTAGAAAAAGAAGGTAGAGCACCTGTATCAGAAAAAATCTTAATGAAGGCATTCGGCTTTGGTGCTTCATCCCCTGCTCTTTATAAAATTGGCTCAAAACTAGCAGCACCTGCTATGTCTCCATTTACAAAGGATGATAAAATTTCAAAAGGACCAGGACCTTTGAAGGCGTGGACTGAATCAAGGGACTTTCCAGCACCAAATAAAGAGAGATTCCGTGATTGGTTTAAAGAACATAAGAAAGGTGGAGATCATTCATGACAGGTACTATACAAAATCGTGAGGCTTTTTTAGGAAAAATCTCCAGCCAACTAGGACGTAAACAAAAAACGGAAATGGAAAGACCTGTTTGGAAGTTTCATCCTCAAGATGAAGTTTTAAAAGAAGCTACACAAGATGATCTTGTAGACGTATTACGAGAACAATGTAAAAATATCCATACAAATTTTGTCTTAACTTCTACTTTCAAATTATCTGAATCCTTAAAAGAAGTGGTAGAACAATATGGTGGTGGTCCCATCGTTACATGGAAAGATGAACGTTTTTCTCAATTTGGCCTTGATACATTAATGAAAGAAGATTGGCCACAACAGGGGCATGATCTTCATATTTGGGATCACACCAAAGGAGAAGAAAATATTAATAAAGCCAAGGTGGCCAATGTAGGGATTACCATTAGTGATATTACACTTGCTGAATCTGGAACAGCAGTACTCTTCAGTAGCAAAGATAAAGGGAGAACTGTTAGCTTCTTGCCATCAACATCTATTATTATTATTCCAAAAAGCAGCATCGTTCCTCGTATGACCCAAGCGGCCCGTATTATTAATGAAAAGGTTAAAAATGGGGAACAAGTTGCCTCTTGTATTAACTTTATCACAGGGCCAAGTAACTCAGCAGATATTGAAATGATTTTAGTTGTAGGGGTTCATGGACCAATTAAAGCTACTTATATAGTTGTAGAGGATATTTAAAAGTAGTTTAATAGATATCATTTGCTTTAATAGAAGAAACCAACTCATTATAAAAATTAATGAGTTGGTTTTATTATATTATAGTGCTTATCCTAAAGTAGCTTCTAAACAAACAGCAAAATGGTCAGAAGGATAACGCCCATAAAATTGGTCTGTTATAATTATTGTTTTATTAATGATGGAATGATTATTTACAAAAATATAGTCGATCCAATCATACTCATCCCATTTCAGCTCATGATTAAAGCCAACTCCTGTACAAGTTTTTTTGGGACCAACGTGGTAAGGAGATTCTTCTACGACGTTTCGCCATTCATGAGATAGTATTTGATAAAATCGTTCATTTGTTTCACCATTAAAATCCCCTAAAAGAAACACAGGAGTTTCAAACTCTAGAGTAGATATTTTTTGGGATAATAGTTTTGCAGATTGATAACGAGCCTCTTCACTACGATGATCAAAATGAGTATTAAATACATAAAATTCTTTTCCTGATTGTTTTACTTGAAATCGACCCCAAGTACAAATTCTAGGGTAATCAGCATTCCATCTATCCTCTTTTTTTCCATTTATCTGTGTCTTCGATAACCAAAATGTATCGAATTCTAGTAAGTTTAACTTATCCTTCTTATAAAAAATGGGATTATATTCGTTACTGTTATCATTAGATCTACCTAATCCAAAATATGTGTATTCCGGCATTTTTTTTAAATCCTTTAATTGGTTTTCTTTTACTTCTTGTAAACCCATGATATCAAAGTCATACGTTTGAATAATTTTAACAATATTATCTTTACGATTGTTCCAACAGTCTTCTCCATCAGCAGGTGTTTCCATTCGGATGTTATAAGTTGCTATTTTTAGCTGATCCAAGTTTCCCACCCTTTCTTCTCTTTAATCGTAAGTTTCCATACACGGCTGTTAAAATAATGGTATTAAGTATCATCAAAATAACCGTATACACTAAATTTAATGCTTTCGTGTCAGATGCAACAGAATTTTTGGTAGCATTCATGATAGTGATACCTAATGGCTCATATAATGGATGGTATAAGAAAACGGTTAAATCATAATCCGGTAAAATGCCAATAAAGTTTAAGGAAAACACACCTAAAACAGAAGGCAAAATTATCGGTAATAGGACTTTAATAAAAGTATAGAAAGCACTTGCTCCTAAATTTTTCGCTGCTTCTTCTATTTCTTGACTAATACCAAAGAATGTAGATTTTGAAATACGCAAGGTGAAAGGTATATGAACAATTACATACCCAATCAACAGTAACCAAAAGGTACCAGTGAAAACCTTATTTAACACAATCCATTGACTAGTATTAAACGTGACTGTTAATCCTACAGCAATTAATGTGGAAGGTAGGAACCACGGAATCATTAAAGCATAATCTAGAGTCTTAGTTAATCCATTATTATATTTCTTCATCAAGTAAGCGCATAATAAACAGAATGCTACAACTAAGGAAGCACCAGCAAATCCATAACTAATGGAGATAATATAAGGACTTATTGCCTCTATACTTGAAAAGACATTCTGGTAATTTGTGAAGGTAAAACTATTTAATGTAATGGAACCTGATGAAATAGCTAAAGAATCTGTAAAAGAATAAATGATGATTGCCAGTACAGGCAAAGAATAAATAATAAACAATACATAAGCAGCAATATGTACTAGCACGTTTCCTAGTTTATTATTAATCTTCTGTTTCACTATATTTGTTTTTGTTTTAGAGATAGACATATAATTGCCTTTTCTCTCAGAACGTAACATAAAGGATAAAACAATAATTGTTACAATACCTAATATTAGTGCCAACACTGTAGCCAATCCTTTTGAGCTACTGCTTTTGGCGAACGTTAGAATCATTGGAGTGATGGTTTCAAATTCCCTTCCTCCAAATACTAATGGAGCAGAAGTGGCACTCAATCCTGTTAAAAAAATCAAAATAGTTAAGGCAAAAAGGGTGGGTTTTAATGTAGGAAACACCACATTTTTAAGTATGGTTAGTTGAGATGCTCCTAAATTTCTTGCTGCTTCAATTGTTTGATAATCTACGTTTCTCATAGCACTTGACAGAAATAGCATATGATTAGATGTACAAGCAAACGTCATTACAAAGGCCACAGCAAATAACCCAGTAAACCAACTTTCATCTAAATTCGAATTTATTTGCATTAAACCTTTCGTTAGAGGACTGTTTTCACCATAAACAAGCTTATATCCTAAATTTAGGGCTACCCCACTATACACTAAAGTTGAAAAGTAACTTATCTTTAAAATACCAGAACCTTTAATATCAAAGTAATTAGTCAGCAACACTAGAGAAATTCCTACAATATTGACCGTAATAGTTAATATTACCGCCAATAGAATACTATTTAACATACTCCTTACAGCACGTTCAGAATTTAGGAGTTTTTGAATCGGTTCAAGTGAAAATACCCCTGAACCAAAAAAGGTATCATAAATGATATTAATATTAGGAAGAACTAAGAAAGCAAAAATAAACCATGTAATAAAGAGGGATAAAATGATTATAACTGGATTCATTTTATACCAACTTTTTTTAGAAGTATCCATTTCTAGCTCCTCTCCTATTCATATTGTAAAACATGCTTTTTATTCAAGACGATTTTAATCCTTTGATTATTCAGTGTATCTATCGGGAGTTTTTCCTTTATAATGGCGCGAATGAGAGTATCTTCTACTTTAATTGAATACTTCGTATAAATACCGTAATACTCTGAATCGATTACATCACCTTCAAATACTAACTCATCTGTTGCCAAAGAATAGGAATAATCCAACGGAAATACTTTTACCTTTTCAATACGTGTATAAAAGGTTTGATTAGCTTTTACATTTTGTATATTGAAGCGCTCAGAATACTTGGTTACTAATGATGTAATTTCATTGCTTTCCCCTATGAAATTACATACAAATTTAGAGGAAGAATACTCATAAACTTCTTCAGGCGTACCAATTTGTTCAATTTCACCATTATTAAAAACTGCAATTCGATCAGACAAAGTTAATGCTTCCTCTTGATCATGAGTTACATAAATAGTTGTAATCCCAAAATTCTTTTGCAATCTTTTTAATTCATTACGAAGCTGCACACGTAATTTAGCATCTAGGTTAGACAGTGGCTCGTCTAATACTAAAATATTTGGCTGATTAACAAGTGCACGAGCAATTGAAACACGTTGCTGCTGGCCACCAGATAATTCAGAGACTTTTTTATTTAATTGTTCCACACTAAGATCTACCTTTTCAGCAATCTCATATACCTTTTGTTTAATTGTTTTTTTGTCTATTTTATTTACCTTTGGACCAAAAGCAATATTTTCATATACAGTCATAGTAGGAAAAAGTGCATAACTTTGAAAAACCATTTTAATACCGCGTTTTTCTGTTGGAATGTTTGTAATGTCTTTATCATTCAAGTAAATTTTTCCTGAAGATGGATAGGTTAGTCCCACTAATGTACGCAAAGTTGTTGTTTTCCCACAACCTGATGGACCTAAAAATGTAAAAAATTCTCCTTCTTTCACTTTAAAATTCAAGTTATTTACGGCGATAAAATCTTCATATTTAACGGATATATTTTCAAATGTAATCATAGACTCTCCTTCTTTCCTTATTTAAAGAAGGGTTAAAATAATGAAAATACTCTATCATTTTTAACCCTACTATTTTTAATAAATTTTTGGAATTTCAGATGGATGGTTTAGAAGATTTCTAATTCTAGCTTTTCTACCCAAGCATCAATATTTTCTGTAACAAACGCCCAATCAATATCTTGAGCTTTAACATTAGAAAATACTTCTTTTTGGAAGTCAGTAACTTGATTTTGAGCTTCTATATTTGCAGGCATTGCATTGAAGTCAGCTGCAAAAGCCCCTTGTACTTCAGCTGAACCATACCAATCAATAAACTCTTGAGCTAGCTTCTCCTTTTTTGTTCCCTTTACAACAGCAATACTCTCTACAACTAATGGAGTTCCAGCTTCAGGATGAATAAAAACTGGCTCTGTTCCATATTGCTTCGTTTTTGCTCCTAATTCACCAGATATCATGGTGCCAATTGGTGCTTTCCCTGATGCAAATATAGAGAAATAATCTTCACCTTCTGGGATTTGAACTCCATTTTTATAATAACTATCAATTGCTTTCCAACCTTTATCAGAAATACCTAGTTCTCCTGCAGTATCTTTATATTGTGATAGAATACTAGCAACAATTACTTTTGCTGTTGCAGAACCTAAATCGTCTCGTGCTTGATAAATTCCTTTAAAGTCTTTATTATTAGCTAAGTCGAGATAGCTTTCAGGAGCATCCTTTGCTTCGACAAACTCTGGATTGTAGGATAGAATGAGAGCTTGTTTTACTAAACCATGGTAATAGCCTTCCGAATCATTAATTCCTTCCTCTATTTCATTAGCCCATACTGGAGTATAAGCAGATATAATATCTTCTGCTTTTAATTGTTCAAAAAACATATGATTAAGACCAAAAACAACATCAGCAGCTGGATTTGCCTTCTCAGATATCAAACGATTTGTTATATCGCCTCCACCAGCACCAACGATTTCAACATCAAATCCTGCTTTTTTTGCTTCTTCTTCCAACCATTCAGCACGTCCATCACTATTAGAGTTTGTATAAACTACTAAATTGTTTCCAGAGTCTGACGCCTTTGTGTCTTTATCTCCTGATTCATTGGAAGCGCCTTCATTACTACATGCAGAAAGAACAACTGCAACCAAAACCCCTATTAGTACAAATAACTTTTTCATACCTTGTCCCATGTTTAATTTCATCCCTTCCTTGTTGGAAAATGTTAAAAAGGTAATAACTGATAGTATGTATATTGTTAGTCCCTATCATTTATTACAAAGTTAATTATAAAAACCTTTTATTTTCTAAAAATGTAGTAAGCGTAATTTTCATGTAAATGTTTATTAAGATTTAAGTAAATCTATTAAACGATGGAATGATAAATCCTTCTTAAATGGTAGAGTTTTTAGATTATAAATAGAGAAAGGCCCTGTCTAAACAGTTAGACAGGACCTCTTCTATTTATTTGAGCATTGTAGCTTTTAAGAATTCTCTTGTTCTTTCTTCTGTTGGATGGTTGAAAAATTGCTCTGGTGTACCGCGTTCAACAATTTTTCCATCGTGCATATACACAATCCAATCTGCAACCTCTTTAGCAAATCCCATTTCATGTGTTACAACGACCATTGTCATTCCCTCTTCTGCTAAATCTTTCATGGTTGTTAAAACTTCTCCAACAAGTTCAGGATCAAGTGCAGAAGTTGGTTCATCAAACAGCATAATATCAGGTTCCATCGCTAGCGCCCTAGCAATTGCAACACGCTGTTTTTGTCCACCTGATAGTTTACTAGGATAAACATCAGCCTTATCCTCTAAACCTACTTTAATCAGTAATTGTTTTGCTTTGGAAATAGCCTTCTCTTTTTTCATACCCTTTACCATCATAGGCGCCTCAATAATATTTTCCAACACCGTTTTATGGGGGAAAAGGTTAAAGTTTTGAAATACCATTCCTACCTTTTCTCTAATCTTATTAAGGTTGTCCTTACGTGGATCGACTTCTTTTCCTTCGATAATAATCGTACCATTATCCTTCTTTTCTAAAAAATTCAAACAGCGAAGAAGGGTACTCTTTCCTGATCCACTTGATCCGATTAAACAAACAACATCACTCTCAAAAACCTTCATATTGATATCCTTTAATACATGTAAGTCTCCAAATGACTTATTCAGATCGTTTATTTTAATCATTTCTTTCTTATCCATTTTTTCCGCTCCCTATCTGTCACTTACTGCTAATTTCTGTTCAAATCGGTTCACTACAAATGTTAATAGTGCCACTAGTAATAAATAGTAGACTGCTACAATAAGTAAATAAGTCATTTCATCAAAATTATTCGATCCTAGTGTTGTCGCAACATTGAACAACTCATTCATAGAAATAAATGCAGCTAATGAAGAGTCTTTTAAACTTATGATAAATTGATTACCTAAAGGTGGAAGTGCTCGTCGGAATGCCTGAGGAAGGATGATTCTTCTTAATGTTAGTACCTTTGTCATTCCCAAAGAACGTCCTGCTTCAAGTTGACCATTGTCGACTGACTGAATAGATCCTCGGAGAATTTCGGAGATATATGCTCCATTATGTAACGCTAAGGCTAGTGAAGCAGCCCAAAAATCAGGAAGTAGGAAAATTCCACTAATACCAAAGTACAGAATAAATATTTGAACAATCAGCGGTGTTCCACGAACTAGATATACATATGCATCTGAAATAACTTCTAATACCTTTACTTTAGAAATTTTTAATAAGGCAAAGACAAGTCCGATGACTATTCCTAGTAAGATAGAAACAGCAGTCAGCTCCAATGTTAAAAGCATTGCCTTTAAAAATACCCCTTTTGTTTCCGTTAATATTTGAAAAAAGTGCGAAAAACTTGGCAATTTAATACTTCCTTTCTTTTCTTAATATTGATTTATTCTGGTTTACTGGTAATGTCCTCACCAAAATATTTGTTACTAATACGAGATAGTGTTCCATCTTCTCGAAGCTTTTCCAGCGATTCATTTACTCGCTTTAATAGTTTTGGATTATCTTGGGGCAACACAATCGCTTGTTCACTGCGCTCAATTAGCTGCTTTCCTTTAATCTTAAATCCTTCTTGTGCAGCACTTTTCCCTGTAACAAAATCGGTAATTACTGCATCATGACGACCGCTGCTTAACGCTTGTAATGCGGTAATATCACTGTCATATGTTTTTATCTTATCGGTATATTTAGAAGCAGTATCTGAATATGTAGAACCTTTTGCTACTGCTACTTCTTTTCCTTTTAAATCTTTAACCGTCTTAATTTTACTATCTGGTCTAGTAAATATTTGTGGTCCAGAATAGTAGTAAGGTGTACTAAAGGATACATGTTTACTTCGCTGCGGATTAATTGTATGACTAGCAACAGCTACATCAGCACGACCTGTTTTTACCCCTTCTACAATCCCTTTAAATTTAATCCGCTTCTGAACTGGTTCAAGTCCTAATTCTTTTGCAATAGCTTCCCCAACTTCAATATCAAACCCTGACATAGTTAAATCATCATTTATATAACTAAATGGCTTAAACTCTCCAGAAGCCGCAAAAATAAATTGATTTTTATTTATCAACTCAGATCCATCGGGAAGCTTCTCCTTTTCAGCACAAGCAGATAAAAGGTAGACCGCGATTAAACTGATTAACAGTATTAACTTTTTTTTCGATAACATATTAACTATCCATCCTTTTCCCTCTCATTTATTTCCACAATTTTTCTTAACTAAATAACTTGCTTATGGAAGTCATATACCCTATTTGCCTTTGATAAAACAAAAAGTGTCAGGAATCTTTATGTTCCTGACACTAGTTTAATAGAGTAGCTACCCTTTATTTGTTACTACTAGACATATATTTTTAAATAGATTTTATTTAATAAGTTTTATCATTTCTTTTGAAATATAGAAGTTCGTACCATTGTACACGCTAATTGTATTAGTCTGGCTTTCACTTGATGTCACTTTCCCTTTTTTATTCTTAGTTTTACGAATAATTATATTTTTATTTTCAGGAATTTCATAAGTAGATGTCCCTCCCTTTACTAAAAGAACGGCATTTTCCTTATCGGAAAGATCTATTGACGTCGTATAGCCTTTTGCTTTCAGAGCCACTTCTGCATTCCTATAAAGATCTTTAGTTAAATTATCTAATTTAATCCCCATGAAGCTAGCCATTTCTTTCGCCAAATCCGTATTATCAACAAGCCCAGTAATTTGATTTGGCCCGTAGGAATATAAGAAAACATCATCACCAGTATGTCCACCCGTTGTAAAACCTAAATCAGCACGTTCGGATAAAAGTTTTACGAATGCACTAGAGAGTTTATTCGTTGCAGTGGAATTAAGAGTAGCATTTTCCTCCGCAGTTAAACTATCTAGTCCATATAATTTTGCTACTTCTACTAAGTTAGAACGATTTGATTTTAACTGGCTAAGTGCCCCTTCAACAGTCATTTTTGCTTTCTTTAAAGGACTAATGTAATTAGAAATATTGATTTTATCATATGTTGAAGTTGTATTGTCATTACCGATTGTAATTCCACTATTTCCATGGTCTGTTATGGCAATAACCATCGTATTTTTATCCTTTTTAGCAAATTTTAATGCTTCATTAACTGCATCATCGAAGGCTAAAACATCAGTAATCATTCCAATTGGATCATTTGCATGAGCTGCCCAGTCTACTTTACTACCTTCAACCATCAAGAAGAAGCCATCTTTATCTTTGCTTAAAGTTTTTATTGCTTTTGAAGTCATTTCTGCTAATGTAGGTTCTTCTACCTTAATTTTAGACCGATCAAAATCATAAGCTAAAGAACTACTTGCAAAACTTCCATAAATTTTATTGGAATTAGATTTTAATAACTTATCCCGAGTTTTCACAAGGTCAAATCCCTTATTTTTAATAATGCTAACAAGATCCTCTCCATCTTTACGATTTGCCGATTTTAAGTAATCATATCCTCCACCAAGAATTACATCTATATTTTGATATACTTGTTGTTCTCCTATATCATCATAGTTACTACGGGACGTTACGTGAGAAGAGAAACCTGCTGGTGTAGCATGTTGAATTTCAGAAGTAGCAACGATACCAGTTGCTTTACCAAGTTGTTTGGCTCCTTCTAGGACATTTGCAACTGGCGTAAATGCATTAGTTGGATTTTCTTCAACTCCAGGCATGTCAACTTTAGAGGGTAGCACACCTACATAACCACTATTTGATTTATGACCAGTTGCTAATGCAGTTCCAGCTGGAGCAGAGTCTGTAATAGCCGATTCTGCTGAGTAGGTTTTAACAGCACCTGTCAAAATTTCATCCATTGCTAAACTATTTCCTTTGTACCAACGAGCTAAAGATACAGTGTTGTTACTAGAACCATCCATAATTAACATAATGACATTAGTTGGTGACTTTTTCTTTTGTTTTGATGCTTCAACCTTAGAATTGAATTGCATAACAGTAAGCGATGATAGAGTAACTGCTCCGGCAAGTGCATAGGATAACCATTTTTTCTTGTTCCCCATTAGTGAAATCTCCCCCTAAATAATAGTTAATTTGGAATTCTATTTAAGTTTAAGGGTTAATCGTAGATTTAATATTATAAGAATATTAAAAATCATTAAGTAATTACTAATTTGATGTAAATATGTTCCTATTAAACTATTTTAGTTAGGGAGATTGCTTCGAATAAAGGGGCGGATTTAAAAAAAGAAGGTAAATCTACAATTTTGAATCAGTTATGATGATTACCATCGGCAAAAATGTCGATAAAGTACCACCACGTGGTTACCACAACCCAATCAAGGAATTTATTCATTAAATAGTTACTAAAGACACCAATTCAAGGGTTTCACATAACATAACAGGATGTGCTCCTAAAATTTCCATTAAGGAATTGGTGTCTCAACTGTAAATTCCTTTTATTATGAAATTATTTTTATATTTGATATCCTAGTAAAGAATCTACTAATTTATTTCTAAAAATCTGCTTTTCGATGAACAAAGACCAATTATAAAAAGTTAGTCCATACCTCGATGCCCATGTATTAATTACAAACAAGGATCTGGCGTATAAAATTTCCCTTTGGAACATCACATCGATTTACAATTTCGAAGCCCACTTTATTAAGTATTCCATCTATATTTTCTGTCGTTACAATGACCATTTTTTTAGCAAAGCGACGCGCACACTGAAGCATTTCAGTTTTTTCCTGTTCTGAAACAACGGAACAAAGGTTATAGGGCATGTCTACAATTGCTACATCATACATTTCTTCTATGTCTCTAATATCTCTTAAGAATACAGACCCAGATAATCCAAAATGCTTGAGATTTTCTCGAATTCCTTTCATTACTAAAGGATTGTAATCACTACCTGTAATATCTATTCCCATAGATAGGGCCTCCACTAATACAGTACCGATACCACAGCATGGATCAATTACTTTAATTCCTGTTAATTCTGGAACTGCAATATTCACGAGTGCTCTTGCCACTCGTGTAGGTAATGCAGTTGAGTAGTTATGAGGCTTTTGTTGATGTTTTAACCATAAGCCTTGATTTTCCGAATGGTACCCAAAAAACCACTTACCTTTTACCTTGGTAACTGCAAATACTACTTCAGGATGTTGAAGATTTGCCTCACCTGGAATCAAACATCCAATTTGTCTAGCAATCTCTTTTCGTTCTTGAAATCCCATTTTATCTAGATGATTTATATCTCGATAATTAATTCCGATTACCTTATATGTACCATTCACTGAAGGCATTTTCCGTATATTTTTTAGTAAGTCTTCCAATGTATCACCGGTAAATAAAACATCTATTTTCTCTTTTATAAAAGGACTCCTACTTGGGTCTCTATTAATGCTACTCTCTAATACAAATGTAGGTAAGTTTGAGCGAAACATCGAATGAACTTCAAGTTTACATAAATCCTCTTCCTCTTCCGGATAGTTGAATATATATAAATAAGTTTGTGGCACTAAACTACTTTTTCTCAGGTTCTTTTCCTCCTTTTTCTTGGATAAGCCTTGCAGTATTCCATTTTTTTCATAAAATAAAATGCCATACTCTTAATAATGAGTATGGCTATCTTGTTTTCTACTTATAAATATATTTACTTTAAAGCCCACTTTCTTTTAGAAAGGAACGAATAGATAATTAAGATCTTTTAAATCCTTCTTCTTTTAAGTATTCACATGCTTCTTCATAGCTCGAAAAACTATTTTCTAAATTTACCCCAGCATATATATTCCAAAATCCCTCTTCTTGAAGAAGTAGAAGCTTATTATTTTCAGAATCCATCCATTCCTCTTCTTCCACTGATTCACTAACAACTGTCTCTTCTTCTACTGTATTAGGTGTTAATGATTGGATGGACTTCTCAATAATTTCTCTTAGTTCTTCCTTTGAAAAATCTCGAATATTCACCAACCCTTTATGGTCTGTATCGTACTCTTTTAGTTTTTCTGCATATACAAACCCATTTCCATTTGGGTGTAAGTGATATACTACATTCTTTTTGTCACTTCCACTTTCCACAAAATGGAAATTGACGCGTTTTAATGAAACATCTTTTCTTTCCAATTCTGGAAAGGACTCGATAACTTTTAGTTTTTCTTCAAATGATAACATGTTTGCCTCCAAGTTTTATTGCTTATTATATCATTACATACTCTTTCCTTACTTTAACATTTTAAATTACCCTTTTCTATTATGTGCCTTTATTAAACAGATTTTGATTAGTTAGAATATTGATAATAATCTTATGGTATATTGGCGCTACGTAAAACTCCTAAAGCAGGAGTATATATAGTATAAATAGCCCCCTACTTATGATATAATCAGTAAAACTTACTCATAACAGGTGTTATAATGAATTTACCTTTAGATACAAGAGTAATCATTCTATTACTCGGCATAGGCTATTTATTTACTTTATTCCTTATTATTGCTTATGAATATAACCATATAAAGAAATTAACGGCTAATACTTTTTTCTTAGCAAAATGCACACAGACTATAGCATGGTTTTGTATGGTCTTTCGTGGTGGAAATTTTGATTTTCTATCCATTTCTTTTGCTAACTCACTACTATTTATCTCGTATACTTTAGAAATAATTGCACTATTAAACTTAAAAGATGAGTTACATGCAAAGAAAAAGAGGATATTTTTTGTTTTGACTCTACTCAGTATTATTGGATTTCAACTTATACTCATTTTTTATAACAAAGAGAACGTCCGAATTGCATATTTTTCCTTTGTTACTGCAGCCATTTATTTACAGGCTTATCGAATAGTTTTTGGAAAAGCTCTCACTCCACTTATGAGAATCATCGGCATTATGTACCTTCTTGCCGTAGTTGCCTTTTTATTCAGGGGTATCGTTTCACTAACTTCATCTACCTTTTCGACAAGTTATTATACTCCAGGATCCTATCAACTGATTTCCTTACTATCTATTTTTATTTTTACGAACCTAGGAAGTATAGGATTTATCCTGTTAAAGAAAGAAAAAGTAGATCAAGCGTTAATTCATTTTGCTAGTTATGATGATTTAACAGGCACACTAAATCGTAGAACCTTTACAGATAATGCGAAACAATATCTCAGCCATTATGCTAAAAAGGAACAACCCCTATCCTATATCCTCTTTGATATTGATAATTTTAAAGAAATTAACGATACTTTTGGGCATCATATGGGGGACCTAGTGCTTCAAGACCTTACTTTGAAGATTAAGCAACAGTTAGACAAAGATGACTTGTTTGGTCGTTATGGTGGAGATGAATTTGGAATCTTGATGCCGGAGAAAGATGTAGCCGAATCGAATAAGATGATGGAGCGAATAAAACAATCGCTAAATAGTGATAGTAGTTTCAATCTACAGGTGACATATACAATTAGTATTGGCATTATCACTATCACTCCAAATCCATCTACTAAATTAGAAATGCTTTATACAACTTGCGATAATGCTCTTTACAAAGCTAAAAGCAATGGACGAAATGGTGTTTTTCGAAGCCAAATGGAAGAGTGCAATGAAGTTATACGTTGAAGTCAAAATGATTTACTAATTTGAAAAACCTTATTTAAGGATAAGTATGTATTTCATGACAAATAAAGAGGTGTCTCATTATCGATTGAGATACCTCTTTTTTGTTCCTATTTCTATAAAACTTGATTACTTGTGATACGGCTTATCACATTAACTTATACCTTATAACTTGTGTACTCATCAAAGTCTTAATTCCTTACTGAGATGATATATAAGTTGGGCATTAAAATGGACCTTTATCCATTTTCAAAACGAGCCTTGTCCAAAGCATTGATATCTATTTTTTTCATTTTTAAAAGCGCTTGTTGAACTTTTTGGATTTCATCTTTTGAACCATTACTCATAAACTCATCTATATTATCCGGGACTATCTGCCATGAGACTCCATATTTATCCTTCACCCATCCGCATTGTTCTGCTTCAGGTACGCTTGAAAGTCTATCCCAGAAGTAATCAATCTCATTCTGATCTTTACAGTTTACAATGAAGGAAAATGCCTCATTAAAATTGAAATCAACATCCATTCCATTGTCCATTGCCGCAAAATTTATGCCATCAAGCTTAAAAGCAGCATAATTTATCTTTGCTTTTGATGTCTCCGCTTCACCCTGCCCATACTTGCTGATAAACTCTATTCCAGAGTCAGCAAATATCTCTGTGTAGAACACTATTGCTTCTTCCGTCTTCCCACACGAATCACCTGAGAAAAGTAAGTTGGGTGTAATCTTTTGAGCTGTCTGGTTATTCTCTATAAGCATCAGCTGCCAGGATAACCCATATCGATCTTGTATCCATCCATAATACTTATTAAAAGGATATTCACCTAAGGGCATTAATTCCGTACCGCCTTCTGATAAAGCCTTCCATTTGACATTTACTTCTTCTACAGACTCACATGCTACCATCAAAGAAATAGAGGAATTAAGCTTGAAGTATGGTCCTGCACTAATAGCTTGAAATTGCTGCCCAGCCAATTCGAAACTAACTAATTCTGAATCTCCAGATGGATTATTTTCAAATACGTTGACATTCAATATTTTCGAATCATCAAACAAACTTACATAAAAAGATGCTGCTTCTTTTGCCTCATTGTCATACCATAAATGTGGAACTATCTTTTGCATTAGAACCTCCTTAAAGATAGGCTTATTATATTAAAAGTTCTATTCTACTTAATTATCTCCTCCTATAAAAAACTCAAACAAGTAATAAAAAAATATATTACCCCAAGCTCAGCACTCTGCTTAGTATGAAACTGAATATTAGGTTTATTTTCTTAAAAAGGTATAAAAGTATAACTATGTAACTTTGTTTTACTTATGATAGGAGTAAGAGTAACTTTTCCTCCCCATTTAAAATGATCGTTTTTAATCATCCTCTTTTAAATTTGTAGATATCAGCATTCAATATGAATGCTGATATCTTTTTAATCTATAGAATTAGTAATATCGATTGAAAACAGTAGGTTGTCCTAATTACACATCTAATCCATTTAGATTCTTTACTATCTATTCCTAATTTAGACGTATTAGTTATTTTCCTATACTACATTTCCATCCGGTGCATCAGTATTTTCATTTCGTCCAGAAGATGAATCGGCGACACTCTTATTCACAATGCTGTCTCTTACTTTAATTCCTTGTTGTCCACCAGCTTCATCATTGTCATTTCCTGCGATTCCACTTCTTCCATTTCCATCTGCGAAATTTGATTTATTATTTCGTGTTTGGCTGCCATTCAATGCATTTTGTCCGCCTTGGTTTGCATTAACCCCGACGTCCTTGTTTATCTGACCGCCACCTTCAGCTCTTTGTTCTACAGTTATTTTTTTATTACCAACATTAATATTAAAATTGATGTTAATATTAATTTCCCCTTCACCATAATCATACTTTTTGCATTCTTTAGATCCATGATTATGTTCTTTCTTTTTACAATCTCTTTTGTGTTTAGGCATATTCTACCCTCCTTTACTTTTGATACTATTAGTATATTTTTTTGTACAAGCTTGAATATGGACAGTTTGGAAATTAGTTTTATAGGAAATTTTATATTTGCATCCAGCTTATCCTATTGATAGGATGAATATCGGAGAAGATACAAATTGATTGATACATAAAAATAAAAATTCCTATGTAAGTAGTAGTTCACTCAACATAGGATTTTTTTCATACAGTATTTTTATTAAGTTATGATGCTATTCGATATTATTTTTCCAATCTCTGTAGTTCATTAACCGTAATGAATTTATACCCATCTTTTGATAAAGACTGTAAAATTTCTTCAATTGTTCTTAATTCTTCCCCTGTTTGATCGTACATTGGATGCATTAATATTATAGATCCCGACTCTACATTTTTGATTACATTATCTATTTTATCTTTGGATGAGGTATAGTTAGTATCTGGTTCAATATTCCAAGTAATAGTATCTCTATTATGTTTATACAAATAATAAGGCACCCCTACTAGCTTTTTTCCATACGGAGGGCGAAAGTCTATCTCACCACTATATCCAGCTTTACGAATAAGTTTATCCGTTTCTTCCACTTCATTCTTGATAAAAGAAGGAGATTGAAAAACCATTCTTTGATGTGAGTACGTATGATTTCCAATTTGATGCCCCGCAGCTACTATACTTTTTGCTTCATCTAAATTCTTTTCCAAGTCACTTCCGATGAGGAAAAAAGTAGCCTTTGCATTGTACTGATCCAATAAAGGAAGAATATCATTAACATTTTTTGTTGGTCCATCATCAAATGTTAATGCAATCACCTTTTCGCTAGTCTCTACCTTGTTCGTTATTCCCCCGAACAATTGAAAGCTTCTAGAATTCATTAATTTCCACATCCCAAACAAAGCGAGAATGACTATTAAGAGAATTATTCCAATAATATTCCATTTTTTCTTCATACATACAACCTTTCATTTATGCTTTTATTTTATCTACATATCCCTTAGTGTATTAATAGCATTCTCTACACTTCTTTCATCAAATACTGTTCTTTTATATTCTTTTTATCCTCATACATATGCGTATCGCAAGTATGATAGAGATGCTCATAATCTATACCATCTTCTCCAACAAAGGCAACACCAATACTTGGCACAACTTCAATTTCAATCCCGTCTCGCTTATACAAGTTCACCTGGAATACATAACGCATCTCATTTATTTCCTTTATAAACTTTTCCTTTGATTCAATTTGCTCAAAAAACATAATAAATTCATCGCCACCTAAACGTGCTAGTATGTGGGGATTTGGTAAATTTTCAAGCAAGCAATTTGCTGTAAAAATTAGCACATTATCTCCTGTTAGATGACCGTATACATCATTGATTTCTTTAAAAAAGTTTAAATCACAGATCATTAATGCAGCGTCTTTTTTTCTGGACTGTGCTAACTTTCGTTTTACTTCTTCTTCAAAATAAGTACGATTATATAGTCCTGTTAGTACGTCGTGATGGGCTAAATATTCATATTGTTTAGATTGCTGGAGTAAACTTTCTTCATACTTTATAGCTTCTGTAATGTCATGTAATATGAACATTTTGCCAATTGGCTTATTATTACTTCCATTTACAAATGAAAAATGAACATTATAATACTTTTCTCTTAGTTGCATGGATTGTGTTGTTAAGCTATCTACTTCTGATGTACGTTCAATAAATTGTACTAGAGATGGAAAATGAGATAGTACTTTTACTGCCGAGTTACCAATCAACTTTTTATTAGGTAATGGTTCCAACAATCTATTGGCAGATTTATTATAGATTTTCAAATTATTATCTATATCAAAAATAATTACCGCATCATTTATGGATTCAAAAACTTTTTTCATAGCTAGAGGAGATAATTTCAACAGATTAAATTGGTAAATTCCCCACAAGTAAAATAAAGAAGAAAATACAAGCCCAAAAGGAGATATATCGATTGGTACTTTTATAACACCTATAGAATGGATGAATGGAAAACCAAATACAAACAAAGAGCCGATCAACATTAGGGCTACTTGTTTTTTTCTCTCTCTATTTGACTTAAAATAAATATGGATTAATAAACCTATACCAATTAAATGGTAACTATACACATAGCCAATATGTAAGTAAAATAGAGGACCCCTATCTAACATAATAAGTGGAAACCCTTGAGAATAATCTAAAGCCATGCTCTTGTAAAATAAATGGTGCCATTCATTTGTAAAATGAGCACTTAACGTATAGAGTGGACCGATTGATAATAAAGCTATCGTTCTTTTTGTCAAAAATCTTTGATTACCTGTGAATTGTAATATCATGACTACCCAAATAAACGGTGCAAGGGGAATTCCTATATACTGAATATGTATCCAAAACATCATTTGGTCCACTGTCGTACTTAAAAGTTGAAAAGCATATCCAAATGTGTAAAAAAAAGCAACTACTACACCTAAGCCATAACTAATCGAAATAGGAGTTTCTCTATTTTGCCAAGCATAATAAAGCAACATCATGTAGCAGAAAATAAAAAGAAGTAAAATGGTTGAAAGTATAAAGTTTTAGCTCATAATGTGAATCCTCCAGTGTGGCTTTAGGTAAATACTACTAAATTATATAGATTATTATGAAACTATGTAAATTAAAAAGTCCATTTTTAGTATGTCTATTTGTAATAGTCATCACATCTACCCATCCTCACTTCTCTTGTTACTTGCATGTTTCGTCTCCTTTCAGAGATTAGACGATTTTAAAAGACATACCTTCCCATCTTTTTTTTCCTACAAGTTGGTGAAAGTCTTCCTTTTTTTTTTCATTATCGAATAAAAAATAGACATATTCATTTAATCTGAATATGCCTAAGTATTAATTATGTTTTCTTTCCCAGTTTCGGGGAACACAATCCCTCATCTATGAAGAAAGGACATGGCGGTCACCCTGTCCTTCTTTACTTTAGCTAAATTTTTCTACTATATATTTTAACTGTAATTGGAGCGACAATCATAACAAGGATTATGCCGATAAAGATGGTCATTGATGCGCTTGAAGTGAACTCTCCATGATTGGCTAAATCTTTAAAAGCCGTGACCAAATAAGTAATAGGATTATGTTCAGCTACGATCTGCAAAAAATGGGGCAACGTATCAATAGGCACAAAGGCATTGGATAGGAACGACATCATCATGGTGACCATTGTCGAAATGCTAGAGATCGTTGCTGCGGATTTGGATAGCAGACCAATCAACGCAAACACCCAACTGATTGCGCATGCGCCGAATATGGCCAAAAGTGAAGCGACGATCAACCACCCAACCCCGGCTTCCGGACGCCATCCAAGAATAAAACCCGTACCGATTGAGAAAAAAGCCGCCACGACATATCGTAAAATATCTGATGTCACTAAACCAGCCAGTGGAGCAATCCGGACAATGGGTAATGATTTAAACCGATCAAAAACGCCAGTATCCAAATCTTCCCGTAATTGCGTGCCCGTTGCCGATGACGACATGACCAGTGTTTGAATTAGAATTCCCGGCACGATGATCGGCAAGTATCCTTGTACACCTCCAGCAATCGCACCTCCGAACAGATAAGAAAAGACGATCATGAAGAAAATAGGTATTACGGTTACATCAATCAATTTATCGGGATTATGTTTGATTTTCAGGATATTTCTTTTTGCCATTACAACTATATCATACAGAGCGCTCTTTAAATTGTTTTGTTTGCTTATCATGGATTTCATGTTTATCCCCCCTAATTATTTAGTTAGTTCCAAAAACACCTCATCAAGCGTTGGTTTTCTAACCGAAAACTCTTTGATTTCTATATCTTGCTGAGTTAAATCTACTAGTAATCTCGTCATTACTTTCGTGTCTGCCAGCTTAACGGTCAATTGGGTTCCTTCGGGTGAAATCATGGCCTCCTGACCGATTTCCGCCTTGATTAGTCCTTTGGCTCTTTCAGCATCCCTCATATGCTCCAGATTTATTTCAAAGTGCGTATCGCTTAACAAAGACTTCAATTCATTCGGTGTTCCCTGAGAAATGATTCTTCCATGATTGATTATTGCTAGTCGATCTGCTAGTTGATCCGCTTCCTCCAAATACTGAGTTGTCAGCAAAATCGTTGCCCCGTTGCTTGCCAAGTTGCGAATCACTTCCCACATCTCTCCTCGTGTGCGTGGGTCTAAGCCCGTTGTCGGTTCATCTAGAAAAATGAGTGGGGGCTTTACGATTAAGCTTACCGATAAATCCAACCGTCTACGCATCCCACCTGAAAATTCACGAATCGGTCGATCCTTTGCCTCGGTTAATGAAAACTGGTTGAGAAGTTCAAGAGCCCTCGCTTTGGATTGACTCGCTGATAAACCATTCAATTGCCCAAAGAGCTTCAAGTTTTCCATCGCGGTCAATTCCTCATCAATGGTCGCATATTGGCCCGTCAAGCCAATCAAGCTTCGAACCTTTCGAGCATCTTTGGCGACGTCTTTGCCAAAAATCATTGCTTTGCCTTTTGACACTTTAGTAATTGTTGCAAGCATTCGTAAGAAAGTTGTTTTTCCTGCACCATTCGGACCCAGAATACCGAAGATCTCTCCTTTCTTAATATCCAAAGAAATACCATCGACTGCTCGCTTGTTAGGAAATTCTTTAACGATTTTTTTGGTTGAAACGGCTAGTTCTGTCATTCTGTTCTCTCCTTTGCACATTTAGTAAGGATACTATCACAAAAAGTAAGGTACCCTTACTAATAAAATAAGGTACCCTTACTAAATTGTCAACAACATAATTTGAATTACTTCGGTGACCTGATAAAATAGAGGGTACGAAGAACAAATAAGGGGAATTATTATGGATGAAAAACAATTAAACGTTGATATAACCACTAACTTTATGAAATATAATGATTTACTTACGGCATTCTTAAAAGAAAATATACTTAAAGGCAGCAGCGTGTTTACCTCTCTAAATCGAGGGCAAGGGAAAATATTGAGTATCCTTCATCAGACACCAAGTATTTCCCAAAAGGATTTAGTCAATCAATTGGATATGCGCCCGCAATCTGCTTCTGAAATGATTAAAAAGCTAGAAAAAAAGGGGTTCATCGAGCGGTATAAATCTGAAGAGGACCAACGAGTGATGATGATTACGCTAACCAAAGCTGGCAAAGTAGTTTTAAATCAAACAGAAGATTTTCAGCCTGTTTTTTTAAATGTTCTAACCATGGATGAAAAACAACAATTTAATCAAATACTCGAAAAACTTGTATCTGAAATTGAACATGAAGTCGCGAAATTTCGAAATAAGCAATAGGGGCGTCATCTATAACTGACAAAGGGGGATTACCAGCTGCACGCCTGAATTTCTGCAGTAGGTAGGTTGCGTAAGTCAAAGGGAGCCGTCCCTAAGTCAATGATTTGGGGACGGCTCCCTTTACTGGTTACCTCACTTTTCGCTTGCTATTCATTTTTTTGGGATAATCCAGCGTATTATAGCGAGCAAAATTTTCGCCCTACTTATGATACGGTTCACCGAAAACAAACAAAGAACAAAGTTGAATTTGATACCCACTTATTTATATCAATATAAGTTTCCTTTCCATAAAAGGCGAGTTAGTTTAATCTAACTGACTTGCCTTTTTAAGTAGCACTCGTTTCGTAAAATATAACATGAATTTGTACGTTGATGTACTACTGTCATTAAAAAGATTTCTCCTTTAACTTTTTCTGTAAACTAACCCCGCTAATCAGAAAAAAAGCACTCCATGAGTGCCTAAAACGTTTCTTCATATTCTTTAATTATTTTATAAAATGTATTCTTTTTCAGTTCTAACATTTCCATTAACATTACCGCAGTAATCTCTTTTTTCTTCCATCTAAAATAATTTGCTTTTAACGTGTCTATTTGCTCGTCTGTGAGCGTTTCTAGAGACATGGTAGGTCTACCTAATTGTTTACCCTTCGCTCTTGCTACCGCTATACCTTCGGCTTGTCGCTTACGTATATTCTCACGCTCGGTTTCTGCCATGAACGATAGCACTTGTAACACTAAATCACTTACAAACGTCCCTAATGTGTCTTTATGTTGTGTTGTATCCAATAAAGGCATATCTATTACTTTTATATCCGCTTTAATTTCTTGAGTAATATATTCCCACTCTTTTTTTATTTCTTTTGAATTTCTACCGAAACGGTCAATTGACTTGATATATAGAAGGTCACCTTCACGTAATTGTATTTTTAAAGCTTGATATTGTGGTCTATCAAAATTTTTACCGCTTTGTTTATCAATAAATATGTCACGCTCATTAACACCTAATTCAATTAGTTCTGTAAGCTGACGGTCTATGTTTTGGTCTTTACTTGATACACGAATGTAGCCAAATGTTTTTTTACTCATGATGTTTGTATCTCCTTCGTTAGTTGATACATAAATTATATCACAAGTGTTTATAAAAGTGTTGTTTATTTTATAAACGTTTATATATTAATTTTATATTTTTATAAACGTGATAACGCTATGTTTTTAAGGATTTATTTATGTTTATAAAGGTGTACTTATTCAAACATGGTTAGCCATGAAAATATTGACTAACATTTATGTACCATTTATTGTTAAACTAACGGAGCAGGTTAGTGGAATAATGGCTTTCATATATCTAGTACACTCACCATTTCTTAAAGGAGATTTGGAATACTCCTTTGAAAAACAAAAAAGCTACCGTACTTTGGTAGCTTTATTTTTTTTTAGTCTTGAGCAAGCTTATCTCTATTTAGTGCAACAGGAGGTTTCTCCATCCACTCATTTTTTATCATAAAGGTTTTTATATTTTCTTCATATTGATACACATCTGCAATTATCTTTGCATATGTAGTTTTTAAATCTTTTCGGATACTTACTGCTGCACTATATCCATAACTGGCGATACCATCACGATTAAGTTGGTCTAATAGATAAGATAT